>Ga0058704_10000098_pt1 | contig 45792 bp, 44 predicted proteins | sample AgamicMgSfe_FD_71363 | JGI IMG/M metagenome (GOLD analysis project Ga0058704, IMG submission 71363) | Agave microbial communities from Guanajuato, Mexico - Mg.Sf.e | ecosystem: Host-associated > Plants > Phyllosphere > Phylloplane/Leaf | place: Guanajuato, Mexico | collected 2012-05-30
CCCCCCCGGTAAAAACACTGCAATTTCCTGAAAAGGATAAACTCGAACTCACTAACATACAGGCTGTACGGCTGTACGGCTGAGACAATGTCCGCACGTGCATCCTTGCGCCTCAATGTAAATACATTACCTACCTATCCGACGTGGAACTCATCAGCATAGAACCCAACGGCAACTTATGACACCAATCATCCCGAAACAGGCGCCAGTGAAGTACGCGAACGACGCAAAGGCAGTACGCTCGATGCAGCAGCGGCGGCGGCGCAACATCTCATCCCTCGGAATTGGCTTTTCACCCACCTGACTTGACTATGCATGTATCCGCTCTCGACTGTAGGGAGCATGGGGGGAAGTCGGCCAACAGATCATCGTGTTGACCACGAGATCTTGTCAAAGCTGCACATGTGATGTACACTACTTCGCCAGCACGCCATGCTTAATTCTCATCACACAGTGAGAACAAGATGCATTTCCGTACTACCTCCCACGCGACGGCATCCCCCGTCCACGCCCTCGCATAGCCCGCTGCGCCGCGCCCGGCGGAAGCCCCCTCTGCGGTGCCTGCGGCTGCTGCGACTCCTCGTTCTTGATCGTCTCGTCCACGCTCAGGATCAAACAGCTCGCCTCGACGGCCGCCTGGATGGCGTTGATCTTGACGAGCGCCGGCTCCCACACAAACGCCGCCAGGTTGTCGCGGATGCCCTCGTGCTCGAAGTCCACGCCCGCCCACACGCTGCCCTTGCGGTGCTCGACGCGCAGGCGGTTGAGGATGTCGGTGGCGTCGAAGCCGGCGTTGTCGCACAGTTGCCGCGGGATCACTTCCAGGGCTTTGGCGAAGGCCTTGATGATGCTCTGCTGCTTGTGCGGCACGTTCTTGTCCGCGAAGCTGTGTAAGTAGGCCGAGACTTCCATCTCGCACGCGCCGCCTCCTGCGACGATGGTTGTATTCTTGATCGCCCGCTTGACGATCATGATGGCGTCGTGTAAGCTGCGCTCGGCCTCGGCGATGAACTGCTCCGCGCCTCCTCGGAGCACGAGCGTGCAGGTCTTGGCCTCTGGGCAGCCCTCGAAGAAATTGAACCGCTCGCCACCGATCTGACGCTCTTCGAAGCGCTCGCAGGTGCCGAGGTGTCTGGATTGGATGTCGGAGCATGTCGATTGTACGCTGGCGCCCGTCGCTTGACACACGCGCTCCAGGTCATCCGATGCGACGCGACCGGCACAGAAGACGTCACGGTCGGCAAAATATTGTGTCGCCAGATCACCGATCGGAAGCTTCGACAGCACCACCTTGGCACCCGTCTTGTAGAGCGCCTCCATCTTGTCGTAGATGATGCGCCATTCCGCGTCCACGATGGCTTGGTATTCGGAGACTTGCTCCACGCGCACCTCGGCGTTGTCCTTTTCGCTCTTCAGCTCGAGCTCTACGTTGAGGCAGACGATGGACGGGCTGGAGAAGGATTTGGGTTGTTGCTCGAAACCGGCATATGAGAAGGTCTTCTTGAACGCCACGCCGTTCACGAAGAGCGAGTCCTGTAGCGCGCCGCCCGTGATCTTTTTGATACCGATGAGCTTTTCGTTCAGGTCGTCCTGGTCCAGGGAAAGCACTGCATCCACCACCACTGCGAGATCTGTCAGTCTATACATCCTTAGGTCTTGAACGCCGCCGCACTCACTCTTGGTGAAGAAGTCGGCATTGCGATGTATGAGCTTGCTGCTCATCGCCGTCGCCGCCAATTTCCGCAACGTCTCCCTCTGGTTACCCTCGCTCGTGCTCACCGCAATCTCCTTGACCTTGTTCACCGCCATCATGCTCGCTCTCCTCAACCCCTTGATGATCGTCTGACTGCTGACGCCCTGCTCGACATGCTCCTTGATCTCCTTCAAGATCTCACCCGCCAGAACCACCACGGAGGTTGTGCCGTCTCCCACCTCCGCATCCTGTGACCGCGCGATGTCTGTGAGGATGCGCGCTGCCGGGTGTACGATGTCGAGGAGCTTCATCACGGTCGCGCCGTCGTTTGTGATGGTCTGCCGGCCATTTTCGTCGACTAGTAGTAAGTCACCGCCGTAGGGTCCTAATGTGCTCTTGATGGTGGATTGAACGGCTAAGCAGGCGTTGATGTTCGAGATGACTTGTCCCCGGCCTTGCGACTGGTCGGTGCCTGGTGAATGTTACTATACAGTCGCGAGTAGAGTGCATATTGTACTGTTGACTGACCTTCTTTCAGGACAATGATGGTTGGCGTTTGCCCGCCGAAGGACATGATGGAGTTAAAGAGGACTTCCTATCGGAGTGCGATACTGGAACAGGTCCAAGGAAGTATTGAAGTGACGGTGTACAGGGGACGGCAAAAGCAGAGAGTCACTGGAGTCTTGAGCGGTGTTTCGCTATCTCGTGCGCATCTTGACCCAAACGCGCTGCCTGCGAAAAATCGCGTCGGCAAAGTTGCCTTGGTACAATTCGGGCGGCACCTTTGTGAATCCCGAGCCTCAGGCAATCGTACTCTACAGTCTGTTGCACGCCGCTGCAGGTCGACTTTTGGCTGTGGCAAACGGAGGATGGACGCAAAACCTTCTGGCAAGGTATACATGGAAAGCCCACCAAAAACAAGATTTTCTCCCCCCTTCTCCCGGGATCAAACCAGGAACCTTGAGATCACTTTTTCCTTTATCACCGTCTCACGCGTTTCCACTTCACCAGGGTCAGTTTGGACTCCATCAATTTTGCCAATCACGTGACATGAAGTCCCTGCTGTACGCATCGCAAACGCCGGTTGGTGTCTTCGTACCGTTCACACTCCACCTCGCCGAGCCGCGAATGCAGCAAGAGAAAGCATCGGTCGCACTCGGATCTGCTCTTAACGAACTTCTTCGTTGTGGTACTCATTTCAGGGTGAACGTCGACCCACCTGCCGACGGTCAAAGAGCCGCGTGGGCCAGCAACATTGTCAAAGATTTTGACCACGTCGGAGTTGTCTGCGGTATTGCCGGTCTTGATATGCAAATTATGCATACGGTTCGTCGCAACTTGCTCGCTCCAGGCGAGACTACCTAGCTTCCGTACGGGGCCGGTCTCGTTTCTCAGTGTCACCTCCCAGCGAAAACCGTCAATGTCCACGACGATCTGATCGGCGAACCCGAGTGTTGGTAGCCAGCTACGTGCGTGAAGATACGTAGAACGCGTGAAGTATGCGTATAGTGCTGACCCGGAGGACCACCTGATGTCCGACATCTGAACGTCTTCGTCGAGTCTGTGGAATTCAGAGGACTTCTGGAGGTACCGTTGGCGCCAAGTGCCGTCCTGCTTGTTCCAGAGAACCTGGAATCCGATCGTTTGGACATCGTGCCCGGTGGACCATGGACTGATGTCCTGGGTTCGGAAACGTGGGATAACATGCCGATCGTTTTTCATGATCTGCCACACCGAATAGTAAATATCTCCCACTTCTGGGCCATCACCAACATCCTCATTCAACAGCAGTACTGCAAACTGGTAGTTGCTGTCTTTCCTAATGTGTTCGGTGGTGAAGAGCCTTGCGTTTTCCGTTTCCCGGTTGAAGGTTATCGCAGATCGGTGGAAGACCCACCTATCGCCCATGTCTTGGCGCGTGTACAGAACCTTCTCGTTGTCTTCTTTCACTCCGGTGAGCAAATACCCAAGGCATGCCCTGAAGCTCCCGGTGGATGATTGAGATATCTGCAAGTTCGTGGGATCGGGCGAAAGAGTAACCTGCTGCAAAAGCGGCTTGCCGTGTATGACCTTCCACGAGCCAGACTCCGGACCAACGGCGAGCACATGGTGCCACCCGGTCATGGCGTTGTTCGGGGCGGCGATTGGAATGCTCATCTCAGGCGCACCCTCTCTGGCTGTAAGGATGAGCGTCGCAGTGAAGCCATCAGGCGCTATCTCCCTTGATGATTCCGGTCTCGCCGAGCCGTAGGTGTTGATCCAGGTCAGGGAGTGAGACACGGGTGGTGCAACGAAACGTGTGGTTGGCGACCCTTGATGGCAGCGACGGCCGATCTTGCGATTCCATGGTGGATGTAGGCCTCGAAGGAGCGTAGAGGCTGGCAAGAGGTGCGGAGGTGGAGGTAAAGTGCAGAGGTGGAGGCAGAGTGCAGAGCAGATGTCGAGGAGGTCGTAGTGATATGGAATGGTACCCCCCGCTCAGATACCCTCTCTCCGCGCCCTGAAAAGGATTTCGATGCTCCTTAGGGCAACTCGAAGGCTTTAATCAGCTTGTATACTAACTGGGAGACTAACCAGCCTAGGCCGCGGCATATCAGAACAGGTGTACAGACTTTGATCAAGCACTCCGAGAATGCCGAAGCGTCCTAGGGCGATTTGAGGGTATCATCGACAGGGTGGAAGTCGGTAGTGTGGTCACGCAACGGACTTTGGTTGGTCAGGATGTCTGGCATCTCCAAGAGATGGACTCGGCCAGAAATATGATCAGGTCGGAGAATCAGTTGGCCATTCATCGCTACCGACTTCCACCCTGCCGACAGTATCCTCGAGTCGCCCTAGGGCTGGGGGACCACACCCAAGCCAGCGTACACGCTTCGACAGAGGTTGCCAAACTCGTCTTTGCCGATAGAAGACCGAGCGCTCGCTGGAGACGATCTTATTCTTCCCCCGAGTCGTTTGGATGGGGTCGCTGAGAAGGGATCGCCCATGGACGGGACGCCTTGCTGGATGGTATGGAGGCGACCGTACAAGAATATCGAACTATCTCCGCATCAATAAGCAACTATGCCTCACACCGAGCGACGAGTGAGTATCAAAATGCAACACGCCCCAACCGCAGCACTGCCAGAATACTCCACCATCTACCTCGTCAAAGACCAACCGGACTACGCACGTTCGGCATCTCCGCGATCGGCGACGGAGGTCGATGGCTCTGCTGCGGTGCAGGCGGCGGCGGATAGTATTGCTGGGCCTGCGGTGGTGGCGGGTGATAGGGTCGAGGCTGCGGAGCGTGTAGCTGTGTCCAGTGGTCGCCTTGCACAGTAGGGCTGTCGATACTCTGCCCGCTGGGATCTCTTTTGTGCGAAGGTGTGCGACTGTTGATGGTAGCCGGTAGCTCCGTCATCTGGCTATCTGGCAGCTCCGTCATCTGGCTATTTGGCAGTTCTGTCATCTGGCTGTTCGGCAGCTCCATCGTCCGGCTGCCACTCGACAGTTCCGTCATCTGGCTATTTGGCAGCTCCATCCTGTGGCCACCTGCCAGATCCTCCTTCTGGTCACTGGGCAGCTCCGTCATCTGGCCGTTTGGTAGCTCCACCTTATGGTCACTTGGCGGGCTGACTTGCTGCGGTTGTGACAATGACGGCGCTCTTTGCTTCAGCTTGCGCCTTCGCAAACAGTACAATACGAGCACAACGATAGCCGCGAGACCTATGACGCCTCCCACGACACCGCCTGCAACTGCACCGACATTGCTTGGAATGGGGGCCGGTGCTGACGGTTTAGAGAGCTCGGTCCCTAGAGATCTCGTCGCAGTCCTCGAGGTCGAGTAGCTCCTCTTAAAATGAAGCCCAAGATCAGCGTTAGACCAGCCGGAAGCTGGCGTGGTCAGAGTTGCGCCGCCGGTAGTGCTTTTATTAGATTAGCCTGGCATACCACCGCACGTGCAGACTGACGACTGACCCTCCGCCTACGACACCAACGATGGCCGAGGGCACCTGGTAGGTAGTTATGTTTGGAAGATCGTGATACCACTCTGAGGCATTGCCGTCGTTCACGCCGAGATTCAGGTTGTGCTGACCCCATATGCCCTTTGCGTCGCAATTGATGTTGCTTGAGTTGGGGAAGGAGCCGCCAACGACGATCAGCTGCGATTGATCTACCACATTGCAGCTGGAAGAGTGAACTCCGCCAGAGGACGGATACCACTGCATCTGTGAGCAATCGAGTCCATCCGCACCATCCTCCGAGCAGCACGGACGTACCTGTGTCCACGTGAAGGAAGGTATAGAAAGAATCCAGACATCACCGAACCCAGACCCTTGCTCGTTATAGGGTGGGAGACCGCCATATAAGTAGCTGCTGATGTCAGCGTATTCTGACCACCCTCAACCGGGCACTCACATGTTGTACGAAGACTGGTCTTGAGGCCAGTTGACACCGCCACAGAATCTTCTCCGCATGCCCGGCGCGGTGCCGGACGTGTTCTGGGTATAGGAATAACCAGATGCGATGTCGTACAAATGAATGACCTGCGAATGTCAATGACGCGAAATGGACGCATTTGGCGTGGATGTCGTACGTTGAGGGGAACCTGAAAACAGCGTTAGAAAGTGTGCGAAACTCATCCGCTCGGTCAACTGAACTGACCCCGACGTAGCTGAAATTACTATTCTGCTGCACACCGCCAACATAGACAAGCATGCCCTGATCAGATGCCGGAATGTAGAACATAGCGCCCTCTGCCCGCGGCGTGGAGTCGATGAAGGTTATGTTGCTCCACGTGTTCCCAATCATGTCGTACTTGATGAGTCCGGGTTGTGCAGACGCGTCCCCATGCCACCCGAGGGTGGTGGCATTGTTCTGCCAGCCACCATAATAATAGCCCCAACCCCTGTCGTCAACGACTGTACCAGCGCCAAAAGACACGCTTGATATGTTGCCTGATGCGCTTTGGACCACCCCACCGCTCCAGCGGTTCCAGAACACATCGAACTCCCACAGCGAGAACTGCGATGGGGGAGCAATGGTCCCGTGGTACTCACCCCCAAATAGATAGAATCTTTTGTTCACGGTATCGGGCCAAAGAATACCACCCTGGACTGAGGGTACGCTGGATGGTTTCGGCAGGCTTGCATTCTCGACCAGGAAGTTGTTTGCTTGAGTGTCAAGGTCGAGGTAGAGGAGGAAGGTGTTCGTGTAATTCACTGTCTCGGAACTAATCTGACTGCCGTAATTGACAAGACCACCGTCAATGTAGAGTCTGTTGTCGATGACGGTTGTCTGGTGGGCAAAGCGTCGGCAGTAATCGTTCAAGGGGTCAAACTGTTGCACTTGGCTCTGGCCGCTGGCCTTGCTCACAAGCCCGCTCAATAGAGCAAGGTAAGTGCAAGCTCTGAACGTCGGCGACATGGCGCCTAGTGGACATGCTAACAGAGACAACGATAAGGTGAGTGGGCTGGGGAGAGGACAAGGAAAAAAGTATGGGTGAAAGGAAACATAACGAAGCAACAGACCTGCGCTCCTATTCTCCGTCAAACATAAGACCCCAGTCCTTGAGCATGGTGACACGGGGAGGCTGCGCAGAGGATCCACGGCTGAGCGGGGATGGCGGTTCGACAACGCTCGTTACCAGGCTGAGCGTGGCAAGGTGGCTTTCTCTGTGAAGGATGCATCTGGCCAGCCGATGGTCGGCCAATGGTCTGGCTGACGTTCACAGGTAGATGTACGCCGCAAACCGCAATGCGCTGGAAATAGCCAACACTTGACGACAAGCACCGTTTGGTGAAGGCGGCTAGCATCCGAGCCATGCACGCTGCACCAGTGTTCACCAGATACCATCACTGGGAAAGCTGCGGCAGCGCCGTAGTAATCAGTGAAGAGCTTCCCGTCGTCTGTGGCGGTTCTCAGCTCCTGCAGGCGGTTACTTCTGTACTTCGAGCCTTCCAGGACAGGAGACGCAGCTGATCAGCTGATGGGCTAGCTGTTCAGCTGGAGGATCGCGCACCGTCCATTTGCAGTTCTCGTCTGCCGAACCCCTCTGCGTCGCAATACCCCTTCCTTTGTCAGACAACGATCTATCCCGGTACACGGGAGAATGGATGAAGTTGGACATGACTTGTGCGCCACTTTGATGCTGAAGATGGTAGTGGAGAGGAGAGTGATGAGGAGTAAGGGGAGTCTTGCCACCATCGAGCCTGTTCCGTCCTGTAATCTGCGGAATGGAAAGAGAGACGCGAATCTCTCACACCTTCAGACGAACGCTTGGAGTCAGATGTGATGTGTGTGTTCGACCACCCGGTGGCACTGGAGGACTCGGGGCACGAGGGAACGGTTGGCCATTGGGACCATCAACTCGACATTCTCACGAGTCACGACATCACGTGGGTCTCAAAACCAACCACACCTGCATGCACTGATACATCCATCGTGAGCATCACTTACCTTCATCAGACAGAACACCAAGCGGCGAGCCACGAGGTATGAAGAGTGAAACGCCAGTCTGTAAGGTCTGGCGAATATAGTGTCACGCAAGCCACGAAGCAGGTAGGGCGACGTGGAGAGCAAGGTCGATGATGAGAGCGTAGTCTCTTCCAGCGTACGTGATGACCTGGTGGAAACTGACGGCGCAAGAGTAGATATGTATCAAGTGATGGTGGTTTGGAGGATGTTACGTCTTCGCTCACGACGGCTGTAGAGAACGCTCGCTACCCCGACCCCATGTGTCTTTCCAGTTTTGGTTCAGACGGCCTGCAACACTTGTCGAGTCTTTCACTACATTACCCGACACAGGACTCTCTGGCTTCAATCGGAACCATCACCAGACCCGGCGCCTCTCAGGCCTTCTGAACGGATGTGCTTCTGTGTTCCTGATGGCGAATTAGCAAAGAAAGCCCCCCCCTTGACCGATATCAGGCGGACTTACAGCACATATTTGTCCAGACTAACCAGATCCGGCTCACTGAAGATGAGATAAAAGTACTTCAGCGTCTCCGCTAGCCAGAAACTCTCCATCTCGTCCATCTTGGGCGCCGTGGGATCCGCGACATCGAACAGTGCTGCATTCGCGAAAGGTGTCGCCGTGGCGTTCATGATGCTCTCAAACGAGCGCCACGCGGCATCTTGCAGCGTAGAGTCGCCGGTGATGCGGTACAGGATGAAGACGCTTTCGATCACTTCGGGACGCAGGATGTAGTGTCTGTTGCTCATGGAAGTGAAGCCGGGTGGTGATTTTTGATATCCGATCACGTGCAGCGGATTCACTTTCGCCAGTCGCTGCGAGGAGAGCAAGTCTATCTCCGGACCAACGACCGCTTTTGTGTCCAAATCGTCGGACAGTGTGGCTTGATTGGTCACGAGTCTCGTCTCCGCTACATTTTGTCTGCTTATGATGGCTTTCTGATATTCCCACTGCGGGGCTGTGTACAGAGGATTGGCACGCTCCTGAACGGCATCGTGCCATGCTGACTCACTCCAGGGACAGGAGGTCCAATTATCACACGGGACCATGCTGAAGTCTTCCGGCATAATACCCAGCGGCAGGGCTTGATATGTCCAGATACAGCCATTGGTCAACTTTCGTCCGATCTCAACGTGTGTTTCATTACCGAGAAGCCGGCCTCCGAGCGCAAGCATACCGCCTACGAAGCACGCCAGATGCTCTCCGTCTGGTCGCAGGACTACGGGGTCCTCATCGAATGCTCGCAGTTTGCCTGCGATTAGTATATCTGCCTCATCCATGGTCATGGGGCAAAAAAGAGCGTTCTCGATGATGGCATCCGCGGAGCGCTGATACATCTGCTTGTACTGCTTAGATCCACCGAGCAGAAGATGCATCTTCGGCAGATACTCGTACGCAGAATCCGACATCGCGCCGACTGAGAACTCGGCACCCGAGTGGGAATTCTGGTACTGAGCGTCGACCAGCCAAGGCCACAAGCCCGGCATATTCGTACGCATCTGGTCGCGATTAAGGATATCGGAGATCTTGGCTATGGCATCGTACCACTTCGGATCTCCGGTGAGCTGCGACAGCCGTGTGAATTGCCAAACTCAGAGACCCGACATCAGCGAGCAAGGCCTGGGAATCCGCATCCTGTTTCACGCGCTCGGATCGCGCGAGTCGCCACTCGAAATGCGTGATCGGCATCCGGTTCGGTGTGTCGAACGCACAATACAGCAGATCACCCAGCTCAATGCTCTTCTCCAACAAACGCTCGTCGCCACTTAGATCATACGCCGCCAGCAAACCACCGAGATACCCTATCGTCGTCTCGAACACGCTGATCGACTTCTCCCCATCCGCTGGCGTGCTAAAGTTAATCGTCATGACGGCATCGACAGCATCCGCGAAGTCCTCCTGGGAACCCGTGATCCACAACGTGAGCGTCGATTAAAGTGGCTCCCCATCCTCCAAAATGAGACTTCCCATGCCCTGATAGCGGAGTGAGCTCGTCACTCAGCCACGCATTGTCCTTGTACGCCACCCAGCACCGCGCGAAAGCACGCTTGACCTCTGCCCGCCGTCTCTGAGATAATGCCGACGTCTATTGCAGCGGACCGAAGTTATGCTGGATCTTGCGCAGGCCGCCGGCTTGAGGGGGTAGGTCTTCGAAGTGGAGGACAGGATACCGCTCGGTGCGATCCCGCCAGTTGTACGCTTGGGTTGGAGGCTGTCGGGCGGGACCGAAATGTCGGATTGGTCTGTTATTATGGCTGCTAATGCGGAGGTGGTATACGAAAACGACGATGCAGCAGAGGGACGCGAAGACGTAGACATTGCACCTTCGCGTGCCCATGGTGGCCAGAGGTGGCTTATTTCGATAAACCCCGCCAATGTGACCCATGAATGAGAGACTGCGAGGAGCGAAGTCCTGAGCAGAACAGGATGTAAGGACAGACGAGGAGGATACATTGCACTTACGTTGCCGTCGAACTGAGAGTCAATCTGCCAAGTGTACTGCCCAGACGCTGCGAATGCAGGCGTGTACAATGCCAAGGTGAACGTACGCTCTCTTTGTCTGGTATGTGGGATTGCGCTTGCATTCTGTGAAGAATCGATTTCGGGCATGCTCGGGATTCCGAAAGCCATCTGCCGAGAGCCGTGTCTGGTAGTTGCCTTCCTGGGAGAAAACTATCGTACAGTCTAGCAAGTATCTTACAACAATGCCAAGCTCCGTGACTTGTGGCCTTAGGTCCGCCCGATGCTTCTCGATGCGTACAGCTCATGAAAGGTGAGCCGGAGGAAGGGTCACTCTTACCGGCGACCCTTCTCCCATCATTGACGTCGTCTTAGGTTGTCGCTGTCCAGCACAACACTACCCTGGTGCTTCAGTCTCAGCCTGGGCTGCTTCACATGCGCCTGAGCATCTCCATGCTCGCCAGTGCGTCCTCTCTTCGCACGCCCGACGTCACAGATATTCCGTCGTCCTCGTCGTCGCCGCTGCTGAAGCTCCTCGTGCTGGACTCCGACACACCGCTGAAGCGAACCCTGAATCCCGTCGGCGACGGTGGCCCTGAGCTTTTCACATCACATTAGCCTCGAGGGGAACGACCAGGTGCAGTAACGTGACCGCGAAGTTTCTACCAGGCAGCTTTGGCTACTTGCCTGACTTCGTCCCAGCTCTCACGGCCACCTTCTTGGACTAATCGCGGACCAACTTGGGCGGAACTTTTGTCGCCATCTTGCATCTGCACATCGTTCGGTTGGGTATTCGCGTCAGATGGCCAGGGTTCGGGCGTGGGCAGCTTCTCGGGTGCACGGCAGACAGGCTGCACGATCTCATCTTTCTTGTCGGCTTGGACGTAGACCGCGTAAGTTGGCGTACCTTGGCTCCAGGTATTGGCTTCGAAGATATCCTCCATCTTCGTGTACTCCTCGACGCGCTCGTCGTTGTAATTACGCCACACGTCGTTCGCGAAGTCGTGGATGTAGATCCAGTAGTGCCCGTGACCATGACCGCCACGATGGAAGAAGACGGCGGCGAGTCGGTATTTCAAATTGTTCAGGTCGGTGAATTGAGTCTCGAGCCGCTTCTGCAGATCCTTGATCTGGCCCTCCAACTCCTCGACGCGCTTGGCTTGCTGAGTGGCTTCAGCTCTGAGAGACGTAGACACGCCATCCGCCACCTCGATCGGTTCAATGCCCACACTCTGCAGATCTTCGTTGACACTGCCGAGACCATTTATGTACTTTGATGCCTCGGAGACAGCCGTCGGGCCATCGATGTCGGCTATCTCGGTTTTGGCGAGCACATTCTGCTCTTTCCTAAGAGCCTGCAGTTGCTTACGCCAGCCCCAGCACTGTTTTCTGCGTGGGAGCACTTGTGGGTGAGTGTTGTCACAGTAGCGGTCGAGATAGAGTTCATCCTCCAGCTTCACGCACTCCTCCGACTTGTACGCTCCGCCAGGCCGTGACTTATCGAACCCGATGCGCGGAATGTTGACTTGCAGCACGGGTGGAAGATACTGTATGCTCTTGTAACTTTCCATATCTGGGTTCTCTTCGAAAGCCTGCAGATCGAAGATAGCATCGAGCGCGGAGTATATGTCTGTAGGCTCTGTTGGCACGTTGAGTTGGATGCCAGAGTCGAGGATGACTTTCGGCTTCGCGGAGACACCCTTGTTGACAGGCGTCTCTGACATCTCGATGGAGTACAGCGCTCGCAAAGCGTCCTCTTGCTCTCCAGCCGGATCCATGCCGTCCGGCCTCATGCCAGCCCGTAAGCGGAACATTGCGGCGTCGTGCACCTCGGTCACATCTTGTTGCTGGCGCGCGTTGGATTTCGCCTTCTCCAGGGCTTTCTCCTTGGTCGTGCTGAACCTTCTTGGCGGTAGAGGAGGAGCATGGTCCGGCACGGGCTTTTGTCCAGGCGAAGCTGGCGGCGTCGGCGGCATACTAACTGTGCTTCTCATTGTAATGTCTTGATCCTCACCTTGTAGTGTCACGCTGCTAGCGTCGGACTGATGGATGTCATCTACGACGTCCAGCATGGGGCTGGGCTCCTGAACCTCTGACGCTTCCGTGATCTTCTCGTCCACCGCGTCCGTGACGCCATTCGTGGTCGGGGCAAGCTCCCGGAGGCTCGAGGCGAGCAAGGCATAGTCTTTGGGGTCGAGGAAAGCTCTGCAGACGAGGTCTTCTTCAGGCTTGACGGTCGTGCCCGGATCCTTGATCATGCGCTCGAAGAGATGCTTGAGGTCTTCAGCGAAGCGCTGCCCGCCTTTGATCTCGACCATTGAGATGATGCGCTGACCCACACGTTCTTGCTTCTGAGCGTATGCCGCGGTGTCGAGCTTGTACTTGTCGTAGTCCAAGATGATATCGCGAAAGGGCTTGATGCTGAAGTAATACTGCAACAAGCTATTGAGATAACACGTGTTTCCATGGCTTACCAGGCCAACAGGCCACTTCTCAGGGGTACGCGACGTGGCGGCTTTACCGGCAAGCGCTTGCTGGATGGTCGCAATCGCTTTCTCGGTCGTGTCGCCTGGCTTGTCGCTCCGTGCAGACTCGAAGATGACTGGGATGACCGTGGGGTCCAGTGCGTCCAGGTTCTGCTCGATATTGAGGATGCGCAGAGCTTCACCGACATCCATCGTGTAGCCGTCTTGGTTGCCGGTCAGCAACCAGTTGTTCAACATGTTACTTTTCCGCGCACGAGCGATGGTTGCAATCGCTTTGCGTCCGATCTCTTTGTTTGCCGGACTTTCCTCCTCTTTGGTGGCGAGTACGGCGAGCAGGCTGTCATCAGCAAAGCTTTTGTTTGCACCATTACCCAACCATGCTAACGCGTCTTCGTATGTGTCAACTGATTGACGCGAAGCATTCATTATAAGCTGGCTATTACGGGCGACGGCGACCTTGTATAGTTGCTGCCTGGCTTCCTCTGCGCCGGCGGGCCCAAGGTCCTGTTGCCGCGCCTGGAACAAACCGATAATGCGCTCATCAGGGGTACTGTTAGCTCGCGTGAGGTCCATGCCGAAGTATCTGTACGCCGTTGTAATATCTCTTCTGCTGACGAGGTCTTGCGACTGGAGAGTGGCAACCTTCATCTGTAGCTGCTCAGTTCCTCGTGACTCGGATATTACCTGTAGACATTCAAAGTAATAGGTTTGCCCCTCCGGGTCGCAATCACTCTGTCTATCGTATGCCCACTCCACAAGTGTGTCGGCGAAGTCAGGCAGAGCGCCCAGACTGGTGAAATAACTGCGAGAGGAATTAACGTGGTTTCAGTGAGATTTTTTTTGGAAAGGCAACGCACGCAGACTCTTCGCTCGCGGGGGCTGCACGTCTGAGCGAGACGTGTCGTTGATCTGCACACCCTCGTTAGCTGGTACCAGCAAATCAACAAGAGGTGCTGTAACGTACACCCTTGAGCGGCAAGCGTTCGCTCCAAGTCACGATTAGCCGATGGCCAGCCCTCCAACGCCACTGGGTTCATGGCGCCAGTCTCTGCTGCAATCTTCGACGACCATGCCAGAAGTTCCATCTCGACATCCTCGAGCAGCTCGCGCTCGCTACTACCATCAGCCTGCAACCGGTCTTCTACTTGCGGCGGGTTTGGCAGCGTCCACGTTAGCTCTTGCTCCTGCCTCCTCAATCAGCGATATCCATGGCAACAACACATTGTTTTGCGAGCTTACTGCATACTTGAAGCCAAGCCATTGCAACAGCTCTTGGCAGTCATGACCGTGTACCCCAAAAGCTTCCATGAAACGCTTGTTGTTGGCCGGAAACACGCGCTTATCGTGTTCCGGTTTCAACGAGTCCTTGATGTACTTCCGCAGGCGGCTCAAGCAGTCGAGGGGCGTCGCTTGCCGGATACCCTCTCTTGTAGGCTCCTGCTGCAATATCGCCTCGTACCTCCTCTTCAGCAGCTCGGTGTTGGTGAGGAGATCCTTCTGCTCCGGCTGGATCCTGCTCGGTCGGTAGGTGACACGCAGAGACGCTCGACATTGTGGCGCCGAGCACTGCCAGCCAAACTCCACACGTTCTTGAGTTCCGACATCCTCGGCACGCACTCGTCGAAAGTGATGAAGGGGGTGTTCCGAGTTCGGACAAGGATTGGTGGATCGCGCATAGTTGACCCTAACACCCGCGTGGACTCGACACTTCTTGCATATCGTGGCGAGCTTGTAGTGTGTTGTACCATCAGGTCTCAGGTCGAGTGGTGGTGTGATGCTCTGCGATTGCTTGGTGGTGTAGTCATGCTTGCAGCTACCGATGGCCGGAGCGAGCTGGACGCCTTCGCCCACGGGCGGCGAGAAATCCGCAAGGACATTCGATTTGCCGGCGTTGAGAGGGTCGAAGACGAGGAAGTCCTGGTAGAGCTTTGGTGCGGTCTTTCCGGGGCCTGAAGGTGGATAGGACATCGCCTCCTGCAGCTGTGAGCCTGTGGATCTGCAGGCGCTCACGCTGGATGGTGAGGGGTGGAATGAAGGCAAGACAGTATGATTGCTGAACGTTCGAGAAGTATACAGTATGCACAGTAAAACGTGACCTGTCACATGCCAGTAGGCTTTCAGAGCATGTACGAGGCGTGGCGCGTCTCCGGGACTTGGTGTGGCGTTTCGTTTCTGCAGTCATGTGCCAAACTTCGCCCGCGAGTACAGTTTCCTGTTCTGCATCCTTCCTTCGCGCGCGACACCACATGTATATACAGTACATGCAACTTGTTCTCATAGGCACATCAAAAAGTCACAGTAAATTGCCACTGTCCCTCAACGTCTCGGAGCAATGCGTTTGCTGGGTTGATAGGATGTAGTTGAGCCTACTCTCTCTAACATCTCCACCTGGAGAGCCCGCGCGTCTCCCTTGCGTGCGAGCCTTCTCTCACTATAGGCCATCTTCATTCTCCCGAGCGCTGATAGAAGGACAGAGACACAGGACGACAACAGCTCGACATCCACCCAGTACTTTTGAACAACTGAACAGACACATCCATCTTCACGTCAGCACCGAATCCGTCCTCTCTGTGAGTGTCTTGCTTCTGGGGACGCTGTGAGGAGAGCGACTGCTACTGCAAACATGCCTTCGATGCTTGAGCTCCCTCGTGAGCTCTATCTCATGATCTGCTCATACCTGGAGCCTACCGACCTCACGAAACTTGCTGGCGTATCCAGAGACACCTACCTGGCCGTACAGCAGCCTCTCTATGCCCGGATCAACATCACCGCATATGCTTCGCTCATCAAGCTCGTCAACACGCTGCAAAGAGTGCCGGTGGTCTCGCACATTTCTAGTACGCAGCGTCTGAGGTGGTTCAAACTCGCGGATTCGCAGCTTCGAGAGCGCGATATCAAGTATCTCGATCTCGTTTTGGATCATCGCAAGGATGGTCAGAAGATCACGGGGGCCATCGTGGCCAATTGCATTGGCGCCATCGGTCGGAAATGCTACACCGCCCAGATCACCCTCACCCTCAACGCAACTTCCGCAGATTTCGTGAAGCAGTTGGAACGGCTCGGCCTGCCCAACGTAGTTCGGCTCGCACTCTTCCTCGGTTCGTGCGGCAAGAAGATGACCTACACTCGAGAAGAGTGGTCATGGAAGGTGTGGGAACTGGTGTTCTCTGGCCTGACCTTCCCCGATCTGAGGAAGGTCTACGTCAATACATACGACGACCATGAAGATGAGGTGCCTGACGACCTTTTCGCGCAGATGCGTCCGTGGGATGGATACTCTCACGCGTACGATAAACATCGTACAGCTAAACACAACCCCCCCACACCGTTTCATGGACTTGGAAGCATGCAGGAAATTGTGCTGGCCCACAACTCCTACCTTGACGCTTCGGCGCTCCAGTGTCTCTTCGAGTCCGACATTATACCTGGGCGGCTGACCAAGCTGGAGATTGTGGACTGTCCCGCCTTACATCCCGTCAAGCACTTGACCGCTCTGAGTACCTTGCTCAGAAGGGCACTGCAATTGGTGCGGAGCCTCAAGCTTCACCTGTGTGACTTGTCCGGCTACCACGAAGAGGTGACGTTCAATGAGATGCAATACGGAGCGCGCATCAACAAACACCCCGAAGAGCACCTTTGCAACGTGATTCGCGAGCTGGGCCAAACTATCCCCAGCCTCGATCTGGCCGTGCCGTTTATCTGCGATCGGATCTTCCCACCACTCGCCACGCAGCCGACGGTGGAGACGGCCGCCCAGGGCTTTCCGCAGGTCCCACTGCATCCGTTTGGCAGTTTACCAGGCAGGATCAGGGCGGAGGGCTACAAGCACCGACAGCTGTATTGTTTGGAAGGTATTTGCCGGGCGGCGCATTCCCGAAAACACATGGCTGCTAGAGCGGACATGCAGACTAGTGACCACAGCTGGCTCTTGCTGCATCTTCCCGGGGATCACGGCAGCTGGCATTTGAGTGGGTACTCGCGGGTGAAGTTCAGCCCACACAAAGAGTTGACGGAGCCCTACAACAAGGGTATCTGGGCACTATGAGGGGAGATGTGTTCGCACCAGTGAAGTAGTGGCGATCGCAGATAAGGCCGACGTTGACGAGCGCTTGTCACGTGTGTGCGTAAAGCACATGTAGGTCGCCTACTGACATGGGTTTCGTTGGCTGCAGAGGAGAATGCCTGGCTCATGGGTTTTACTGTCTGCACATGTAGCCCGACCCATCCGCTTTGTTGTCGTAGTCTTACTCCGCAATTTCCCTGTTTGCCTGATCGTCGCGCCTGCCTTAACATTTCGCCACTTGCTGCCTGACTAGCGTGTCACGTGCAAGACGCGTGAAACCACCTCACCTGTGAGATCTCACAAACACATATAAACTATACCATCGCACTCATTTCAGTCCACATCACTCGACAATCAACCAACCCTCACAACGGAACCATCCTCACGCAACCCAAACCCAACTACACATCAACGCAGCAATGTCGTCCACGACCAACACCAACCCAGGCAACTTCGCCAACCGCGACGCCGACGAAGTGAAGAAGATCGCATCCATGGGCGGCAAAGCCAGCCACGGCGGTCACGGTCACAGTCACAACGACGAGGTAAGTCACGCCTGGCAGAACTCCTGTTGACTCTTTTCCACGACTCCTCAACTGACACGACCCAGCGCAAAGACTCCGCCAGCGAGCCAGGCCGTAACCCCGACGGCACCTTCACCAAGGGCTCCGAAGCCGCCAAGCAGGCCGGGCATCTCGGGGGCCTGCACAGCCACGAGCACGATGGTCTCGCGAAGGAGGAGGCGGTTAGTGAGCTGGAGGTTCAGGACGGGGTGAGTTGAGCTTCCATTCTACATTCCACGTTCGTCGGTCTGCTCGTCGTTCGTTTGTTCTGGTGTAAGTCCATCGCTGATTAATGGTCGCAATCCAGGGCGCTGGTCGTAATGCGGATGGGACGTTCACTAAAGGCTCCGCGGCCGCCTCGGAGGCTGGGAAGAAGGGCGGTCATGCTCATGCCGCGGAGTAGACACAACAGTCACCGGTGACGTCGCCACAAGGGATGGCTTAACGAGTGATGATGCGAGTGACACGGTGGTGGCGTCGGCGAATACGCTTCTCGCGGGCTTCGGGGTAGCATTCGTTTAGACCTCGGTCGACTCTGCAAGCCTTTTCCGCCTTGATGTCTCTTCTCTTAGCGGGTGTTGCATCCCAGTCTGGAACGTAATTAGAACAACCGGCCAGTGTCGACGTGCGATGCAGACGGGGTTGGTCCAGATTCGCGTACGCAATGGCCGGCTCGCTTACCTACATTGACAACTCAGAGATATACTAGATCTGGTACCCCCGTCGACGTGAACCGCAGGTGGCTTGAGTACTCCTCACCCACTCGCACCTATGATACACTCCAGCAATGACACAGCACCAGCCCGCTCACCTACAGCTCACTGTGTCCCTTCACAACACTGAACGAGTCTGCACACTTGAAAGAAGCAGCATCATTGACATCACCTCCCATATACGCCGCCACCTGCGGATACGGACAGAGGATACGACCCTTGACCGCCTCCGACTCATCCGTTGGGAAAGTTCTCGCACTGAGTGTGGGCGGCGCAATGCCCTTCTCAACCCAGTCGATGATGGAGTCAAGTGCGGAAGTCGGAAAGGCTCCAGCACCACCGTGGCAGTGTGCGACGCCCGGCGCTTCGAAATAGCGCAAGAAATCATGCGCCTGAGGATCCAGCTCCAGGACACGATCGTAGTAGTTGGCAGTGCCGTTGGGTGGGATGAGCTGGTCGGCCAGGCCTGCAAAACGTTAACTCCATGCTCCCCCTCATCCAACGTTTATACGCGAGAACTCACCGTGCCACACAATCATCTTGCCCCCCGCCGCCTTGAACTCGGAGAGGTCCGGATCGCTCGTGTCGATGACGGAGGTGAACTCGCTTTGGGACTTGTGTAGGGCCCACCAGAAGTCATCTTCCGACATGTTACCGACATCGAAGTCCGGATCTTTGGCCACGAAATACCGGATCCAGCTCTCCATGATTGGGAACGGCGCGGCTTTGCAGTTCTTGTTGTCCGTATCGCACGCCGTGCTGGCCAGGCCACTGAACGGCAGCGGGCCTGCGACGGCCGTCTCGTGAGTCGTTCCGAACCATCCTCGCCGCCCATCCGCGCGCTTGGGTCCTTCCCAGATCGCGTTGGCGATTTTGGCGGCTTCTGGCGTGATCTTGCGGCTGTCACCTTGACAGCCGTAGCTTCGGCCGATAACGGACGTCGCGTCGAAGTTGCAGAGCCCTGGAGCAGCGACGACGCCGTCCCGGACACCATCAAGCTCATCACATCTTTCGATCGCGGCTTTGGTGATAGCACCATACTCGCATTGCCCTGGGTAGTATCCTGCCTTGTGCATCTGAAGCTGTGGCCACCACTCCGCCACCACGAACGTCGCCCAATTAATAGCGGGTGCTGCGGCGACAATGCCGTCGTAGTTGTCCGGGAAGCGCTGCGCTGACATCAGACCTTGACGGCCTCCAGTAGAACAGCCATTCCAGTAAGCCCACTCGGCGGGCTGGCCGTAGAAGCCTCTGATCACTTCCTTGGCAATTTTCGGCAGGTCGTCGAGCGCACGGGACGCGAAGTCCTGCAGCAGCACATGGTTGATGTTACCTGGACTCAGAAGACCCCAGGTATCTGCTCGTATAAGGGTCGCGATGTCGCCAAAGTACGTGTGGCCAGCGTCAGTATTGGCCGTCACGTAGCCCTCAGCTACACCTGACGGAAGCATGGGCTCAGCGCCTGCGGCCCAGCCACCGCCGCCCTGACCCAGCAGCCTTCCATTCCAGCCGTCCAATGGCAGCCAGACGTAGACGTTGATGGTATCGTTCTGGCCTGGATGGGTGTAAGTCACGGTGACGTTGCAGAAATCGATCGCCCGGACTGGGACTTGAGGGGTGGCGCCGGGGAAGAAGCCCCAGTCTTCATAGGCTCGCTGTTCTTTAGTGTGGATGTCAATGATTTCGATACCAAAGACTTCAATGGTAGGGAGGTCTCGAGCCCGGCAAGTCTTCAGTGCGGCATGGGTAAAGCCGGCGAGGCTCGCCAGAGCACCGAGAAAGAGAGGAACGAGCATTCTTGGGGACTTTGGTCGTTGATGCTGAGACGATGGAAGAACGTAGGAAGATCTCATGGGAACATAGGGGCTTTGCTACGGCACATGCGAAGGATGCATGCTGAAAGCTGTGACTGACCTGCAACAGTATCGCGCGATCCTTTCGAGCTACTGTACGGTGTCGCTCTCGACCGTGTTGCTCCTTCGGAAGCTGAGCTCGCCCGCTACCTCCCGTGTCACGTGTACTACGTCTGGTACGAATGCTACGCGCATGCTGACCACTACACCCAATGTACCCCAAGACGCGTGAGCGTCATGGACCTGTGATCTCGACGCGTCCGACTCCCAATCTCACTCTCGATCAACGTGCAACCCAACACATCCTCTCCGTTTCACACACCACGGTGACGCAGCGACACACCCTTCATGTCCCTCAAACGCAAAGCCGCCGATCTGGCCACCGACGTGGCCAAGAAACCAAAGGCCAACGGCTCCATCACCTCCTTTTTCGGCCAGCCCAAGCCCAATCCATCCACTTCTTCCACGAATCCGTCTCAGCGCGCTCCCGACCCCACCGCACCAGACACACAGCCGATCAAGTTCGACAAAGATGCGTGGATCGCGAAGCTCACGTCAGAGCAGAAGGATTTGCTGAAGTTGGAGATCGAAACGCTGCACGAGAGCTGGCTGAGCGCGCTCAAGGATGAGGTCGTCAGCAAGGACTTCTTGGAGCTGAAGCGGTTCCTGAAGAGAGAGGTGGAGACTGGGAAGAAGGTCTTCCCTCCGAGCGACGACATCTACAGCTGGTGAGTCGGACCGTCTCCTCGCTCTACCCGAGCCTGACTTCTTCGCACCTCACGAGAGTACCACAGACAGCCCAGCTGAACCCTCACAGGTCGCGCCACACGCCTCTCCCCAACGTCAAAGCCGTCATTCTTGGCCAAGACCCCTACCACAACATCAACCAAGCCCACGGCCTCTGCTTCTCCGTCCGCCCACCCATTCCCGCCCCGCCATCCCTCAAAAATATGTACATCGCCTTGAAGAAAGACTACCCTTCCTTCAAAGAACCACCCCGCAACGGCGGCCTCTTGACCCCATGGGCCGACCGCGGCGTCCTCATGCTCAACACCTGCCTCACCGTGCGCGCCCACGAAGCGAACAGTCACGCGGGCAAAGGGTGGGAAAAGTTCACGCAGAAAGTCATCGACACGGTCGCGAGAAAAAGAACGAAGGGGGTGGTGTTTTTGGCCTGGGGCTCGCCGGCGCAAAAGCGATGTGCGGGCGTGAATGGGAGCAAGCATCTGGTGTTGAAGAGTGTGCATCCGAGTCCGTTGTCGGCGCATAAGGGATTCTTGGACTGTGGGCACTTCAAGAAGGCGAATGAGTGGTTGAGGGAGAGGTATGGGGAGGAAGGGGAGATTGATTGGAATTTGGATGTGAAGTCGGAGGAGGCTGGTGTATGATTCACTTTGAGTCCTCTTGGGTAGAGAGCCGTACGCTGGGTGGCATTTGCAACGAAAGGTGTAATACCGAAGATCATATTGTGAATAATAACCAAAAAGGCACACTGGCTCGATGTGAGCGCTTGACTGGACAAGTACATCAAGAGCGAGTTACGTCAGGAGCGAAGATTCGAGAGCTGCCTGCTTCTAGGGAAAAACAATTACATCAACATCCATCCGCTCCTCTCAGCTGGCGTTCGAGCTCACCGCATCAATCAGACCGACAGACTCGCCTCGACAATCCCAAACCCCTTTCCCTCCGCCCGCCACACCGCGTCAACCTGCAGTCCCGCATCCTTCATCACTTTCCGAAAGTTCTTCTCCGTCCGCTCCTTGCCTCCGATACAAAACATCATCATATCCATCAACCCCACCAAGCCCTCCCCCGGACCTCTTTGCAGCCGCTCCGGCAGCACCTCGTCCGCGATCAACACTTTCGAATCCGGCGCCATGGCCGGCACGATCTGCCGCAGCACTTTCACGAGGTTCGCGTCGCTCAGGTCGTGGGCGATGGCGCGGAGGTGGTACGCGCGGGCGTGACGGATGGGTTGCGGGGTGAAGTAATCGTGGGGCATGAATTGCACGCCGGATGGCAAGCTGCCGTTTAGCTGCGCTTGCTCGATGACGGCGGGCCGGTCTTGCAGTATGCATTGGGATGGCTTGATGCTGGGATGCGCTTTCAGGATCTCGGCGATGGCGTGGCCGTGTCCTCCGCCGATGTCGACGAAGACGGGTCGCGCAATCTCTTCTCCTTCGTCGTCGTCCGATAAGGCGAGTCGGCCAAAATCGTAAAAGCCTGTGAACGGCTTTATGTGCGCCACGGACCCGAGCACGCGCTGGAAGGCTTGCAGGCGTTCCGGATCCTGCTCCATGATCTCAAACGCCGTCTTGCCTTCCTGGCGCGCGAGCCAAGTGACGGGGTTGTGCGTCATACTGTCCTCTCCGCTCGGCTCCACGAGGCCGTGGGTGGGCCGCTTGGCGGACAGGTATTCCCGTATGTGCACCATGGGGAGGACCAACTCGTCGTAGAGGAGGGAATAAAAGGCCCCGGCGCCGCTGGTGTAGCCCACGGAGACGTGCGTGTGGGCGTACTCGCCCTTCTCGGTCTGGTGCAGAAAACCGGTGCTGACGACAACGCGCAGCAGGCGCTCCAGCAGCGAGGGCTGGGCGGAGGCTATACTGGCAATGTCCGCCAGGCTGATGGAGCCCAGGGTTGGAATGGCATGGATGGCTTTGAGGTCGACGAGCGTGCGGATCACCGCTGCTTCTACGACCTGCGTGAGCCTGATCGTGGCGTGGTCGAGGGGTTGTTGCGCAGTGGTGATGAGCTCGGTGGCTTTGGTAATGATCGGCAGGTCGTGGCCGAATGCACCGGGCGGAGAAGGTTGGTAGGTCGAGCTGAGTTCGACGAGCTCGTGTGCCAAGGCACGGAGCTGTGAGACTGTTTGTTCCTGCGCCATGGGTGCTGGACGTGTCGTTGTATCAACGCTTGGAGGTGGTGTGATTCACAGTAGAGAAGGGTCGCAGAATGCTTCGAGGATGCGAGGGAGATGGATCTCTACCTACCTGCCTTCTTCAGCACGAGGGCTTCTCTGCCTCTACTTATACGGCAGCGGCTTCACACCGCGAGCAATGTGAGCATATCCAAACGGAGGGAGCATGGTCCGGTCAGCGTTGACGGTCCGGACGCTCACATGGAGCCCACGGTCGGCGAGAGTCGGTGCAAGGAGCAGCTCAGGATTCCCGCAGATTGATACAGTTAGCCTGCAAGAGCTGCAGTCCGAGTCACAGTCACGTTCGCGCTGGGTAGCTGAAACGCGACGTTTCCGACTGTCAATGCTAAAGCGAAAGCGAAAGGAAGTGAAGACGAGGTGGAACGGAGGCGGAAAGCGGACCCTGCGCTGCGTCCGCTTCCGCCTTGATCTCTCACGTGACTTTCGTGACTCCTCGGACATTTCCATCCATGGCTGTAATCAAAGTAATATACCTTACTGCCCAGCTCTGGGAGAACCAGTCTGCCCGAATAAATCATCCCGTCCAAGCGTCGCACCGCCGCGTCTGCTCATCCTCACGGGATAATCCTCGCCCTCCTCATCTCGTCAAAGACCATCGCATACCCCTCCGAATGCGGCCTCTCCTCCGTAAAGCCAATGCTGCGACTAGCCGTCGGATCATAATCGCGTCGGAACGGGATGCCGATCACAGCCTGCATAAAATCCCAGCTCGTGCCCTCGAGAGCACCCTCCTTGAGATTGTTCGTCGACACCCAGTTCGCCCACGTGCTTCGATGGTCCTCCATCCACTTCTGCGCGCTGAAGGGTTCGCCGCTCGACTCGGGCGCCACACCGTTCAGACCGAAGTAGCCGCACACGGCGGGCCAGACCTCCTTCCACGTCGTCGCCGGGCCGTCGACGACGTTGAAGGCCTTCTTGCTGGTCTCTTCCGGATGCGTGCTGGCGTGGATGTGGAAGCGTGCGAGGATATCCTGGCTCGTGTCCGTGTGCAGCGCTTCCCACGCGGCATTGTTGCCCGGGAAGCGCACCTCGCTGCCTTGACCCTCGACTTCTCTCCACAAGCTGAGGAAGAGGCCGAGGGCTTGGGCGATGTTCATGGCGTTGTTCTGTGGCACGAAGCCGACGATTGCGTCCGGGCGGATCTCGCAGAAGGTCCAGGACTTGCCGGCGGACGCGCGGGTCATGATGTCGTACTGCTCGTAGTAGAAGATGTTTTGCGCATACGGGTCTGGGATGCGAGGGTGCGACTCGGAGAGCGGTGGGTTGTACGGGACGTCGTCGTGGAACTCGACGCCGTATGCCTGGATGACGATCGTCAGCGGGTACGATTGTAAGACTGTTTGATCGTTGTGTCGCTCACCTTGCCACCCGTTTGCAAAGTGAAGAAGCGCATCTTCGGGCAGCAAAGCTCGCAGCTTCCGACGGCATTCGTCAATATCTCCGTGTTGACCCGCTTGAGCTCGGCATAGTCACTGCCATGAGCCGCATACGCCGCATAATAGACATGCGTGGTATACTCAATTCCGGGGATCTGCCTCAAGTGGAAGAGGGTCTTGTCACGGTCTTGGAGATCGAGGTCGCTGTACAGCTCGATGCGGGGGTCATCCGGCAGCTGCGTGATGTCGCGACTGAGCGGACGGTGCGTGAGACCTATGACGCGACTGAACGTTTTCGGGGTGGGATAGGAGACGAGTTGCTTTAGCAATGGGTAGCCGGTCTGCGAGGTGAGACGGTGAGCTTGCGCGGTCAAAATGGCAGGTGGAGGTAAATGGAGAGTACCCACGATACCCGATGCGCCAAATACCAGCGCTTGATACGCTTCTCTCTCTTCTGTCGCCATTTTGCCGCGGTTTGATCGTTGAAGACTCGCAAAGATTGGAGGGAGGAAAATGGGACGGATAAGAGATGCGCTCACCTGGCTTTGCGAACGGCGGATATAACAGCAACCAGCTACAGATGTAGACAGAGAGCGATCGTTCTCCACGGCCAAATCTGATGAGCTTACGATGTCATGATCTCCAGTGATCCAATGTTGTCATGCAGGGCACCGCGGGGCACCCTTCGCCCCTCACGGAAGCTGGCGGGTCACGTGCCAAGGGTCCTGCAATCGTGCCAGATGAAGCCGCTTGACTTCATCGAGACTCTTTGCGAGTGTCAACAATGACACATGAGTGCATTCGTCGCACGATATCATACACAAGCCCAGGGTGCGGGCAGTGGACAAAGAGCGACCTCTTGTGCACTGTACTCGATAGTGCGCGTGCACCAAAGGCGCGATCCTCCTCACAAATGGGCAGGGGCGTGAGACTGAGAGGTGGCTGATGTAAAATCTGTCCGACAGCCCCTGAGACGGCGAACGGCGCAGACTTGACAAGAGCCTGTGCGCTTCGGTGCGCCTCTCGACTTTGCGAGACCAGGCCGCGCATATGTCTCTGTATCGGTATGGCAGCCTCATTGGCGGTGCACGACAAGCGTTGCCACAGCGGCAATGTCCAAGCGCAGTCGCTTGCTGTCAGCATGCAGTCTGATCTCATCAGGACCGCCAAATCGCTCTCAAACCCTTTGAGTACCTCGTTTGACGTGACTCTAAGGGTAGATTGTTCTTGAGAAAAGGAGTTGCTGGGCGGCGTAGGTCAGAGACTGGATCAAACAACTTTCGTCTCTCTGACGGGCCGTTGTAGAAAGGTAGTTTTCTCTGATGTACCTTAGGTAGTCAACGACCTTCCACTTGGAAGAAAACGCTGGCAGGTTGAGAGGAAAGCAGTGAAAGAATGGCAACAGAAATGACGGGAGAGCGATGCAAGTCTCACTCAACGCCCCAAGGGTGTAGAAGACATGGTCGACACAATCATGGCGATGTGGTACGAGTGTTGAGGTTCACAAGGAGCGCCTTGTCGAGCCCATCGGTGAGGCAGTTGGTCGTGTGTTGGTATTTCCTGCTCTTACTATCGCGCTAGTGAGCGGCCCGTGCACCACTCCGAAAAAGTTGCCTTCAACATTGACGTCTTCGACCACAGCAATGTGCGACACGCCTGCAATGGGATCTCATTCCCGCACACTTTGCAACTTCCGCCGGATCATAGACGAGACCGTGGAATCATGGAAGAGCTGAGTGACTTCAGCTCGTTGCAGGCGAGCGTATCCTCCGCCCTGGTCTCAAGCACACGAACCGCTTCTCAACTCGCCAACGAAGACCTCGCCTTCCACCGTTCACTTGACGCTTCTCTGGGTGGCGATCTGGACAGACAAAATGCGCGTCTTCTGGGTCTTGCGGAACGCCTTCTCGGCGCTGCGACTGCGAATACGGAGATTGTACGTCCACCACGACTCTCCGACATAGAAGCCGTCGAGGGCAATTGGCGAGCGGTGGTTGACGTCGTCGACAGCCTGCTCGAGCGCGCAGACACTGCGCTGGATGAGTTCACCGGGGCAGTCAAGCGACTGAGTCCCGGAGTCGCCGAGTCCATGTCAAAGGCGCCAAAGGTGTCGAGGATTGCGGCAGCTTTGAGAAGCCAGGATATCGAGAAGCCGCAGCTCCAATTCGAACATGTCCCCACGAACGATGAGACCGACCCGTTCAAGCCGCTGCTTTTGAGCAAGCCACATGCACTTCAGCCGCTAGAGGCGAGTTCCGGCGCACACCCGTACCAGACCGAGATCGAGCATTACCAGTACCCCGCCTTCGTCCGTACACGTGCAGAGCCCATCATGTATCATCCGTTCGATTCGACGACTGCGACATTCGTCGATACTGAGGAAGCCGTCCACGAGATGCTGGAAGAACTGAAGCACGCCAAAGAAATAGCCGTCGACTTGGAGCATCACGATCAGCGGTCATACATCGGTATCGTCAGTTTGATGCAGATCAGTACCAGGGACAAGGATTGGATAGTAGATACGCTCAAGCCGTGGCGGCGGAAGCTGCACTGTCTGAACGAGGTCTTTACAGACTCGAACATCATCAAAGTGCTTCACGGAGCTTACATGGATATCGTATGGCTACAGCGGGACCTTGGGCTTTATATTGTCGGGCTTTTTGACACTCACTATGCCGCTCGCGCCCTTGGCTATGCTGGTGGTAGTCTAGCGTTTCTCTTGAAGAAGTTCGCCGATGTCGACGCCCAAAAGCAATACCAATTGGCAGACTGGCGAATCCGACCCCTACCACAAGAGCTATTTGATTATGCAAGAAGCGATACGCATTATCTGCTCTACATCTTCGATAACATGCGCAATGAATTATTGGAGCGTTCGGACACGTCCGCTTCAGACTCCAGTAGGGACAGGATCGCAGAGGTACTACAGAAGAGCAGCGAAACCGCCCTTCAGCGTTACGAGCATCCGATCTACGACGAGAAACACGGTCAGGGACAGAACGGATGGTACAAGATGCTTGCGCGGACACCAGCCCTGTTCACCAAGGAGCAGTTCAGTGTCTTCAGAGCCGTACACAGATGGCGGGATGATGTTGCCCGCGCACAGGACGATGGTATCCCTTACGTGATGCCGAACCATCAGGTCTTCGGCATCGCTAAGGCGCTACCAACGAACAAGGCAGACTTGCTTGGCGTCGCGCAGCCAACAACGCAGACTGTACGTCTACGTGTAGATGAATTGGCGGCAGTCATTGCGAGGGCGAGAGAGGACGGCAAAGACGGACCGGAAATGATGCAAGTCTTGAATGAAGTCGAACCGCAATTTCCGCGACGTACGCCCAAAGGAGAAACGTCGCACCCTGCCGCTGCGGTTACGCCCAACCACAATATCGGCGGCACCGCCAACGCTATCACGTCTTCAACGTTACCGCTCAGGAGCACGAGGTCTTCTTTCTGGGGTTCTGCATTCAAGAACACTGCTGATACCAGCCGTCCACTGTCCACCGTCAACAATATTTCGCTCACAGTGCCCTTGCCACCGCTAACAGCTGAAGTGTTTGCGGATGCCGCAGAAGCCACATCGACACCAACACGACCGCCCACGTCCGAGTATTCGGAATTGACGCCTGTCGAAACGCCGGCTGAACCCGAGGACGACACTTTCATTCTGAAGCAATTGGGCAAGAAGCGCAAGCGCGTCGAGCCGATAGACGGCATGGCCGCGCAGTCCGACGAAGTCGCCATCCCGGACGATGAGAACGAGCATCTTCGGGAGAAAGCAGAGAGGAAGAAGGCTAAGAAGGAAGCCAAACGCGCCGCTCGGCAGGCTGCCGCAGAGGCTGATGACGGTCCTTCCGCAACAGCAGACGCCGAGGCGCCGTTCGACTACACCAATGCGCCGAGCATCTTGCATCCGCCCCGCGAGTCGAGGGAGAGTATGAGGGACCGTCGCAAGAAGGAGGTCAACCCGTATGCAAAATCGCTCGATGCGCCCAAGGGTCTGCCGAGGGCACAGAAGGAGAGGGCGGGGAGGAGCATGACTTATCAGTCTTGATGGGCGTTGCACGATAGATCTAGACTGTACAGATACAGGAAACCACTTTTCTGCCCGTTCACTCCTTGGGCAGCGAGGGCGGTTTTCTTAGGCCCCGTCACGTCAGTAGTTACACAGGGCGACTGGTCACCGCATTACTCATATCCAATACCTCAGAGTGCAAGCAATTTCCCATTATTGTCCACAAGTTTCACATTCTTGCCAGCATAGCTCACTGCCACACCACAAACCAGGTCATCTGCATCTCATTCGAAGTCCACCGTTTTCCCTCCTCTCAGCCGCAAACCTCTCACACTGCCATTTGCCCACCTAGATAGAATCGCCGGTCCAAGGACGACGGTGCGCACACGGTCATCAGTGCTCGGTTGCGGCAGGTCCACGTCCAACATAGTCAGCACCGCGCCCAGGGAGCCGAGCCCCGTCTGATCGGCGGCCCAACGATTCATCTGTAGGTTGTTACTCGAGTGACACTCAGCACCCCAGGCATCTATGCCCATCTACTTTGCAGATTGGGCAAAAGACTGTTGGCGCGAGACGATGTAATGAACAAGTGGCGGGCGTAGTTACAGGTGAGTGATCGAGAAATGGGTCACCCGCGGTGTTCTTGACGTCGTAGCGTGCGATGAGCTCGGCGGTCTCGACGTTGGCTGAGCTTCGTGTGTCTCGAATATTTAGGCTGGACAGAGCCGATAAAGAGCGATTTTGCCTCCATATGGCGTGACAGGAGCTGGACAGCTTCTTTGCGGGCCGCTTCACTGACAGCGTTCTGTACGTAAGGTCCCGAATCTGCCCCTCGGAAGGAGAAATTGTATGCTGCTGTGCCGTGAGTCTTATCGTAGTCAGTGCCTGCAGCTATCACCAGTGTGAGCGACTTCTGACTCGCCGATGGTATACTATATGTATCCTTGCCGCAACGCGAGCCTCTGCGATTACCAGCAATTCGAGCGGTAGCCGTGTATGTCGTCCCGATATCTGCCCTGCGTGATTCCATTGAGGCTGACTTGACCACCGGAGCACGAGGAAGGGACGAGCGAGGCGTTTGCTTGCGCGTTCTCCGTAGAAAAAGATATCAGCGGAAAAGCATGGCTCGAATTGACATCATACACCAAACATCGTCTGGGTGGGAGCAGTACGTCCGATTTTGCCCCGCGTCAGTACAATAATTAACTACCTATGTTATTTGATCAGGCTCACATTGTGTACGAACAACTGCCTGAGCGAAAGGCCGTGGTAAGCACACCAGTCGCCGGATCGAGTGCTCTAATAGAGTCGCTGACGTTGCTGACGCCAGCAATGGCCACGCTGAGATTACCGAGCACAGTGTAGCTGCCATAGTCATTGTCACCTCCCATCAAAGCAGTGACGTTGCCGGCGCCATCCTTCCAGATCCAGTCACGGATGCCAGGAAGATACTGGCTAAGGGGCGAGCTGGTGTTGCCACCGTTGTAGCTGGCGCTCTCGAACGGTCCGCCAGTGCAGAGGTCGTCACGGTTCAAGCTGAACTTCTCACGACCGGCCTCGCCGAAGGGGAGAGCCGCGAGTCTGCCATTACCCACGGGATATGCGGATCGTATAATGGAGTCGAAGTTTGCCGCGGTCATAGACCAGAGACTCTTCGTTTGCGATGAAGCTGCGACGCAAAGGAAGGAAGGGGAAAGGCGAGAGGAAGGTATCCTGGCCCTCATGGTTATGTGGAACGCAAACAGAGACAGCAGAGAACGAGGCTCAAGAATGAGAAGAAGACCTACCTGCACGTTGAGAGCCACGTCAAGGCCGGCGATTGCGTCCATCTCATCATACGCCGAAGTGAGATGTCCATTGATGCACAAGGTGCGGAGTTGAGCGGTTTCTCCGTCGGCTTCTCTCGTCTGGAAGGCTGCAGGTGAAGTTCGATTATATGACTGTACTGCGCCACAGTTGGTTATGTAAGCTTCGACGGACGCCACAGACACTCGACTTCACTTGGAGCTGCGCCGTGTCCATGGACTACGTCTACCGACCAGCATCAAACATTTTGGTCAACATGTCAGCATCGCTTGCACCCGAATGTAACGACGTGAAAGAGTGCGTACCCAGCTACGTTACAAGCCTCGCCGTGGACAACACTGACGCGCGTACCCTGTAGACGCTACGATACCTGCTTTCTCAAATGGTACAGCGAAAGTACATACTCGACCGGACTGCATTTGTCTTCCAGCACGTTTGTCACTGACTTTGAAATTAGAATACCTGCGCGGAGTGGCTACTACAGACGAATGCGAACCCCTTTTCAAGCAATACAAGGCGTGTTTGGGAGTTCGTGCACCACCGTCCCGCGGAAGAAGCACGCAGAAAGCTGATTCGCGACAGAAAGCACTCAAAGAACGTGGCATCGACCAGATGCTTGAGGAGGCCCGAGCAGATAACAAGGACAATGATGCCGAATATCTAAGGCCGAGTCGATGAGGTGTTGGAAAGCCTGTTCTTCTAAGCTGATCCGCCACTAATGTTTTTCCAGACTTGCACTGCAACGGCGTTCACGTGGTTGAGGCCCCTTTCTCAAAGCCTTATACTGGTGTCAGGCGCAATACATTTGGACGTTGCGCCGCAGTACCACACACTTGCCGTTTCGATACGGCCCCCTCTACTACCTGGCATGCTCGTTCCGAGGTCGACAATGCAGTCAGCATGACTGTGCACCCCTTACATCCACGAGCATGCGCTTGGACAGCAGGGTTAGTCAAGACTCGACTACCTAGCACAGACATGAAACGCCGCAGCGAGTTGCACTGGGCTCCGCGGCACCGCGGGAGCTTCGCCCAGGCGCAAAACGTTTCCGAAAATGTAGTGATAGAATTAGAACACATTCCACTCCATCAAGGCGCGCAGAGCGACGCCGTCTTCTCTAACTCATCAAACGTCACTCTTTCTGTATGTAGACGACCCTGGCGGAGCATGCCACTTGACACCACTTTAGTACATTTCCGCTGCACAATGCGGTTCTTGACCTTGATATCTCACTGATGCCTAGTTTTCCACTCTGATCCCCGCGAGTAGCACCAGGACCTTGCCATCAATACCAGCTCTCCTCTATCTCTCTGTTCCTAACATCGTCCCCTCGCGTTTCCATAAAGAATGCCACCCCAGCTCGTGTCGTTCCCTTCTGCTATCCTCTAGCATCAATTTTCACCATGGTTCGCGCGCCAGTGGTCGTTGGGGAGCGTGAACGAACGGTCCTCCCCCGGGATAACCTTTTGACAGGTCAGACATACAAAGGTCGTTAAAAATCACGTTGCCTCCCGCAGACCGACCCAAACCGGAAATGGAGCAGCTAGCATCGTGTGCAGCCGTCTCACAATTCGGGGATGAGGGAAGCGACAGTATCTGACGGTGGTGATCTTGCTCCCACAAAGTTGTTACCAGATTCGACGTGCCGCCGTAGGGCGCAGTATGAGCCCGGGAAATTTAATAACATGATGCGGGTGAGCAGAACATCGAATGGTCGCTTCGATCGCGGGACTCATGCATGCCCGTTCGCGTGTACCTGCGGGGTTGTGCTCTGCAACGGCGGCTGATACGGCACGGCAGCCATTGTTGGCGGTGGCTGCGGGGTGCCACTCGCAGGCCTACTCGCAATCGGCAGCGGCGGAGGACGATGCTGGTAGCCGTTGACTGGAGTCTGGGGTTCCGAGGGGTAGTTCGGGGTAGCTCTGCCGGAACCGGTTTGTTGATGTTGGTAAATTGGGCGTTGTTGCAGGCTTGCCGGTGCTGGTGTCTGAACCGGCTGCATACTTCCGAATCCAGGCTTGGCAGGCTGGGTATTTGCTGGGGTGCTCGCGTTGGCTTGGTAGGCTACTGCGTTGGCCGCGGCGGCGTGCGAACGCTGTTGAAACTGAGCGAGAGGCTGAGAGCTAGAGTATGTTGGCCGTTGCTGGGATTGAGGCGTCTGCTGGCTGCTGTAGTGCTGACTGTAGTTCGCGCCGTATCCGCCAGGAGTTGGTTGTGAGCGCTGCTGATAATACTGCTGACCATTGGTCTGCCCGTACGTTTGCTGCGTGGCCCCTGGACGCATGTACTGACTCGTCGGAGCATAGACTGGTCTTGGTGCAGTGGCGGTTGGTGTGCCATACTGCGATTGATTGCTTGTGGAGCGCTGGTACTGGGGCTGCGTCGCGGGAGTGCGTATTGCGCCCAATTGCCCTGACTGACCATACCGGGTATTGGCAGCCTGGCCAATGGCAGGTGTACGCTGTGAGGTCTGACTGTAATGCTGACCTGAAGAAGACGAGCTGGCGCGGGTAAGTGTCGAGATACCAGCCGCGGTAGCCAGAGCGTTGTACTTCGCCAAGCGCGCGACTTGATCTTCTTCCATGGTGCCCTTTATATTTTTGCTCTCGAACAGGATAAGTTTGCTAATGCCAAGTTCAGCCAGTCGGTCACCGTCGAGTTTCGCCACGGCATATGGTGGCAGTCTCAGAATTAGGTAAGCAAGCTCACGCTGCAAGTTCTGATAAGTGTGCATCTCCTCCTCAGCAGGCTCTTCTGGTTTCCCCGTCCTAGAAGCAAGCGTTGGTGCAGGACTGATAGGGGTGCGAGAGGCTGAAGCAGGTGGGAGCGAGGCGTTACGGATGCGCTGGTGCGAAGCGAGTGTTTCCAGTAGCTCCGAGATCTTGCGCAGAACCCCGTCGACATTGGTTGATGAAGAAGCTGATTCAGCGCCTGTCATATCTTCTTCCAGGTGGTCGAGATCCTCCATGATGCAAGCGAGGTCGTCATCCGTCAATTCCGGCTCTTCAAAACTCAGCAGTGCTGTAGGTTCGGCGACTGACCGCTCATCCACCAGCGCAGGATCTAGAGCGAATGTTTCGTGGAAGCGTTTGCTGCCAACCTTCTGCCACCAAATCATATTTTTGGTCTCTGCCGGTATCAACGCCTTGGCATTGTCATACGAAGGCGCGAAACTTGAATATGCCCTCCGAAACAAGGCTTCTTCCTCCTTGGCCGTCGCCTCCTCGAGAGTCATCTGATTCGAAGGATCTTTGGCGCTCTCCGCACCGCTGCTCAGTGCGCGATCACGCTGCTTACGCCGTTCACTCAGCGAAGTAACATCTTGCGCCGCATCAAGGCCGCCATATTCAATCCAGTCACCTACTGTCACCTGCTGAACAGTGTAGCCGCCTTTCTTAGAACCACGGCTAACGGTATCTTTGAATTCCCAGCTGACAGTGGTGTTGTCACGAGTCGACGAGCGTTTGCGAGCTTTTGGCGGTTGCAAAGCCGACAAGTTGTATGGTGGCGCAAACGCTTCTTCGAGGGTGGGGCATTTTTTCTCGTCGACGGTAGCAATGGACATGACTTTGGTGGCTGTAAGTCCATTGGGCAGACTCATTTCCTCTACGGGTAGCTCCGCCTTGATGGTAATCTCTCCGCCGCTCGAGGGACCTTGCAAAGACGAGAATAGCTGCTTCGGTGTCGGTGCATTGCCAAAAAGCGTAAGAACCGTGCCCGTTCTGCCGTCGGCCGCTGTCGCGGTTGGCTTCGCACATGGCTTACCCATTCTGGAGCCTTCCTTCCGGGCAGGTTGAAGCACGAGCTGATCTGCAGCCTCGTGACGGTCCTGTCTATCCACAACGTCGGTAACGAACTGTGCGAAGGCTTTTGCGCGCTGGATCTGCTTGAGACCATCCACCGAAGGCCGGAGTTCGTCGTGCCCACCCACGACTGATTCCTTGCTTCTCACCGATGTTGCAATTGCTTTGCTGACGCGCGCAGCATCTGCGCGCAGATCGTCTGGACCTGCATAGATCGCGCTGTTCAATCTTGCGAAGATTGACGTCTTGTGTGAAGCGTCTGACAATCGCGCCTTCTTCTGCGCCGGCTCGCTCGTATCCATGGCTCGCTCGTCACTGAACTCGTATTTCAGGAATGACGGGCTAATGTCGTGCTGCGCAAGTATGACCAGCCAGTCGCGTTGAGTCTGCCCAAACTTCGTCGGGTGAGGATCCAGGCGGTGTTGTGGCTGATCTGGGGAATCGTCTTCGCGCTTGCGCTTCTGCGAGGAGGTATCAGGGGGCGCGAGCGCTGATGTGTGCGCAGGCACAGGGAATGCTTCCGGGGCTGAAGAAGAGGGAGCGGTGGGTGGGGTGAGGGTGCCGTTGCGAATGCCATTGGCGTTGCCGTCAACGATGCTGGCCGCCATGCTGCTTATCGTCAAGCGGCCTGGGGTTCGCGCGCAGAGGGGGTTGAGCGACGCGACTTGCTCCCGCTGTCCGCTGGCAACCCACACAAAGCCCTGTGCTGATGTCAATGCGCAACGTCAAGACCTTCGCCCTCGCAATCTGCGCGGAAATCTTGCGAATTGGCGACAGAGGAACCCTCGATCTTTCCGGAATGTGGCAAGAGGTACAGCGACGATGCCATGAAAATGCGCCTTTGCGGCCTTGCCTGCAAGGAAGGCGACACGAAATGCAGGCCAGAACAGTCGGCGCATCCTCGGGTCTTCGGCAAGATCCGCGGGGTCACGTTCAGATATCACAACCTCAAAATCTCCCACTTGCGGCCTCCTCAGGAGACACGCTCATAAGCATTTGATGTATGCCACATGGAGCATTAACTTCGGTGGGCAAGCAGCTTCAACCTGTGCTTGCTATCGTTCCACCCTTTCGCCGTAACTACAGGTCGTCGGGCACATGGACTTTCGCTGGAGCATGGCATGGCCACGGGACACAGGTGGTTCGCAGTGGAAGTCGATCTACGGAAAGCCTACTCCATCGAGCATACCGTGCCTCATCATGCACCACCATCCACTCGGCGGCGGTGGTATCTCCAACCTCCCTGGAGAGGGACCACGAGCCGCTGTCCGAGGCAACAACCGAGCCTGGCTTCGACATGTCTGATAGCGCTTACGGCTCGAGACGTTGGAAAAATCGTACACGAAGCGACCATTTAAGCGAAGCTCTTTCCGACGCCGGGATGTATCATGCTTTGCCGGAGCAGAACGAGCGAGCGAATGATCAATCTCATGTAAACACCAAGAGTAGGACGGGCAGACAGCAGTACCACTTGAATGCAGCAAGGCATTCATTCGACAGCCTGATTCCGCTCGCACAGTCTACAGAGGTGTCCCTCGAGCGGCTTGCGGCGAGCTGCATTCGATACCGCGCAGCGAACGCAGATACTGTGGCGGGCGCTATACCGTTCAGACCATTGGGTTGGGAAGCCTCGTTTCTGCACAGTAAAGGCTATGATGTCCATGATGTGGAGAAGTGGGCGGATATTCTTTCGGCGAAAGACTCTTTAGCCGCCGCGGCCGTACTTGCGAATGCAGATGCCAATCACAAGCAGCATGCCGTTCCATTGTTCGTCCTGCTGTACCTCCTCCGAAGGCAGCACATCAATCCACGAGCCCTGCGCATCATGATTGGGCAAGCCTGGAGGACCTTGGGTCGGCGCGCCGCGTCCGGTCGAGCGGTTGGGGAGGCCACTGTGTTCACAATATTCGTTCGCCTGGTGCGCCATGCTCGCGAAGTCTGGCCTGAGGCAACGGACAGCATTGCCGAAATGCTCTTGGTTCATCTGCCCTACGGCGTGGGAATGCCCACCGACGCTTATGGGAAGCGTCTTCATGGCATGACTTACCTGCTCAACAAAGCGATGCATCTGATATCGCTACCAACCGCCGTCGCGCCATACGATGACGCCGTGCACCAGGAGGTCGCAATTGTGCGCATCTTGCGTTTCATGTCGGAACATACGCCGTCCTTGGAGATCAACCGGGAAGGCTATCGCGCCGTAATACGGGTTCAGCTCGCGCATGAAAAGACCGGCCAGGAGCGGCGATGGGCCGAACTGAAAGCGTTGTCCTGGCCACCGTGGAAGCACGAACGTACTGCGATGGACGCGCTCGTAACGCATACCGAGCACGGGGTATCACGCGCAGCAAATACGTTGCGGCGAATGGTAGAAGCCGGGTACAATCCTCTAGCTTGGGAGAAGGCTGCTCAGCTCTACGCTGGCTGGGACGTGGACGGTACCCCGACAATCCAGACCCGGACGGTGCTCGGAAGCGGCAATCTCTACTCGCGGGATGCGGCGATATGGGTCGCGCGCATAGCTACGACCCGGACGGTCCAAGAGGCGTGGGCAGCATACTTAGCATACGAGGACATCAACACAGGCCAGAGCCAGGCCGTGTATCTGGCCGTGTTTAAAAGATTGTATGAAGAAGAAAGGCGACCACGTATCCAAAAACCTGGGGTTCGGGTACAGCGGCACGAACGCGTCCTCTCCGGTGACGGTCGAGAAGCTGAACCTTTGCCGCCCTCGACGCATCTGTATACTTACACGCGTACCACGCCACCGACCGTCGAAGCTTTCTTTCGACAACTCTCTGGTCGTGGGGTGACACTCTCTGGCGAGTGCTTGGCGTTCATCGTGCAGAACGCAAGCTCGCTGCAGCTGGGGCATGAATTCCTTCGCCATGCCTACCCGGATGATGGCACCGGATCGCCGTCCCTCAGACCAGCAGTAGCGCTCCAACACAGATCCTCGTCGGTTTTCGTCGCCTACATCGGCCTGCTCTGTCGGTTTTCCAATATCCCACTGAGCAAGGTAGATGGTGACGCCTCCAACATCTTTCCCGTTCCTAGCTTGACCCTGAAGAAGCACAGCCTGAACCGCCTTCACCCTCTCATCCACGCTATTGCCTTGCTCGATGCATACCGACCCACTCAGCGGCCGGCTTGGAACCTGGTCTTACAAGCCTTCAGTCGCGAAGCAACGCTGAAATCGATGCGCTTCGTGGTCGAAATACATACCCAAGTGCCTGAAGACGAAGAATCCGCCAAACGCCGACAAGACAAGGGCGCCGTGCTGGCATACCGGCTCGTCCGTCGAGTCCTGCGCATGTTCGAGGAGCTCCACATCGACCTCGACACCACGGGCTTACATTACGCCTGCTTGGCCGCGGAGCGATTGACATTGGCATGTTGGAGGATCCTGCGACAGGATGTCCGCGACGCCCCACCGCATTACAGGCGGTCCCAAGCGCCCAAGGGACTCATGTACGAGGTGAATGCGCTTCGGAGGAGTAACAGCCACGTCAGCCGGCTGAAAGGCTTGTTCAGGATCCTGGTCGGCGACGATCCGGCGGACACGACGGCGCCGTCGTCTGGCGGTCCCGATCCCCGTGGGCTAAGCGGCTTGCCACGTCTGCTCGTGACGCCCAGCCCCGCCCTCTTGCACGCATACATCCGCGCCCTGGGCTGGATGGCGGATTACGACGGTCTGCTGGGGCTGACGAGATGGATGGTGGCGCACCAGACCGAACTGGCGCAGCAGCGTGCGCGCGAACGCAAGGGGGAGCACTCGATGCGGCTTGCGGTGATCGCTCTCCGGGTTTTCCTCGACCGCCACTGGCTCGCCGCGTCCGTGGTTGACGGCGTCGATGCTGAGGATGATGCCGAGGGAGGAGTCGATACCGGCGGAAGCGAGTCGACCAGCAAGCCGCGGGATCCGCGCGTCAGGAGCCTGCGGCGGCTGGAAACGCCCGCTTCGGCAAATCTTGTGGCGCAGGTGCGGGATTTGGTGGCTGGGGTGGAGGACTGGCGTGGTTGGCCGGATGAGCGGGAGATGGACGGGTACTGTCGGCAGGCGCGCTTCGAGGAGGTCTGTGAATTGTATAGATAGTCGTGTATCGTTGTGTTGAGGTGAGTACCCGTACGCTTCATGGTCGAGTCTAGAAGATGATGCTGGAATGTCATGATGCCAGATCCTTTTGGAGCATCGCGAAATGTAGACAAGTACGGGACGCGAGGTGGATCTCTCCAAGCTCAAGGGCGTCGACTATCTGTGCCGTAGTCTATTTTATTCAAGCGCAGGTACATAGTATCTATTAATGTCCATCTATGCCTCTACGTACTCTAAAATCCCCCCAACCATTTCCGCACCAAAAGACCTACCACCCCAACTCCGCCCGCATCCCTCGCACAGCCTTCGCAATCGCATGCCTTCCATCGTAAATCGGATAGACCACGACCGTGAAAAACGCCGCCCACAACCAAATAAGCGCCATGGTGACCCAGCCGGTGAAGAAGGACTTGGTGAAGATCCAATCCCGGTACAAGGGGATGGGCCAGAGGACGACGGTCACGAGGACGTTGACGACGAAGTAAACGCTGGCGATGCGGAGCCATCGGTTGATGTCCGCGATGGTGGCTTCGCTGAAGGGGTGCACGACGTCGTCGAGGTTTTGCTTCCGGTAGTTCGCTCTGGGGCCGTCGTCGGCGGGGCAGGAGGGTTCGGGGCTGGTGCTGACGGGGGCGGAGGTGAGGTAGGCTGCTCCTTTCTTTTCGGTGTCGGCGGCGTCGGCGGAGGTGGAGGTGTGGCTGTCGATCGCGTCCACCGCTTCGGTGCTGGGCAATTTGGACGGAAGGGAGCTGGTTGGTTGACTCTTGTTGTCTTCGATGAGCTCGATGCGGAGGAATTCGCGCCAGTCGAAGCGGGATGGGTAGAGGAGCGAGATGATGACCGAGTACAACGCCGGGGAAAAGAAGGACACGATGGCGCCGTACAGCCCGGGCACTTGGTCCTGGAGCGTATCGATGTTGATCGCGCCGGACCAGTGCCACGTGCAGGCGAACCATGTCGCCATCCCCGACAGCAAACCCAGGATGGGCGCGACGATGGCGGCCAGCTTCGTCTGTCTCGACCAGAGGAGGGTGAGCATCATGGGGAAGATCCCGGGACACGCGATGATCGGTCGGAAGTAGGTAGAGAAGTTGTTGGTCGCGCCCGCGTACTCCAGCATGATGGAGAAACCGGCCATGAAGCAGCCGTGGAAGACGACGCCCCAGTGGCTGACCTGGAGTGTCCTCCGGTCACTGGCGCGAGGGTTGATGTACGTCCTGAACCAATCCTGGGAAATGATGCTGCTCACTGCGATCATCGACGAAGACACGGTGCTCGTGATGGCCATGAAGATGAGCACCAGGAGACCGGTGGTGGCGCCTTTGCCGAGAAGGGACATTAGGACGTACGGCATGACCAAGCCGGAGTTGACTTGCGTGTCCGTAAGGGTAGTCGGGTATATACACCAGACGGGCGTCTTTTCGATGGCGCGGGCGGCCAGGCCGACGATGGTACCGGTGCACCATGGGACAGCGATGATGACCACGGAGACGATGTCGTATGCTGGTACGGTCGACTGCACCTCTGAAGCGAACGACTTCTGCCAGAAGGCCGTGTCCATTAGCACAAGGGCTAGATTGCCGAACTTCAGGACCAGACCGAAGAGGACGGCTACACCAATATTTATTAGCCGCGAGTATGAGACTTAGGGGGGTGGGAGGCGCAACGTACTGCTCTTGCTCTTCATCGTCAAGAGTGAGCCCATGTAGTTGCCCTCGATATAATCATCCGTCGCCTTGACCTTATCGTACAATCCCGAGATGCCGCCGATGTGCTCGCTGGTCAGTACGGCGAGACCGAAGTAGATGAGGAGGATCAACGCGATGGTAGTGTGAAGGTAATCCGTCAGGAAAGTGGCTTTGAGACCGCCGACGGCGGTGTACAGGACGACTACGGGTATATCAGTTACGATCGTGAGTTATGTTTGCGCCGGCAGAAAGTACTTACCGCCTGCGGGTAGGAGAACACAAGCCGCAACGACGTGCATGCCGGTCATGCCAGTCACTAGCTGAGCTCCAGCCAGGATCATACTGCCACAACCGAAGACGTTGTTGACCAGGTTGAGTAGGATGAACAGCCAGTGGACGTAGGCGCCATAACGCATGCGCATGAACTCCAGTGAGGTGTGCGCGTAAGGTACTCGCAGTTTGGCGACAATACCAAGGACAGCCATCAAGGCAATCTGGAAAGACAGACCACTGGCCCACCAGATTGGGAGAGCCACTCCCCATTTGTAGGTATAGGCTGCCGAAAAGACGCTCTCGTTGATCCACATCCTCGGAAGCCGTCAGCAGTACCCTCCAACCATACCGCAGCAAGACATACCAGCTCGAGAAGACGGCCGATGCGGTCAATCCAGTACCGACCGATCGATTGGCGACCATGAACATCTCCGACTGATCGGAGTCCTCTGCAAGGTAACGCTTTTGCATTCGCACCGCAGCCAGGATGATGATGCAGAACAGCACCGAGAGACCGATGACGATGCCATATCCGGTGCCTTGAGACAGCAGCGCTGCACCTTCTTGAGCAGGCATTTCAAGGCACGTAGCAGGCAGATATGCCTGTAGGAGAAGTGATTGTAAAACACAAGAAAAGGCCGAACACTTACCTTGCAGACATACCTATATATGCACCCGACGACCAGGTATAGACCCGACCTGGCGACTAGATTTGACCGTCAGCGTTGATGTGCAAAGCGCCGCATATGGGGTCATCGGAGGAGGCTCGCATGCATGACTCTGCCTCAACGTGGCAAACGCGGACTTCATCGTAGACGGAACGATGGCTTGCACCGCAGCCCACGACATCACAGGCTATGGATGCGGGTGTGCTTTGAAAGAATCCAGATGTGTGATTGCTGGGTGAAGTCGCTCTTGATCCGCTCCAACGGCCAGGGTGGGAAGACTAGCGGATGGCGTTATGCAGGAGAGGCAGCACGCGAGACTGCTCGCTGTCACGTCTTCGGCGGATTGTGGTGAGGATGTTGGCAACACGTCGATCCAAAGGTTTTATTCAAGTAATAGGTCTGGAGAGCGATTGTGTGCTGTGACGCCCATCAACGTCGTCGTCGAAGCTCGAACTCGCGCTCGAGAAATGTCGCGTAATAAGCCGATTTGATCCGACGCCTTGCGACATCGACGTCGAGCACGTAAAAGCATCGAAATCATGCCTTTGCAGAGGTCGGCAGCACGTACCGACTCCACGAGCCCAAAGGCAGCTCTTCGGGCGCTGTAGATGAGTCTTGACGGGAGCAATTGGCCGTAAGCCTGCTGCTCGCGCGACCCCCGACAGGACAGCAGCGACGAGCTGCAGCCCTCACCCGGCTTGACAGTCTACACTCTGACTGTTCTGCGCAGTGGGCTCGGGCGATGAACTTGTATGGAAGCTCCCTTGTGCTCTCCACAATTGGTCAGGTCGACGTGGGTCATTGTAGCTGACCTCGACCATCCGGAAAAGCCACGCGCGAGGCCCAGGTTTCGAAGAGGCGGGAACAGTAACAACATCAAATGCCGTGTCGGTACTCCTGTTCGGAACAAGCACAGTCGTCGTTCATGTACTCTGACCTGCCATTCTGTGATGTTCGGTCTGGTCGATTTTTGAGGTTCACCTGAGGCATCAAGAGAAGACTTCTCGCTGACTCGTGAATTTCTGGGGACAGCATATCGCCATTCGCACGGGACTTTGCTACAACTATCACGCCTCTCGCAAGACTCCAATGGAGCTCCGTAGAGCTATAAGATGCGAAGGTGACAGAGTTATTGCATTGTACAGAGCCGTGAAACCTGGCGACCCACAATCCACGATCCCGAACTCAACAAGAACGGGCAAACTTGGTTGGGCATCGGGTGCATGGTGAGGAAGTCAGTCTCGCGTATAGACGCAAGTGAACCGACTGCAGCCCTGTCACGCATCGCCGGTGAAATCGAGGCATCATCTACCCTTAAAGCTAGGCTTCCTCTTCTCCCCGAACGCCCTCAGCGCCTCCGTCCGGTCGTCAGTCGGCATGACGATCTCATACGCCGCGTTCTCACTCTCCTCGCCTCCTCGCCAGCCATTGACCGCCTGCATTGCCGCTCCGATGGCGATCGGTCCCCCCTCACAAATGACCTTGGCCATCTCAATCGCCTGCTCCAACACCTTGCCTCGCGCAACCCCCTCCCCACCGGCCTCGTCCTCGGTGATCTCCACCAGCCTGTCGCAGAGGCCGAGAAAGTACGCCTCGGACCCCATCACGCGTCTTCCCGTGAGGATGAGGTCGCGAGCGCGAGCCTCGCCGATCAGGGCCGGCAGACGGTACGTCCCGCCTGCGCCTGGCACGATGGCCAGCCGAGTCTCGGGTAAGCCGACGGTAGCGGTGGAGGCCATGACGCGGAAATTGGTGCACAGTGCGAGCTCCAGGCCACCGCCGAACGCCGTGCTGCTGACGGCGGAGATGGTGGGGATGGGGAGGGAGGATAGGCGGGTGAAGGTGCCGCGGAGCTGCTTGAGGAAGTTTTGTGTGCTGTATTTTCACATTAGCTGCAACAATACCAAGCCCGGAGAGAGGCCGAATGATGAAGAACATACTCCTCTTGTGTGAACGTCAAACGCTCTTTCAGGTCGGCGCCCGCGCAGAAGGCAGCATCGCTTTCGCTGGCCAAGATCAGGGCGCGCGTGCTGCCTCGGCCGGCCTCGGCGTGGAGTCCGTCGACCACCCCACCCAACTCGGACAGGAGTTGGTTGGAGAGGGCATTGCGAGCCTTGGGTCGGTTCAGGGACAGGACGGTGATGACGCCGGAGTGCGTGGCGGGGATGCTACTGATCTTGATGGTGGAGGACAGAGAGGTGCTGTACCGCACACCACCACCACCACTACCGCCGGCACCAACCCTCAGCCATTGGCCTACGAGACCTTGTCGACTGGCTGGACGAGTCGCCACCGCCAGCATCTTGTTATGATGGACATAGTGAGGTCAAGTTATAACCTACATGTAAACTTCCAATCTCCAATGTGACCTATCGGGAGGCTGAATTGGGCTGACCTCGGGGGTTATAGCGTGCCTGCGCCTCGCCGATCCGCGCCGCCCGACGAGGATCTTCCCGCTTTGTGGCTCTTCCCTTTTCAGGCTTTCACTCATCTCCAATGAGCCCGCCCACGCCCTCCTCCTCCTCCTCCTCCACCATCACGCGCTCTTGGCAGCTGCAAACAAGTTCGACCTGATCTTCAGCGGACACTCACGTGATGAAAGCGATGCCTACCGTTCCGTGGCAAAGTCGCTTGACTGGCTGACAACGTCCCTCATCACGAACGAGCCATCTCCCTTATTAGACTGCATCCTAATCCTCATCTCACCTCTCATCCTCGTCCTACCACACGTCACACGCCTGATGGTCGAGGTCTGATATTGTTAACACGTGCTCGGATGCCCCGATGGCCGTCCATCAGACCCTACAAAAGGCTCCCGGCGCCCTCTTCCCTTCTGCCTGGTCCGGTCTCTTCACCAACAACATGCCTTCCGTCCGATCGCTTCCGACCTTCGCGCTGTCGGCGCTTGGCGCTGCCCAGTCCGTCCTCGGACTGAAGAACGCGGTCACGAGACAAGCCAGTTACGACATCGGAGCCTCGGCGACCTGCACCAACCCTCAGCTATCGTGCCACAACACCTCCGTCGTCGACAACCTGTGCTGCTTCAACGCGCCTGGAGGCTCGCTTCTGCAAACCCAGTTCTGGGACACGAACCCTGTAACGGGTCCGGCGGACAGTTGGACCATCCACGGTCTCTGGGTCAGCTCGCTCGTGTGGTCTTATGATGAGTAGCGAGGTTTTTCACTGACGGCCAGACCAGCCCGACAACTGCGACGGGACGTATCAAAGCAACTGCGACGACGACCGGGCCTACACCAACATCACCCAGATCCTGCAGGCCGCGGGTGCGACGGATCTCCTCAGCTACATGCAGACCTACTGGGTCAGCGACTCGGGCACGTCCGAGAGCTTCTGGGAGCACGAGTGGGGCAAGCACGGCACGTGTATCTCGACTCTCGACCCGTCGTGCTACACGGACTACCAACCCACCGAAGAAGTCCCGCAGTTCTTCAACCGCACCGTCAACCTGTTCCAGTCCCTGCCAAGCTACCAGTGGCTCAGCGAGGCCGGCATCACGCCCAGCTCCAGCGCCACCTACACCTCGAGCCAGATCCAGGACGCTCTTTCCAAAAACCGCGACGGTCATCAAGTCTACCTCGGCTGCCAGAGCGGCGCCCTGACGGAGATCTGGTACTTCTTCAACGTCCAAGGCTCGGTCCAGACCGGCACCTTCCAGCCTTCGGACCTTGTCGGCTCCAAGTCGACCTGCCCAAGCACCGGCATCAAGTACCTGCCCAAAAACTCCGGCTCCGGCTCGTCCTCAACCACAACGGCAAGGACATCCACAACCGCCAACCCCACGCCAACCTCCACCGGCGCCCCGTTCTCCGGCCGCGGCACCCTGAACGTCTACACCTCGGGCACCAAAACCGGCTGCATCATCTCTGGCGGAACATGGTACGTCAGCGGGACCTGCGCCACCTTCACCGCGAACACGAGCGGGGGAGACGTCACGTTGAAGAGCAGCAAGGGCAACTGCGCCATCGTGAACGGGGCGCTCACCTGCGGCGCGTCCGTCAGCGGAGCGACGGCCTTCAGCACCGAAGATGGCACGCTGAGCTACGACGGCCAGACGACCTTCTATGCCGACGGCGTGCCGAGCGGCTCGAAGCAGAGTACCGTCTACAGTGACGACGGGCATTCGACGAGCTTGACGATTGAGTGGCAGAGTACGTGAGAACACACACACTCTCTCTCTCTCTTTACAGATAGATGATCGGTGGGGTTTGTAAGATTAGTTAGAGAAGAAGTAGCCTATATATTCCTTCACGGGCAATACATAGGTTAGGTGCATAGAAAGGGGTGATTTGTCGCAAGATGTTTGAAAAGTTTCATGGTCGGCTACATACTTTTGCCAACTTGTCACGTGCCTCACAAAGAATGAACACAACATGCTCTGCCAGAGACACGAAAATTTAGTGAAGGTATGTATTTTCTAGATTCTGCAAGCCGCGCCAGCAAAAGCGAAGCTTCTACTTCCTTTGACGCAAATCAGCTGATCGACCAACATTCAAGCCTACATACTTTTCTCCGCCGTAGATGAAGGGACTACATATGTGTGGTGTACAACCACATACCCCAAAAGAGTCACGTTTCTCCAGTAAAGCAAACTACAGGTATCACAGACCAACGACATACCTTACCTTGTAGTGTATAACGTAACGTAATAGGACAATCATCCGAAAAACAGAGTCAATCCAGGGGTATCTATCGTTCACTCGCACAACACAGCAGCGGCAGAACCCACATGAATCACACCCTCGTAACTCCTCGCTCACCGACACCAAACAGCACCTCCGATCTCAACGCCACGCCTCCTCACCCCTCCACCCCAACCC
>Ga0058704_10000099_pt1 | contig 45700 bp, 44 predicted proteins | sample AgamicMgSfe_FD_71363 | JGI IMG/M metagenome (GOLD analysis project Ga0058704, IMG submission 71363) | Agave microbial communities from Guanajuato, Mexico - Mg.Sf.e | ecosystem: Host-associated > Plants > Phyllosphere > Phylloplane/Leaf | place: Guanajuato, Mexico | collected 2012-05-30
ACGTGGAAGAGTGGATGGGCTCGGCAGCCGTGTCACGTGGCTCGAGGGACGGGATGAAACCATGGCCGAAACCGGCCTAGTGGGGGAACGCAAGCGGCGTCCAGCCCCCACACCGCCAAGTTTAGCGCGGGTGGGAAACGCTCGCGCCTCGTAGCGACAGAGACACCACAAATACATGTTACCTTAATTACTCGATCAACAACACCTGGACGATGTACGTGGTCACGTACGCCGGTGCTGTGCTGTGCTGTGCTGTGTATTAACATACTCACCTATGTTTCGTGTATCATGCCAGCGAATACGTAGCGCTGGAAGGCTTCTTTGCAAACATGCATGATCTCGCACATCCCTGGAAATCTACGTAGGCTGGGCGCTTCCATTATTACCACGATTTGCACTAATGTGGACTTCCACTGTACGGTGGTACCTCCTAACAGCACGCGCTGGCATTCATTGGAGAAGTATTTGTCGAGTCTTGAACCAGGCTTCCTTAGCCAACGTGAGATGCTTGACCTCGAACAAGCCCATCGACACCCTAGCGTGCAAACCCCCTCGTCACTGCACATCGTACGCATTCCCCTCTAGCAAAAGGGGGCATCATTCATCCCTTCCCATCCCTCATAAACCTCGTGATGCCTTCTTTACAGCTCCTCTCACTATAACTCTCCCAACCCTCATACAGACTCACCAGCTCCTGCGTCGCATCCACCACCGCCTCCATATCCACCTGACTCTCCGCCAGCCAGTCCACCAGCTTACTCAACTTCGGACCCGCCTGCTTCAAACCCGCGAAACCCGCCAGCGCGCTCTGCGCCGCGCTACTCGACATGCTCGGGGACGCGCCCAACGCGGGGCCGGAGTTGCTGGAAAGCGCGTGCAAGCCCGGCGGCTGTCCCGCCGGCCGGAGCACGACCGCGAGGAAGATGGCCACGATGGCGATGACGTGCGGTGGGTAGAGCAGAGGCAAGTCGGTATTGTAGCTGTCGTTGATGACACTCTGCGCGAGACTTGCCTCCTCGCTCGACAGCGCGAACACCGCCTGCAGCTCGGCCAGCGTGCGGTACGGGTGGTGCAGGATGAGGCGGCTGGATAGGGTGGAGATGAGGGCGAACTCGCACTCGCCGATCTTGCTGCTCTCCGTCACGCCCAGCTCGGGCCACTGCCGCGCCGCCTCGCCCAGCATGAGGCGGATGTGCTGCGGGCACTCCTCCATCTTGCACGCCAGGTACACGGCCGTCGCCATGATGAGGTAGGGGTTCGTCTTGCGCATCTCCACGTGCAGGTAGAAGCGCTTGATGTAGATTTGCGCCGTGGCGAGCGCTTGCTGCCGGAGCTGCATGCGTCGCGCCAGTTTGACCAGGTTCGCCTGGATGTAGATGTTCAGGTGGCGGCGGTCCGGGAGAGGGTATTTGTTGTGCAGCTGTTGGCTCGTTTGCGCCAGACCTTTGCGCAGTTCTGCGAGCTCCGGCTTCGTGAAGGTCCAGTATTTCGCCTGCGTCGAGTCCCAGTAGTTGGCTGCCATCGCGGTGCCTGCTATTATTGCACTTGTCGCCAGGGAATCTTGCTTCCAGTATGGCAGGTATGCCTTAGCTATCGTCCTTCCGAGACCTTTCCGCAGGCTGGCTTCTAAGCTTGATTAAGCTGCCGAGATCCATCTGGTCACGGCACATTCAAGGCGGCCCGAACACTGATTCGGGTACCCAGTTGCGAGACATAACGTCCGCCTTCGCCATCATCTGGACGAACAATTGACCGTGAAAGACCCGAGTATGCTCAACGATGTATCCGCGACGGGAAAGCGAGAAGTAGTGTATATGCAGACAGCAAGGCAGTTGAAGTCTCGGCCGTCGGCCCGACTCACCCGACGCCGCGGAACCGAGCCGAGGGGAGAGCTTTGGGTTCAAGGGTTTGCTGCCCCAAACAGACGTCAGAGCAAAGCTGTGAGCAACAGAAAGAAATTGGTAAAGATTCCGTGCAACGCTGGCCGTCCATACCTAGGTACCAACCTCACCCACGTCCTCCTCCCAACCAGGCCAGAATTGGCAATACGCCCCATTCGAACCACAAGAACTTGTCCAAACACGCCTTCGCCGCGTCTTTCGCATAGCATAGTCCGCCAGCAGTACCATGAAGCCGCAATAACGACATATGCCTAAGAAGAGTCGACCACCTTCAGACCATGGACAATGGAGAGTCTGAAGCCCAGAGAGACGAGCGGTTGCGCGGCCTATGGGGCAAGCTCGACACGAAGAAGAAAGGCACCCTCGACCTGCCCGCGCTCAAACACGGCCTGAAGCAGATGAACCACCCGCTCCAAGACGCTGACGCCATGATCCGGGCCATGCTCGACGCGTGCGACATCGACCACGACGGCAAGATCTCCTACGACGAGTTTGTGCGCTTCTGCAAGAGGACGGAAAAGGAGCTGTGGGCGCTGTTCAAGACCATCGATCGCGACCACGACGGCAATCTGGACAAGAGCGAGCTGTCGCTGGCATTTGAACGGGCGGGCGTGGCGGTGTCGAATGCGCGACTCGATCGGTTCTTCACTTATATCGACAAGAACCACGACGGAACGATTGACTTTAGCGAATGGCGCGGTATGAGGACACATCGAAGCACACGAGCAAGCACCACCGGCTGACCTTTGATCCATTTGCACGCCCCGCAGACTTTCTCCTCTTCATTCCTACCCACGCTCCAGGCCTGAAGGCCGTCTTCACCTACTACACCTCGACGGTCAAGCTCTCGGCAGAGGGTGATGTGAGCGTGAGCGACGAAGCGCTCTCGGGCTTCGGTACGACGATCAACTTTCTTAAGACTTCCTTGTTTGGCGCAATCATTCAGCTCGGGCAGTCGCCTACCTCACAAGCAGGGGCTAGCGGCGACATCGTCACGCCAACGGACGAAGCGTCATCGCATGGTGTCACGCGACCCGAATCGGATACAGCGACAAGTTCCTTCGAGCAACAAATGTCCAACGACGCCGTGGTGGTGGAGGATGACCCATACATACCCGTCAAGCCCCCACGCCGGAAGGGCGAGGAAGGACTGCAGCTGAAGCTGACGGATTTCGTGCCGGATGTAGGCTACTTCGTCGCTGGAGGCCTCAGCGGCATCACTTCCAGAACAGCGACCGCGCCCCTCGATCGGCTGAAGGTGTATCTGATCGCGCAGACGGGGAACGCACAGGAGGCGGTGCAGGCGGCCAAAAGCGGGGCGGCGGTGCAGGCGACCAAGCATGGCATGCAGACGCTGTGGACAGCCTGTCATGAGCTGTGGGCGGCGGGTGGGATCAGGAGTCTGTTCGCTGGTGGGTGGCCATTCCCAACGCGGAGGGTAGAGTAAGATTCACTGACTGGCGCAGGTAACGGTCTGAACGTTGTCAAGGTCATGCCGGAGTCTGCTGTCAAGTTTGGCTCGTACGAAGTGCGCTTCACAATCCTCCCTCCGCCTCCCCACAACACAGCTAAACCCACTCCCAGGCCTCCAAACGCGCCGTCGCCAAAATGGAAGGCCACGACGACCCGAAGCGCATCTCTTCCATCTCGCAATTCGTCGCGGGCGGCGTCGCGGGCATGATCTCCCAAGCCGTCGTCTACCCGCTCGACACGCTCAAATTCCGCATGCAGTGCGAGACCGTCGCGGGCGGCGAGCACGGCACCAAGCTGATCTGGCACACGGCGCAGAAAATGTGGGCGCGCAACGGCGTCGTCAGCTTCTACCGTGGCCTGCCCATGGGTCTGGTGGGCATGTTCCCCTACGCCGCCATCGACCTCTTCACCTTCGAGACGCTGAAGAAGACCATGATCGCGCGCAACATGAAGCTCCACGGCTGCAAGCATGAAGAGGACGCGTTGCCGGGGAACTTCACCCTCGCGCTCATGGGCGGCTGCAGTGGCGCGATCGGCGCCAGCGCCGTCTATCCCGTCAATCTGCTCCGCACGAGACTGCAGTCGCAGGGCACCGCCATCCATCCCCGGACGTACACGGGCATCGTCGACGTCGCGAGGCAGACGCTCAAGGGTGAGGGCGTGCGGGGATTGTTCAAAGGTCTGACGCCGAATCTGCTCAAGGTGGTGCCGGCTGTGTCTATTGTGAGTTTGCCATTCCAACCAACCTTCTCCCCAAGACCCCGTAGCATGTGAATGTCAACAAACTGACTCCTGGATTCAGACGTACGTGGTCTACGAGAACACGAAGAAAGCGCTGCATCTGCATTGAAGCGGCGCTTGGGCACGAGATTCCGCGAGGGAAGATGAGCAGCATGTTCATTGCTTTCATGTCCTTTCTGTGCGCTTTGCGCTTTGCGCCTTGCACTTAGCGAGCATGGTAGGAAATCGCGTGTTTCCGGCGTTCTAGGCGCATGAGCGATCACGCGCTTTGCGTAAGAACAGTGGTGACTCTTACATCGTACTTTCTTGCTACGGAAAGACTTCCTCCTTAACGCAGTATAGCAAGTTCCAATAAACCGCCCCCGAAGGCTCTTGACGTGGACCGGCCTTGAGATCTGGTGGACATGCGGTCTGATGGGTCACGTGACAGCTCAGTCGTACAACACGTCGTCCGCACTTGATCTACCATGACAAGATCTTGGTGTGACGAGCGGATCTAGGATTTGCTGATTCACACCATGCTCATTCTCGAGAGCCGAGCTCATTCTCGAGAGCCGACGCATAAGCTAACACATTTCCGTAGTTGTTGACGGGATGCGTGATCTCGATTAGTCCGTCGCTTCGCCACCGCAAGAGCGAGCGATGGGGCATCTATATTACTCTGCCATCTTGATGGGCACAGTCCAGGGACCCATGTCCCAACGGGAGTGCGAGAGTCTGACGTGCGCAAAAGAGGTGGCGTGGGTCATCTATTCACATTGATCGTCGGGATCAAAACTCAAGGCAAGACGCTCCTGACACTTTCACGCCTGCTGCTCTCCATCTTGTTCATACCCCTCAGTCTTCATATCCTTAAGCCCCAGGTCCTCCTCCTCTTCCTCCGTCCTCTCATAATCCAGCACATCGATCTGCGGATCCGGGTCCGGAGCCGTCAGGCTCTGGACATAACTACTCGCCATCGGGTCCTCGAGCACGAGCGTGAAGGGCTGCTTGTTCTCGAGCGCGTCGGTCAGACTGGCAAAGAACTGCTCCCACGTCTGCTTCGACTCCGCGGGCATCGAATCCCCGACGCCGGTTTCGGGGACGTCGGCGTCGCCGTCGTCGAGGCCGAAGGCTTGTGCGCGCAGGTCCCGGCGGATTTGCGTGAGGATGCCTTCGACGGTGGTGAAGCGGCCGCCCATGGTGCCGGGCTCGACGCGCAGCTGGAGTTCGGGACATGCTAGCGCCGCGCTCTCGCTTTTGAGGATGTCTCGCGCTAGGTCCTCTCGTGTTCGTACGCGGAGGGTGATCTTGCGGCCTTTTTCTGGTACTTCGCCGCCGGTCTTGACCTCGTTCGACCGGTACCCGCATTGCTCGCATACTGTGCTCATCAGGACGACTTGCTTGAAGTGCGGGATGTTCACCATTTTCATATTTGTCGAGCAAGGCCGTGTGCAGCCCGGGCAGGATGCGGGGAAGGCGTAGACTTGGTTCTCGACGATATCCTCTTCATCCACGTTATTGGCGGCGGGCGTGCCGTCACTGGGTAAAGACGGGACCATGCCTTCGGCACGATACTCCGGCCGTATCTCCGGCTCTGGCGCCGCGTGATGTTGGTGACTGGGTTGCGGGACGTCGTCGCCGAGTCCGAGGACGGCGTTTTGCGCTGCGGTGCGGTTATACTCACTCTTCGCCCACTTACCCGCCGCATCTCCAGGCTTAGGCTCGATCCAACTATTACCGCTCGGGTCATCCACGGACACCATGAACGGATACCGTCTGCCCTCCACCATGTCCGTCAGCGTCTGGATAATCCCCGCCACCTTCTCTCCGACTTCGGGCATCTGCTCCATCCGTGCAGCCTGGTGACTGTCCAGATCCTGCCGGACTTCACTGACGATGCCCTCTACGTTCGAGTACCGGCCCTTGCCCGGCGGAATCTCCAAGTCCACGTCCTCTATCCGGAATACGCACGTGTCGCCCTTGACGACCTGCCGCTGCAAATCACCCTCTCCCTCGATCCGCAACGCGTACTTTGCGCCTTTGGGTTGTATCTCGCCCGCCGACTGGATCTCGTTATTCTGAAAGCCGCAATGGGGACAGGAGAAAGACATGATGACGATCTCGCGGAAGAAGGGTATCCGGGTGAGTAGTAGCCGGGTCGTGCCATTCTCATGGCAGTTCATGCACAAGCTCTCAATTTCCTCGACGACCTTTTGTTCCGACTCCTCTGCGTGACCGTTCTCTTGCGACATGCCATTCACGTGGTGACCCATGTCTTGGAATAGGTCTTGCGCGAGCGCCGCGCCCTGCAAGCGTTCGCCGTTCGGTTGAGCCATATCTCGGTGTATTGCGGCTCAGATGCTGTTTGTGAGTTGAAGGCGCGAGGATGTTTCAAGCGATAGTTGCCTCCCAAAACTTCATGTATCACCAACACGAAGCGCCGTCGCAACCAGAAAGTTTTGTGTGCGATGACGCACGCTGGTTATTGCTATCGGGTTTATCTTATCTTAGCGTGCTGAACGGTCACATCACGTGAATTTGAGATTCCCAGACCCCGTCTCTCACTTCTCTCAATAGGAGATACCAAATGCTCGTCTTGTAATAAGAAGAACGTATAATAAGCTGAGGGCCAGAGGTCTCCCTTGATTGGATTTGGATTTGGAACGATCATCCATTATCGTAGTGCAAGTGATGATCGCTGAGAACCCTTGCAACTATCGAGAATTCTCATACACCGTCAATGCTACTCGTGACGTCCCATCAAACTAAAGGGTCATATGTTGACCCAACTGAAGACTGTGACCTCAGCTTCGAAGGGCGAAATACACACCCTTCCACCGACCATCTCACTGCGTCGCCGCCCACCCACTCACCCACGCCAACGCCGAATTCCAATTAATCGCCACCTCATTCGTAGAGTAACTGTTGACATCGTCCACGTAGCAAAGCTGCGGCATACAGCCCTGCAAGACATCGTCCGCGGGCGGATCCGACGCGTTCTCGTTCGCCCCGCCGGACATGGCGCCCGGCGGCGCCTGGGGCACGGTGTCGTCGAGCTCGTGGGCGTAGAGGCGCGAGTGCACGTTCTGCGTGGCCATGGTGCCGTAGCCGCGCACGTAGGAGTGGGAGAGGGCGTTGCGGCCGAGGATGTAGTCGATGCCTTGGAGGGCGGCGGAGCGGTAGGTTTGGTTGCCGGTGAGGTCGTGGGCTGTGGCGAGGATCTGGTGCTGTGTTAGTGGACAAGGTGTGGATGTGGGTGGTGGAAGGTGTGGACTTACTTGGATGTTGTTGAGATTGTTGCTGTTGGAGCCCCACTCGTAATCTGTGATAAGGACACCGTAGCCGTTGGAGGAGTTCTGCTGTACGGCTAGGTACATGTCTGCTGCGTCAAGGACCGACTGGACAATGGCGCCATGGTTCGGCACCTTGCTGGGGACCGTAGCCAGGTCAAGACGAGCCAGCGCCGCCACGGAACCCCAGCTAAAGCCGGATGGGACGCTAAAGGCAGTCGATACGTTCGCGGTGTGGTACGGATTGCTCGTCACATCGTCGAGGTATGCGGACTCGGATGTGGTGATGTACAGCTCTGCGGCAGCCCAGTAGAATTCGTCAGATACATCATTGTCGCTGTAAGCACCACCGCCGAGGTCCCAATCATTACCCGAAGCCAGGATGGCTGGGTGTCGCTTGGCTGCCGCGTACGCTGTCCTTGCAGCTGACAAACACCGTTGGGAAAAGGATGGGTCGAAGTGGGAAAATATACGCGCCGCCATCGCAGCGGCTGCCGCGAGGTTCAGCGAGGCTGCAGTTGATGGCCGATGGAGTTCTCTTCGCTTTGGATCCTGAGAGGGATCCGTCGGGAGTGGCGTCCATTGGTTGTCGTGCATCTTGTGGTGCACCATGCCGGACATATCGACCATACTCCCATTGAAGAGTTGCGCAGGAGAGTTGGTGGGGACTTGCATCTTGAGCATGAACTCGAGCTCCCATCGCGCCTCGTCCAAGACGTCCGAAATCCCGTTGTTTCTCTCCGGGATCCGCAGCGATCCATCTCCGTTCAGATCGGTCACATTCGGCATGTGTTGCGTGCGCTCATACTCCATGAGAAGCTGCGCTGCCGAGATGCCACCGTTGACCACGTATTTGCCTTGGTCGCCGGCATCATACCAGCCTTGGGTGACGTTGAGCGTGTAATTGCAGGTCCATGGCTCGAGGTATGTGATCAGCGACTCGTTGGCCCACTGGCACGGTACTCTGACATCGCCCTGGTTGGGTGGGACCTGTACGTGGCCGGCTGCCCGTGCGTACTGTGCGCCCACGAGATCGCCGTCGATGGGGATACCAGAACGCTGCTGGTAGAAGAACCGAAGCGAATCTTGACGGAGGTTGTTGTACAAGGACGAGGAAATGCTGAATGGTAAACTCTGATCTCCCTGCACGGTCATAGTGTAGTCGTCGCCAGACCCGGTAAATGATGTAAAGTCAATGATCGCGACGTTCTGCCCAGACGCCGCGTCGACACCCTGAGGCGTGGTCTGACCACTGGCACAGACCAGACCAGCCCCGTCTATCAAGGACCACCGGCTTGCCGTCGTGCTATTCGTCACATAGGTCGCCTTCTTTGGGCCATTGGCAAGATAGCCAACCTGATTGACCTTGATGGCAGGGCCAACGACCTGCCTGTATCCGCTGCGATCGATACGCTTCATGGAAATCTGGCCCACGCACACAGTCGCCTCAGATGGGTTGCCACCCAGCTCAAAGAGCAATGTGGCGTTTGGTGCCTGGTTCGCCGGCGAGAATGTCATGGAGAACGGGTATGGGGATGTGGTCAAGGCCGCGGTCATGTTCAGATTGGGGTCCAGTGGCGGGTCGGGTGTCTGCACAAGGATATCGTAGCCGACCGACGAGCTTGCCGTGAAGTTGAGGGTGTAGACGTCGTTCTTGGTCTCGAGGAACTCATACGACGTGCGCAGATAGCTGCTGTTGCCCGACGAAGTCCCTGCGGGGACCGTGATGCAGTACAAACCGTTTTGCACTCTGCCTGCCGGGCTCGACTGCCAGCCCATGGTGCCATTGACGAAGTTGCCGTTCTGGATTATTTGCGGACTACCGGGTATAGGTGGGAGTGTGACATCCCGTCGACGAGCGGAGCTGGCTACAGCGACGGTGCACAGTGCTGCAAAGGACGAGAGTCTGAACATCGTGCTCACCGATCGGATAGTTGTTGCTGTCGAAGAACACTTGTAACAGGTCACGAAAAGAAAGATGTAGGTACTCTACCTTCGATGTTAATACAGGTTCAAGCGGGTGAACGCTGGCAGGGAGCTTTCGGTTGACTGCCTAAAGGTCTGACGATCCTCGGTCTTAGCCAGCGTTGATGTTGCGGAGCCGCAGCGCATGGTGGCGACGTGCAGGAAACCAATACTCTACCGCGGTGACCGTTGGTAATTTGGTATGACCACGGTCCAGGGGATGGACAGACGTCTCCGGCTAAGATGACAGGAGGAAAATCTTCTGATCGGAAGCGTGAAGAGTGGAGATTCTGGAGGGAAAGTGCGGAGAAAACGGCTGGGCCCTGCGCTTTTCTCCCGCTGGACGGGACACAGTATCCGTGTCCCTTGTGGTATGCAGCAAAGTGCCAATAGACTAGGCGATTCTGCACCCGTCCCAAACATGGTGGCATGGTCCGAAGTTTCGAATGCGGTTGCTGCGTTCTGATTATGAGCGCTGATGCACGCTCATCGCACGCTCGCCATGAGAAAGCGTACCTCGTTATTGACGTCGTCCAGCTTTTCTCGAAAGGAGAGTCACTAAGCAGCGCTGCATCTGCCTCTGAGGACATAGCGCGGCCGTGATGTTGGCAAATGTGATGGCTCTGACCCGAAAGAAGCTCGTGAGACTTATTGTTCATCTGGTGTTCCTGCGTTCGTCTTCGAACTGGCGTTAATGGCCTTCCACTGGAGAGCATCGCAATACCTCTGCTTTGAGCTGCGCCCAAGACATACGATGTGAAGATGGACAACTTCAGCCTTTCATGAAGTCCATGAGGTTCAATCCTGGCTTGTTGGACCCAGAGCCTGCAGCCCTCTGACTGGCAAGCATAGCTTGCAGATTCGACTTCTTGGTGCGTGCCTTTCTGTTCGCCGCTTGTGTCGAGGCTTTGTCATACGCACCGGATGCTGTAGGTACGCTCTCGGTCACAGTTTGAGGCGGCTCTACCTGAACTTTTGAAGAGGAATGTCGGCAAGCCTTTGGTGGTTTCTCAGAAGAAACTACCGTGGTGGCGTTGCACACTGAACATCGAAGTTTGACGTCCTTAGTCTGGACAGCATGAGGCCGCTTTGTGCGAGACCGTTGCGTACGCGAAAGCGCGCCGGGGCGACGCCGGTCCGTACTGCATGACCAGCCTATCACCAGAAGCGTGCCGCAGGCATTACACGCTCTACTCCTTTCGTCGGGAGGAGGCACTTCGCCGACCTCGCTCGCTTCTTTGCTCCGGGTCGACTGAAGGAAGGCGGATATAGGAGGCGAGCTGGTCTGCAACATCTCCGATGCGCGATGAAGGTACTGCAAACGGGTGTGTCGGCGATTTGTAGCCATGATAGTGATATAGCGTTAGTCTGCCGCAGCCTTTCGTGCTCTGCTATTTTGGACGGTGTGTAGTAAGTAGCAAGGTACTGTAACGTTGATATGTACTTTCAGCATCTCGTGAATGTAGAATCTGGGCCCGGATACTCGGCTAGGCCCGAGCCAAACCAATGGTGATTGGCAGCTGTGCGCATGAAGCTAACGGCTGACCTCCGCTGCAATGCAACTGTCCTGCACGAAGCCGTAGCTTACATGTACTAGCAAAGGTTCTACGACTGCACGGCGTTTGGTCCAAACTTCAAAACGCCTAACGCGCTCATCATGGAGCCAGAGCTCACCGAGACTGGCGTCCGCCTCGCGATCGAAGGATGCGGCCACGGCACCCTGCACGCCATCTACGCGTCGGTGGAAGAAGCGTGCAACCGCAAAGGCTGGCCAGGCGTCGACCTTCTGATCATCGGCGGCGACTTCCAATCCGTGAGAAACGCATACGACTTCAACTGCGTCAGCATGCCGGCCAAGTATCGCGACATGTGCGATTTCCACGAGTATTACTCCGGCCAACGGACGGCGCCGTACTTGACCGTCTTCGTTGCTGGCAACCACGAAGCGAGCAATTATCTCTTCGAGCTGTACTATGGCGGCTGGGTGGCGCCGAACATCTATTACATGGGCGCCGCCAACGTCCTCCGTCTCGGTCCACTACGGATCGCGGGCATGAGCGGCATCTGGAAGGGCTACAGTTACCGGAAGCCGCACTATGAACGCTTGCCGTACAATGAAAGCGACTTGAGATCGATCTACCATACTCGGGAAATGGACGTTAGGAAGTTATTGCAGATCAGGACGCAGGTTGACATTGGTGTCAGTCACGACTGGCCGAAGGGAGTGGAGTGGAAGGGTAACTTCAAGCAGCTGTTCAGGTACAAGAAGCACCTGGAGGAGGATGCGAGGAATGGTCAACTCGGGAATGTTGCTGCCATGCAGGTTATGGACCGGCTGAGGCCAAGGTTGTGGTTCAGCGCTCATCTGCATTGTAAGTACGCTGCCGTGATCGAGCATGGTGAGTCGTTACAGAAGCAACCTGCTCAAACCAACGGCGGTGCGCCTGGAAACAGCATGATCGACTCCGGTGACGGAACAATAACAAAGAACAACGACGAGGTCGATCTCGATTTGGACGACGTTGATGACGGAGCTTCTGCAGATATCGCTCCACAGACTGTACCGAAGCGATTAAATACAGATAAAATCGACATCGAATTAGAAGACGATTTGAACGGTATGGCGCTGATCGCCCCTGGTCAAGGCCTGGACAACGTTGCCATACCCGTTGAGCCTGAAGCCCCTATCAACGGGCCCACACTGGATGCCGACACTGCGAGGGCGGCGCTACCCGCATCTTTCAATCGACCATCGAAGCCTGCGTCTGAGCCCATGGAACACCCCCCAGGCATCTCCAACACGACGACCCGATTCCTTGCGCTGGACAAATGCCTCCCCAACAAAGAGTTCTTGCAGTTGACTTTTGTTCCCACCGAAAGCGCGGCCGAGAGTCTGCGTCCACTCCAATTAAGATACGACGGCGAATGGCTTGCCATTGTCCGTGCTTTTGCGATGCACGAGCCGCCTGTACTCGGCGACGCTGATGCTAGAGTTCCGCCAGCAAAGTCTCAAGCAGATTACTCCGAGCTCATCGACGAGCAGAGAGGTTGGATCGACACGCATCTGAGCGACGAGGACATGGTGGTGCCTAGCAATTTCTCGACATCTGCACCGGTCTACGATGGTGGTAATTGGAACTTGCCACAATACAGCCTTGTTGAAGAGCACCCAAACCCGCAGACCGCGCGCTATTGTGAGATGCTGGGAGTGTCTAATCATTTTGACCTCAGCGCGGAAGATCGAGCGGCGAGGCTCGCAGCTGGCCCAAAGCCGGACCCGGAAGCAGATCGTTTTGCGGCTGGAGGCCGCGGTCGTGGCGGTTCCGGTCCCGGTCGTGGTCGTGGCGGCTTTGGGAGAGGTAGGGGCAGAGGCGGCAGCAGAGGTCGTCCCAGGGGTTGTTGAGGTCACATTAGGATCTCACAACTCCTTGTAATACTTCCCAAATCCCGGGTGCCGCATAAAGCTCGCCACTACAGCGATCACCGTCCTCTGCCGCGTCCGCCCCTCCGGCCTCCGCGCTTCCCGCCAGGACCATTGCCTCTGCGCTCATACAGCTTCTCGCGGCCGAAAGCCGCATCAGCTATCCTAAGGTAGCTCACGACTCCTTGGTCCACGACAGCCAGGATGACATTCTTGTAGCCGTGCTTGAGCTTCTGATACAGCTGAGCGTCCGGCTTCGGAGGGTCGTAGGGGGTGGTCTCGAGCAAGTCGCTGAGCTGCTGAAGCGTTGGGACGACGGTTTCTCTTGCATTGACAACACAAATGCGGAAATCCGGGGGGCCGGGAGAACGTTTTTTAAAGGAGGGCGAGCCGGGTTTCCAGACATCGTACGTGACGTGGAGTGAAGGTTCTTCCGTCAGCGAGCCATTGTGGAGTGCCGATGCAGTCTGTAAGACTGGATCATGGAACTCGATCAATGCCAGGCGCCTGTAGATATCTGCATAGCTTCTGTATAGCCCAGGCTGAACCAGCGGGCCTGTGGCTATACTGCTAGCATCGTTATGTCGTCGGTTCGCGAAGATGCTACTCCAGAGCTGCTGCAAACTGGAAAGACCAGCCTGCCACGTTCGGTGTTGAGGTGGGGGTAAGCAATTGGCCGTTGGCCGAGGTCCAGTCCCAGTCCAGCTCGATGCTCTCATAACAGAGTAACCCATGCGCTTCAGCCCCGAGTAGACAGAGTATCGTTCAAAAGTAAGTGCTCCACCGTGAGAGACCTCGTCACCGATGAACATGGCATAAGCGCCTTGTAAACTCATCGGTAAGGTCTCGCCGTCCTCTTCAGCTTCAGTCGCCGGCCATCGCACGTCGAGAGATCCTCGCTCGATACAGTAGAGCACTTCTTCGGGCAGCAGCCACAAACGCTGACCTCGTCGTTCATCGTTGCCGAGCGGGTCCTCTTCCGCCGACAGCACGTGACCCATCGTTTTAAACATGGGGCCTTTGGGGTTGTAGGCGTATGCCATGTTGGTCTCCGGGTGATAGATGGCTGCCGAGTACGTCTTGGGTTGATGCACTCTCTGGAACGATAGCGCGTTGTGCATCGCCTGCCTGGACGCGGCGAGGGTGTTGGACTGCAAGGCCGTGGCGTGCGGCTCGAAGTCCTTCTCGCCTCGCTTTGGGATTTTGGCATCGTCACCACTGGGTTTGTATCAGTACTACTTGTTTTTTTGAGTTGGATAAGTATTCCTTTAGGAGACGCACGAGACAGTAGCCAAGAACCGGAAGTCTTGCGTTTCCTCTGAGAGGTCGATTTCTTCCGCTGGTAGACCTGTCCTTGGGATAGTATCCTCGTCTGCTTCTGCCATGTCGGCCATGTTCATAGCAAGCAGCAAGAAATAATATCTACCGCGGCATCCGTGAAGCACAATTTATTACTGATGAGTAACTTCAATGCATCAAAGTTGCAGAGCAGGAAGACGCCGGATCTGTGCACGGGCCTTCCACACTGAGCACTTCACCTGTCAGCCTCTTCAACACAAGAGCCCACAACGTCTACTGTACGGTTCGGTCGTTTCAAAACCCAAGGAATCGGTCTCGCATTGCATTGTAAGCCGCATAGGAAGGTCCATTGCGACGATGGGCTCTCCCACTCCAGACGACGAGCTCCTTCCCATCGTTTGTCCATCCTCACCAGTTCACATCTATAGCAGACACTGACGTACTATTCAGCTTCTCATCAACCTGAAGAACGCAGCTGCAACGTTCGGTGAAGGTACGCCACCATACGAAAGCATCAAGACCACGATAGAGGACCATCTCCAGGCCATGCGGGCCCAAGGAGCCAAAACGAGTCTTACGAGCATGCGGCAATCGCAAGGTGTAGCTGGTTCATCGACAAATAATGGCTCTGGTATGCAGAGTCACAATGGGCCCGAAGTATCTTTTGCAAACCTTGCCTTCCGGCCGAAGCCCGTTTGATCGCCACTCAGGGACCAATGTTGGTAGGTTCGGACGATGCAGCACATACAGGTTATGCTCGATCTTAGCTTGAGATTGTGCCTCGTGACCGACATCCAAAGGATCTTCTCAAAGCACCAGCTCCACGCCAAAGAATCTGGCCTTCGCGCAACAATATGCTCTTGGTGAAAGGCTTTCGGATCATTCACCTGCGATCGTCAGACGTCACGACATCCGCGAGCGTAGCACAGCCACTAAACGCGCTCTCGTGTCATTGCATACTTTCGATGGTCCGATTCACTTTTCAAGACTGGTACATCGTCAGTGGTCCTCTCCGAGGAAGCATTAGGAGTAGCTGGCACGCATATAGCCGCTCAGCCAAGTCGACATGGGACCATGTTTGCCATCCACTGCTGATCTTGGCAACGAGTGGCAACCATAGACAATGCAGGCTACCTTTGCCTCGCTTCGGGAGGTTTCCGAACCCTCGGGCGTCATCAATGCCACGATAAGGTCGAGTGCTGTGTCTGTACCGTTGACGTCGGCAGTGCTTCAACGAAGTGGCCGGTGCGCCGTGGGCAGGCTTACCGCGGTGATTGCACATCTTGGATGGTGTGAAAGGAGAGACTGGCCAGTCACTGCAAGGGTCAAAGTCCACGATTGTTTGAGGGCACATCACAAGCTTCGCATTGACGAAGGAGCTGTGCCGGCGAAGACGAGCTGCACGCTGCAGGCATTACTGAGCCCTAGTACTGAAAGAGTGCAGAGGCGTGTCAAAGAGCGAGGTGATGTTTGAACGTCTGAAAGAGCCGCGCTCTATCTCGGATCAAGGACTTGATGCAGGGCAGCACCGCGTGAACGGTGGCGCTTTGAGAGGAGCTGCATTCAGCTTTGACGTGATTAGCGCGCTAGGCCTGAGCAAATCGTCTGTACATTATGCTGTCATCCCACTGTCTCTCCGAACCGATCCTTCAGCAGTCTCGATACCCGCTGGATCCAAAATCTGCCGCACGCCATCACCATCGAGTTCCATATCCCGCTCCTTCTCCCGCTGCGCTCGGTTCAAGATACCGGTCCATAGCTTCTCCAGATCCATATCCCCTCGTTTCTCCTCCGTCATCAACTGCACCACGATCCTACACCCACCCGACCTCGCCCCAAACCCGATGATACCCTCTTGCCGCTGCACCTTCTCCACCTCCTCCGGTAGCTCACCGCCTTCCACCCGACCCACATTGACGCAGACCCAGCCCGTCCTGATGCCTTCGTCTATCTCGCTGTTGCCTGTGTTCTTCGAGCCCACAGCCGACAGGAGCCGCGATCGTTTCGCTCGTCTCCGCATCTTGATTTTCAGCTCGTTGCGCCCCAGGAGTCCGTCGGCGAAGGGCGAGAGCTTGTGTTCGGATCTCAGCCACCTGCACAGCTTGTCTGCCGAGACGTGCAAGTGTTTCTCTGAACGTGCCGTGCCAATGGCCATGAGGAGGTTGGCGCCCAAAGCAGGGGGCGGGTCGAGACTCCGTAGGTCGAGCAGGGTAAGGTCGTCCATCCCGAGCTCGACAGAAACATGTTCGAGGAGCGGTTGCAAAATCGACGGCGGGTGTTCAGGCAGGTCTGGTAGCCGCTGACGAGCAGCCATGGGGCTCTCGTGCTTTTCTGCGGGCGGCTGCTGGACTTGGAGATACCACGGAACGAAGGTTTCCTCTTTGGCATCACTCTCGTCTGGATGCTCGCCTTCCACTCCGGCCTCCACGGGCGCTTGATGCCCGATATCATTGATCTCATTCAGGTTCTGCTCGTCATGTTGAACTCGCTCGCGTGCCTCGTTGAGTCTCAGAGGTGTAGTGGTAAATCTTCGTTCGAATCGTAAAGGTGGCGCTTGCTGTTGTGTTGCCCGTCCACCGATACTCGCAATGAACGACCGTAGGGCCCATTGCCGACAATTGTGGCATCCCGTCAGACGGAGAGTGGTTCTGGAAATGGCCATTTCACCGTGTTGCCAATGTGGATGGAAAGGTACCTACCCAGGAAGTATGTACTCTCGAGACCTGACGTTCAAACGCCAAGGCTAACGTTGCGGACAACCTCCGAGCCCCGAATACGTGAGGCTACAACTCCTTCACCGTCGCGCACACGAGCACTCCGTCTCGGAGCGTACTTCACCAAGATGAACTCGAAAACGTACCAATGCCTTTCCTGCCGCCTCAAAGACAGCATCGCCCATCATGGCCCGAAGGCGCGCCGCCAATTTTCCACCACTCCCTCTCGCCCAGGTCGCCGACGACCAGCATACCCATCCGTCAAAGCAGAGCAGATGGAAGCCCGAGCCACAGAAGCAGCGCGGATCGATGAGCTGGCGAGACAGTTACGGCCTTACACCGCTCGTGAGAAGCAGCTCCTAGCCATGCGCTACACTCCAGAGCAGATGAAGGTCATCGAAGCTGGCGAAAAAGCCATCGACCCCCAGCACATGATCAAGCACGGCAAGCTCCGCGGCGATGCTTTCCGCCCAACGTACATCGACGACTTCGCGACTCACAGACCGATGGTGGATAAACCGGTACGATTGGCTGTGGACGATGCAAAGCAAGGACAGCAGCAGCAGCAGGAGAACAGACCGCAGAAGCTCCCGGGTTTACAACACGCCAAAGACGAAGCTGACCCACACATGCTACGCTTGTGCCAGCAGACGGGCTTCACGAAGGAGGACATACGGAGGATTCGAATCAAGAATCTGGTCTCGCATCGTGTCGTCAACCAGACGCGCATGGGCAAAATACAGAGTCTATACTTTTTGACCATCGCGGGCAACCAGGAGGGGATGCTAGGTATCGGAGAGGGCAAGGCGGCGGAAGACGAGGACGGAAGACGGCAGGCGATGATGAACGCGATCCGGAACATGAAGCCTATCCCGCGGTACGAGGAGCGGACGATTTTTGGGGATGTGGAAGCCAAGGTCGGGGCCAGTGTTGTCCAGCTGAGCGCGAGGCCACCGGGTACGTTTGTCTGGCACTTATACCTCTTCTTCAAACCGTCATACTAAATCTCGTCATAGGCTTCGGCAACCGCTGCCAGCACCTCATCTTCGAGCTCGCGCGAGCCGCAGGCATTTCCGACCTCGCCGCTCGAACGCCGCGCTCGCGCAACAAGATGAACGTGGTGAAGGCTGCATTTCAGGCTCTGACTTCGCAACGCTTACCGGAGGATGTGGCGTTGTCGCGAGGCAGGAAGATGGTTGATGTCAGGAGTGTCTACTACGGTGGGCAGGTTTACTGATGCTTCTTTGTTCCATCAGTTATCTGCTTGCCCTCTGCTGTTGTTCAACTAGGGACGTTGCCTCATGGCATTCCGTTTCATGTAGCATATATCGACCCACACGCCACCGCTGCGGATGTACTGTGTCATTACTACAGGTCGCAAGTGTGTATATTCCTCGTTCATGCAATGTGAAAACTTCGGATCGCTTAAAAGTAGTAGCTTCCAGCCATTCGATACATGTGACTGGGTTAGGAAGCAAATATGATACCATAGGGTGTGGGTAGTGCCAACGCACAGTCTACATGTACTACCTGTATGTACCTAGGTATGGTCGAACACTTCCACGGCGCATAACGTTTTGGACAGTCCGTATCATCAGTCTTCGCTAAATCCACTATACCTTACCTACTGTATCTTGCTGGCACACCCAGAGCCAAGTACATGTGGCTGCTTGATCTGCAAGATTCCCAGCGTTACCACAGTGTCATTGTGCAGCCTCCATGTTCTCAAGCTACGGCATTCAGACGTGGCGATGGTCACAGAAAACGCGCTGATCTGTGAGTGAAAAGGGACATGGTCATCAGAGTTGAAGCGCTATGCCTAACCTTCATTAACCATAGGACACGAACATTGTGTCGTCAAGACCTCGTAGGCCACAATCATAGAGCCTGCAAGCTCTGTTCACGCTGAAGCGAGTTCGCGGATCGATCCATCTCAAGCGAACACCCACTCCGTTCCCGCCACGTCCTCCACCAGCTAACATGAGCCCTGCTATGCCCAGAGCCCATGACTTGTCGCAGCTTCGGCGATTGCAATTAGGCGTCTAGTGTGCGAAGTTAGTGCCTGGGAGAGTTACGAAAGGAAGATCAGGAGTACCCACTGCGCTTCGGACGACCGCGCTTCTTCGGCACAGCCTTTCCCTCGCTTGCGTCCTCACTAACCGTGGCTCTGGCAGTGTCCGAGGGGCCCATCGTAGTTTCAGCCTGCGTCTCCGGAGCAGCCTTCATTCGATCGCCGTGCATTTGCTTCATGTGATCGTGCTTGTCCTGGTGCTGCACACGGACATACCCATCTCGATCTCCCTGGAGATGACCGGGTGCCGACGGAGCCTGCTCGGCGTGCTGCTGCTCCGCTTGCTGTACTGGGGCAGGCTGAACCTGCTGGACCTGGCGCTGCACCGAGTAACCCTGCTCCGCTGGCATCGCCCCTGAGCTCTGCGCCTCCGCTGCGCCGAGGGGACTTCCCTGGCATACGATAGCGTTCGCCGCGTTTCCGATACCGATGAAGGGTGAGTACTGGTTTCGAGCAAATGCCACGTCCATGGTCTGTTGCCCCTGATGACCAGAGGTAAGATCACCACCCTGGCGGCCGATCGGGGCCTGGATCTGATTTGTGGTGTTCGTCAGCCACGCACGCTGGGCAGCATTTCCTGCGGGCGAGGGCAGCAACTCGCGGCGGCTCGGGACGTTGTTGACAGCGCTATCGTTAGGCCCAACATGCGTACAGCGCCGCTTCCTCTTCTTACACTCATTACAAACGCCTTTGTTCTTTGGCGCTGGCTCAGGCGTACTCTTGCCGGTGGCGGGCTGAGACGGAGCGGATGGCCTCAGCATAAGGGGCTCTTGCTGACTGCTGTCGCTCGCGCCTTCCATTGCCTTTACATCTGATCGCGGCGGAAGGGTGACGTTGGCAAAGGTGTTGGCTCGAGCGAACTCACCACGTCCGAATCGGTCATGCATAGTCGTGTAGACGCCCTCGTTTGCGCCGCTCTGAAGACCGAAGCTGGTCTCTGGCCTAGCGTCGGAGGCTGGTGGTGGTGGTTCCTGCGGATTGGCGCGAACCTGCTTTGAGATCGGCACATACTGATTTCCGAATGGACTAACGTAATTGTTGGCGTGGTGCGTATTCCCACTGTTGACGCGCGGCTCCAGCGGTGTGTCGGCCAGCCGCGCAGCATGGAAAGCAGATCCAACAGCCGTGATTACCTGTGGCAATTCAGAGGCCTGCTCGACCGGCTGTGCCATGATCTCAAGAACCTCATTAGCATTTTTCGTGGCCAACAGATGAATCACGTCCTTTGCAACCATCAACCTGATCTGGCGCATCCCTTCTGTGAAGATCGTCAATGTGGGGTCGTACGAGAAGACACAGAGGAGCCTCTTACCAGCCGTGAGGACTTGTGGCTCCGGGCCGTCAGCATTGGAGTCACTCGTACGCTGACGCTTGTTGCTCGTGTGGTTGGTGGATGATAGAATCTTGTCTGGACGTGGCTGTGGCTTCACTGGGCAGTAGAGCTCGATGTGCCCTCCTGCACCGCACTGCACGCAACCGTGAAGCGGCTGGCTGCACGGCTGCGGCAGATGCCAGGCGTCACAGTTGTGGCACAGCATCCAGTAGCTGGTTCCTGAGACTCCGAGGGGGCAGAAGTTGAAGGTGTGACCGAAATTGGTGCAAGTCTCGCAGTGGACTAAGGGTTTTCTGCATGGCTGCGGCAGATGGCACGAGCCGCAGTTTTGGCATAGGTCCGACATCGTAACGGTCTTCCTTCCTTTCTTTGGCCAGTCCGGTAGACAGTGCGATGGTTGTTGTGTTTGCTTAAGGTTGAAGGATGAGCGAGGCTCAAAGCTCACAAGGAGTGACGTTGAGAAAGGTCCGCCCAGTAACGTGACGCGCTAGCGCCACACGCGAGTGAATTGGGAAGGTACGCGGTTTGTGCAGAGACCAGAGGGTCAACCAACACTTCACTCCGCGGGACAACACTCGCGGCCGTTGAGCGCCCCCGAAGCCAGCCCGCTTGAACTCATCCTCTGCCGTTCCTATAACTCAGGAAGGTTATGTGTGAACGGCCAACTGTATCTCCACGGGGTCAGGCCAGTGGCCAAGCTGGACTGTCTGTACCGCTGCCCAACTCCGCTGTCGTGGTGGCGTGACGCCCACGATGCGTTCACCAAGCCTCGCATTTCACCAACACTTCAGGGTGAAGTTCCCGCCCAGAGCGCTCCGTCCAGATCTCACCGACCCAATAGCATCAACAGGCCCGCTCGTCACAGATCCGGCATCCATCTCAAACACTCACGCGACACTCACGTCGAAAGAAGAGAAAACCCATCTACCTCCCCTGCCCCTCCCCGCCATCGTCCCCGAAAATCTCCTGCTGCAGCACAATACTGTACACGCTCGCCTTGAGCAGCGTGAAGACTGTCGTCGTCTTGCGCTCCAGTCCCCTCAGCGCATCCAGGATTTGCGCGGAGGGATTGGCCGCCAGTTCCGCTAATATGCTCGAAAGCTACAACAGAGATGCATTAGTCTTTGGTGTATCCGAATGCGGTAGATGGTGGGTAGGTCAGAGGATACATCATTGAGGTTACCCGCGAGTTTAGCGTACTCGTCGAGGATCTCTTGTTCGATTGGAGTGAGGGAGTCGGAGGGCTCGGGGGATCTTGCGTCCATTGTCGTGAGCGTTTGTTTCAGTATACAAAAAGGCCGTGGAAGTTGCTTTTTCGAGGTGCGTCTTTCGAGAGACGCAGAAAAGAAGCAGATACAGTTGAGCAGTCTTTGCTTCAGAAAATGGGATGTGTTTGCCGGTTCTGACTGCCCATGTGTGCTGTTGAAGTCAGAAAGAAGGCGGGCAGGAACCCTACAACGCGCTCCGAGCCTTGGCGTTCCGACCAACTCCAGTCGAGAACGAGCAGATCAAATCACATTCAACGTACACATACGAACACGCGAAAACCGGGAGAAGAAAAATTGCCCAAAAGCGATAGCATTCGAAGCCGGGTCACGCTAAATACAAAAAACGGCAACTGGACAATTCTCCATCGTCGTGGCAGTCATTGATTCCAAAACCAGCTTTCTTCCGGCCCTTGTCAACGCCGATGGAATGAACGCATGCACACAACTTCCCCCCTCCAGACCCGAAAAAACGCCCTTTCCTCCCTTCCCCGCCCTCCAGTGCATGTTGTCCCGTGGTCTCCTCTAGTCGCTGATATCGGATGGCTAAAGAGAGGGAGAGAGTGCGAGCAATAGCCGTATGTAATGCACTGATAGCCAACCGGAAACAGATGGGGTGGTGCCATGACACCATCCACCCCACCATACCCCCCTTGGAACACACAAGCTCACACGTCGCCTCCAACAACTATCGGTGGCCATTCGTCGCCTCCCCGCCATTGCCATCGTCCCCATCATGATGCAGCGTCACGCTGTTGAACTCCTCGAACGGATCCGCGATCTCGCCACCGGGCGTCGCGAGGCCGGAATCGAGGGGTACACCCTTCATCTTGCTGACGGGTAAATTGAAGCCCTTGTTCTTCCCGCCGCCGATGACGTCCGCGTTGCCCAGGTCCACGGACTGCGACTCCTTGACGTTGCGGAAGTTGAGGGTGTCGATGCCGCGGCCTTGGTTCGGGATGATGGGGGGCTGGCTGTGGCGGAGGAGGGCCCAGGAGGTGGAGCGGAAGAAGGGGTGGGCTTTGACGTCGGAGGCGCCGGCGCGGGAGCCGAGGCGGCGGAGTTCGTCTTTGATGAGGAGTTTGCGGATGAGGGATTTGCAGAGGCTGTGCGACGAAAAGTCAGTACTCGAGGCAATGGGACGTGACGATTGACAAGCACATACTTGCTGATGTTGGGCGACCCCGAGCCTTCCGGGAACGGTACCTCATCTCTCAAGATGTTGGCAAAAGTCGCATTCCGATTCTTGCCCTTGAACGGTGTGGTCGCGAACAACATCTCGTAGATCAAGATCCCCAGCGTCCACCAATCGACGGCGCTGGTGTGTCCGCAACCCTTGATGACTTCCGGCGCAATGTATTCCTCCGTGCCGACGAAGCTGTTCGTTCGGAAATTCGCTATGCAAGACTTTGTATCGATCGTAGGCATGTTGTTAGGATTCGGGTTGGAAGAGATGCCGCCACCCGAGGAAGACCGGTTGTTGGCGAGGATCATGGCCGGCGCACCACCGCGATCGGATTGCTTGGACAGATCGAAGTCTGACAACATGATGTGACCTGACTGGTGCAGAAGGATGTCTGTGAAGGATGCCCGTCAGCCCGATGGTTTGCAGGTGCTTTCACGTTTTACGTACTCTCGGGTTTCAGGTCTCGGTAGATGAAACCCATCAAGTGCAGATACTCCAACGCCGCCGTGACCTCGGCGGCGTAAAAGCGCGCTGCATCTTCGTCCACGCACTTGTTCGGTCTCGTCTGCAAAGCCCGGAAAAATTCGCCACCAGAGCAGTACTCCATGCAGAGGTACAAGTGGTCCTCCGACTGAAAGCTATGGTAGAGCGTGACGATAAACGGGTGATTCGAGGTTGCTAGGATCTCCTGCTCGGCGAGAGCGCGCTTGATCTTGTTACGCTTGATCATTTCTTTCTTCGACAGTACTGTGGGACGTTAGCATTGAAGGCCGACAAGATTTAGAACGTGACATATCACCTTTCATGGCGTATAACCTCGAGCTCTTCTTCTCCCTCACCAAATACACCTTCCCAACATCACCCTTTCCGATCATCTTGATCTTGTCGAAGCTACCCGGTCCGACCTCGACGTTCCTGACCTTAATACTGTTGCTGCTGTACGTCCTGCGGAAGGCAATACTATTGCGCAGCTTCCCCGGGCTCATGGCACCGTTAATGCCAGGCACAGGCAGCAAGTCGTCGTCGTGCGACACAACCTCCGTCATACTCAGCGCGCTGGCAGTGTTGTGCGCGCCTAGCCCAGAAGACTGAACCGGAGCTTCTGTCTCGGTGGTTGCGGGCCTGCTTTCACCGCTCCCTCTCTTCTTTTTGCTGAAGAGACCCTGCGCATTGGGCGCGCTGGCTACTCTCCGCAGCTTCCTCGCCAACTCTTCCTTACCCGCCAATGCGGCAGCATCCTTCGGCGCGCCGTCCCCACCCAGTTTCTTCGGCATCTGCGGCGTGTCCGGCGGCGATGATGGCACGCTGTGGTCATTGTGATGTCGGAGCGCGGGTGGGCCCTGGTGCTGAAAGTACGGGTTGACGTGTGCGGTCGGGCTCATGCCCTCATCCAGCGTATTGCCCTCTGACGCTACCGTGGTACTCCTACTCCTCCCAATGTGCGGCAGGAACCTGCTGTTTCGCAAACTCGACTTGTTGTGTTGCTGCGACTGCGGCGTGCGAGTGCCGTCCTGCGGTTGCTGCTGCGACGAAGAGCCATCTTGCTGCGAGCCGGTCTCGGAGCCGGTCTGCGATGCGTCGGCCTTTGAATTTATGCGGAAGAAGTTCTTGATTTTTTGTCCCGTGCTGTTGTTCACTTTCTGGTTGGTGTTCAGGTTCAGGCCCGAGAATGTCCGTCGGCCCTCGGCTGTCTGAGCCGGCATGGTGCTGCTGCTATGCTTCGCTGTCAGGGCGGTCATCGCCCTCGCACTTTCGCGGCCCCTTTCGACCGAAATGTGTCGGATGGCGTGTTCGGGAGAGGATTGTTACCTCACGACCAAGTATTGTACAGGTCGTTCGGGGAGGGTCTGCGGCTAGAGCGAGAGGAGTCGCAGACAACCTTCGCTGTGGCGTAACTAGGCCGGTGCTCGCTCGGCTATTCTGCCGACGTCGATCGCTGCACCATCTTCCTCTGCACGACCCGCAGCGTCCAACAACAGCCCCGTCAAGTAGTAGGAAATGAAGGAATAAGAGCGGTAGTCGATGTTCCTGGGTAGGTCAGGGTTTGAAGAAGAAAGGGTGACGTCGGGGGGTGGGTTGGTAATCCAATCCGAAATCGACGGACAATCCGAAGGGGGGAAAGCTTGTTGCTGTTGCTTGTGGCTTTTGCGAGAGGAGAAAGACACATCAGGCGGGCGGGGGAAACGGCGAGGAGAGGAGCACTAGGACAAGGGTCACGGGTTGCTACACATAACAACACCCATAGCCGTCTCTGGACAACCTGGATATAGAAGATGCTCGTGCTCTGTGTGTGTGCGTGAGTGAGTGTGTTTAATTAGGTAGTAAGTGATGGTTTGACCTTTGTGGTCAGGGAGCGGTGGTAAGTTTCATATCAGAGACACCCGATGCCTGCTACAGCTATAGCGGCGTGTATATTTGACTGTCCGATACGGTACATCAACAGACCACACGATGCGCCCACCCCTATACCTCCAAAACACGTGATGGCTCAAGCCTTGATCGATAGGTCTCGGTAAGGAGTACTGTACACGTGAATTATTAGACAACTCCACCGCAGACAAGCGGTATCAACACCATCACAGCCGTCAAACACCGACCGCACAACATGGAGTGCTGCTAACTTTCGCAGCGCCATCAGCACCAACACACCTGCGTCTGCGCAAACAGTACGACACAGATGACCCATAGCAAGAAGGCCAGCATCAACCCGCAGCTCATACCACTCGCCACGTTCACCACATGCCTCAACGACCGTCTCAAAGGCTGATACTGGCCGGCTTCTTCGTCGTCCGCTGTGGAGCCCGAAAAGACAGCCTCGATCTCACTGCTCCGGCCGGCTTCTAAAACTCCATCTGCCGGAGGGGGCGTCTGTGTCTTGCTCAGCGGCGCGCCTCTCGGAGCGGACAAGCTTCGAATCTCTTCCACAACGTCCTGGTTCAGCTCCGCGACGACTTCCGCAGGCGTCTCGGCGATTCTCACCGCATGGAGCTGGCTCGCGAGCAATGGTGTGCTTTCGGTTGGATCACGATTTATCTCATCCGCGTCGTCGCGCTGAATCAGACGGAGAGTAGATTCGCGCAGGGTCTGCACGCCGGAGTCCATCGTAGACGTCGAGCTGTCCTTAGACACGGCGTCCTCCGCAGCGACTTGGCCCGGCTGCTCCGATGCCTTGCGCTTGAGCAGCTTCTCAATGTAGTCCGACGCACTCAGCCTGTCGTCTCGCCTCCATATCTCCGTCTCATTGGTTTCGCGACGCCAACTTGGCACGCTCGGTAAGCGGAAGTTGTTCCTGCCTAGCGGTCTGTGGTCACAAACAGCCACGGGCATCTCGTCGTCGGTCTGATACGGATCCCAAGGAAAGGCAGTGTGGTCCGCTTCACTGTGCTAATCGATCTCTGCAACGTGCCCGCTTCGCATGTGTCTCGCCGATCGTCCATCCGCCCAAGGATGTACTTTATGGCGGCTTCCAGTCGTGGTGGCTCGCCGTCTTCATCCCAGCGCCGAAGGTATCGTGACGTGCTACCGATGCGCGTGGTACTATCATCTGTGGTGGACGACGGATCTGTAGAAAGTCAGCGCGCAAGCGAGTTCGCACGAGGGGACACCGAACGCTCGAAATCTATTGTGGGTGGCAGATGAACCCGATACCATGGTACGTTCGTCGAAAGCGGCCAACAAAAGCCAACCTTGGAAGAAAGCAAAAAGCACAGAATCGTGAATGTCTTGTCGATATCTTCAACTCGTTCAGCGACTAAACTATCTTACCCCGTCGTTACGCTGGAATTAGTCGGAAACTCACAGAATGAAAAAGCGCCTTGCAATGCATCGCTCCTCGTGGCGGTGAAGGTAGTGGTAATCCGAGGAAAGACTGAAGGTGTGCCAGACGCCAGGAGCTGGGTACATGTAGTAAGCGGAAACACCGATGCCTCCAAATGCGAACCAGCACTCTAACGCCAAGCACGAAACAAACATCCCGACTGCGCGTGAATAACGAAGGGGTATCCAGACCTTGCACCCATGTCAATAATGACATTCTCCCAAAACGCCCCCAAAGCAGTATCATCTCGCCACAGTGCATCGAGCATACCTCTGCTTTGATGCTCGCGAATCTCTCCGATTGAAAAATGTAGGCATAGCCGCTTCATCTCACTCAATCAGCGGTTTCCGCTGGCCTTGGACCATGGCGATTCCCAGTGCTCGCAGCCCAGCCGGATCGTTCGCTTTGATGATCGACGCAGCGGGTAGCATGGGGTTGTCGGCACTGATGTGCGCGGCGTCTTTGGCGGCTTGCTCGATCGCCTCCATCTCCTCCTTGCAGCCGGCATGATCGAACGGACAGACGACGATCGGTTGGCGGAGGAGGATGTCTCGCGCCGAGGACATCTTGGCCTACAATAGAAGCGGTCAGCTGGGTTATTCGTAATAAGGCGGTCGTGAGATACGTACTTTCACGGTGAGATAGTACTCGATCTTGTACAGTGTCCCGGTTGTGGTGAAGCCGGCGACGCTGTACATTGGGAACTCCTTCTTGCTCCTGGGTAGCACGCCTTCACCATCTCTGAGCTCACGCGCCGGGAACACCAGACCCAGATTGGTGTAGTAGCCCGCCTCGGGCATGCGCACGCCGACCGCCTGCTGATGCTTCGCCAAAGTCTTCACACTCCGTTTCGGCTCGTCCCCTTCGTGGTTGTAGATGATCTCTTCGTCAATCCCGACTGTTATCGACTGTATCGTCACCTTCCTCGCTTTGCTTAGCCAATCCGGGTTCGGGCTGAGTTTGATGTAAACCGACACCGGATCCAGTGGTCCGTAGCTCCATCGCGGCAAGCTGATGCCCAGCGTGACCAGATGATCCGACACCTTCTCTGCGCTCTCGGGTCGGTTGTACATCCCAAACGTACTGAGTGTGTCATACCTCGATATCGGGACCGGAAACGGATATTTCCTCTGCTCTTGGTGCCCTTGCTGCACCGTCACCACCAACTCGTAGTACGTCTCCGCCGTCCGCTTGTCCAGCTGCAGGCTCGCGGGCGGCACCCTCCTCGCGATCTCTTCGCCTCCTCGGCCGTACGGGATGAATATGACGAACGGCAAGTCCATGCACAAGACCGCTTCCGCCTCCCTCCCCGTCGGACATCGGTACAGCAGCATCTCCTTCCCTACAATGTCCGTGATCTCTTTCCGCGCCGACGACAGCTGTGATCGTATAACAGACTCGGCGGCAGGGTTGATCGATTCGCGGCGCTGCAGCGAGACGGTGACGAGGGAGACATTGACGGGCGCAGAGATGCCGGCGGACGGACGTATCTCCACGCGGCCTTCGATTCGAGGGAGTGTCGCTGATATACCGGGATAACCCACTAGAAAGTTGCTGCGGACGTGGTCAGCGGTTCGCTCACTCCCTACTTATTTCCCGCACACCGCGCGTACCTGTTGGGAGGCCCCGAGACTCGGACAAAAGCCGCCATCGTCGGGCAGGTGTCCTGGGTTCAGCCGACATGGGCGCTACGCCATCGAAAGGCCCACCAGCGCGGTTTGCTTGCGCCGCGACACGTCGCGACCTTTGTGGGCAGTCGGATGTTATGAGCGTCTCTTGGGGCGTAGAAGTGAAAGAAGGCTGTCGCGGGCTTCAGGTGCCGGGATATGGCGCAATCGCAAAGACAGGCAGGTCGAAGCTCGAGTACCAATAATAAAACAGCTCCAGGGGGTGATGTAGCGGGAGCGACAAGGCGACGCTCAGACGCTCTGCGATGCGCTCGAGGATGGTGGTGATGTTTCTGGGGAGGAAGATGAGATGAAGCACTCGGGAATAGAATGCATGCAATGCCTTGCGAGGCGTACGTGAGACCGGTGCTGATTCACTTGGGCGAATGTTACTGTTAGTCATATGTAAGTGTGCAAACATGCTACCGTCTTGCTGGTGGGCGGCGGACGGTGGTCGGCGACCAGAAGCTTGCTGACCCGGCCGGAAACATCATCAACCACCTGCACTCCTTCAGCCCGCGCGCGCTCGCGCGGGACGGGCTTCAATGCACCGTACCGTGTACATGTACGTCGATCGAAACTGCACGTCATACAATATCCCCAATTCTCCGCCCGGAGGCCCTGCGTGCATAGCAGTCAGGACTCGCATGCGCTGTTGAACGGCAGGTCAAATCTTCTTTCTACTGGTGAACAAACGAATCCCGGCAATTGACGGCGTCGTGACCGAGCGGCAACAACCATGTCCGTCACTCTTCAAACGACGCATGGGGAGCTGAAGCTAGAGCTTTTCCAAGCCTGCCCCAAGACAGTCTACAATTTCCTCGCCTTGTGCGCCAGCGGAGCGTACGACGGCTCGCCGTTCCATCGCAGCATCCCGGGCTTCATGATCCAAGGAGGCTCGCCCGCATCCGGCTCGGTCAAGGACAGTCCATCCGTGTACGGGAGCGCCTTCGAGGACGAGATCAAACCCTCGCTGAAACATCACGACCGTGGCGTTCTCAGCATGGCGAACAAGGGCCCTGCGACGAACGGAAGCCAATTTTTCATCACTTATGCCGCAGCGCCGCATCTGGACGGCAAGAACACGGTTTTCGGCCGGCTGCTGGAGGGTTGGGAGACGCTCGACAAGATCGAAGCGATCCTGGTAGACAAGAAGAACAGGCCGAAAACCCCCGTCAGAATCGAGCGGGTGCTGGTTCATGCGAATCCACTGGCTGACGAGCGATGAGGTGGCAAAAGGCACATGATCATTCGTCTGCTACTTTGCTCCATGCGCGACCACTGCCGTTGCAAGGCATTGGAGAAGCTCGGAATGTTCGAGAGTAATGAAGGATCGTCAATGGACTGTCGTAGTCACGCGATCTACAACATCGCCTACGATTCACGCACGGAACCAGCTTGCTGCCGCTTTGGGCAGAAGATCATGATAACCAAGTTAACCATGCCTCAAAGATGGCGGGTCTGATACCAACCACTAGTCTTGAATCACCATGAGGTGATCTCAATTGTCGAGGGTAGTCATACTAGTGCTCGGAAGGCGAAACGAAGATTGAGAGCGAAGTGTAGCTTAAGTCCGGTGTTAGATTTTCAAGATGATACCCCATTCGGTGTTTGTCTTGGAATTAGCTGGTAGTACTCAGCCTCGATTCAAGGTATTCCCACTGCCCTTTGGATTAGCCTCAACAAACTCATCCCACTCCCTTGCTTTCATCGTCTCGCGATCAGCGGCATCCATATCATCCTCATCGACTTGCGGGGTGACCTGGCTTTGTGGCCCGCCACCGTCGATCATACCCCCTCGCCTTCTCTCCTCCTCCAGATACTCGTCGATCGACATAGTCGGCAAACTGTGGTCCGGTTTGAATACACCATCTCGCAACTCCTGCCGTTTGCCTGTGAGCGTGAACGGCCGCAGAGGCTTGCCTTTGCTGTCGAGCAAGGGTCCACGCATGCCAGCCGAGAGGTGCGACGAGGGTGCGTCAAGCCGCTCGCTGTACCCGTCCGTTGCTCTACCGCCGCGCTCACGTGTATCTTGCGGTCTTGGTTGGTGGTCAGGGGGAGGTGAGGGCGGTGCTAATGAGAGAATGTGCAGCTCCTGCCCTATCGATTCCAATGACTGAAAAGACTGGTGCGTGCAGTATGCGATGTTCGTGAGCTGCAGGTCCCGAGCCGCGGCGTCGTCGTTCTGTATTACCTGCGGATTTCTCTGCATGTATTCCAGCTTCTGCCTCAGAGCCTTCTCTTCCTTAAAGCGTTGGATCTTCGCATTGCGCCTGGTGGCCGGATCCGTCGTCGACGCGGTTGAAAAGGTATTCGGCGCTTCCTGGTATTGCTCCAGTAATGTCGCGTCACTCTTTTCCAGCATGTCATAGTTGTCGAGCTGCTTCAAGTATCGCTCGTAACTCTTTTGGGCGCGCTGGAGATTGGCTCTCCGCTCGCGTCCGTTGATCCTCAGCACCAGCTCAGCAAGCCGGAAACTCAGCAAGAGATACTGCAGGTCCACGGTGCTGATGTCCTCCAGAGACTCGTTTGGACTGAACAGCGATATGCGAGCCGCGATACTCATACATTCTTCGTACAACTGGATCGCAGACAAAACATTTCCTTGGAACGCGGCCGAGTTGCTGTCGAAGGAGGTCTCGGTGGACCTGCGCTTCTGCTCGGCTTCTTCGTATGCTGATCGTAGGCTTCTTGAGTTGTCTTCCATTATGTGCAGGCGCTGTCCAATGGCGACGTATACCGGTGACAAGCGTAAAAGACGTCTACGGAGTCTCACCCCGAGATCGCGGTACGAAGTAAAGTCGCGATACTGTACCTTCCAACGAACGCCACCACCGCCACAACGGAGGCTTTCCGCTTTTCACATGCCACCCGCGCCTTCTACCTGGCCACGAGTGAACATTGTTTGTTGACAGTGTTGAACTACATTGTTATAGACGTGACGGTGTGAAGTAGTGGCCACACCTACAGCACTTTCACGTCGGACTGAACGCTTGCAGAACTCGCTCCGACTTTCAACAGCTCGGACGTAAAGAGTCATGGCGTTATAGCAAGCAAGGAGGCTCACATGCGTTTGCTACCTCGACATGGTCAATTGAGTCGCAGATCCGCACATATATCCTTCTTTCATCTCCTCTTTCACACACGCAGACACACCTGCACCCCCAGCGATGGCCCCTGCTAACGGCATCCCAGAGACCGACGGGTCAGACAAGGTTACCATGGATTCCGACGAAGACGACTACGCTGCAGCAGGAGCGCCCAACAGTATCCCGGATCGCCGGAGAGCTCAGAAAGCTGTCTTCGATACGTGGCTAGGGAGTGAGGCTGCCAAAGGTGTCCGCGAATCGAAGACGAAGCAGCAGCAAATCCAGGAGGCCAAAGATGAAGAACTCTCCATGGAATCTCTCATGTCGAAGCAGGGAGCACAGATCGTCAGGAACCCCCGACAGTATCAAATGGAACTATACGAGCGTGCGGTCAAGCAGAACACCATCGCTGTGCTGGATACTGGATCCGGTAAAACGCTGATTGCTGTCTTACTACTCACGAACGTCATCGATCAGGAGCTCGAGCATCGTGCGGCTGGCAAGCAACATCGCATCAGTTTCTTCCTGGTAGCTTCAGTTACACTCGTCTATCAGCAATTTGCAGTGCTCGAGATGAATATTGACCACAAGGTGGCGAGAGTCTGCGGCGCAGACAATACCGACAACTGGGACAGGATGAAGTGGACGAAGTTGTTTTCCGAGCACAAAGTGATAGTTGCCACTGCTGAAGTACTGCACCAATGTCTCGCTCACAGCTTCATCACAATGAAACAAATCAACCTGCTGGTTTTTGACGAGGCTCACCACGCGAAGAAGAACCACGCCTACGCCAGGATCATTAAGGACTTCTACGTGGACGAAGATGAGTGCATCCGCCCGAGAATCTTTGGAATGACTGCCAGTCCAGTAGATGCCAAAGACGACGTGGCACAAGCTGCCAGTGAACTGGAGAGTCTCCTTCATTGCCAAATAGCAACGACGACCGACATGAGTCTCACGGACGCGATCAAGAAACCGGTTGAGGCCGTGATCCAGTACGCCCCTTTACCCCGGCAAGGATTCGAAACCCCATTATTGAAATCCCTCAAGGCAAATTTTGGACAGGTTCCGCTGTTCGAGAAGCAATTTGCAACATGCCTGGAGATAGCGCGACAACTGGGACGGTGGTGCGCTGACGTCTACTTAGTCAACGCCTTGTCGGCACGCAAGATGTCCCGGTATGAGATGGAGCTGGATCGGAAGTACTACCATGGTCCCAAGTACGCTGGACAAGCAGTTTCACAGCTCGATGACATGATCGCCCAGGTGCGACAGATCATCGACTTCGTTGAGCGGGTACAAAGCCAATACGTGGAGGTGTCTGACGGTGACATGAGCAACAAAGTCTCCGAACTTGCACAGTACCTTGCTGATGAGTTTGAGCGACCCTCGGCGCACAGGTGTGTTGTCTTTGTCGAAACCCGAGATTCAGCAAGGCTCCTCAGTGCCCTCTTCACCGCCATTGGCTCAGAGCATATGCGCAGCGGATGCCTCACTGGGGCCAACAACTCTGAGCTTGGTCAAGACAACTTCACCTTCAGACAACAGGTGATGACGCTTACGAAGTTCCGCAAGGGCGAGATCAACTGCCTCTTTGCCACTTCCGTAGCCGAAGAAGGGCTTGATGTACCTGATTGCAACCTGGTGATCAGGTTCGACATGTATCGTACGATGATCCAATACGTGCAGTCGCGCGGCCGGGCGCGGAAGCAGAACTCGAAGTTCATACATATGGTCGAACGGGGCAATGCTACACATTCACAGTTACTCAACGAGGTCCGCTTCCAAGAGAAGGCCATGCGTCGCTTCTGCCTCGCCTTGCCCGAGGATCGCCGGCTGGAGGGCAACGAGGACCAGCTGGAAGAGCTCATGGCGAAGGAGAAGGTAATGAGAGTGTATACCGAGCCATCCACGGGAGCGAAGCTAACCTACGGTAACGCGCTGGCTTGCCTGGCACACTTCGTCTCCGCCATACCCACAGAGACAGAGGAAGGGATGCACCCCACGTACGCAGTGGAAAATCAGGGGTCGAAGTTCATTGCGGAAGTCTTGTTGCCCGGAAACGCCCCCATCAAGTCAATTGTGGGCAGGATATGCTCCAGAAAGACGCTCGCAAAGCGATCGGCGGCATTTGAGGCCTGCATCGAATTACGAAGAAAGCAATACCTCGATGCCCACCTCATGCCCTTCTACCAAAAGAAGCTCCCTGCAATGCGGAACGCGCTGCTTGCTGTCAACATGAAGAAAACCAATAAGTACACCATGCGGACGAAGCCAAGCTGTTGGGAAGAGACACGAGGCGTGATACCTACAGAGCTGCACGTGACTATTGTCGATTTCCCGGACGGCCTCGACTATGCCCACCAGGCAATCGCGTTGTTGACAAGGACGCCAATGCCGCGGTTTCCGGAATTCCCAGTATATCTTGGTGATGGGAGAGCATCTCGCGTGGTCTCCACCCAGGCTACTGGCACGCTACAGGTCACAGAGCGCACCTTGTCCCAGCTCAGCACGTTCACCTTTCGAATCTTCGAGGACGTATTCAGCAAAACGTACGAAAACACCCCCGCGCAGCTGTCCTACTGGCTGGCACCAGCAGTGTCTGGTAGCACCGCTGCAGACGCCGTTTCGCAGATCGACTGGGCTCTCCTTGAGGAGATTCATGATCACGATGAGTACCAGTGGACGCCTGATACTCCCGCAGCTTCTCTCGTCGGTCGCTTCCTCGTCGATAAGTGGGACGGTAGCAGAAAATTCTACTCTACCGCTCTCCGCCCGGAAATGAAGGCACTCGATCCGGTGCCGGCTAACGTAGCCAAGGCAAAATGGAACGCCAACATTCTCGATTACAGTGTCAGCCTATTCAAGCAGTCCCGGGCCAAGGCAGTCTGGAACACCGATCAGCCGGTCATGGAAGCCGAGAAGATACCCATCCGGCGCAATGTGCTCACGAAACCAGACGCGAAAGAAATGAAGCTCGTGAAGAAAGCTTTCCTGTGCCCTGAACCCCTCAAAATCTCAGCCCTCACACCGGCTATAGCATGTTCGTGCCTCGTCTGGCCTGCTGTGATCCATCGCTTCGAATCGTACCTCATCGCGATGGAGGCTGCCAAACTGGTCGGCGTCGTATGCGAGCCGGCCATGGCACTTGCGGCTGTGACGAAGGATTCGGATAACAGCGGCGAGCACGAAAGCGAGGAACGAGTCAACTTCCAGCACGGCATGGGCGAGAACTACGAGCGATTGGAATTCATCGGTGATACCTTCCTCAAGACGGCCACGACGATCTCGACCTTCATCCAGAATCCCAACGACAGCGAGTTCGAATTCCACGTCAAGCGGATGTTGATGTTGTGCAATCAGAATCTCTACAACGTGGCCCAAGGTTTCAGCCTGTATGAATACATCCGAAGCATGGCATTGACCAGACGTATTTGGTATCCGGAAGGCTTGAAGCTACTGAAGGGCACAGGTGCCACGAAGCAAGAGGAGACGTCGGTCATCACACACGGCTTGGGGGAGAAGACGATCGCGGACGTGTGTGAGGCGCTGATTGGCGCGGCATATCTGGCCCACGACAAGCCTGGCGAGGAGTGGCAACCGTCTCAGTGGGAGAACGCGGTGCGGACAGTCACCAAGCTCGTCGGCAGTGCCGACCATACCATGATGAAGTGGGATGACTACATTGCGGCGTACGAGAAGCCCGCATATCAAACGGGCGAAGTATCCGCCTCACAACGCGATCTCGCGCAAAGGGTGGAAATGGAGCATCCATACAAGTTTCAGTATCCACGGTTACTTCGGTCGGCTTTCATCCATCCCTCACAGCCGCTTATGCACGAGAAGGTGCCGAACTACCAGCGATTGGAGTTCCTCGGCGACGCCCTGCTCGACATGGCCAGTATCAGTCACCTCTTCTACCAATTCCCGGACAAGGACCCGCAGTGGTTGACCGAGCACAAGATGGCGATGGTTTCGAATAAATTCCTCGGCGCCGTGTGTGTCAACATGGGTTTCTACAAACACCTGCGACACAGCTCTCCGATCCTGCAACATCAAATTGGAGAGTACGCCACCGAGCTCCAAGAGGCTAGACGCGTCGCGGGAGACGGGAGAGATTACTGGACCACGGTCTCGGACCCTCCGAAGTGTCTCGCCGACATCGTCGAGGCGTTCATCGGCGCCATGTTCATCGACAGCAACTTCGACTACAACGAGGTCCAGCGCTTCTTCGACCGGAACATCGCGTGGTACTTCGAGGACATGAGCATCTACGACACCTACGCCAATAACCACCCCTGCACGCACCTGTACAACCTGCTGCAGACCACCTACGGCTGCCAGAACTACCGGCTCATGGCGCAGGAGTTGCCGAACCTCGACGCGACGGAGCGACAGGACGTGGTGGCGGCCGTCCTGGTGCACAACGAGATCGTGGCGCACAGCAAAGGCAAGTCCGGGCGATACGCGAGGCTGCGGGCGGCTCAAAGCGCCCTGGTGGCGGTCGAAGGGCTGGCGCCGTTCGAGTTCCGGGCCCGGTTCGGCTGCAGTTGTCACCTGGAGTCGGAGGAGGAGAGGCGGCGGGCGGCGGCTGAACGGCTCGGTGCCGACTGTACGGTTTGACCACATGGTACCCGCGATCTCGTTTATGTTTCACATATCTCCTGAGAGAGGGGTGGGCGTCCTTCAGACCTGCATAGTTCGCCCGATATGATGGACCGGGAAGGTTTCACCAGCGCGGCAATACTTTCCTGTGAACTCTATGTTCCAAGATGCAAACGCGGCACAACCTTCTCACGCTGTGTTTTACTTATTGGTGTTCAAGGTGGGGCGCGTCACGGATCGCATGCGAATGTTGGGCGTCAAGTGCGTGGGCAAGGCTAGGGGACAGAAGACTCGGCACTCGGGTCGGAGCATTGGATGTCCATGCAGCATGCTGCTTGCACCGCTCCGCACCGCGAGGGCTCGGAAATACGTCCCCAAGTGTCTTTGCCACGGTAATACCATCCAAGCCGTCCTTCGAACCAGTCCCGATGTCTTCATGAACAGCGTGGATGTCGTGATTTGCGGACAAGGTCGGTTTTGATCAGGGGTTGGTTTGCCCGATGCGATGTCGCCCACTGTAGCGTGGGCTCATCATCTATCAAACATCGACTGGCCAAACCAGGTTACCAGGTCAGACGGTGAGAGGAAGAAGCAACGTGCTCGCGACTAGGCTGCGCTGCGTGGGCTGCAATGCATGGCCACCTAGGGTACTTGTCAACGATCCACAGGTTACTCTATTTCATGCAGGTGTCTCCATTCTGCGACTCGAGGGCGCCCTGCAGGCGAGGGTCGTTTCGGTAGCCGGATGATTTCATCTTCATGCCTTCATCCGTCATCGGTTCCAAAAAGAAAAGCCCGATCGTGGGCGTTCGTCCCTAGGCTTCTCGCTGGCTTCATAGGAGTAATGTGTGTGAGTAGCAGTAAGGGCATCGTCTTGTCGAGGTCAGAAGAGCATGTATAGGGTCGATATAGGTACATGTCCTGTAGTTCTCATAGGTCAATTGATGGAGTTTTATGACAACGTTCATCGGCCCTGACGACCCACAAGCAACAAACAAAGTTCACGACTGCCAGCTGTCTACATACTACATGTATGTATGTATGTGCGTGACATGTTCCAACCTCCCCTCGGCGCGCCAATCACCCCCAGGTACACCGCCACTCCTCTCCAACGCCGACTGGGGGGATGAATGATGATGGCCAGATGTGCGTGTACATGTACATGATCTCACATTGAGACAGGAGCGCGTCAGCAGTAGCGAAGCGGCGGGGCGCGCATCCGCAGGAAGACACAACTGCGCGCCAAAAAAGAAAAAAGGTTTCACTGCTGCTAGCAACCTCACTACATAGTACACACACACGCCCCCCTCAATGCGGCCATGATAATCAAAAAAACCCGCAGGGCTCTGTCTTGTAGGTACCTACTCACTCCACTTCTCCAAACCTTGCCCCATATCAGCTCTCTTCTTCCTCCTTCCTCTTCTGCACCATGCGCCTCGCCCTCTTCTTCGCGCGATGAGTGAGTACTCGAAGCAGGCAGTCACTGAGCCCATGTCTAACCGTCGGCATTGAGTCATCCCTGACAACACCCGAGTCTGCTGTTCGGTGTGTTATACGAGCGCTCGCGGGGGCTCTGTCTGGCGATATGAGTGCAAAGTGAGTACCGCATCCGGTGCGGCGACGCGTCACGATCCCAGAGAGAAGCAGGCTCGCATACGCTGACCGTTATCTGTGGCATCCAGGACCATTAAAGATGCCACCAAGGCGCTCCAATCCCACTTCTCCGCCGCCAAGCCGGCACCTTCACTGTCCTTAGAAGCACGTCAGATGCTGCAGAGTTTCGTCGGCGACCACGAAGGGACAATCAGCGAGGAGGAATCCACGCGCGCCAACGTCGAGTTGAAGGAGTTTTGGGAGAAATGCGTCGGAGATTGCCCGGCCAAGAACGGGGCGTTCGTGGGCGTGCTCAGAGAGCTTCGGCCGATCATTGTTGGCCAGGCAAACCTGCTGGAGTGGTGGCAGTCGGCGGTGAAGCCGGTCATCACCCGGACGGGTCACCACAAGGCTGCGCTGGACGATACACAGGAGTTCCTGCTGGCCTGCATGTGCTTCGACTCCGACGATAAGGATGCGGCGGATCGCGAGAAGACTTCCGGCAGGTTGCTGAGCGACTTGCTCGGGATGTACATTGCGCGCACTGGTGTCTTGACAGAAGACGGCCAATCTGCTGTTTCGGAGAACGCGCAGGTGGCGCAGCAGGTGGAAAGCGTGCTGGTCGCGTTTGGCCGGAAGCGACCCAAGGCCTTGTTCCAGGGCCTGGCCGACCTGATCACCATCGCGACTTCCCGTCTTCAAGCCCTGACTCTTCTCATCTCGTTCCTGCAACATCAAACGCCGCACCTGTACCTGGTCCTGGAGACCCCGATGCTCGATCGGCTGCTGAAATCTCTCATGAACGATACCTCGACGACGATCCTATCTGTCGCGCTGACTTCACTGATCATGTTACTCCCGCACATTCCGGGATCACTTGGTCCGTTTCTACCGTGCCTGTTCTTGATTTACAGCCGGCTGCTGTGCTGGGAAAAGTTTAGCCCGCGAAGCACCGAAGCGCAGAAGGCGATGGTGACCGACGACCGGGTACCGAATGATCCAGCGGGAGACCATGGTGACATCGGCAGTGATCTCAGCTGGGACACGGCGCGTCCAACGGACGGCTTGGCCGAGTCTGCGCCCCCGGAGCTTTTGACCTACTTCACATACCTTTACGGACTGTATCCGCTCAACTTCACAAGCTACATCAGGAAACCGAGGCGGTACCTGAAGAATCTAGAGTTTCCCGCCGCCGACGACTTCGACCTGGATCAGGCGGTCGTCCGGCGCCGAACCCAACAATACCGCCAGGCGCACTTGCTGCATCCCAACTTCTTCAACTTCACCGTCGAGGAAGAGCTCATCGACCCGAAGTGGCCAAAGGCCGATCCTGCAGACGTCGTCGCCGATTGTCACGCCTTGTACGTCGACTCGAGTGCGTTCCCTAAGACCGCTTTGATCAGTCCCGGCCCGCCACCAACTACAAAGCTTCCCGAACTGCCTCCTATCCCGCCATTAAGTGGGAGAAACTCCCGCGCCGAGCAGGTCTCGCCCACCACCAGCCACGCAAGTTTCCGTTTGGGCAACAGCTGGCGCGATACGCAGTCGACAGCCGTCTCGGCGCAGGCAGTCGATAGCGACAGCCCTATCTTACGCCCTCAGACCGCACCTTCGGAAGATCAAGCCAAGCCATTGGCTCTGCGTCTCCGGAGCAAGACAAGTACTGCTTGGTTGTCTGCCGGCAACGACGACGCCTCTCAACAGACTGGTGACAATGCTGCGCAAGATAAGGACGAGCCACCGCAGACGGACTTGGCCTATCTGCAAAGTGAGGTGGCAGTTCTCCGCAAAGACCTCAACTTCGAGCGATGGCACAAGGCACAGTACAGCCAGCACATTGCCCAAATGATGCGCAAGAACGTGAAGGACGCCACCACGGAAGCCGAGACACTCAACTTGATCAATGCGAATCGTGCGCTCAAATTGCAATTGGAACAAGTGCGGAACGCGCGTGAAGCGACGATCAAGGACTCGACCTTGACGAGAAAGCAAGCGAACAGCCTCGAGACCAGCATGACGGAACGGATGTCGAACCTGAGAAGGGAGCAGGAGACCTGGCGCGCCGATGCTGAAGAACTTTGCAGGCTACGCACGGAAATGAAGCAATATCGCGAGCTACTCGTGGCAGCCGAGTCGCGCGAAACGAACACGTCGCACCAACTGGAAATCATCAAGCGTGATCTGGAGCAGATGCAAAAACTGCAGGGGCAATTGCAGGACGCTCAGCGGAAGCTGCGCGAGTACGAGTACCGCGAGTTCGAGTTCGACCGGGCGAAGCACGAACAGGAAATCCTGCAGAGCGAGAAAGCGACTCTACAGATGAAGATCCAACGCTATCGACAAGATCAGGACCGCGTCCGCCGCGTCTACGGCGACAGAGTCGCGGAACTGGGATTGCAACTGGACGTTTCCGAATCCCAGCAGCACCGTCCGGTGAGCGTACCCCCGCCTGACGCCCAAGCACTGGCCCAACACGCAGTCGAAGCCAAGCTCGTGCAGCTCAAACGAGCCTACGCGCGCCTCCTGGAAAAGCACACCGACCTCGAACTCGAACACCAGTCCGTCCAAAGCCACCTCGAAACCTTGCAACGACCACGCAGCGTCCGCGCACTGTCGAGCGACGCCGACCTGCCGCAGCACGACGGCTACACCTATGGCGCTCTGCACTCGATGCACCGCGAGATCGACATCTACGACGCCCTGCGCGACTACAGCCCCACGACGGACTCGCCCTTCCCCACCACCAGCACCAGCGACCCGACCAGCCGCCGCTACCAGCCGCCCCCGACTTTACGGGGCATGCCCGCCTCCCCGCCCGCGAGCGACGATATCTTGCACAGCAGCGCCGCCGGGCTGACGTTCAATTCCAAGCCGCTGCTCAGCAGGCACGGGAGTCTGGCGTCGCGGAGTTCGGGGATCCCGCCGACGTTCAACCAGACGGCGCCGTTGAGGCAGGATGAGATGGGCGAGGGTGGGGGCGGGGTGAGCAGTCGGAAGGATAAGCCGCTTCCGGAAAGTCCTGCTCGGTTGTTTGGGCGAGGTGAGTGAAAGCTTCTCTTTCTTGCTTTTTGTCTGATGTCAAACGGTGAAGATTCGCTAACGCGCGTGTTGTGTACAGCTAGTTCGCAGCTCATCAAGTCGAAGGATAAGGATAAGGACAAGGCTGGCAAGGGGGCCGGGTTGATGGGGTTTCGGAATGTCGTTTGAAGAGAAGATGTTAGATGGTACGGACGTCGCCGAATCGACATGCTCACTCTCGGTGCACATGTGGGCTGATCGTGCTGCGTTGCATCTATCGTACATACTAGTATGTAACGGGAGTGAGCACGTGACGATGGAGCTGGAGGTCTGTCGGACTTCCCCCTCCCATCATCATCCAGCGCCATGCATGTTTGGCGGTTGGATATGGGAAGCGGTATCCCATGATTGCTTAAAGGTCTATGGTAGTAAGTAGAAGGCTACTGTTCTTAGAAGCATGAGACCTACCTAGGTAGGTAGACTTATATTTGCCTTCATCTCCATGTGTGCCTCAGGCTGCTGATTTCAATGATGCCCCACTCGTTCGGCTCGGCTCAAAGAGTGATGACGGTAATTCCGAAGAGCCGCATCCCACGTCCGAGCCTTGTCCAAATGCAGACATATGTATATGGACACTTCTCACATAGATGAATGATCTCCTCCCTGGCCTTTCGCTTCCCACGAACTCTGGCCCGACGCCTTCACACATGCCGCAGCCGCAGCAGACCACCAATGCCCGAGCCCGTCTCCGGAGTCGTCAGCGATAGCCATGGTAACACCGCCGCCACCATCCCGCGCGATCCTCCCCTCCAGGCCTTACCCGAACTATGCGCCCGAGTCCACGCATGGCTCGAAGCCTTCCTGGCTGCGGCGCCCGCGACGGAGAGGTTGAGGCGGGTGCAGGACCAGAGTCGGTGGTCGTTGAAGGTTATTGAGGAGGCGCTGGAGCGGTATAGGTTCGTTGGATGGATCGTTGCGAGAAGGGTGGAGGGGGCGCTGACGGCTAAAGCTTGAAGTCTAGATGAATTGTCGTTGTCGTATAACGGCGGCAAGGACTGTCTCGTCTTGCTCATTCTATACCTGAGCGCACTGCACGCGCGCGCGAGCAGGACGTCCACCACCACGGACTCCGCCCATTCCAACCACCCCGTTACTCCTCCGCCATTCCGCCTGCCCCAAACCCTCCGCTCTGTCTACATCATCTCCAAACACCCCTTCCCCCAAGTCGACGCCTTCGTCGACGACTCCGTGCACACCTACCACCTCGCCCTCGCCCGCTACGCCAAACCCATGAAAGAAGCCTTCGCCGACTACCTCGCCGACCACCCCCGCATCCGCGCCATCTTCGTCGGCACCCGGCGCACCGACCCCCATGGCGCGGCACTCCAGCCCTTCGACCCCACGGACCGCGGCTGGCCGAGCTTCATGCGCATCCACCCCGTCATCGACTGGCACTACGCCGAGATCTGGACGTTCATCCGGCAGTTGGGGATTCCGTATTGTGGGTTGTATGATCTGGGGTATACGAGTTTGGGGGGCACGGAGGATACGCATCCGAATCCGGCGTTGAGGGTTGGTGGTAGGGAGGAGGGGCAGGGGGCGGAGGTGAGGTATAGGCCGGCTTATGAGCTGGTTCAGGATGAGGAGGAGAGGCTAGGGAGGGATCGATGACCTGGTTGTAGAATGATTTTATGAAGCAGATGCCGTTCGTGTGTGTTCTGGCTTGGGACTGCTCGAAGATGGTCCTCACTTTGCGGCGGACGTCGGAACGGCTTGTTACTTGCAGACTGAATGTCATAGCACACAGCGGTGCTGTTCGATTACCCTTTACCAAGCTGATGGATATCCGAAGCCTTTTTGCGCAGGCTGCTCGCCGGCAGCGAATTTGGAGACGCTAAATGTGGACGGAGAACTTCGAGCTGCGTTGCGTCCATGATCTAGTATAACGTACTTCGACAGTTGGAGAACGTATTGCTTCATGTGCCATGTTGTAACTAGCCGAATCAAAGACTCTGCAATCCAGACTTTGCCCGCAGCAGAAATTAGGCGGTAGTCATCCGTAACTAAATACACTGCCCTTGGCCACCGAACGCCGCGCTGGTATGCAAGCAAGTCCGCCTTCAATAAAATCCCCGACCTCGCCGCCCACGACCCCTTCCACCACCCATCCCGCCCTGCTCGTTTTGCATAATCGCCATCTGCTGTGCCGAATACCCATCGATTCCAAACGCGCCTTGCTGGGGACCTGTCGGTGGCTGGAACCCTTGTCCCGCACCGGGTGCGGGTGACACACTTTCATGCCCTGATCCGAACCCGCCTTGCCCGCCACCGAACTGGTTGCCATGTTGCTGTGGTCCGCCTTGGTTCTGGGATCCGGGTCCCATACCCGGCATCGCCATCTGCACAAACTGCCCGAAATCCATGTGCTGCGGGTTCATGCCCGACGCCATCATCTGTTGCATCATCTGTTCCATATCCTGCACCCCAGGCATGCCGGGCATGCCGCCTCCAGGCCCAGACGGTGGCATGCCCGGGGGAGCTCCAACTCCGCCACCATCACCGCCGAATAAGGTCTTGAAGTTGGCCTCCTCCGTCTTTAGCCCGGTGACCACGTTTCCCATCGTGTTTTGCCTCATGCAGTACTGCGACCAGGTGAACTCGTCGAAGCCGTAGTTGAAGTAATCGGTCTGATCGGTGCCCGGTAGGCGCCAGGCTTTGGACTGCTCGGCGAAGTCGGCGTCGATGAAGAGGGAAGTGAGCGGTCGATCGGTCCCGGGCCAGATGGGGGTGGCGTCGACGTCGAGGGTGGAAGTACGGACGGCGGGGAAGGAGGAGCCTGGTTTGCCGGCGTGGGTCAGGGTGCCTTTGACCGTTGCTGTGGGTGGTGCGGTGGAGGGAGGGCGCACGGATTCGGTAGGTCGTGAGGGGGTACTGGATTTAAGAGGGCTGGGCTCAATTGGTTGTGATGGGTCGTGGGCTTGTTGTGAAGGTGTTGAACGTATTGGTGGCCGGCTAGATTATCACACATCAGAAGGGGTGGGTGGACGGGATATGAAAGTAGTGCGCTGCACCTACGCTGCTGGCTCTGCTTTCGCGCCTTCGGGCTTCTCGAGTGTGAATTGTATGTCCTATATAAGCGTATCAACTTGCCGTACCGGCGCGCGCCTCATGCGACGGTGTCGATCGTACATCCTCGTCCTCTTCGTCGTCCTCGTCCAGCTGCTCGCCGGTGTCCATCTGCTCGTTCTCTACCACAGCGTCTGCGCCAGTGGGTGCAAAGGTCTCATCTGCCTCCTCCGCCACCTGCTGAACACCACTGTAGAAATCATCGTCGTCTTCCTCCATTGTTTCGTTGCGTTATACGTATGAATGGTGACCAAGAGCGTGGTATATTCGGGAGGTGTAGTGAGCTTTACTGGCCAGTCACATGAAGACGCGCTACGCGATGCGGCTTCCTCCGTGCCAAAAGTCGTTGCAAGCCCACAGCTCACGTCGATTGACGTGAAGCACCTTTCAATAACGGACAACAGACAACATCACCCGACATCATCTCCGACCATGGCGTTTGGACGGAGCAATAGCCTCAGTCTGAATACCGGCGCGACGAACAATCTCTTGTAAGCCGATATGTACACCTACCCTACATGACTTGAACACCCAAGCGGAACAGTCTATAGCAACCTCATGCAAGGGCAACCATATAACTTGATCCGTGCTGACACCATTCCTTTTGGCAGTTCGCAGCAGAACCAAAACCAGCAAAGCAATACCTCCAACCAAGCCGGCAGTCTGTTCGGCGATGCGACGGCCGCGACGTCGCAGCCTCAACAGGGTGGTGGACTGTTCGGGAGTTCAACTACGCAGACTGCGCAGCCAGCGCAGGCAGGAGGATCATTCAGTGGGTTTGGACAAACTTCGCAGTCTCAGAACAGCGGCGGGATGTTTGGCAGCACGGCGACGGCTCAGCCGCAGCCAGGCGGAGGTTTGTTCGGCAGTACAGCTACGTCGCAACCTCAACAAGGCGGAGGACTTTTTGGTAGCGCGGCTGCACCGCAAGGTGGAGGAGGTTTCGGCAGCACGACCGGTCAAGGAGGTGGTCTCCTTGGCAACGCTCAGTCTCAACCCCAACAGCAACAATCCAGTGGACTCTTTGGATCAACAAGAATGCCTGCTGCGCAACCTCCAGGAGGCGGCGGCCTGTTCTCGAACCCAGGACAGAGCACCCAGCAACCGCAGCAGTCAAATAGCGTTTTCGGCAACACTCAGGGCGCCAGTCTGTTTGGCGGCAATCAGAGCGGCACGCAGTCTTTCGGCGGCAGCACGTTCGTCAATAGCCAACAACAGCCGCCAGCTGCCAATTCAATTTTCGGTATGAACGCAGTCCCAGCATCCCAGCTCAACGCACCTTCGATGCTACGCGCGTCGCAATATCGCCAAATCCAAGCTGCACCGTTCCTTGGCAAGCTCAGCATGGGTCAAGGCACCAGCATGGGCCAAAAGACTGCGCCGCCACCCGCTCCAGTAGGCGCGGTCAAGATCAACTACGACGAGCTGCGCCCGACGACGCGCTTTCAAGATTGCGTGGACGAGGTCAAAACCCAATTTGAGCAAGCAGAGAAGATGATCCAGCGGCAAGAAGAGTTCTGCCAGCAGATCCAAGCCATTCTCTCCAAGCACGGGGACGACGTCAACAGCATCACTCCGGACGTTGAATTAGTGAAAGACAAAGCGGACGCCACCGAGCAGGCCCTCGCATCCAACGCACAAACGATAGAAACCCACCGCAAAGTCGCCGAAACCGACCGCAAGGACTTCGACCGCTGCCAGCGCGTCATCGAGAACCTCCGACTCCCCGCCGGTTACCAAGTGCCCAACGTGACCCTCAGCTACGGCAGCGTCTACAGCAGTGCCGTGCGACGACCCGGTCAACCCGCCACGACGTCCGGAGACGCCTCGACCACCGAAGACTACGACACCGACGTCATTGAAAACTACTTCCTGCCCATGGCCAGCAACATGCAAAGGACGCTGGACACCTACGCTTCCAACCTCGCGGAGATCGAGAGCCACATGAAGGTGATTGAGAACTCGGCCTTTGCGCAGGCGCAGCAGCTGGCCGCGAAGCGCGCGGGCGCCACTGGCAGCGGGCAGGCGAACGGCGATGACACGGTGAGGGATTTGGCGGATACGTTGCGGGGGTTCGAGCAGAGTATTCTCGGTGTCGCGGGAGTCGTGGGACAGTGCCGGGAGGGGGTCAATGAGCTTGTGCT
>Ga0058704_10000101_pt1 | contig 45518 bp, 49 predicted proteins | sample AgamicMgSfe_FD_71363 | JGI IMG/M metagenome (GOLD analysis project Ga0058704, IMG submission 71363) | Agave microbial communities from Guanajuato, Mexico - Mg.Sf.e | ecosystem: Host-associated > Plants > Phyllosphere > Phylloplane/Leaf | place: Guanajuato, Mexico | collected 2012-05-30
TCCTCCTTCACCGCCTCCTCCCGAAACCTCTTCTCATCCTCCGCATCAAGCACCAACTCCGTGCTCCTGCCGAACAAGAGACTCGCAGGCCGAGATCGACTCCGACCCGTCGACGTCGACTTTGAGCGCGAGCGCCCCCGCAAGCGAGAGATGGCGCGCGAGAGCGAACGACTGGGGACCGAGGACGGGGTTTGGGTTTGGGATCGGCTGGAGCGAGGGAGCAGCGGGGAGGAGGATGCGGTGTCGGTGTTGCTGTGAGATGTCGGTGTCGGGGTCGGCGAGGGCAGTGATAGATATGGCTGGGTAGCAGCGGGAGTGAGTTGGTCATCGACAGGGGGCGCGGTCGAGGACGGTGGAGGTCGTGGGAGGGGAGCAGAGATGGCTTGCTTGGACGGAGGGGTAGGAAGGTGTATGACTGGAGGAGGGGCCTATAGAAGAACTTACTATGAGCATGGGTCCCCTGATCTTGGTAAAAGAAGCGGAACTGGAAAGTGAAAAGATAACGCGATTTGTGAAGTGAGGCAGGACGCGACATTCTCAGGCCCGCCGTGAACAAGGGTATAATAAAATACATTCATAAAGTCGTGAAGGTGTTGGGCCGACGTGTCGTCGCCATAGGTGCAGTGCAGTGGTGCAAAGAAATCCAAAAGGGTATCGAAGCTCTCCCTCTCCTCCACAGCCACCAAGATTGACGCCGTCGCCGCCGTACAGGCGAAGCAAAGACGAGCTCAGGACATCTGCAAGCGAACAACATGCTTCAGCCAAGATGCTCATGCAGCCGTCTCCCTTCTTCGCAGCTCACTCTCGTAATCGCACAATAAAGAAGCCAAAACGGGGGCAACGAGAAGAAAAAGAGATTGTCGTCATACCTTCCCATCCCCACTGTCCCTCCTGCCTCCTCCACCACCACCACCGAACCGACTGCGCCCTTTGGCCAATAACCCTTTGGCGCCTGCCTGCGCCTTGCCGCCGAACAGACCCGCGGTTTTCATCAGATCCTTCCCGCGCTGCTGCATCCTCTCCCGATCGGCGCCGGACTCGCGATCCTTCGCCGGCACTCTGGTATCTGCTCCGCCTCCACTCTCAGTCACCCCCGTCGCAGAACCATACGAAGAAGGGCCTGATCCAGAGGTCTTCCGACCCGCGTCGCCGCTATCGGAAGCGGTTGGGTGCGTGAACTGCTTCGTGAACTTGATGATGCTCGGGCTATGCTTATGCCGGAACGTGCCTCCGCCGCTCGTCAGCGTGGGACCTGTCTTGGCAGGACCCGCAGGCGCCTGCATACTCAGATTCGCGTGTTCGGGGTGTTGGGCTAGCATTCGGCTGAGCCAGTCATTCAGACCGGTATCCATGTGGGCGAAAGTGTCGCGTGTGGAATCGTACGCCTTGAGCCTGTCCGATGGAGAGGTGATCGCTAGAATCTCACGGAAAGGCGGGATACGCTGGCCTGACTGCCTCTGCGTAGTTGTAGGCGGAGAGGTCGGGGCAGCGGGTTCTTTACCCAGCAGCGCCTGCGGCGCGATCGAGGAGCGCGCCGCGTCGCTCTGGTAGTATGAGGGAACCCTCGATCCCTCATCGCTGCTATCCTCGTTTTGCTCGACGACAGGCGACGGCTCCAGATCTTGCATGTTCTCATCATTTCCGACCGCGGAGACAGGAGCGGAAGATGCAAGCACCCGTGCATTCTCTTGGCTGGCGGTAATGGAGCTGACCGAGCCTAAAGGTATCAGGCCAGCCGCCGCTGCAGTAGCACCTATCGGCAAAGCATCTGTCAGGCCCTTTTCCGCCCGCGCAGGCTCGACGACTGCCGGATGCTGAGCTTCCTCCGACTCGTTGGTCGCTTCCGAGATGTTAGTGTTAACAACATGCAAATTGCTGCTTCGGGGCCGCTCGAACGGCGCCTCGGGCTTGATGTCCGGATCCCTGATCTCCGAGCTCATCACATCACTGGCGAACGTCAGCTGCGGCGCCTGCCCCAGTCGGTTCTCGAAGCTGAAACGTTTGTCGAGCATCAGCTTCGAGGATCCGATCTCTGCAGCTGGCAAGGCTTTGAGTCCTTGCTCCACCCGCCGCTCGTTACTCGGACCGTCGAGCGCATCTTGCGTGCGTTCCGCATCCTCCAGGATGCTCTCCCGCTTGATCTCAGCCTTTTTCAACGGATTAAGGGATCGCACGATCTCTTTCCGCAATCGATCACTATCCATATCACTCACGCCCGTGTCTGTCGATAACATAGGCAGCGGACCGACGGGTCGCTGCTCCGTCGAGATCCCCTTCGACTGTCCGGAGCGGACGTTGAGCGGCGATACCGCACCGGAGAAATAATTGCTTATTGGGCGTTCTTGACCCGCGGCCGCCGAAGGAGGCTGGGGTGTGTCTTTAGCGGGCGGCGTAGGCGGCCTCGAGCTTGCGACACTGCTCGGCGCATCGGTCATCTCGCTATTCTGTCTTGGTAGCGTCGGGTGCAAGTATCCAGATAGAGCACCAGTCCGTGCTTTAGGCTGCATCTCTGGATGTTGCACGGGCTGTGCAGGTTCGGAGGATCCGAAATCTCTCGTTTGCGAGGTCAAGCCTGCGGTGGTCATCAAGGCAGCGCCGAGGGCCTCGCCGACACTCTTCACTTGATTGAGCGCATCGAATGGAGTGACATGGCGGTTCTCAGCCGTTATATCACGTTCCCGAAGCGGCAACTTTTTAGTCGTAGGTGTGAGGTCAACCGGCTCGTCCTTCACGGGCGAAGAATGCTGAGAAGCGCGAGGCGTAAGTGGCGAAGCCGGCGCATCTTCAGTGTCGCGTTGTTCCTCGGCCGGTGCCGTAGGAGGTGGTTCTTCGCCCACAGGGGTAGGCGCGAAACTGACCCACTCGCCTGGCAAGTGCGGTCGAAAGCTTTGCTGACTGTCAAACGCCGGTCGGTTGCCTTGCGCAGCAGGGGTGGGCACAGTAAGCGAGCCAATTTCACTCCTGTTCTGCGACTGACCGTACTGCGGAGACATCCCGTCCTCCTCTGCTTCCTCGTCCCGAGAAGTAGGGCTAACGTCATCAACGGCAAGCGAACTGCCGCCCGTTGTCCTCCTCTTCAGACTTAGGTTCTCATCGCTGCCTCCGCGGAAGTTACTCCAGCTGCTCTTCGAGCTGCCCGCCGAGTTCCTGCGCGATGACTCATCGATGGCGTTGTAGTTCTGGGCGATCTCCCGAACACGACTCCTCGGCGCGGGGCTGCCACCTGTCGGCGTAGTCGCCCGCGCGATGCCAAGACCGTACGGAGAAGTCGCTCGTGCAGAGAAGCCGCCTGGAGAGACGGGCGAGATGGGTCCAGACTGAGCTGGATGCGTCTGCAAGAAGGTCTGTTGAGCGACTCGCTGATCCTGAGCGATGGTCGGGCTGTACGAAGGCTGGTCGGGTGTGGAAATACCCGGCTGCACAAGGTCCGCTTCGCGCGTGCTGTAATCTGTTCCGCTCCGACCTCGAACGTTTGCCGGAAGTGCACGGAACCCTTCAGATGGCGCCATCGACGTCGGCTGGTTGATCTCACTCGCCGGCGTCTCGACAGGTTCCAGGTTGGCAGTCGGGACTTCGGCCGCTTGATCAGCTACATCGGGAGTTTCGACCGATGGGAAAGTCTCGGCAGCCATCGGCGCACTCACACGTCGGCTCGAGGCGTCTTCCAGCCCAGGCGTCCGCGCAGGCGAGTTGTCGTTCGAAGGCGGATCAAGGCTTCTCCTGTACCCGTGCTGGACGTTCGGGAACGAGACGGATTCCGCACTGACATCCCTGCTGTGACCGGGAGAGGGCTTACGCGAGATTTGACGGGACGCCGCCATTGTCCCCGATACCGACCGGGACTGGGTTGGGCTGCTGGTAGGCTCCTCAGCGATTGGAGGGACTTGAGCGTTTCGTTCCTCCTGCTTCTGCTGCGCGGTGGCGGCCGAAGGTACACGGCTCATGATTGGCGATATGCTCGACGTACTATTTGTATCGCTCCGGGTAACGCCGCCGATGGATTGAGAGCCTTCCCGTGAGATTGGCGTGGGCGGAATAGACTCAGCGTCTTTCCGATCGAAGGCTGTATGCACCACCGAGCGGAAGCCCGAGCTAGGCTGGTGCTGAAGATCCGTCTGCGCTCCTTGCCTACCAACGGCGTGAATGGGTGTGGCATACTGTCTCTCAGCCAGCATCTCTGCTGCGGGATCGTAGCCTCGGTTTCCGACTGCCTCCACTGGTACGGCATGCTGTCTCTCAGCCAGCATCTCCGCCGCGGGATCGCAATCTCGGTTTCCGACCGCCTCCACAGGTACGGCATGCTGTCTCTCAGCCAGCATCTCTGCTGCGGGATCGTAGGCTCGGTTCCCGACCGCCTCCACAGGTACGGCATGCTGTCTTTCTGCCAGCATCTCCGCCGCCGGGTCATACCCTCGATTCCCAATCGCCTCAACCGGCATGGCGTGCTGCCGTTCCGCCATGATGTCTGCTGCATGGTCGCGTCCTCGGCTCGACATAGGTGCCGTCTGCGGCGGACTGGGGGTTGGGGCTTGATCTGCCTTCCCGATTGCGCTAATAGGTACAGCGTGCTGTCTCTCGCCCAAAATGTCCGCCGCGGGATCGTGGCCATGTGGCGCTCGCGTTGATGTTGTCGATGTCTTCTGGGCATCGAACGAGTCGACGGTCGGCGAGACAATCGGCGAGTTCAGCACCCTAGCCACAGTATCCCGGCCCGCCCGAGACAGTCGCGGCGAGTGCTGTTCTCCCACCTCCGCATCATTGGGAGCGTTCCGGGTACTGGACGGCACTCCATGCATGAAGTCGCTCCCGAATCCCGAGATCCTGCTGACGGGGGGCAGCACAGGGCTGGAGTCCTTTAGCCTCGGCGCTGGCTCGCCCAACCCACTGCCATCACGACCTGCGTGCAAGCTCGACAGCGGCTTGTACTCCGGCTTCTGCCCCAACTCTTTCTCAAGGCTGATCGATCCATCATCCACATGAGGATATGCGGGCTCTCTCCGCTCGACAATGGGCTCCCGACTCGGCCTCCGGTCCTGAGGCGAGGTCGCTTCCTTCTGTACCGAGTCCATGCTTGGCCGACTCGAGTCCGTCGACTGCCGTTCCCGTTCCCTCTCCTCTGCCATGCGCTTGTAAATGTCACTCGGGCGGATGAACGGGATAGACGGCAAGGCCTTCTCCTTCGCCGCACCGTTCGAGGCGGCTTCTGGCGACGGAATGTCGCTACGCACGCTACTCTGCCGTGACAGGAACTGTCCATGCGCCGACGCTGGCTCGGCAGACGTAGATGCAGACCCTTGCGCTGGACTCGAGCGGGTATTCAACGGCATCGGTGCAGCTTCCGGATTGGTGAAGACACGTTGACGTCGATCGTGATCATTGCTCGCCCGACCTCCGCCCCCGCTCGTGCTGCTGACGGCGCTCTTCGCCGGACTCGTTTGCCGCTCTGGCGTGTAGCCCGCGCTGAACTGCCGCCGCTCGTCGTCCCGGTCGAAGCTGTTCTGTCTTTTGGACCGCTGAGCGTCGAGTGGCTGCGTGGGTTCGGAGGGTTCCTCATCGAGACCACCATACTCATCGTAGGTGTCGTACCCACCCCAATCATCGCCATCGTAATTGTATGTCTTGGCCTGCTGCCACTTCTGCGTCCTATTGCGCCCGGGTACGGTTTTGAATGAGAGCGGTGGCTGCGCTGAGTGCGGGTCCGGGCGAGACATGGTCGTGAGACTGGAAGGATGAAAGGTGTCGAGAGACCTAAGGTTTGCCTGCTGTCGTCATAGTCGATAAGAGGTAGTATGAGTGAACGTTGCCGTGGCCACGTGAGAGGCGGTCGGATGCTCAACCTCAGCCGCTCGACACGCTGCACGGAGGGCGTTGTGATGACTCTCGAGCAGGTGCTGCTCCCGGAGTAGAAGAGGTGTTCAGTATGGCAGCAGGCACATTCAGACGTGCTGCGAAGGAGAGTCGAGGTGGAGGAAGTTTGGTGGTTTCCAAGGTTGTTAGGGGGTTGGAGGAGGTTGAAGACCAACTTGGCAGAGCTAGCATCGACTGGCCAATCAGAGAGCTGCAGTCACCTTTGTCTGATGTGTACATGTATCCAACCCGCCTTGCCGTGCCGTGCCGTGCCGCCTCCCGTCGCGCTGGGATCGGGATCGGCTTCTTTTGTCGTGACCCGCCTAAGACTGGTGCGTTATTAAGTAGGTAATGTACGGGCTACTCTCAACAACACCACTCCGTCTCACTATATGCCACATCGACGACACGACGAAGCCGAAGTCCACACGATCTACGCCGCCCACTTTCGCGAGAGTCGTCAGCAGCCTGCAAGCGACCGAAGAGTCCGGGCCGGTTGGCCACCCGAATGCGACCCGGTGACACGAACACCATCTGTCAACCCGCTCGAGTCCTATAGAGTCCTGGGACTCCGAGAGGAGGCTTAGCCATCCACCGCCATCCTCCGCGCCGATGCTCACGATGTCCCACACCTCCACCATCCAGGACCGCACGCCCGAGTTTCGCTCCATCCTCGCCCAAGCCCAAAAGACACTCGCCCGATCCCGGAAAGCCGGGTCCTCACAATCGCAACCACTCCTCTCCCAACAACAACAAGATGGCAGCGCGATGCCGCCCACGCGCAAGCAGCGCAGCGAGTTCGCCCGCAACGCCGCCTCCATCGGCCGCGGCATCAGCGGCACCATGGGCAAACTGCAGCGCCTGGGCGAGCTCGCCAAGCGCAAGACCCTCTTCGACGACCGACCCGTTGAGATCGCCGAGCTCACATACGTCATCAAGCAAGACCTGGCCGGGCTAAACCAGCAGATCGGGCAATTGCAGCAATTGCAGCGGCAGACGGGGGCAACGAGCGGCCAGGGCAGCAGTCGCGAAGAGGGCGAACACAACAAGAACGTCGTGGTGCTATTACAAGGGAAGCTGGCGGACGTCAGCGTGAACTTCAAACAAGTCCTCGAGGTCCGCACGAAAAACATCCAAGCCAGCCGCAGCCGACAAGACAACTTCGTCTCCACCGTCTCCCAGCAAAGCCAACCCTCCCACCTCGCCCCGGGTCGCACCGACTCACCCCTCTACAACCCTCCGAGTCGCGGCCGGAGTCCCAAACCAAGCAACCAAAGCGGCAACAACACCAGCAATCAAGACGTCCTCTCTCTCGACCCCACCTCCAGCAGCGCCCTCTACGCCAATTCCTCCCCCCAGCAGCAACTCCAACTCATGGAAGAAGGAGGCTCGGGCACAAACACCTACATCCAACAACGCGGCGAAGCCATCGAGGCCATCGAGCGCACCATCGGCGAGCTGGGCGGCATCTTCGGGCAGTTGGCGCAGATGGTGTCCGAGCAAGCCGAGCAAATCCAGCGCATCGACGCCAACACGGACGACGTCGTGGACAACGTCGAGGGCGCGCAGCGGGAGCTGATGAAGTACTGGTCGCGCGTGCAGGGCAATCGCTGGTTGGTGGCCAAGATGTTTGGGGTGTTGATGGTGTTTTTCTTGATCTGGGTCTTGATTGCTGGGTGATATGTCTCCATGAGGGCATGCATCTGTCACGTATAAGGCGGGAATCCGGTTCAAGGGGTAATTGGGTTTGCGCATTCAGTTGTATAATCATCTATTGGTTATTTGGGCTTTTGATGGGCAAGACGCAAAGCGAGAGGTGTTTTCGGGCGTTCCGGCGAAGTCGATGGAACATGTCCACACATTATCGGCATGATATCACTTCGGGGAGATCAGAGCATCGGAGTCTTAGAGATCTGTCTTTGTTTGCTTTTGGGCTCGGGGTTTAGAGGAAGGCCTGTATACACCCGCTACAGGCAGAGGGGAAGACAGTCTAAGGCTATAAATGAAGCACGATATCCAACTACCCGGTGGACGATGCTGAGCTCACGTGCAATCACCTGTAACCATTTCATGATTTCAAGACTCCGGTCATTCCCATTCTGTTCTCACGAAAGATCTCATCACGTGCAACAGTTACTACGATAGTGGCCCGTGCGCATACTGACTGCATCTCCTCCAGGTGCCTGCTGAACAGATGGACATGATCGCGAGAGGACAGGCAGTCACTTTGTGGATTCTCCCGCCGTTTCAATGATCAGGCGGCGAGTCCAACATGTCACATTTTCCCTCCTATCTCTCCTCCCACCCCTTTGCGCCGAGTAGTCGGCCCGTGAACGACCAATGTCTCCGATCCCTGGACCGCATCTGCTTTCACTGCCCTACGACGTCCGCTACCTCATCTACGAGCACCTCTTCCCACCCGATGAACAAATCTACATCCAAGTTATCGACGGGACGATGAAGTCCATTCTCCCGGAACACCACATCTCCACCAACCTGTCCCGCGTGAGCAGGCACTTCCACGCCGAAGCGAACGATTATCTGTACAACAACTACCTGTTCAACATCGTGGGGACGAAGAAGGACTGTCTTGCATCTTATGAGTCTTTCGCGGGGACACTGCGCAAGTATGCGAAGGATGATGTCCGGATCAACGCTTTCAGTAACGGGGTGCATTCGTCGACGATGTGCGTATCGCTGCACGCTGGAGACGGGAAGATGGTATTGCTGAACAGGAGGATGCGAGGAGAGCCGAGGGAGATCAGGGAGATGAGGGAGGAGCTGGGGTTGAACCAAGACCGGGCCTACGCAGATCGACTGGTGCAGATGGTGCGGGCGACGACTCGTCGCCGTCGAGGACTGGTTTTCGCAGTCTGTGCTGTCCTTGTGAGTGCGCTCTCGATGTTGGTCGCGTGGTCGCTGTAACATTCCTCATGGTGCAAGTTTTGGCACGTATCACCATCCAGTGGCCTCCGGTTGTATGATGGAGCCATTGACCGCGAGCAAACAAAGGCGGCGTTGTGCTAGACCTACTTATAGTAAGTTCTGTTTGTTTGTCCCGGAACAAAGCGACAAACTGGCAAGTCTCAATCTCTTTGTCAAAACCAAGAAGAACATATCTCAGTCTCTCCCCCTGATTGTAGGACAACCAAATCATCTCCACAACCAAAAAGCAACGAATTTTTTAACCGCAGCAACATGTTATCCAAACTTACTATATTGACGCTCCTGGCTGGCCAGGTGGCGTTGGCAGCCGTAATCCCCAGGGCGGTCGAGGTCGTGACCGTCACCGACATCGTCACTCACACGCACTACGCGCCCAAGATCGTCACCTCGACGCACGTCATACCGTATACGAGTACGTCCTTCGCCTACAAGCCGCCCCGACCGTCCCCCAGCTCCGTGAGAGCCGGTTACAACCCGATCAACGGACTGCCAGTAGCCGGTTCCTCGTCAAGCAAGCGGCCTCATCCTACACACACCCCATCCCCTTCGTCAAACCACGTCAGCATCGTGACGTTGACTCCGCTGGTGACAGGCAGCACGACGATCCTGGTCCCGTACACCTCTCATTCCGCTCATTCGCACCCGGGCACCACCGAGCGACCGAGCGCGAGCCATAGTACCGAGCACCCGAAACCAAGCAGCACGACCACGAAGAAGACGAGTCCCGCGCCCGCACCGTCGTCATCGAGCAAGCCGAGCGTTGCTATCCCTTACCCCTACCCGTCATCATCGACCAAGCCTCGACCGAGCGAGACGAGCAAGCCGACTAGTGCCAACCCGTACCCGTACCCGTCTTCGTCAACCAAAGCGAGCGAACCGAGCAAACCGAGCGTCGCCAACCCGTACCCGTACCCGGACAGTTCGGAATACCATCACTCGTCGCACTCGGAGAAGCCGGAACCGACGAACACGCTTGCCTGCCCGGAGACTGACGGTAGGAAGGGAATCTGTTGATTTTTTCAGTGTGAATGATGTTTCGTTTGATGCGATGCAACCTAGGATGGGGCGTTCTGTTCTCGAGTTCGATAAGTTACCCCCGATCTTCTTCAATATAATCACTGTTCACCTTCCTAAGTATAATCCACCTCTTATCTTCTATAGTGAGAAATTTCACACAAGGCAGGTAGTCAGGGGCAACATCCTACTGTCAAACGCGCTTCTTTGCCCCACTGCAGCTACCTCCAACGACCAGCAATGTGAGTTTCCTACCAGCCGGCTGCAGACGAGTACGCGCTGACTCGTGTTGAAGTTCGACCGTCTGCGTGAATGCCTTATCGGCGTGAAAGTGCAGCCTCGTGACTTCCAATTCGATTTAGCCTACCCGACCCTCGCGTCATAAACGCCAAGACTCATATCACGACGCTTGCAAACGCGTTCGCAACATCAACACTGCTCGTACGACTCACCCACCACTTAACTCACCCACGCAAGAGCCACATACTCTCACTCGACAAGATGTTCCAACATGGTCGAGGACAGCAGCGCCTTGGCCAAGTCGCTCCTCATACCGGTGGCACTGCGCTGCGCAACATGCAACAAGCTGGCCTTCGACCCGGTGAAGCTGCCGTGCTGTGCTCAGTCGATATGCCAGCTTTGTCGATCGCGAGTCGAGTCGGACTACTGCCCGTTGCGCAAGCGTGCAGTGCACTTGACTGTGCGAGCAAAAACTGATAGGGACTTGCAAACAGCTGTCAATACGTTTTTGCACTGCCTATGCGACGCTTCAAGGCAGGGTGGATCTTCGTTTACCACGCGGGTCAATGCGAGGTTACACCAGGTTCAAGTTGCTTTGAGCAGCAGCGTCTCGAGCAAGCATCCATTCGCGTCAGCGTTCGTCGGACCGCTTGCCACGGTGCCATCTGCCGACTATCTATATCGCAAGTTCTCGGGCCTCGACCTCGAAGATCTTCCGGCTGCGAAAACTCGCAAGGCTACATGCACGGCACCAATGGTGGACCAACAAGCACAAGCTGTCACAAGCGCCATGCGCACCCCTGTTCAACATGGTCGCGCACTTTTCGGTCTGCCGCAAGAGCTGCAGGACATCATCTTCGATCTGGCATACCCGAGGACTGACTGCGTTAAGTACAAAGGACGCAGGAGCTGGGAATCGCACGAACGTGCCCGGCGGCGATCGAACCGTGCAGCGTATGTCGCCAAACCTTTTCCGGGACCCAAGGCCAGCGAATGGCTCGTGAACAAGAGATTCTTTCAATCCGCTGCGCGCGCATAAATCGGCAATCAGCATTTTGACATGATCGGTGGACTCGACGCCCTCTTGTCGGGCTTCCTGATGTTCGCCCCGCATAGAGGTCTCCTGAGCACCTACCTCACCGAGTTGAGCTGCAGCTACAAATACTTTCCGTCGGACGAGCCGCCGGACCTTCCTAATCTAAGGATCCTTCGCCTTCATGTGAACCATGATGTCTTCGCAGTCCTCGAACCAACGTTTGCATGGGAAGATGATCTCAACGAGAGCGATTTAGAGAAAGTCATCATCTTCACGCAGCTAGGAAAGCTGCTGTCTGGACTGAAAGTGTTTGTACTGAAAGGGGATTGTCAGTATGCGAGCTCGGGGGAGATGAAAGCCACGTGGCAGAAGAACCTTCTATTGCTGGAGGACGCACTGCGCCCTCTCGTCACCCGAGCGAGGTCCGTTGAGAGCGATGTCAGTCGTAGCGATGTACTCGGAATCGGACAGCCTCTGTACCCGGGATCACAGGTCCTCGTCCGAACGAGCATTGGGGGTCGTGGAACAGCATACGCCGCGAAGATGGCCACGGCTCATAAGCAAGGCGCCCGCGAAGCGCGACAGTCCATGGGCTCCGGTGCTGTATCCGATGTGGCCTCGAGGCAAAGCGAAGAAGGGCAGCCAGGCCTCGCAACGTTAAAGCCTGTCGTACAAAGTGTCAGCACCGGAACCAAGCACTTTCAGAGTACAGACATCCCAGAGAATGTTAAGCAATTGCAGTTCCTGCTCTTCACGCATGGCGAAGAAGTTTTGGACTGGATACGTCGAGCGAAGACCAGCATGGGTCGCGGCTTTGATGGCAGTCTCAGGGGTTCGGGGTACCACGGAAGTGGGTAGGTGGAGTTGGAGATAAGAGGCCAACGCAGCCAGCAGGCTAGGCATCGGGCTGCCTGGCATCGCATGATGAGGCGGGCGTAGGGGGTGTGAAGCGCTGGGAGAAGCAGACTGCGACGTCCAAGCTCCTGGCAAAGACGATTGGGGATGCAATGCCTGGATACTCGCCGCTTGAGGGAGAGCGATCGGGAATGTTCTCCAAAGATGAAAACATCGCTCGTACCTTGAATACAGAATGTCCACACATGAATCACAGTCGTTCTGAAGTAGTAGCGATAAAACAGCTCAAGACCTCAGGGTGAAGTCAGTATTCACATGCATGGGCGGTCCGTGCACATGCTCTCGCGTTTCTCCCTCCCACTCCACGCACCGTTGACTGTGACCCATACTTCCAAGCAGCCGCATCACCACCACCACCACCACCACTCCACCAGAGTACCACGCTACCAACCATGGCCGCCGCTCTATGTCCACGAGTCACTTGCCTCCGGACTTTCGTATCGAGCAGCCGCGCCTTCGCCGCGCCAGCCCCTGTCAAGACTAAGGCACCCTTCAGCATAGCAGCATCCCAGCCATTGAAACAACTCCACACAAGCCTACAAACACAGATCCCTCGCCCATCCATCGTCTGCCGCATCCCACCTCGATCATTGACACCCGCCATCGCCCTTTCTGTCCGACATGCCTCCTCCGCACCCGCAACATCCTCGCCCTCCTCCGCCGCCGTCCCACCGCACATCCTAACCTGGGACCGCTTCTTCGACCTCCGGCGCAAACGACGCTACCTCAACCTCGTCACCTCCCTTGTCACGGGGGTCGCGGCCGTGGCTGTGATCGGGCCCGTGCTCGCGCAGCAGGACATCGACAGCTGGGGCGCGCAGATGTCCGGGTTGGACCCCATGATCGTGCTGGGGATCAGCACGTTCGCCGTGGCAGGCGTGGGGTGGCTGGCGGGGCCGTCGATTGGGAACCAGTTGTTTGGGTTCTGGGCGGGACGGAGAGGGTGGAACCAGTTGATTCGGCAGGTAAGTGTCGAGTGAGAGAAAAGCCGGGCTTTGTCAAGGGGGAGTTGCTGACATCTGTGCTTCTCGCAGAAAGAACACTCCTTCTATGCCCGTATCAAGCAGTACCGCGCCGATCCGGCGTCTTCGAGCCCGCAGAATCCCATACCGGATTATTATGGGGAGAAGATCGCGAGTGTCAAGGACTATCGGAGGTGGTTGAAGGATCAGAGGGCGTTTAATCTCAAGAAGAATAAGAACATGATCTAGGCGGATGAGCGAGCGGATCGAGTGTAGCGTTTGGCGAAGAACGCATTTGTTACGGCCATGGAGGAGCTGCGTAGGGCAAGTGTGAGTTTGTGTATCTGAACTGGGTTCTCCGAGCATGGCGTATGGGTTACTGTGTACATTACGGGCCTCCTCTTTCTCACGGTCGCATGGAAGGTACAGAGTATATACGAGATATCGTCTCCTCTGACATCCATACATTGCCTTCTCCCCCTGGAGCTCGCCGCCGCCTCCACCCGCACCCTCTAGAACTTCGCCCCGAGCTTCTTCTCATGCTCGATCTGCTCCTCATCCACGACAATCACCGCCTTCCCCTGGATCTTCCCACCATGCACCGTCTCCACCAGCTCCTCGATCTTCTCCAACCCCTTGAACGGCACCGTCCGCGCCGTGATCCCATGCCGCGCAATCACCTCCAGCATCCGCCGGCTCTCCTCCCCGGAACAGATCAGACTGCCGTGGATCTTGATGTCCCGCAGGATGATCTCCTGGAACGGGATCTCGATCACGTCCGGCTGCGCGATCTGCACCATGACCCCGTGCATCTTCGTCACGGCGCACGCCAGGCCCGCGGCGGGTGGCGCGTCGGAGATGCAGACGGTGCTGTCGGCGCCCTGGCCGTCCGTCACGGCGTGGACTTGCTTCACGACTTCGGCTTTGTCTTTGCGGGCGTCGATGATGACGTCCGCGCCGAACTCTTTCGTCAGAGATAGACCTTCGTCGCGGGCGTCGATGCCGATGACTTTGAGGCCGAGGGCTTTGGCGAATTGGACTCCCTGCGTCCAGTCAGAAAACGACACGGACGTCTCCTCATGACAGAACTCACGAGATGTCCTAACCCGCCTCCACTTCCCACAAAACAAATCCACTGCCCCTTCTCCAACCCCGCCATCGCCACACCCCTCCAGATCGTCCGACCCGCACACGCCAACGGCGCCGCGCTCAACAGACTGACCTCGTCCGGCAACGGCGTCGTGTTCCGACTGTCGGCCACCATGTACTCGGCGAAGCAGCCCTGCGTCGTCACGCCCACCAACCCCTCGATGTGCTCACAATACTGCGTCTGCGTCTCCGGGCCCACGCACTCGCCGCACGTGCCGCACGGGTGCAGCGGCAAGCCGACCATGACGCGGTCGCCGACCTTGAACCCGCGCTTCGCCGCCTCGGCGCCGCCGACGCGCACGACGGTGCCGGCGCCTTCGTGCGAGGCCGTCTGCGGCAGCGCGCTCCCGAAGACCCCGGACAGGACCATGCCGTCGGTGTGGCAGTTGGAGGCCACGGCGACTTTGACCAGCAGGTCCGAGGGCTGGAGGCGGGTGGGCACGGGGATGGTGTTGATGGCATAGGGTTTCTTATACTCGACCACTTGGATGGCTTGCATCGTGCTGGGGAGGGGCGGTTCGCTGGCCATGGTGTCTGAAGGGGTGGATTGAACTGCAATTGCTTCCTTTATCGGCGGGTCTAGTTGGAAAAACGGAGGGAGGTCTGATGGTGGAAGTGGAATAGAGAGAATCCTAGCTTGTCGCGCTGATGGTGGATGTGAGAACTTCCTACCTCTCCACTTGCACGCCTACCAGGACATGTATGCTTAGCCGGTTACTGTTTCACGCCGCTTGATACCCTACCACGTGAGAGACGAGGATACGGGCTGCTGAGTCCGCAGCAGCCGTACAGGTTCCTGTCTTCCTCCTCTCAGTCTTTAGCCTTCAGGAGGGGTACGTTCGGGGATGCTGGGAGGGGCAAACATGAGTGAGGGGAAGCATCACGGCGTTGGGGTCTTGGCGGCCGGATGTCGGGGCAACGGTCACGTGAGTCCGAAGTTGACTTCAGGAAAACTGGAAATGGATATCGTGAGTCTTCGGTGCGGCAATACCGCCTCATTGTCGACTGATGTAATTGTTTCTCAGATATGCCGCGAAAAAGGGAAGGAGTTGCTATGCTGATGTGAGGAGAAAGGAGCGTACATGTGGGAGACTTTATCTACCGGCAATCGCTGACCACCAAGGTGCCGCACTCTGTGAACCCTTCACCCAATCCTACTGTCGTCCAGTGGTCTCGGGGAAGCACCGAGACACTCCTCTTCGCAAGCCCCTATATCTTGACGTCTACCTCTGTCAACGCCTACTGCGTGTAAGGTATGCTTGCTCCTTCCCCATACAAGTACCACCACAGCATGGTATCGAAGATGTAACGCAAGCCATCGGGTAGCTTGCTATCATCCACCCTGTGAACGTGAGGTCGCAGCGTCGAGGTCAGGCTGCTCCGGCGGTGACGCGACCCGCTTGCGTCTGCGCCCAGGCGCCGTGGCCTCGGAGCTGCCGTCCTGCTTGGGACTGCCATAATCCAGTGCCGGTCCACTTTCGGCGGTAGCGGGTGGTTGCGTGCGCATGCAGAAAGAAGCTGCAGAGCTCTTGATGGCCGCCTCCACCGCAACCTCGTACTCTTCACTGGCGCCTAGCAGCTGGAACTTCTGATCAGGATACTTAGCGAAGCCCTCGACCAGCACATCGTTCTGCAGGTTGCGAAACCCTGCGACGCTAGTCGTGGCGCCGACGGCCAGACGGACGATCTTGCGCATCCACGCGTTGTGCAGCTCGTCCATCACGCGTCCCACGGCGATCTCGTCTCCACCCATGGTCTGCAACACAGCCGGCAGCAGATCGAAATAGTGCGAGGCTGGCTTTTGCGGGATCAGGAGATCCATGATTCCGTCCGCCGGCTCTGTGGCAGCATCGCTGGCGGCGCACAAGGCTTTCAGGTATTCCCGAAGCGCTTCGCTTATCACGAAGTGGCCGCCATCCCATGTGACCGTACCACGCTGGACGTAGGTGAGCGGGGAGTTGCCCTCATCGCGGCAAAGCGTTATGGGTGGAGGGTCAGGGCGGGTGCCGGCTCCTTCGCTGCGACCGTTTGCGCCGGCCATGTGCGGTCCTTCTCCGTTGCTGCCAGGTGGCGGGTTGGACTTCAGCGATGGACGCTGATCCTCCACTGATGAAATGAGGTTGTCCGTTAATTGAATCGCGCTTCCGAAGGAGAGACGGTCGGCCGCTTTTACGGCTGGTGGAATCGATTTCGCCATCTTGATCTTTTGTCGCATGTTTTGTGAACGTTCGCGTACTTCGATTCGAATTCTGTCACATGTGGCGACAAAACAAGGTTGTGATGCGGTGGCGTCAGGCGAGAACGGAAGGAGCGTCCTGTACAGTTCAGGTACGTCACGTGACCCAATCCCGCGGTATCACGACCGTTGTGTACGAAGGTCACCCGTTTACAATACTTTGAGCTGCGTGTGTGCATCACATATTGAGAAGTCTCACATCTTGGTATGAATAACAAGTTCGATTTCTCTGTCTGTTTCAATATCAGCGGGCACGACTACTGGTACAGACTTACCTATCAAACTCTCCATGGATCTCCTCTCTTCGCTTCTCATCTCTATACCACTGCACCACCCCACTTACCTTTCTGCACTCAAACATCCTCCATCTCGTCGTCACTGTAAGGAATAAGGATACCCCGGCCGTAACCGCCCGCTTCCCACTTCGCACGGATTCTCGCCTTGACCTTCGCGGCATCGTTGTCCCGGAGACGCGCCCGCTCGACCATCCGCACGAGCGGTCCGAACCCTTCGCCTGTGGGATGCGCATTCTCTCTCTGCAGGGCCGCGTCGTACCGGTCGCGGAAGAAGTGGCCATCCGTGTTGCGAATGCGGGTGTAGTAGGCGAGGGCACTCTGCGGCGCGCCGACTGTGCGGAGAAGGTCAGTGCTGAAGTACTCGGGGTCGCTCCAGTACTCGCACACGAGACCGCCGAAGTCTCTTGCGTCAGTATCGTTGCAGTATTGAACCATACTCACGACCGCGTTCACCCAGGCCATTGTCTCATGGAAGTCGAGCGTGCCGACGTGCTGACGGAATTCGATGGTGCCGCGACGAGAGGGCTGCAGGGCAAAAATACTGACGTTGGTTGACTTGAGATTGGCGGGCCCGAACAAGTCGAGCAAACCCTGCATGGTGCGAGCCTCTTGGACAACGTAATGCCAGTTGCAAGCATCCATCGAATACCACTGGTCGTGAAGGTTCCTGTTACAGCCAGACAACGTACACCCGGGCTCCCGTGGATTGCCGGGGATATGATAAGCGGCCGGGCCTTGCTGATCGAGCTCCTGGCTGAAATACGTGCGATACGCGTGGACCTGGGACAGCGGGAGACAGAACTCGGACGTACCGTCCATGGCGTCTGTGGTGGCGGCACTCGGCCCGTATAGTTTGGCTACTCGCCTCGGCATGCGGATGCGCTCGAGCTGGGACCCAGGCGATGTACTCAGCCCCCTCAAACTCAGCGAGGAGCCACCGATGCGGGAGACGGCGTGCATGCTGTCGATCTGCCGCTCGAAGGCGGTGGCGAGACTGAGCACGTTCCTCACGGTCTGCATGGTGAAGCCGGCGCTCGGGAGCCCGCTGCCGACGTGGACGTGCAAGCCGCAGGTGGTGTTGGCGAAGGTCCTCAGCCAGCCCCTCTGCTTGACGGGCTCGTTGACGGCGTTGATCATGCGCAAGGCGTGGTGGATCTCCCACTCCGGCGTGGTCAGGGGCTTGTGGTTGTGCGGGAGGGGTGCGGATGGCTGGTCGGGGAGGTGGGTTTTGTACGTGAAGGCGGGAGAGCGCACTTCGCACTGGAGGATCTCCGTGTCGGCGGTGACGTGACGATATGCGTTTTGTTGGGCGGCGCTGAGCCGTAGGCTAATGTCGTAGCCGACGGACCAGGACTCGGGATCGTTCTCTTGGGTCGTCACTTCCAGGGTCAGCGTGTGCTTGGTTTGACAGCCTGGGAGACTGCAGTGGTCAATGATGGGCTGGGAAAGGAGATCTGCGCGGGCATCTCCTATGGGACGTACCTTGTCAAGAATCAACAGGAACTCGAACTCGATGCCGAAGGTGAGGTCCAACGCCACGGTGTCGATGAGACCTATGTGTCGGTGCGTGTCGATAGTCGTATGGAGCGTCTTCGGATCAGAAGGCAGCAACCAGTGCTGGGTCGATGCTTGGATGGAGTTGAACCGAGCCCCTTCGGATCGAGCTGCAGCATATATAACACGCCGGGTGAACGAAAGAGAGAAAAAATGACAATGGCGGGTGAAAACTAGAGGGCGTGTTATCTGCAAACAACGACATCTCACAAAGGCATTATCAACCAACCATGACAGTATACGAACAGACAAAGACGGGATCAAGGTGATGTACAGACGAACAATGGATTTGTGGTTCACATTGGCCGGATAAAGCCGTATCCCAATCAACAGCTGCAGTCGTTTCAGATCAGCAAAGCGTTGAAGTTATAGTGAATGAATGTTGGATACTGACCGCAAACGGATGCGATGAAAATTTGCATTTTACCCCGGCGAAGTTAGCTGAGCGACATCTGAGCGCTGTCAACAGACTGAGATCGGTGCGTTTTCAGCAGTCGACTGTATTCCTGCGGTCCTCCACGTATTATACACTTGGCAAATTTCAAGACAAACCGCATCCTCCTATTTTGATCCCTGTCAGACGCCAGCCCGAGTGTTATCATACATGCTGGACAGGGCTTCGTTCGAGCAATAACGTAGCAAGCGTCATCACTTCACTCGTTCCGTTCATCCCGTGTTCATCGTCCAGCTCGGTTAGATCTTACTCATCCTGTGGAGCGCCGGCCTTCATCGTGTCTTCGGGATACCGACTAGTCCCGACATCAGCATCAAACAGCAGCTGATCGCCTTTCCCACCCATCTCGATAAACTCCTTGGGATCCCTCGCTCCGTCCGGACCGGGCTCGACGGTCATCTCCGCGCGCCCTTTCTTCTGCTCCTGTGCGTCGACCTCCTTGGTACTGGCGTCGCGATTGTGCTTCTTCCAATGCGGGCCGGTGTTCTTGTCCCAGACCTTGACAGGAGGCACGTCGGGTTGCGTGTGGATCTCGCGCTCGACCTTGACGTCGTTGATCGACGACAGCAGCGTTCGCTCGCGCATCGGCTTTCGTCGTGAGAAGTCCAGGCCTGCGAGTGCGCCGGTCAGGCCGTCGGTGCTATCGGTGACGCTGATGCCGGCTTGCGTGGTCCATGGGTGTTCGAGGCAACCGTCGATCGAGATTCGATTCTCGACGTCGACGGTGAGCATGCGATCGATGAGGTCGAGCGCTGGGTCTCCGACACTGTCCCAGTACGGGGATGGGTAGTCGAAGCGACCCATCTTGATCTGCTGACTGAGAGTATACGGATTCTCATTTGAGTAGAGCTCGTCCGAGAAAGGGGGGAAGCCGCAGAGACAGATGTAGAGCACGACACCTAAGCTCCACACATCGACTGCCCTTGTATAACGGCGTCGATTTGATTGCTCCAAGATCTCCGGTGCGACATACGAAGGTGTTCCGCAGAGGGTAGTGGTGAAGGACTCTTCTCCTATGATCTTGGCAAGACCAAAATCGGCGAGCTTGATGTTGAGTTCCTTGTCGATGAGCAGGATGTTTTCCGGTTTGATGTCACGATGTACAATGTTGCGCTCATGCTGTGAAAACTTAGCCATTTACCTCCTTATATTTTCCCGTCTCGGCTTACCAGATATTTGACTCCTTTGAACAGCTGTATGAAGATTTTGCGCGTCTCCTCTTCGGTAAGCTTTTGCTTCATGACAATGTAATTGAACAACTCGCCCTCTGGCGCGAGTTCCAGTACTAGGTAGACGCCGTCTGACTCATCAAAGGTGTCTTTCAGGCAGAGCATGTTCGGATGGCTGACGCCCATGAGCACGGCAATCTCCTGCTGCAGGCCATCCACTCTGCTCCGTTCGCCGGGTCCGCTGCGCTTCTCGAACTTCTTCACGGCGTAACGCATGCCAGTGCTTTTCTCGGTCGCCAGATAGACCGTCGCGAAATGACCTTTGCCCAGCTGGCCTTGCACCGTGTACTGCTGCTTGAATCCATTCGAGTCTGTTCGGCGCGGATACCGGAAGATGAACCGTGCCTCGTCCAAAACGGTGAGCTCGTCACCATCCTGTAACTCACGCCGCTTGTTACGACCCACGATCGCGTTGTTGACGAACGTGCCGTTACCACTCAGGTCTTCTACCACAGCGGTCGAGTCGCCGTCTTTGTTCTCGGAGAAGAGGAGACAATGCCTGTTGCTCACCGTCGGCGAGTTGATGATGCGGTCACATTCGGGATGTCTGCCGATCAGGTAGCCACCTGCCGGGATGCCCTTCAGGCTCTTCTCCTGCTCGTACTCATCTTCGGTCTCTTGCCAATGCTTCTTGCTCACCTTCTGCCGGCCTGTGATCAATCCAGCTTTGCTCTGCGGTACGGGACATGCAGCTCGCTTGCGAAGCACGAGCGGCTCGTTGACTCCGTCAAAAGGGACGAGATAACCCCATACTCCCTCGGCCTCCTCGTCCTCAACCTCATATGAGAATGGTGGTGGCGGCAGGAACTGCGAGTACGGCTGGGTGTCCGACGGTGGTGAGGACAGCCCGTTCTTCACCAGAGGCTGCGCGGGCGGGCTTGACATTGGGGTTACGCGCTGTTGTACGTTGGCCGGCGGAGTGGCTGTCTTAGCTTTCGACTCGTCTGAAGTTGCCTTGCGTGTCACGGGCGATGGCAAGGCGCCCTTTTTGACCGCATCTCCATCGTCCGCCAGCACGTTGGACAGCCTAGCGGATCGCCGTGGTTTCTTCGATTCTGCGTCCTCGCCGACGGATCCCTAGGGTAGCCTGTTAGCGCGACTCGGACTCGAGTAGTGGTGACGGTCACACTCTTGCACGCTTCAGGGAGCTCTTCTCATGCTGCGGCGGCATCATGGCGCCGATCTACGCCGCGGTCAGATATGTGGCCGTCTGCTGCTCCGCGAGCGACGCTGAACGAGAGTGAGCGCGGTAGATGTGATCAGGCGTGCGATGGTCGCATCAATAGCCGTCACAGCAGAACGAATGGGATGTAGACACAAGAATGGTAGAAAGACGGATGTCGTTGAAGGATGATGCTCAGTGCTGCTAAGCTCCATCGAATGCCTGAACCGTAGAAACGTCACAAACGATCGGTGCCGCGGCTTCGGACTCCGACATGGCCTGAGCTCGGGTTAAAGAGCTCCAAAGTAACAGGGTACAAACATGTCAACCTCATGTTGCCAGACAGAACCTGAAGATATTGAGTGATGAGTACAGACACATAGGGTACTTAGGTTGTCATAAACATCCCACAACACTACCTCTTCTGGCACTGGGCGGGTAGTGCTGTACGACGCTACCGGACCCTCACGTTGTGTCTCTTCGCGCTTGGGTACGTGGATGGTACGTGTAGCCTGACAGTACATGTACACGCACATCACCTGATCTGAAGGGAGCACATGTCAGCAGCAAAGTCCTGAAAACCAAAGACTTTCGATGCGATCATGCCCTTCTCACACCATTCACACTCCGGGCAATTCTGCGGGCATGCGGCCAACACCCTGGAGGAGATGGTCCAGGCGGCCATCGCGAAGGGTATGTCGAGCTTTTGCCTGACGGAACATATGTCGCGCGACGCCATCGACTTCTACCCCGAGGAATCCGGTCATCACACGGAGGAAAGCTTGGCGAAGTTGTACGATGACTTCTACCACGAGGCGCGGCGGTTGCAGCAGGTCTACGAAAGCCGGATTCGGCTCTTCGTTGGCTTTGAGTGCGAATGGATCCGGGACTCGAGCATCAGACTGATTGAGGGCATACTCGATCGGTATGCGGTCGATCTCTTCGTCGGGAGCGTACATCATGTGCATACGGTACCCATCGACTACGACACCGAGCTGTATCACAAAGCTCGCGCGATCGCAGGTGGTAGCGATGAGCGTATCTTCGAAGACTACTTCGACGCGCAGTACGAGATGTTGCAGAAGCTCAGACCTCCCGTTGTTGGCCACTTCGACCTCATCCGGTTGAAGAGTGACGACCCGGAGCGCAGCCTTACCGCCTGGCCTGCCGTATGGGAGAAGGTGGAGCGTAATCTGAGGTTCATCGCGGATTACGGTGGCGTGCTGGAGTTGAATTCGAGTAGTCTGAGAAAGGGGATGAGTGAAGCGTATCCACAGGTGGAGATCTGTCAGGTAGGTTGGACCGCTGCTGACGTTGCCACGGCGGTCGCTAAGCTTGACATACTCCAATAGGTCTTCGGCGCCATGGGCGGTCGCTTCACGCTTTCTGACGACAGTCACGGCGTTGGTCAAGTCGGCTTGAATTACGATAAAGTCTTGGCATGCATTGAGAAGGCTGGTATCATCGAGCTTGTCCATCTGACGCTTGCAACCGAATCGAGACGATCGCAGGACGACCGGTTTCCCAAAGTGCATTGGAGCACCATGTCAGTCACGGATCTCAAGGCTCATGCTTTCTGGACAAGTTGATGTTGATCTCGACTCGACATCTGGGTACCTGCGCACAAGCTGACTCAACATCGAGCTGGACTTCAAGATCGGCCTTGCGATCATGATACAATCACGACATGGCCATGCGCGGCAATTGATGTACAAAAACATGGTATAGACTCCGCCTGCTTCAACGAGTCGGCGAGCTCCAGCGGCGAGGAGTGTAGTCTCATCAGTCAAGCCGGAGCAGGAAGCAAGTATCGTAACCACAAACACGTGGTTCGACAACAGCTGACAAGCCTAGCAAGGACATGAAAAGATATGTATCTCATGGAACGAAGTGACTGGCTAGGTAAGCTGCACGTATGCAAGGACGAGGTACCCGATTGCGACAATGACCATAGCCGCACAGTCGGGTACTCGGGACGAGCGTGAAGACTAGGGTGCGAATGCATGATTTATAAACCGTGGGATAGACACTATTGTACTGCACATCCTCGGACCGCATACCTGCTTCTCTCTAGAGCCGATAGCCCAGACGGCGAAAGGCACCTGAACGTACTTGAGCCTCAGGAGAAACCATCTTCAATGCCGACCTTCCTCACCCCTGACGGGTGCAGCAGCGCGTGGTTTCGCTAGTCGTGTTGGTCGGTAGACTGGGGCGAGGGCGGTAGATATCTACCGTCGATAAGGCCCGACGCAGCTTTCCAAGACGGTCCGCGGACCAATTCATGAGCAGATCGGAGGCAGTGAACTTCCGTACCGTATAACCTCACCGGAGGTCTGAGATAACCTACCGCATTCGTACGTAGATCGCAGACTCGGGTATCCGAGCGTGCCGAGTCACCCAGTCGAGACCGGTATCGTACATCCTTCAGCTGTAAGCGGGCATCCAGCGACCAATGGGCCTCGCCTCTTACAGCTCGACATCTCCACATGAGGAGCTCGCACAACATCGCCATCTGGTCCGCAGGCGCCACGGCCGCCATGCAAGGTTGTGGTAGGGCTCGGGTTGGACGAAGGACGCGAGGGGGCTGCATGGTACTGTATACCGGCTCGCCTCCGACGAAAAGCCTGCCCGATCTTGAGGAGTACGTTATGGACCAGTTCACGTACATAGTACATGTGTACAGGATAAGGTCGTCCAGCTCGAGTGACGTGCGAGGAGGAGATCAGAGTGGGAAGGGTCCAGAGGACCCTGAGAACCCTGACTTCCCTCCTCGGACCCGCAAGCCCCAGTGTTTTATTCCGACTTCAACCTCCCATCCGCAATCTTTCACCTCCCCAACCCAATTCTTTCTTACCACTTCGATCGAGCCAAATACCATTCTCCCAAACCGCCCTACCGACGGAGATAGAACATTCACCATGGGCGTTACCAAGCAGATGATCACGCCAGGCAATGGCACCGACAAGGCCAAAGCCGGCGACACCATCACCATGGAATACACCGGCAACCTCTACGACGCCAACGCGGCGAACCACAAGGGAAAACAGTACGGAAACGTCCCTGCTCCTGAAGTGGAATTATCGCGATTCTAGCATGCCTGACCCTCTTCGCTAGGTTCGACTCCTCGGTCGGCCGTGGCGACTTCCAGACCAAGATCGGCGTGGGCCAGGTCATCAAGGGTAACCAGCACCGACCGTGAATGGCGTGGGGTTTTGAGCAAGACACTCATCAAATCGTACAGGCTGGGATGAAGGTGTCCTCAGCGCCGACGGAGGCATGACTCTCGGCGAGAAGGCGACCTTGACGATCACTGGGTGAGGCCCGCCTTTTCCACGAAATCGTTCCGTGAACTGACCGTGAACGTCAGTGACTACGCGTACGGAGACAAAGGCTTCCCAGGCCTCATCCCGCCGAATGCCACTCTCGTCTTGTAGGTCGAATCGCTCCGTGACGAAAATTGTCCGTTTGCTGACCCCAGCCTACAGTGACGTCCAGCTCAAGGCCATCAACAACAAGAAGGCTTAGGATGGCATTGTCTTCTGAGATGGCTGTCAGCCCATCATGCAGCTAGACTCAAGATAGATCAGATACCCTGACCTTGAAATACATGGGTACACTGAAGCAATGTCACTGCCAGTCCTTACCTTTGTGGAATGGTGCTCTTGTGGGCAATCGCATATGCTCTCCCAGATGTTTACGAGCCTCAATTAGGCATGAGACACGTTCGTCGGCAATAAGGACTACGCTTGACCGGTATGATACACGGTCTTACTACCCATTGCAAGACGGCGGGCTCTTAAGACGAGAAGGCCCCAAGCCGCCCGGCTCCTGCTAACGCTCATTCGCCACCGCCTCGTCAACATCATCCAGCACGACCTCATCTGGAGCGACGTCCTCAACGCGCACCTCCGTCCTTCCCTTACCGGAGGGCGCCTCCTTCTCCCACACGTTCTCGTCGAACACTATCTCGACATCCCTCGGCGGTTCATCCGCCCAGACCATCGGCACAGTGACACGGTCCGGCAGTTCATCAGGATGGCTGTGGTAGTAAGCCAACACGCCGTCCCTGCCCTTGAGCTCCTCTGCGTTGAAGCCGAAGAACACGCATTCGAGGTCGCGGATCGATGGGCGCTTCTTCGGTACCGTTGGGGCGGCCGCTTCGAAGATCGCGGTGGGTGATTTCACGGCGTTTCGGCGGTGCTGTTGTGAGGCCGGCTGGTTCTGGCTTTGGCTTTGCTCAGCTCGTAATGGACATGCGCGCTCTTCGGGCTTCTCGCTTGTGTCGGCTTTTCGCTTGCGCGCCATTGAACAGCCCTTTTAACCCAGGGACCGCTTTGAAGCTTTGAAGGCAGTAGGTACAGTACCCAGGTCAGTGCCGCTCCTGCATGCTTTCCAAGTCGCGGAAGAGCATCCTAGGTCGCTTTTGGCAACATCATGACCACCACTGGCTACGCCGTTTACCGCAATCACCAGTGCAATCACCACCCGGCGAGCGTGGCCGCCCTCGGCAGCGTTAGTCACTGGTGGTAGCAACGTCACCGTCGCTCGCCGAGATTGTTAAGAGTCTGCCATGATCACGCTCGCGTGGACGGTGCCTGGTGATGCTCCACGTGCTGGACCAGCTGGACCATTGGAGATAGCCGCAAGAGCCACGCGTCTAGCAGCCATGGAAGTCGTATACTCACTCGGAGGTAATTGAAGTATGACCTCGACAGTGAAGGTGCTGCTCGCATTGTTGAAGATTACGAGCACCTTGCGTGATGGCCAGGGAGTGACATAACCTATCTTACGGTTGATGAATGGCGCAACAACGCAGTATGCCCAGCCATTCACACTCCTGGGACTGCCGCGCTCTTCAAGAACCCACAGGCGAGCGGCGACGCCACTCGATCAGTCCGCGATAGCGCAACGCGTCCGAGTCCTTGGCTTCGCGCAGTGAAGTTCCCGTACACCAAAGTTTGGTAGTATAGATCATCTCGGGCTGATACAGGACGTGATTGATTCCAAGTGCCTTTTCGTTTTGGGGAGCTTTGATCCTGTACGCTTCGTGTTCTGCCTCGATTTTGTTCGCCACCATTGCTGAGATGTTCGATTGTACAAACTGACGAACGTCCATAGTCCAGCTGATGATGAGCGGCACGAGCAGTCTTAGCGACAGTGTTGAGAGAAGTATACATGTTTGGAGGTAACCTTTGACTTGTGCGCTAGCGCACGTAGCATCGCGTCGTTTGGCACCTGCACGCGCGCGTAAAGTATGCAGAACCCAAAGTTCCAACCTCAAACACCCTCCTCAGCCCATCTCACCATCAATGTTTGCATGTCCCATCTGTGAGAAGCCGGTGAAGGAGCACAATATCAACAGACACCTCGACTCGGAATGCAATGACTTCGTCGACGACCCGAGCCCACCGGCAACCCAAGCGAATGGCGCGAAAGCGGCGAAACCGAAAGCGAATACCTTCTTCACACCGGCTACGAAGCGTGCTGTGAGCTTCAAGGACGACAGTACCGCTGTACAACCTTCACCTTCGGCAAGAGGCACCGCAGCGACATTGCACACACCTGCTCCTAAGCCTCCATCTACGGCGCCCCCGACTACGGCGCCTCCTCGAACGAACGGTGCGAAGCGAGCATTGGACCACGATGACGAGGCGAATGAGACGAGTGACGGGGAAGTGAGGCCGATCGCTACTGCACCAACCGCAAAGAAGCCGAAAAACAGTCATGCGCCGCTCGCGGAGCGTATGCGCCCGCAGAGTTTGGACGAAGTAGCCGGTCAGGAGCTCGTGGGTCCCAACGGCGTCCTGCGCAACCTCATAGTCACCGACCGCGTGCCATCCATGGTGCTGTGGGGTGCTTCAGGTACGGGCAAGACGACAATCGCCCGTCTCATCGCGCAGACGGCAGGCACCCGCTTCGTTGAAATCAACAGTACCTCGAGCGGGGTCGCAGAGTGCAAGAAGCTGTTCGCCGAAGCCAAGAACGAGCTCGGTTTGACGGGCAGAAAGACGATCATCTTCTGTGACGAGATACATCGGTTTAGCAAGAGCCAGCAGGATGTCTTCCTAGGTCCTGTGGAAGCTGGACAGGTCACTCTCATCGGCGCGACGACCGAGAATCCCTCGTTTAAGGTTGTGAATGCCCTCTTGAGCAGATGCAGGACGTTCACATTGGCAAAATTGACAGATGACCACATCTTTGGCATTTTGAAGCTGGCACTCAATCGTGAAGTACCTGGCCTGCCGACGCCGGATGCAAGTCCTTCTACAGAAGAGCATGTTGAACGAGACGGCCAAGAGTCTCTCGCCACGAGTCAATCGAGTTACCACCTTCTCACAAATGACGACTACGCCTTGTTGCGCTATCTCGCCGCCTTCGCAGACGGCGACGCTCGCACGGGGCTCAATCTACTCGAGCTCGCTCTGGATCTCTGTCAGCGACCTTCCGTCACCGCCGCAGAGATCAAGCACAGTCTCACTCAAACGCTGGTCTACGATCGTGCCGGGGACCAGCATTACGACACCATCAGCGCCTTCCACAAGTCGGTGCGCGGCAGCAACGCCGACGCGGCCTTGTACTATTTGGCCCGCATGCTGCAATCTGGCGAAGACCCGCTGTACGTCGCCCGTCGCATGGTGGTCATGGCTAGTGAGGACATCGGCCTTGCGGATAACAGCATGCTGTCGCTGGCCACGGCCACTTACACCGCTGCCGAGAAGATCGGTATGCCGGAATGCAGGATCAATCTCGCGCATTGCGCCGTCGCGCTGAGCCTGGCGCCCAAGTCCGTCAGGGCATATCGTGGTTTGAACGCCGCGTACTCGGCTCTCCGTGAGCCCGGCGTCGCTGGGCTCCCCGTCCCGATCCATCTCCGCAATGCTCCAACCAAGTTGATGAAGGAGCTCGGCTACGGCAAAGACTACAAGTACAACCCAGACTACGTCGACGGCCGCGTTGTGCAAGACTATCTCCCGGAGAAGCTCGAGAGCCGCTCTTTCCTCGGCACCCGGAACCTGGGTGATCAAGTGGACCCGGAGATCGCGGAGCTGGACGAGCAGCTTCGCACAGCGCAGTCTTACGAGCCAGAAATGGGAGAGGTCTTGCTAAACCCGGATGGCGATTGAGCTAGCCTGCAGTTGCACATCATGTGCGTGCAGGCCAGGCCGCATTTTTGGGGCAAGGTCCATGAACATCGGGCCCGCTCGAACCCTGGGTGAAGAGCTTGGATCGCACCTGTAGGATCTACTCCTCGCAGCGTCAATCCTCCACGAATCTTGACAACGCAACGTCTGCAAGGGGAGGGTTTGATAAGCCCGATGCTCGAGCTCATGGGCTCACGGGAACGAGAGAGAGAGAGAAGACCTTGCGCAAGTCTACCCGTCACCGAGCGACTCTAAGTCTGACCTCGATGAACTCGGTGTCGAGATCCCATTCTCCGTTGACCCTGCTTCGGGCGCAGGGAGTGCGTGCACATCCAGTACAGACCAAGCGGACACCTTCACGCGATGGAGAAGCGACTCGACAAGTGTGCGCAGCCTTTCGAAGGAGCGATCGCTGCGAACGTCTCGAGACGTCCCATTGACAACTTCTCGGGCTGCCGAGGCCCTGTGGCCTATGTACCAGCCGGCTTACTTATCCTTATCGCAGCTCGTCCTCGAGGTATGTGTACTCGGCCAGCTTGGTCGTCGATTACTTCCGTCGTTGGATATGGAAATCGGCGCAAAGACGAGGGAAGGGCATCGTGCCGCTTCTACAGACCAGGAAGTTGGATGGCTGTGTCGAAGAGTGTCCTGTGTTCGGTAGAAGGATAAATCACATATATGCTATGTGTAGAACAGCTCGGCAAATGAAATTTCGGCCAACCTTTGAGTGCTGTATGACGACTCACTCATTTCCTACAAGTCAAGAAGTTGGCATATCGGCGAGCCGTGTTATCGCACCCTCCGCCCTGCCTCTATCCTCATAGCATGACACGCGAGACGGGCATTTGCAATGATACATATGCGTTCCAATCATACACGGTACATATAGTCAACATGGGCATCCAGTATACAAGACATCTCGCCTCTCAAAACGTACACGACCACCCGGCGATGATGAAGAGTGAGTTCCGTTCACTCCACAATCTCCAGCTCGCTGCTCCGGTGCCGCGCAAACGTCTCCTTCCAATCGTCCCAGATGCGCACCAGCTCCGCGACGTACCGGTCGTGGATCTGGTCCACGTACGCCGGGTCCGGGCTCCGGGACTGGACGATGGGGATGGGTTTGCCGACGACGATGTTGATGGGGCGGCGGTAGGGCATGAGGCCGACGTCGTAGTTGAAGATGCCTGTCCGTTTTCATGTGATCAGCAATGATGTTATGGGAAGGCAGATGGGAAGGGAGGGTACGTACCGCGAGCGTGGAACAGAGGCACGGTGAACCCCATGAATTTCTTCACGAACAGCTGGGCCCGGTGCACGTACGGGTGTCCCGCGGCGTCGAACTGGTCGTAGAGGTCGTTCTCCCCGAACGCCAGCACGGGCACGAGGTCGGCGCCGGTGCGGATGGCGAGCTTGACGAAGCCCTTGCGGCGCTTGAGCACCAGGCGGAGGGTGTAGGGTTTCGCGTCGAGACTCTCGCGCGCGCCGCCGATGACGATGGTGATGGCGCGGCCCATGCCCTCGCCGTTCGGCCCGCCGTGGGAGAGGATGTTCTCGCAGCTCTCCCGCGAGACGGAGGCGAGGCCCATGCGCAGGGCGTAGTCGCGGTACAGGGGGACGCGGAAGTTGGAGTCGAGCGTGAGGAGCGTGTTGGTGATGCCCGGGAACATCTGCTTGAAGCCGAGGGCTTCGGTGGCGAAGGCCGCGAACGCGCCGTGGCTGATGATGCCGTGCGGGTGGTAGCCGAAGAGGTACTTGCGCGTCGGCTCGAGCGGTTGGCTGCGGTGCAGGCGCGCGGGGAAGTACGAGCCGAAGAGCGACCAGACTTTGCTGCTGCGCAGCCATTCGGACCGGTGGGAGAGCTCGCCGGAGGTGGAGGCGCGGGAGAGAAGGACGTAGAGGAGGTAGGGGACGAGGACGGGCCAGAGGACGGGGATTGTGCAGAGGAGGAAGAAGAGGGCGAGACCGCCGGCGATGCTGAGCGTGTGCAGGAGGACGAGGAGGGTTTGCAGACGGCGTTGCAGCGGCACGTTGAGCGGAGCCCAGCGGATGGCGCTTTGGTGCCAGCCTGCGCCCACCCTTCGGCCAGAAACCAGCTCACTGTTACGACGTTTGTGGTCGGTGGGGTTTTCGGCGTTGGATGGTTTGTTCGCGCGCTGTTGGAGGCTGAGGGTGAAGTCGTCGGAGGGTACGATGGAAGCCAAATTCTCCCCAGACTTATTTCGTAGGGTCTCGTAGATGAGTTTGCCGGGTTCTTGACCGCTGTCGTCGCCGCCGTTATCGTAAGAACCCAGATGAGATGGCTTCTCTTTCACTGGAGGTGGCGGAGCCTTCCTGCTGGGCGTCACGTTCGAACTCCGTGAGGGGACGCGCTTTTGTGCTTTGCGGAGAGGGCTGCGTGGGCTCTCATCCTCGCCCACGCCCGCGAAGGTTTCGCCATTGGCACCCACCGGATTTGAGGTATCATGGCCACTACCATGCCCGTTAACGATCCCCGGAGACATCGGTGCGGCGGGCATTTCCGTCACCGCACTCGCATAGCTCTGCGGGCGCGAGTCCCCATCCCAAGTCTCGTTCCCCTCCATGCCCCTAGGATGCCGGAGCGTCGGACTGCTAGGCACACTACCACGCTCCACCTCATCCATCACCTCCCCAAACGGCCGTGGCTCCTGGCTCACTTGACGCGCATGCTGGAGGCTCCGGCGCGGCGGGGACTCCTTGATCGCGTCCTCGTCGATCTCGCCGTTCTCGGTGCGCTCGAGCCCTTCCTCCGCGGCGTCCGCATAGCTCTTCGGCGGGAGGTGCTGCTCTCGTCGCTCGCCCGGATCCGTGGGGTCGAAGTCCAGCGACATGATGCCGGACTTGGGGCGGATGAGGGATTTCCTCGTGCGGTGACGCAGGGAGGGGGGCGTGAAGCGTTGGCTGTTGCCGATCATCTAGCTTACAATTCATGCGAGGCAAGGCGCTGTGCATGCATTGCCACTGTCCATCGTCGCGAGGGTATCGATGAAGGTCGGGGAGAGAGCATTCGCGTTGAGGAGGTGGAGGAGCTCCAAAGGTTCAGGTCAAACGTGGATTGCTCCAGGAGAAAGCGTCATGACGTACCAAGGAACGTTGGAAGTCAATTGGAAACATTTGGAGGCTCCAGGTCGAGTTCACATGCATGTGACATGGTCGCATTTTATTACAGCAAGATGTAGGGGGAAGCGAATGCGAGATGTCTACTAATAAAATATGACGCGCTCCTCCTGCAATTGCTGGGCAATGTCGTGGCTATAGAAGCGGTACTGGCAACCTTACGATCCCCGAGTCCTCATCGATAGATATAACACGCAACGTGATTCCTGTGCCCTTCGAGCGGATCGAGCGTTGGTCGTACCGTGGAAAGTCGACCAGAGGGGTATCACATTACGTAGTATCGAAATTGCTATAAGATCTTTGGCCTCGAGAACGCCCATCGGCTTGACGCTTCGGCAGCATGGCAGGACGTTTACAAACATGCAGTCCAGGCCGATTTCACCGGCTCTTCTCATCCTCTTCCTTCCGCTTCCTCATCGCCGGTATGATCGCCTTCTGTCGGTGTCTCTCCGACAGCGCCGACATCAGCGCGATCTGCACTCCATGGCGCCAATGCGCGTACGCCAGCGTCTGGCCACTGCCGATTCTGGCCAGACACCCTCGCGCACATTGCCGAGCGGTGATGGTGAACGGCCACAGCTCGCCCGTGTTGCCCGCGGAGAGGACGTTGCCGATCACGAAACCCATGACCTCGATCTCGCTCGCCTGCTCCTCGGCCACGAGCTCGGTTTTGAGGGATTGGGTGAACGAGTGGATGTATCCCTTGGTGGCGGTGTAGGCTGTCAGGTAAGGGATGCCGATGGTGCCGCCGACAGAGCCACAGTTCAAGATCAGGGCGGGTTTGTTCTGTAGGAGCAGTGGCAGCACGGCCCGCGTGAGCTGAGTCGGAAAGCGAGCGTTCGTGTTGATCTGCCAATCGATTTCGGCCGGTGGTACCGCGTCGAACCGTCGGAATTGAGGGTGCCCGTGAATGCCGCCGACATTGTTAACCAGGATCACGAGCTTGCCTGGTAGGTTCTTGACCTTCTCCACCACTGCATCCTCCGGGTGGTCGTTGCTGGATGCATCCGCCACGACGAAATCAATCGTACGCCTGGGGTGCTTCTGGACGAGTTCGTCCCGAATGCGCCGCAGCTTCTCCTGGTTTCGGCCGTGGAGCAAGACGTTGAAGCCGTGCTCCAGCAGTTCGTCGACAAACCCACGGCCGATGCCATCGCTCGCCCCTGTCACCAGCGCCCACGAGCCTGATTCGGAGTGACAGTACTGTTGGAGTCTGCCCGGTTGGACGAAGCACCAGATGAAGAGGGACAGGTTCCTCAGCCCGTAGAGCAGCACGACGGTCGCAAAGGCCGACAAGACGAACTGGGTCTTCGGATTAATCCAGAGATCGTACACCGGGCTGCCGTAGTGGACCACGAAACTCATAGCGAAGCTCGACATGCTGGCGACTGAGTGCGTACGTCTCAGTCGTTACGTCCCTTATGCCGTCAGTCGCGCTTGAAGTGGAACAGAGGTGATGAGAGCGAGGGGAAGAAGGAGAGAAGGTCCTTAATGTTGCGTTTTCTGACGGTCGCTTGAGGATGTGATGGCGGATTTAGTCAGCAGAGCTCGACCTCCACCCATCTCACCACATCCACATGCAGCATCACACGGTTGGAAGTCAGCACTACATAGATCATGCGCGGCTCAGTACAGTAAAGAGTGCCACCGAATGCTGGGTAAGATGATGGTGGCAATGGATGTTGATTTTACTCCTTCTTCAACTGATCCGGTCCGCCGAAGCACATTGTCGTGTTGGTAACCGATCAATGCTAGACCGGGATACCATCGTACAAAGATTCTGTTGTTGGGTCGTTACATTCCATGCGACGTCTAATCACCCAACATACTTTACAGCATGCAAGGAGGGGAACTGATTGGCCGTAAGCCCACACGCTACCTCTGTAGCCCTCCGAGACAGACATACATCAACCCAAGAGACCAGGAACCAACGCATCCGCCTGCTCTCCTTCTTACTCTCTTCACTCCGCCGTCGGTGCTCGAGCATTGCTGTTTGCCCGCGCCGCCTGTCATCTCCGCGCAGGACGGTGCACTGTCCAATATGTCGGGCATCATCACCCTCGTTCGCCATCGGCTTCGGCTTGCGTGGAAGCGGAGATGGTGAGATGGCGGAGACAGGGGTCCTTCGCCGCCACGATGCATCGCTGCGTTGGCAGAAGCAAGGCCCGCGGTCCGTCCGGTGCTTCTTCTGTCGATGACAGGAAGAGCACTCCATTCAGCAGTCGGTACTGACAGGCCAGGGCGAGGGATGGATTGATGAGGGATCTGGCCACGAACACAGCACGAGCGCAGGCGGTGGCACGGGAAAACCGGGCATCGGTCTTCTGGGAACATGAACGATGCGAATGAACAGCGCACCCTCGTTTTGCTGCGCTCGTTCGAAGCTGCTCCCATCCGCGATACCTGCATCCAACACCGAGGCCCACCTGCCCAAGAGCGCGGCGAAGGAAGGCAAGCGTTGGTGACGGACAGGCTCGAGCAGAATCAACAGATCGTGCCCGCCTTCTGTCGCTGCAAGCTCACCACAGGCGGTCTCGCTATCGCTTCCGGCGCATCACCCGGTGCACATTCGCCACGACAGAGACATCGGTCCGAGACGTACAACAAGTCCATACGATAGGCACACGAAACGTCCAACGTAAACGCATCCGGTGAGCCGTTCGTTACAGTTGTTATTCATCGCGGCCCGTGCGAACGAACCTTGGCCCGCGCGCAACGCATTGACTTCTCCCCCAGCCTCATCACTGCCAAGTTCCAACCACCCGTTATCCTCCCTCTGCACATCACCTCTCACTCCTCCAGCCACACCCCCAAAACTCTCGCCTTTCGCGCAACGCGTCCTCCTTCGTTTTTGCGTAACACGATGGCTTTCGTGCTCACCCACATCTCCTACAGCAGGGAGCAAGCCCGATCACCACCGCTCCGAGCCCGTCCCATACCGAGACCACACCACCCCCGGCGCATCCTCACCCGGTAGCCATTGGCTCGTCGGCTGGTGTTGAAGACAAACTTCACGAGCACTCGACCTCAGTGCGCACTCTCACACTGCACCTCCTGACGTCCGGGGCGGATAGCAACAGCAGCCGTGTCACGCGTCACCTCCCGACCCTTTAATGACCGCAACGATACCCACGATAGGTATACAACATCCTTAATCCAGCAGCAACGCCGCCAGGAGCAGGCATCCGCGCAACATACACGCACCTTCTCACGCGACTACTCGCGCTTGTCGTCCTCCTCCGGCAGCGCCCACACTCTCCGCCGCACCCCAACTTTCACCCAGCCACGATCCCCGCGTCTCCGGTCTAATTCGGTCGGCTCTCCCACGCTCGTCACATCGCGCTCACCAGACCGAGTACACCACACCTTATCAGAGCAAATCTCACATAGACGAGCGGCAAGCGCCTTCTACCAGTCCCAAACACCGCACCCGGCCCTTCGCATCTCCAAGCGCACCCGTGGTGCCATCCAGTTTGCCCTCGAAGAAGCCATCCGACACCCCAACAGCTTCACACCCGATTTGGAGGAAGAGAACGCACAGATGTCGGACCTTGGGGGCGGGCGCGCGGCCAATGGCGGATCACGCACAGGTGGGCCCGTGCCGGTACCCTCTTCGAGCACGCCGAGCATTCGGACGCCGCGAGATGTGATGAGAGAGCGCAATGCTCGGGAAGCACGTCGGCAGGAAGAGAAGGCCGAAGAGGCACGGCTGGTGGCGGAAGAGCGAAGGCGGAGCGCGGAGCGGAGAGCGGCCACCGTGGCCGGCAGTGCCCCACGCTTCAGCCAAGCCTCGCAGCAGTATGCACCTGATAAGGATGCGCAGCCAGCAACATTGGACGGCGCCGCTGATAGAAGGAGCGGTGGCGCAAGAGTGTCTGGCGCGGACGTGTTAGGCGAGCCTGTGGGCCGAACGCAAGAGTACCCCAGCGGTAAGACCAGGGGTCCTAGCGCCACACAGCAAGATCAACCACGGCCAGTTCAGCTCACCACAGGTGGGACTCGACGCACGCAACAAAGCCAGAGCGCGCCGCGGCAGCCAAGTACTCAGACCACCTCTACCGCCCCACAACAAGCGCAAGGTGATGGCGCTGGCCAGCAGCGAGGCACTGCTTCTTCATTCCCGCACGCCTTCGAGCGATGGGAAACCCTCTCCTCACACTGGGAAGGTCTCACGTCATATTGGTTACACAAGCTGGAGCAGAATACTGAAGAGATCCGAAACACCATACCGAACGCTTCCACCCTCAACCGCCAGATCACCGATCTGTCCGCTGCGGGTGCCAACCTCTTCCACGCTGTTGTCGAACTACAGCGGCTGCGCGCAAGCAGTGAGCGCAAGTTCCAGCGATGGTTCTTCGAGACCCGCGCAGACACCGAACGCCACTCGGAGACGCACGGCCAATTGGAGCGGCAGCTGAGATTGGAGCGTAGCGCACGAGAGGAAGCTGTATCGAAGAGGGCCGAGGCCGAAGACGCCGCTGCCGCGGCGAAGAGCGAGGTCGCGGAAATGCGGCGCGAGCTGATGATATCGAAAGACGAGGCGCGTCGTGCTTGGGAGGAGCTTGGCAGGAGAAACCAGGAGTCGCTGGAGACCGGGCAGAGTCTCAAGGAAGGCAGGGTGGTGGTCGTCGCTGGCGTGCAGGTCGTGCCGTATGGCGGCGGGCCCAGTCGCACAGGCAGTGCGACGCGACCGGGCACCGGTCATGACCCACAGCCGTACGCCGTCGGCAGTCCGGCCGACGAGCGGAAGTACTACCGCCAGGAGGCGTCGCCGACCAACACCGATCCGTTCACCGAGTCGCAGCAGCCGTTGCACCACGAGCCGGGCAAAAGCTCGCTGGCGAGTGGGACGTACATGCCTGCTGGTGGCGCTGCGACAGCCGGTGCCGGCTCGGCTACCGGATCTCACCAGCGTCCACCCCCAGCAGTGACCGGCTCCGTGGCATCTCCCCGCGGAGGACAGGCGGCGAGCGCGGGACTGAGGTCTCCCCAGGAGTCTGAGCGATTCTACCAGCACGGACCGGGTGAGACCTTCCTCCACTCACCACAACCGTCGTCCCATGCGCCGACTGCGGCCGCCGGCGCCGCGCCTCCCGCCCAGCGTGAGGACGTGCGCTCGGAAGTCAGCTACGTCGACACCATCAGCGAAGGCGAGACAGAATACGTCATCGACGCTGGAGGCAACATCCGCCACGACGAACAGGGCCGTCCCATCGTCTACCGCCGCCACCCGACCCGTTCCGAAGCCAGCGAGGAAGACGACCCAGAGTACGACGAAGAGGCCATCCGGCACGAACAGGAAGTCGCGGCTCGATACGCCGGGGGCGGCGGCGGCAGCAGCGTCAGCGATGGCGCCGTCACCGCCCACCACACCGGCACCGTCATGCCCGAAGCGCCCTCCGTGCCCGCCACGAGCGCCCAGGCCATGGCGACGTACACGCCGACCGCGGGCGGCCCGCCGCAGGGACGCGCGGACTACGAGGGCGCGGGGTACGGGGGCTGGGAGACGCTGAACACGGCGCGGCATCATCATCCCACGCGCTTGAGCGATGTGCTCGAGGAGGAGGAGGAGAGGAGTAGTCGGCGGATGGGGGATTGACGATGAACACGATGGGGTTGGGGGTTGGGGTTGTCGGTGGACGGCGACCCGGTGCCCCGATTACCGTCTCTCGCATCGGGTGTTCGACATGCATTGCAGCGGGTTTCCAAGCGAGCATCGAAGGAAGGGGAATTTGGGTCTCGTACTTTTTCATTGCGTTCGCGGCGATGGCTCATCATTCTTGCATGTTCTGACCCGATTGGCTGAAAAAACGTGTGCATAGCGCATGGGCAGTGCGAGTTCGCGCATTCGGGCTTTTTTGGCGATTATACCCTTGAGCGAGCGAGCACTTTGGGCAGAGAGTTCTGTGTCGTTGTTGCTGGAAGAGGTGGTTTGTGGTTTTTCTTGGGCGGCTTTTTCTCTTGTCTTCTCTTCTCTTCTCTATAATGCTGTAGGATGTATATGTTTGATGTGATCGAGGCTTTCGTACTTGACTTTGAGATTATCAAATTGGGGGAAAGGAGGATAGGTTGTGGGATGCCGTTTCCCTTAAAGCTACTATAGTCATTGACTATCGTCGCCTTGTTGAGTACTATGTACTTATATAGTCAGGCGTCTTATTATGCTTGCAAGTCTGCACGATGCTACGTAGATACTAATATACCTTGTACAGGTATAGGGGCTTTATTAAGGTCGTGGTTCCCCATCATAATAATAACAGTACTAGCGCAGGGGTTTACAGTTCACGCCTTCTTGAACCCTGAAGTGAGACTGACATGTCAACAACAAATGGACTCCCATTGCCTTCAACGTGTAAAGTTCCTCACATCAGCCCTCTTCGGCATCGTTATGAGCAGCATCTTCCATTTCATGAGTGTCCCCTGAAACATCACAACGCACACGATCGCATGGACTACACACTTCCTACCCAATGCTCCTCCGGCCCTCTCTCCGCCGACCCCGGAGCACCCTCACCCGCCTCGGCCCACTCCTGGCCCTGATCCTCACCCTCTGGACCATCGCCGATGTCCTCACGACCCGCCGCGCCCTCGCCCGCTCCGCCGCCGCCGTCCCCGCCCCCCTCGGCACGGAACGCGTCTTCATCGCCAGCAATCACTGGACCGACGAACGCGTGCTGCGCAACTACTGGATCCCTGCCGTGCTGGCGCTCGCGGCCGCCCTCGGCCCGGCCAACGTCTTCGTCAGCGTGTACGAGAGCGGCAGCCTCGACGACACGAAGGGCGCCCTCAGGGATCTGCACGCCCGGTTGCAGGCGGCGGGGATCCCGGCTAGGGTTTTGCTGGACGAGACGTCGCACGTGGATGTTTTGAACGGCGCGCCGGTGGAGTCCGAGGGCTGGCTGCGCATGCCGCGCGACAGGTGGGTGCGCGGGGAGCTGTTGGAGGCCGGGAAGTGGGTGCCGCGACGGATTCCGTATTTGGCGGCGATGCGGAATCGGGCGCTTGAGCCGCTGTATGAGTTAAGGGAGGTTGGGGAGAAGTTCGATCGGGTTCTATTCTTGAATGATGTGGTTTTTGATGTGCGAAGAACCCTCATCCGTTCACATTTCACGTCTTTGGGACATTCGACTGATCATTGATTCATTCCCTTGTCCAGACCGACGACGTCACGCGATTACTGGACACCCGCCACGGCGACTACGCGGCGGCCTGCTCCCTGGACTCCAAACACCCGCCCTACGTCTACGACACCTTCGCCCTGCGCGACGCCGACGGCCACGCGCCCGTCGTCGACCGCTGGCCCTACTTCCGCAGCCGCGCGTCCCGCGACGCCGTCGCGCGCGGCCGGCCCGTGCCCGTCACGAGCTGCTGGAACGGCATGGTGGCCATGGACGCCGCGCCCTTCTACGACCGCGCGCGGCCCTTGGCGTTCCGCGCCGTCGCCGACGACCTTGCGCGCGCGCACGTCGAGGCCTCCGAGTGCTGTCTCGTGCACGCGGACAATCCCCTCTCGCGGACCAAGGGCGTGTTCGTGAACCCGAATGTCCGTGTGGGATATAACGAGTCTACTTATGAGGAGATGACGAGGTTTAGAGAGAGGTCGTGGCTGTCGGTTGGGTCGATTGCGCGGGGCACGTGGCAGAACAGGATCGTACGGTGGTTCGCCCCGGTTCGGGCGAAAGACGGGGACGTCCGGCGGCGCTGGGCGGCCTGGAACTCGGAAAATCCTGGGCGAGAGGAAATCGGGCAGAGTTGTTTGGTTGATGAAATGCAAGTACTGATGTGGAACGGTTGGGCGCATGTGTAGTTATACGTTTTGAAGAGTCTCGTCGATTGGGATTCAAGCTGTTCGGCGTGCACGTGATTGTATTCGAAAGTATACACGATTGTAACAACATCCGTAGGTTGTCTCAGCGCCACTACGAAGGCGGCACAGGCGCCGCCGCTCCCGTCCCAGTTGCAGGCGTGCCCGATGAGCCTCCAGCTTGCGACGGCAAGAACAGTGGCATATATCCCTTTACGCCACCCACCCAGTCAGCCGTCGTTCGTTGCTACGTGTACGAGATTAAAGGGAGAGGAGCACTCACCACTCCCAACGCCAAGACCGACATGCCGACGGAAAGATAGGTGGGCGTGCCCGAGTTGGCGGCCTTTTGAGCCGGGGTCTCGGATAGCCAGGCTTGCGTGGAGAACATGATGGCCGTCCAGCCGATCATCCTTTTGGGATTCGGTCAGCGGGTGCATATGTTGGGACGAGAACAAAGATACGGGACGTACTTGTTCCTCGTGAAGATCTGTGTTGCGTAGTTAGCATTGGGGTTTCTCACGTGATCGATCATGAATACCTACCGCCGCCATGGGTAACGTCGAACTCATCGTCCCTGCAAGACTCGCCTTTCGTCAACGGGTCGCTCACACAAACTCAACGAAGGAAATCGAGCATACCTGAAATGTCGGAGGCGTCCTTCTTCTCCTGCGGCTCCATGTAAGGCACGACTGCGGAGCTGTGTCAGTCACAAACGGTTCCACTGAACACTGCTAGAAAGGGCAAGGCGGATCTCCCTCACTCAGTTCCTCGCGCCGCATGTCTTTCCGGTTCGCCATGGTGGCGTCGTTGGCGTGTGGTTGTGCGAGGTTGCCGGTTTCGTGTTGGGGGCTGGCTGGTGCTCTTGTCCGCGTCGGAGGTTGTGGCTTTCAGTGGGTGGAGAGGCGTTCGCGACCTAGCGCTCGGCGGGATCCTCTCTCTTGGTTGATTGCGGCCTTAGCGGTACCTAGGTAGACTGGTCCACCGCAGGAACGTCGTCGGGATGGTATTGAGCTGAACAGAGCGCTGTGGACTGTCTGGTATCACCGACGATTTGTTGCTGACGCCGCCCCCGAGGTCGCACACTCCCTCGCACGTGCCGACGGGAGTGCACTTCCGTCCCCCCCGATAAATCCCCGGATACTCTCTGCCGTAACCATGTACTAACGAGCTACTGTCGGGTTACGGGATCCCTGCGGTGCTCCGTCCGGTCCAGTCCCATCACCTCACCTCCAGCCATCACCATCTCACGCACTCACCCACGACGTCCCTCGCGTTTCGTTCCCTGTCCCGTGTCCATGTTGTCCCTCACCTTGTCCATGGTTGCGACGAGTCCGCTGCGATTCAACATGTCCCGACCAAGGTCCCAGAGCCTGAACACCTAGCCTCCAATCTCCCCACCCTTCGAAGATGCGCTGGCAAGAGATGTACCGATTTGCTGTGCCATGGACAACCGACCGCCGCTGAGTGCCCAACGACCATCCCCCGCTCAGCGCGCCGTCGGTGGAAGCCCCCTGCACTTCCCCAAGTCTCATACCCGACCGAACCTCCCCTCGCGACTCAGCAGCGTCCGATCGGTTTCCCAGCCGGGTGATGTCGTCGATCTCACCGCAGATGGAGTCGAGGGATCGGTGACGAACGCGGCGGCCTTTCTGGGCAATCATGCGGGTCCGGGCCCGTCTCTCCATGCTGTGGACTGGGAGGACAAGGACGGCGCGCCGGCGGCTAAGAAAGCGAAGACCTCGGGGCCCGACTTCCGATCCGAGGATGGAGAGCAGGATATGGCGTATCGCACCGCGCTCGGGTCGCCTCTCCCCACTCTACCCAAAGCGAGGCCGTCAAAAGCCGCCGTGGCAGTGAGGGACCGGTCGGCAGGCGAATGTCCTGCGCGCCGCGCGAACGGCCTGGAGCCCCCCTCGATGGCGACACGGCTGCCACCACCAAAGAAGGCGGCCGATTTCTCACCGTGGACTGGAAATCATCCGGAGGACACCATGAACGAGACTGTAGTCAAGGCAGGCTACTTTGATAAAGGTTCTGGCGCGAACCTGACAGAATGCAACTCCGCTAAGCCATCCATCTGGCCGAACCTCAACCAAAAGAACAATATGGGCTTGCAGACTCTGTCTCATCTATATACTCAGGTCATGGACAAGCGGCAGGTGCTGGGCAAATGCACCGCCCCATCCACCTTTAAGCCGCCACCTCGAGTGACGGTCACCGATACGAAGAGGGAAGCGTGGCTGCGCGACTTGGCCAACCCCGAGATCCCGTTGCGAAAGCAGAGCCGCACGATCCCGCACGGCATCCGCGGCAGGCTCCTTATGGACCAGTGCCTCGCCAAGGATATCCCGCTCCAGCGTGCCGTCTGGCTAGCCAAGTGCGTGGGCGCGAACGAGCTGCGCGCGTTTCGGCGGAAAGGCATCAGTGGGGCTGCAGCCGCCAGCGGTGAAAGGAAGTGGATCCGTGAGTGGACCGCGCATGTCGAACAGTTTCTTGAGAGTGTGGTCGCGTCATGCGGTCAGCCGGAGTGGTCGAGCAAGATGAACTACGCTGCAAAGGTGGTGACCGCCATATACACCGAGAAGCTGCTAGATGCGGACCACTATCTGGATTGGATCGTCACCTCGCTCGCGGACGCGCCGGTGGAGAAGCTGCCCATCTGGATCATCCTCGTGCAGATTTACTGGAAAGACATCGTCGGATTCGTGCGCCGAGGGAGAAGACTAGCGCAGGGTATACTGGGCCATCTCGATCGCCTCGTAGGAGACAATGTGGAAGCCAACGAGACGCTCAAGAATCGTTTACAGCAGCTGATTGCTGTCCTCGCTGTGACAAGCCGTGGCTGCCTGGTCATACCTCGGACGTGGAACAAATACAAGCACCTGCTCACGCCAAGCACTGCTTCGGATCTCACGGGCGGTGAGACGGCAGCTCAAGACGTCGCAAAGCGCAACGAACGACTCATCGACCCGATGCGGAAAACGTCGGCCGACGCCCGCAATGAGCTCCTCGATCTCTACGGTGTGCTCGACTCTGTCGGCCTCGACGTTGACGTCGATACCCTCACGGCGAAAGTCTCTGCCATCGTGCCCGACCCGTTGGCCCTCGTGTCTGCGTTGCTCAATTGGGCCTCTTCACCGTATCGTCAAGGACTTGCACGGACTTATCTCGCGGCTCAAGTTGTGAGCAATCTCCGGAAGAATGGTTACGACACCGACACGGGTCTACTAGAAAAGTTGCGGACTGCAGCGAAGAGCATTCCTACGGTGATCGAAGGAATATATAAAGTCATTGTAGAGCTCGTCCGTCTCAACAGCTTCTCAGCCGGTCGGTACATGCAGTGGCTCATCACGAGCGGTGCGCTTTCGGACGCGGAAGAGTCTCACGCGGCGGCCGGGTTACTCGCAGCATTGCCGTGTGACAACCTCCCTTTGCATCTCCAGAACACGATGAAGAGTTTGTTGAGAAGACTCGGTGCTACGGCTGGCCAGCAAGGCGTTGTCCAAGACTTCTTGACGAGCTTCGAAACCGCTTTGCGGCAATTGTCTTCAGACGGTACATCACAAGTGCATCTACCCGACAGGTTGGGTTTGCCAGAGAAGAACTTCATTGGCGAACGCATCCGTTTGATGATCCGCGACATTTCCATAGGGTCTGCAATGAACACTGCCCAATATTGCACGATACGCGGTTACCTGGAATCCATCGAAGACATACCCCCCCTGATTGAGCTCATTGACGCTTCTGTCGATACAAACGACGCAACCCTCCAGGCCACCGTCATCGACACCATCAACATGCACGCGCAAAGTCTAGCTACTCGCGGCCAGCTCAGCCGGCTGTCGAGTCGTGCCGTGGAGCAGTATCGCCACCTCCGCTCTCGGCAGCCTCTGGATCGGACACTGATCCTTGCACTGCGATGCCTCGCGAAACGTCTCGGCAACCGGTCTAACGTGGTGGAGCTGCTCGCGAGCGACCTGGCCGCTTGCGAACAGCAAAACACGCTGGCCGTCTGCTCGCCCGCTTCCGACAACCTCGTGGGGATGCACGCTTCCAGCCTGGATACGGACCGCGACATCGCCGCCGTGTTTGCTAGTGGCGATACGATGGACGAGCAATTGCTGCAACGCGTCTTCGTGCGTGTGGTTCAGCGAGCTTCGAAGCCGACTGATCCGGAGCAGAAGCTATGCGGTAACATTAGCAGATGGTTCAATCAACTGCGGACTGTAGGCGGCAGTGGCTTCGATCAGCTGGCGCAGAACTTCCTCCGGACCTACTTCAAGAACGCCAGTGATGCCACTGCTCCTTCAGGCGCCGTGACCGCCATGATAGGGAGTGGCTGCGTTAGTTTGGACGCAGTCGCCAATACTGCCAAAGACGCGGCATCGCCGCTAGCTGCGCTCACCGCGTTGCGTTTGCTTGTCGAGCCACGCATTGCGAACCCGGACCTGAGCTCAGCCGAACAGTATCGGTACAACCTAAAGCAAGTCACTTTCGGCTTGGAACATCTCCCTCTTCTCGCCAAACTCTTCGGCAGAGCGCTGGAAAGTCCCATCTTTGACCCGGGAAACGTCGCCATGGGTGATCTTTTCATCAGGCTAAGCACACGCAGTCTTGGGACTCTGGAGCACACGCTCGATCTCTATTGTCGGTCTCCAGCGTCGATGAACAACGCAGGGAAAGTGGCAATGTCGATACTCGAACGTGGAGATCCATCTGCTTTAGCAGACCGGGAGCTGGATCTCAAGGCCATGGTGCGTTCAGCTGATGCGTTGTCTGTCAGGTTCTGTGCTAGCGCTTTGAAGTATACTGTCAGAGGAGGGGGAGGGTGCAAGGGGTTCTCTGGCGACAGAACCATGCTGTACATCATCATCGACGCCGTCACCGGCGGCAGTACTGTCTGGCCAGTCCTACTCGATGCCGTCAATCAACAGACGAAACGGGCACTACACGACTGGGCGCAAGATCAACTGCTCCACGAGACCGCCGACCCGCACGAGAGTGACGAGCATTCCCTGCGGGACATGACTTCTCGTTACCTGGACGTGTTGAGCGCGACCTGCGCTTTCGTCAAAGAAGACGATGACGTTGCCATCATCACCACTTTGGCGGAGAAGCTCAGGACTTACGAGAGTCAGCTGATGCCGGTCGTGGCCGAACCCAGACCAGCCTGGTCTCAATCGCTACTGCTGAACACGCTTCTGCAGGTGTGTGCACTACACGTGCAGACGCCAGCAGCCGAGACGGACGCAGCGCGGCAGTCCCGCGGCAACCTCTTGCTCGCGCTCTGCTCGCTCTTGGTCCACACCACGCTGCAGACGCAGAGAGACACGACTGACTACATCTTCGACCTCGCGTCGACGCTGGCCGATAGCCTCCCGCAAAGCGTCGTGGCGGCGATGGCACGGTCGAGCGCGGGACTACGCCGGCGCGACGACCCACGGGTGCGGTCCATCCTCGGCGACGTCTCGTCAACATCTAAGACATGGCTGGCGCTGGCGTCACACGTACCTCCTGCCGGCTCTCACCAACAGCAACAGCAACAACAACCGCGTGGAGGACCGAACAAATTCCCACTGCAACAAGGACAATCGTCGATCGGTCGGCCGGCACCGTACCTCGGCGCGTCGCAGCCCGCTCAGCAACAGAGGTCTTGGCCGCACGTCGGCGCTGGCGCCAATCGAACGCCCGCTGGGGAAGTCAAGACCACGCCGTACCCGCTGCGCATGTGGGAGGTCATCCCCGACCCGACGCCGGTGATCGGGGAGAACGACACGAGTTTGAGTTTGCGGTTGTTTGGGGCTAGGAAGGCTTGATGGTTGGGATGAGTTTTCTGACCATTATTTTCTTTGTGTTTTGGATCTGGGTTTGGATGGGGTGGTCAGAGGATGATGAGGAGATTGGGGATTGGGAAAGATTGCTGGATGACGATATGGTGTTGGGTTTCCGTTGGTTTTGGGTTTCTTGCTGCGTTCAAGCGATTATCATGGCTCGAACGAAGTCTGTGTTCGAAGGCGTTGGATGTTGACCATTGGAGTGCTGGGCATTGGGGTGACGGGCAGATACAACACATGACATGAGGAGGCTAGGGTAGTGTCATTCTCTCTACTGGGCCGATAGTGATACTTTTCGAGGCCGCAAGCCTTGAGGCGAGGCTTGGTCCAAGCTCCCACCTCACATCGCGAATCTCCGCGTCCATCCAAAAGATTTTGTGGTTGTACAGATCCCAAACCCCCCCTCTCCCTCTTCCGCCAAATGTCCAAATCACTCCGCCGCGCGCTGTGCCACCTCCAGCCATGCGAGGCGCACACCGCGGCGGTTCGCAGATGCGCGTACGCGACTCCCACATCAGCATCCCACCCCCTGCTCCGCCGCCATGATCCCTCGAAAC
>Ga0058704_10000102_pt1 | contig 45275 bp, 48 predicted proteins | sample AgamicMgSfe_FD_71363 | JGI IMG/M metagenome (GOLD analysis project Ga0058704, IMG submission 71363) | Agave microbial communities from Guanajuato, Mexico - Mg.Sf.e | ecosystem: Host-associated > Plants > Phyllosphere > Phylloplane/Leaf | place: Guanajuato, Mexico | collected 2012-05-30
GGGGATAGGTGGAAGGAAAGGTGGGGTTTCTTTTCGAGGGTGGTGTTTTGGTTGCAAGACGTAGGGTTTGTGGTTGGTTGGTCGGTTGGCTGCGGTTGGACCTGGATCGCTGTTGTTCACGTTCACTTCCACGGCTCTCTGTACGAAGCCGGAATCGATCAGCTTCGTGCCCGCATGGCCTAGAATTGCCTTGACAGACGCTCGATGGGCTTCGCTTGCCATTCGTAACTGCAGATAGAGGTTCTTGCTAAAGCACACGCCACTCAAGAAGTCTCCTTCTCAATTATACGGTATACGAATGTCATATTAAGACGACGGCGCAACCGTCGCCAACCCGCCGGCAGTCCCAGATGGTAGAAAGCACTATACATATCATGTACGTTCGTGTAGCTACAATTGGGAGCTAGAAAGAGTCCTCGTGCCTCTGGACCGGCGACAATTTCAATGCTACAGCAGCGATCTCAAAGGGGATGGAGTATGGCGAGGTACTTCTTCCGCCCGATGCATACGATCATGCTCCTGTCGATATACCTATGAGTGTACCTAGGTATGTAGATGTCGGACGGGTGCAGTGTAGCGAGGGGTGGAGGGATGGGGACTGGACCCTTGATTATCGAGCCTACAGGAATGTGACTTGCAGCGACTCGTCAATCTACCTTTACCTTGTTATCTACTTTACATGTGTTGTAGACATCCCACTCCTCCTCCTCCTCCTCCTTCTCCTCCACACCTTGTCTTGCCAAGTTGTCATCTGATGAGCCTCTCAAAGCTATGGCAACCGTCACGCGTGCCGTCGACAGCACACCACCATCTGGCCGCATGACTATCACGCCGTTTCGTCCAAGCCTGCCGCCGCCGCCGCCGCCGTCTCGTCTTCTCGGTCGTAAAGGCGGAGCTTCATCATGCAGTACCCTCCCCAGTAGCGGTGTATACATGGTCATACTCATACCCCTTTCGTATCAGAGAACGTCTGACTTTGTGTGGGTGTCTTCCTTTTCCTCTCGCCCCACGTGTCTAGCCTGGCACACGACGTCTCTCATTATCCACCTGTGTCGTGCTTTTTCCTTGCATTCACCTGCATGGACCTGCTTACTTGGCTCCGTGTAGGCCTTGACGAGGGCCATGTTCACGCTATCTGACCATGCCCAAATCCGTAGCGAGCTTCTACAGTCAGACGTCAAGCATCCCCGAACGTCGTGACGAAGAGGAGTTCGGCGACCGCGAAGCCGAGGCGATCCGAAATGCATGCCTCAACGCCTTCCAGAGCCATACCGCGCCCGTCTCGCCCGCGGAGCCGAGGTTTCACAGCTCGTCGAGAACGTCCGACATCGATCTGCGAGGTCGCTTGCCGGACCGGCTGGCCGTGAGCGAGCATGCCGGCTTGCTGGCCCATGAAGACGGAGCGAGGTCTGGCTACAGGACCCTCCCGGCCAGTATGCCTAGCACCCCGCGGTTTGGCGGCTTCAGTCGTCAGCACAGCTACCTGAACACCAACCGTTTACGGGCCCACAGCCGTCGAGGCTCGATCAGTGGGAGGTTGGCGAGGGTCTTGGGCACCGACGCCAACCAGATTGAGCCCAACGATCCGGGATCGGCGAAACCTGCCCTGTTTCTCGACGATCGGGTGTGGTACGATCAGTTCACGAGCACCGATTGGGTTCATGACAGTATTGCGGACGCCTTCCGCGTGAAAGAGCTGAGGAGTAGGAAAGACATTCGAGGTCGAGCGCAAGCTCTGTTCGACGGAGCACAAGGGTGGATTATCGTCGCTCTCATTGGTGTTATCACGGCTGGCTTCGCCTACTTTATCGATGTCACCGAAGCGGCCATCTTCGACTACAAAACCGGGTATTGCTCCACCTGCTGGTGGTACAGCAAGCGACGGTGCTGCTCCGGTGCGAGCATCTGTGGAGATTGGCATCGCTGGTCCGGCTTGGTTCACCGGGAGGGCACGGAGAAGACCTGGGCAGACTTTGCCGCCTATCTTCTCTGGGTGGTCGGATTGTCTCTGCTGGCTTGTCTCCTCACATTACAGACCAAGACCACCGTCTCTTCAGCCATCTCGCTCTCGACTCTGGACGAGAATCTCGGGGCGGAGCATCACAGCACGGTGAAGCAAAGACACGAAGGTCATGCAGGCAGCGTCAGCCCTACCCAGCGTTTCCAACAAGCAGCACAGAGACCACCCGTCATATTCTACCCAGCCGCCGGCAGCGGTGTGGCTGAAGTCAAGGTCATTCTATCAGGCTTCGTCCTGCATGGGTACTTGGGTGTCAAAACCCTCTTCTTCAAGACGTTCGGGTTGATCGTCAGCGTGGCGTCTGGTTTGTCGGTGGGGAAAGAGGGTCCGTACGTGCACATTGCGACATGCATCGGCAACATCGCATGTCGCCTCTTCGCGAAATACCGCTGCAACGACGGCAAACGGCGGGAGGTGTTGTCGGCGGCTGCAGCAGCTGGCGTCGCGGTAGCCTTCGGCGCTCCGATCGGTGGCGTGCTCTTCAGCCTGGAAGAAGTCAGCTACTACTTTCCACCCAAGACGCTGTTCCGGACCTTCTTCTGCTGCATCGCCGCCGCGCTTTCGCTAAAGTTCCTGGACCCTTACGGAACGAACAAGATCGTGCTGTTTGAAGTCCGCTATCTGATTGATTGGAAGTTTTTCGAGATTATCGTCTTCATCCTCCTCGGCGCCATGGGGGGCGCTGTGGGTGCCCTGTTCATCAAAGCCTCTCGCTTATGGGCCCAGACGTTCCGGCGCGTGACGGTGATCAAGAAGTATCCCATTGTCGAGGTGCTGCTCGTCGCCCTGGTTACAGGCGTGCTGAGCTTTTGGAACCGCTATACCCGCCTACCCGTCGCAGAATTACTGTTCGAGCTCGCAGCACCCTGCGACTCCTTCACCGATACTGGCTCCAGCTTGTGTCCGACGCGAGACCGGATACCTGATGTCATAGGGTACCTGTGCTCGGCACTTGTCGTCAAGACTGCTCTCACGATCGTGACGTTCGGTATCAAGGTCCCCGCCGGAATCTACGTCCCATCTATGGTCATCGGTGGCCTCATGGGTCGCATCGTCGGCCACATCATTCAACTGCTCACCCTCAATTACCCCGACTTCAGTCTCTTCGCCGCATGTCCCAACGACGGCTCGCCAGAATCCTGCGTAGTCCCCGGCGTCTACGCCCTCATCGCCGCTGGAGCCGTCATGTGCGGCGTCACCCGCCTCTCCGTCACTCTCGCTGTCATCCTCTTCGAGCTGACCGGCAGCCTCGAACACGTCCTCCCCTTCTCCCTCGGCGTCCTAACCGCCAAATGGACCGCCGACGCCCTCGAACCCCTCAGCGTCTACGACCTCCTCACCAACATGAACGCCTACCCCTACCTCGACGCCAAAGTCCGCCCCGTCTTCACCACCGACTTGGATGACATCACCGCACGCCCAACCTCGACCCGCTACATCGACGTCTCCACCTCCCCGCTCGTGCCCGCCCGCCAACTACGCTCGAAGCTGGAAGTCCTGCACATGGCCGGTGAACTCGACGGCGGCCTGCCGATCCTGCGCGACGGCATCCTGACCGGTCTCATCCCTGCGCCGGATCTGGAATGCGCCCTCGACCGGCTGGAAAGCGACGACGGCGCGCTGTGCCTCATGAGTCCGCACGACCGATGGCAAGGACCCGGCCGCGGCGTGCCTGGTCTCGGCCTCCATTACGACCACGGACTGGACGGCGCGATCAACCCCACCGCCACCTCCACCGCCCCGGATCCAAACGAATCCCAACCCCTCCAGCGCCACTCCACCAACGACCCCACCGATTTCACCCCCTTCATCGACCCGGCCCCCGTCTCATTGGACATCTCCAGCCCGATGGATCTGGTCTTTGAATGTTTCGTCAAACTCGGGTTGAGGTATATCTGCGTGTTGCGCGAGGGGAAGTTCGCGGGGTTGGTGCATAAGAAGACGTTTGTGAGGTATTTGAAGGAGTTGGGAGAGGAGAAATGAGTGAGCCATGTGAGTGAGTGCGATGATTTGGCCCATGTGGCTGGAGTATGAAAGGGTTGGTATTGGTTTTGGGGGGGTGATTGCATAGCATTGCTGGTCCAGGAAGAGAGGGGGTGTAGAGCGTTTTCGAGCGCACAGTTTTATCTGTATGTTTTGCTTGCATATCAAGGAAGCTGGGCTATATCCCGCTTATGCGTAGGTGAAGGCTGCTCCCATGGGAGCATGAATGAAATGAATCGACTTTTTTTTTGGTCGCCACTTGTTTCCAATATCCGCGCGGGCGACCGCTTTTGCTCGATCGTTCCTTGTGTGAAGCATCCGATCGGAGTAAAGACATCGCTTGGTCTGTGTTGTATGATGAAGAGATCGACTCCTACGTGTTGATCGGCGCTCGCGGACGGATTTATCAAAAACGTTGTTGGAAATGATCAATTTGACAAGCTACATCAGTGGTTCGGAATCGGCAAGACAGCGTCGTTACTAGCCATCGTTACGAGGCCCTTGACCTCGTCGCAACGTCAAGGAAAAAAGTGACAATGGATGAAAACCAAAATACGATAACGTCGATGAACTATATTTCCTAGACGTGCGTGGGGGTTCTCAGCACGGCTAATTTAACGATTCGGTGGCAAGCTATCTAGATCGAACATCACAAAGCAAGAAGATGTCCCCTTCCGCGACTGCAACTTGTCCTGCTTGACCAGTCCACTCCCACATTCACACGCACAGATCCTTGGCCTCCCCCAAACGCGTCGACGAGGAATTTCAACAAATGAGCAACCCACGCCAACAAATCAAAGCACAATGTGGTTACAGATCAAGGGGGAGAAGAAAAAGAGATAATCTTATTCGCCTCGACGCGGTCGCTGCGACTCCGTCATCGGCTCGGCACGGGGGTGCGTGTGCGTGCTGTGCGTGCGCGACTGCGAGTGACTGCTGAAGCGGGAGGACATGCTTGAGAGCCGACCTCTCCGCGACAGCGAGCCGACGTCGTGTTTGCCTGAAACACAGCCGTCAGTATGTCAAAGAGTGTATATGTGTATGTATACGTGTACTAACCATCACAGCAAGCCCGCACATTCTCCAACCGGTCCGCCTCCCGCTCCTGCCTCTCGATGACTGCGCGGAGGTCCTCGGCGCTGTCGCCCACGACGCTGGCGTCGTAGATTTCGCTCGGGTCGACGGAGGGGGCGTGGCCGGGTCCGCTCATGCTGGAGCGGCCACGGCGGGTCGACATGCTGCCGCGCTGGCTGAATCGGCTCGTCAGCGAGCTCAGGCGGCCGGAGAGGCTCCCCGTGTCCCGCATTGTGCTCGTTCGCGACTGGGCGGTGCTGGCCGCTGGGTCTGGGGTGGGCGTCGCGGTGCCCCTCGCGCGCTGGGTAGCGGCCGCTTGTCGCTGGGCCATGCTGCCTGCGCCTGGCGTTCTCTTTTGAGGGCTGCTCGTTCGGGCCGTGCGGCTGTTGTAGCTGCTCATGCTTTGCCTGCCTCGGCTGTCGCGCCCTGTCATGCGACTGATGCTCCTCATGATGCTGAAGCCTGGGTTGAATTCGTTGATGTCATCCTCGTTGATGGTATCTTCGGCCTCGTTCTTTTCCTGTTCCGTTCGGAGCAGTAGGTACGAGAGGGCATTGAACCAGGTCTCGTGCCTTTGGCCCGTCGGTGCAGTGAATACGATTTCACGGCCTGGCGTCACCACGACAAGCGACTTCCGGTGCAGACCGGGCGGGTAGGTGTTGTCGTCCGTGATGACGCGTACGGCTTCGATCGCGACGCTCTTGGCTTTCAGCATGTTTCTTCCGGCGGTGCTGGGATCTTGCTCGGACCAGTACAGTGTCCGGGTGTACGGGTGAACCCAGAAGAAGCGCCGGTGTCGCGTCGATGAGGTCTCACTCCGGCCAGCCTTGCGCGTGTATTTCCACAAGTACTCTCCAATCATCGTCTGTGTGATGGCTTGGATCATTCTCGGATCGGTGGCGGGCGCGACATCACTCGGGTACATGAGATCGCCACGCGTGATGTTGAATCTCTCGTCCAGCTCGGAGGCGAAGGAAGACACGGAGGTGCGTCGAGAGACACCACCAGAGCTTTGCAACTGGCCACGGCTATCCCTCTGTCTGACAGGGCGGGGCGTAGTGCCGTCGCGAGACATTGATCGCTCGGCCGCACGTTCCGCCGGCGTCCTCGGGCGGCTCGACTTGTAGGCTGACGCGGGCATACCAGGTGGACCCATAATCCCTATCGTGGCCGTACCATAGCTGCCTGGCGTTTTCTGAGCCGCGGTGATTTTTTGTGTGAAATCCACGGGCAGTGGAGGGGCCATGACCCCAGAGGCTCTGCTACGCATGCTGCCCGAACTCGCCGGTCGTCTTGGTCCACGCGAAGCAGCATCACCAACCGTTAAGCTATCGTTTGATCGTCCCGTGGGAGGTTTTGTGGGAGAAACGCCGGTGTCAGTGAAGGTCGTCGGCATGGACGTGGTCCTGCTCTTATTGCGCATCATGTCTTCGATCTCCGACCCAGATACGACAGTCTGCGAACCCCCATCGGCCATGGGCTTCTTCACCTGCAGAGGTTTGGTTACAGGGACCATGTTGTCGCTCGAGATGGATCGCTCGTCCGCGGCGTGGTTGAACGGCATTGCTCCTCCTAGGGGCGCCCTGGTTCGCTCTTCGATCGTGTCGTCCTCATCGCCGAAGACAAGTGTAGGTATACCACTTGAGCCCTTGCGAACCCCGCCAAAGACCACAGGCTCAATGACAGACTTATCAGTCGCGTCGTCCACGTCACGTTTGCTTTCTGGCATCGACTGTGATCGAGATCGGGTTAGTGGTGGTGGTAGACCGGCGGCGAGGAATCCAGCTCCCGGTCTCGAGGTTTCCGTGCCGGGCAAAGCTTCGCCACTGTAGTCTGATCCATCGGCAGCAGGCTCGTCGGCTGCATAAAGATCATCGAGTCGTCGGGAGGACCGCCGAGGGACCATCGGCCTCGGTACAGCGACCGGTGGCATCGAAGGCTCGAAGTCCTGCCAATCGATAGGAGAGAAGGTGAAGTCTTGCATGTGCTCTTCAGCGCGGACAGCGAGTGGCACGGCCGCAGCAAGAGGGACTTCAGGTCTCGAAGCTGCATCTTCGACATGTTGTAGTGCGCTCGAAGACGCCGCCTGTGCAGGCTCGGGCTGCTTGATGACGTTCAGCGGCGGAGGCGGCGATATCGGTTCCGTCTCCTGAGCCATGATACTCGATCGCTGCAATGGAATGACTGGCGGCTCGTGAAAGTCGGTCGCCTCCTTTGCTGCTTGTAGCGGCTCTGCTACAGTCTCCGTTAATGACTTGGGTTCTCCAGCGGGCAGAGAGGCATCGGTGATGTTGTCTGGGGCAAGTCCGTTCGGCTGCGGCTCGTTCAAGTATCCGGTAACGGGTGCTAGGTCCTTGGACGCTGCCGTGTCCGTCCCACGCTCTGTAGGCGTTGCGCCTGTCATGCTTGGCTGGGCAATCTCTTCGCCATCAGGCTCTGCACCTTCAGTTGTTTTAGAGTCTTCACCCACTCCGAGGCGACCGAGACCAAAGCCTGCCAGAGCGCCACCAACTATCTCGCCCGCTCTGTCACGTATGCTCTGCGTCGGCTTCTCCACAGCTGTCTGCTCCTCTGGCTCCCAAGGATCCGTCATCACACCCGCATCGACCATGTTCGCCTTCTTTATAGCGTGTTCGTGAGCAAGCATGGCCGCATTAGCTTGATGCGCGAGATTCGCTTCCTCGCCTTGTAGTGTATGAGGTGCGGGTGAAGCCATAGGACTGCCGATCTCAGGCTCATGTCCTTCTTCAACCACGTCACCATCGCGACCTTGAGATTCTTGTTCAGCACCAGCACGGGATGGAGTCTCCGGATCTATACTAGCCAGGCGTTCAGTCTCAGGCGACGCAGGAGCATCTTCAGAGAACCTCTTCGGCGTTCCATCAACGCTATCGTCTTCGAGAGCGTCCAACTCATCTCCAAGGCTCTGGCCGGTGGGCTGCGGAGTGCCAGTGCTGGAACTCGGACTATGCAGGCTCGGACTATCAGCGCGAAGGTCGCTCACGCGACCAGAACGCCTGTAACCGCGACTCAAGCGAAGTCGGTACTTCGGCTGTTGATCCCGCACTGGTGTGCGAATATCGTCTTCTTCTTCATCTGCTGATGTCGATGCTGTCGACCGGAAAGAGTGCCGGCTGATCAGTGACTTGGCAGGCGCAAGAGGCGATAGACGGTGTCCACGAATGGTGTCGGAACGATTGAGACCGGCTTCGGTCTCGGTAAGCTCGTCGCTTTCATCACCAGGAAGCCCCTCGTTTCCAGTCTCAAAGGCTTCTGTCTCTGTCGTGAGGTCGCGCTCGTTGGCAGTCTCGAATGCAGCGGTGGTCTCCGTCTCCTCGCCATCGAAAGCCGCATGGTCAAAGGCTGCAGTCCCAGCAATGCCCGCTGCCACCGCACCTGCCTCATGCTCGGATCGTGCCTTGCTAGGCGTCCTATCCTCATGGTCCTCCCAATCGGGCTCGTCTTCAAAGAACTCGGTGGTGCTGCTCCGGTTGGCGCCAAGCCTGTCCGGTCGAGCTGGCTTCTTGAACTTGAAATTCTCTGAATCGGTTCTCCTTTTCTTCGCGCCATTGCCTCCGTTAACCCCATTCTCGCCACGTCTGCTCTCCAGCTCATCGCGAGCTTCTTGGAGCATTCGCTTGAGCTCGATCTTCTCGGTCTTTTCACGGTGAATGTTGTTCTTAAGATTCTGGATCATGCGATGGGCGTGGTTTAAGCTCGACTTGAGTGTTTCCGATTCCAGCATGCCATGACGCGGAGTGCCTTTGATGGGAGAAGATGGTTCAGAGTAGTCGGGCGTAATGTCATCGTCATCACGATCCTCGGCTGCTGAGACGAACTCGCTGTCGGTCGCGGTGCTTTGCTGATTCCATCGACTCGAGACTGCTCTGGCAAGCTCGGTGTTCTTCGCGGTGATTACCTCGATCGTTTTCTCGAGCCGGGTTCTCTCTACCTGATGCGATGCCGCATCCCGGCGCAGCCCATTCAGGTCGGCTTCTTGTTGCTTCCTGACTATCGTGTGGTCTTCATTCAACTTTTCATGCGACTGCTTCAGATCGTCCAGCTCTCGTTGGGCAACCGTCTTCTCCGACTGCATGGCCTTGAGGTTTTGAGAGAGGCGGTCGTGCTTGTCCGTGATCTCGCGATGACCGGCCTCCAGTTCTTGCAGCTTCGTTTCCAGGTTCCAATTCTCATCCTTGTAACGCTGCTCGCTGTCATCCATATGCTTGATCCTTTGCACCATACCTGCCGCCTCGGCCTCAAGCTGCGCATTCGCAGAACTTGTCTCTCGGAGCGCATCATCCTTGTCTGCCAACGCAGCCTGCAACTGTCTGACTTGAGCAAGCAAAGAAGTACTAATTTCGGTTGCGAACTCAATGTCGTGTACGCGATTGCTGGGCTGATTGCGCTGTTTGCGCGAGGGCGCGGAAACTTTGGTTGGCGAATCGCGTGCTTGGCCCGTGAGGACTGAGGGCGCGCCTCGATTGATGTCGCCTTCCGCGAGCGGCCTCGACTTGGGCAGGAAAGCTCTCGCGGACTCTTTGCCAACCTCGTTATACTCTCGCTCCAGGACACTCAGCTTCTTGCGCAGGTCAGCAGGCACCTCATCATCCTGCTCGACTTGCTCAACCTCTTTCAAGCGCGCAGACAAATCTTTTCGCTGCTGCAGAAGCGTCGTGCCGAGTCGCGAAGCATCTTGTATACGGCGGTCGGTATCTTTCAGATGTGCCTCCAGTGCGTGCCTGGCTTGGGAGGGAGAGTTCGACGAGTACATTGAGAACTGTTCGGTATCGAAGGAGGCGAAGCGCAACGGACCGGCCGGCGAGCCCAAGAACGGGTCGCCTACGCCGTTGGTATGTACAGCGCCTGGCATCGGGTGTCCTGAGGTTGCCATATTATCGCATCGTCGATGTGTCGGGGGGGAGCTGGATGTCCCAGACGCGCGCTCTGAGAAGTATGTCGTGAGTGCGGATGGAAGTCTAGGGAAGAGGGAGAGGACGCGAAGGAGATAACGATAACGTGATGAAGGGAGTGGTGCTGTGAAGTCTGAAGCAGCAGCGCTTGTTTGTTACGGAGTATACAGTAGTATGCGGCTTCAAGCGGGGTTGGTCGCAGGTCCCGTTTCCGGAGCAGCGCCTCGTTGGCATGCTCCACGTGGCGTTGGCTTCCAGGAAGTAAAGAGACACAAGTAAAAGGGACGAAACGACACAGTGTAGACAGTCAGACACACCCAGCGTCTTAACTTGTACACAGCGAGTGGGAGGAAGTGCAAGGTTGTGTCGGTAAATCTATGATAGCGTGTGTACATTGGGAGCACAGTCCATAACAATAATTTGTGGTAGTACGCAGATGCCCATCAGCGTTGATTGGTCGTGAGCTGCTGATATATGTGTTATTATGCATACCGATATCACGACAAGACGACCTGAAGCATGTCAATGTGTGGCAAGTGATATTCATAATTTCATATCCTATGAGCACCTCAAACCCTCAACCTCCGCGCATGCTTGTACTCCCCTCCCTCCATGGCCGTCGACCCACTGTGCCATCTTTTCTGCCGTCTCTTCCCCAAACTCCTCTCTCCACCTACTGATCTCTTCTGCCACCACCAGAGCGTCGCTCGACTTCTGCGAGTGCACGCCTGAAGAGTTCGACAATGTCATCGTCATCTTCCTCGCAACCTCGGGCAGCGCGTCTTGGTGTATCGTCGTGAGCGGCGCCTGGTCGTACTGTGGCTTCTGCACGTCGAGACTGTGGAGAAAGCACCAGCGTGAGACTACGGCAGGGCTCGTTATCAAGTCGTCTGCCGAGGGTATGATTGGGCTTCAGTCATTTGCCTTCACGGTGTTACTGACGTTGGTGTCATTCTTCCTGCCGAGTTGTGAGCAGTAGAAGCCGTAGAGTACACGGTTGTATCCCAAAGTCATCTCCGGCTGCAACTTCTCATTTGGCGCTTGAAACGCGCCGGTATGAAGCAGAGGACAAGACGGGGTGGCGGACAAGGAGATTGGGACGCCAGGTACGCGAGTACTCGTCTCGCACGAGACTAGTGTTTGTGGGCGAGTGTGAGAGCGTTGTTGACCCAGGCGTCAGGCTTCCCGTATACCAACAGCACCTGCACGATCCAGGGCACCACGTCCACGGCGTAGGGGTGCAAAATTCTGACGCATCCAACAGACGGGCTCGACCATCCAAGAAGTGTATTCCGCGACAAGACTAACGATACCCTGGCTGTCTGCCATTGTGGCATTTGCCTTCAGATCATCAAAGCCAGCCTGTAATGCTTCGTGTAGCCTAGGCCGGTCGTCGTCAGTCCAAGAAGTCACCGGCTGTTTGAAGAGCTCGAGCTCATCATCGGCCGTGCTCAAGCTGGATGAAAGTAGTAGCCTCCAAACCTTCGCATGGTTACGTGATCCTGGAAGATCTGGAGTAATAGGTTGGAAGCCGAGCGCCGATGGGTCATATGCAGAAGGCGGTGTGAAGTCGATGTTGCGATGCTCTCGGGAGGCTCAGTCTTGCTTGACTTTTCTTGCGAAGACATGGTTTTGAACAAACACCTTGAAGTAGGGAAAGGGCTCAGACTAAATTTGAGGCTGGAGGTGCGTAGACCAACAAGAAAGGAGCGCCTGGTAGGAGGTGAAGCAGCTAAGAATTGGGACAAACACTTGCCGTTGTATAAGAGAATCCTGAGCTACCCATTGGACTTCGGACGTATGATGTGGGTAAAGCACTGCCTCATCGCTTACGGAGGTCTACGACCCTCGTCAGCTCGTCCAGACGTGGTGACAAGTGTATACCCAAATTTTGTGTAGGAGCTCGCCAACGTGGCGATTGACTGGCGAGGGCAGCGTTGTTGTGCAAGGTGGAAGAAAGAAGTCGATACATGTAGAGCTGCGCGACTTACAAACGCATTAGTCAGCAGTATTGGACCCACCCATATGTGCATGGACATCCATGGATGTATGCCCTCACATCTCTCACACCAACCAGTACGCTGTCGCGCGAGGTTTTCAAATCAAGTCAACATGGCAGACGTGGCAGTCCCTACCTTTAAAAAGCGCGCGAACAAGGGGAGCGCGCGCAAGAGACTAGCCACGCCACCACCAGGGAGCTCAGAGTCCGATTACACAGACGATGAAGGGGGCGCGCGGGTCAAGCGGCGGAAGAAGGAAGGCGTCAAAGTCGAGAGTGAAGTCCGCAAGGCAGAGACAGATACGAAGAAGAGCACAGCTTATGAGGCCGACCGCTCTACGATCATAGCCGTGCACGACGACGCGACCAAAACTTCGAACTGGTATACCGAGGTCTCCCATGCGGCGGAAGCAGCAAGAGCGACGGCGAGAGCTGCGCGCGAGGAGAAAGCGGAGGGTGATGGTTCTTACAAGGGCACGGCCAACTACTCCAATTTCTTTCAGAAGACCCCGGACGCGGCGAGTAGGCAGGTAGGGCCCGTCAAAGCGCCGACCAACGTGCGGACAATCACCGTAACGGACTTTGCGCCGGATGTGTGTAAAGACTACAAACAGACCGGCTTCTGCGGTTTCGGCGACAGCTGCAAGTTCCTGCATGCACGCGAGGACTACAAGCAAGGTTGGCAGCTTGACAAGGAGTGGGAGAAGGTCGCGAAAGACAAGAAGTCTGGTGGTAAGCCTGTGGAGGATGACGCAGATGACGAAGAGAAGATGTTGGAGAAGATCCCGTTCAAATGCATCATCTGCAAGGAGGACTACAAGAGGCCAATCGTCACCAAGTGCGGGCATTACTTCTGCGAGAAGTGCGCGATGACGAGGTATATGAAGGAGAAGAAGAAGGGTTGCGCCGCATGTGGGGCGGATACGAATGGGACGTTCAACGTGGCGAGAAAACTGACCGAGCTTTTGGATAAGAAGAAAAAGAGAGCAGAGATGAAGAAGGCGGAGGCTCGGGAGAGAGGTGAGGAGGTCAGTGAGAGCGAGGATGATTAGCACCTTCAGGCCTCAAAGGCTGCCAACGTCGACCATCACTCGTTTCGTTATGGAACGGTCGCTGAATCACGTGGCCTTCCGAGTTGTGATTCAGCCATACAGCCTGTCCCGAGATAAGTCATGCGATACTGCTGGCATCGCACAGTCCACCTCGTCACACACCGACACCAGCGTCCGTGCGAATCTATTCAGATGCAGTCGCGCGAACCACGCGACATTGTCTTGATGAGAGACGTCTGTCGTTGTGCTGGTGAGAGATATTCGAGGTTATCCTGCCGAGACTTGTCAGAGATTGTCCTCATGGGAGACCGTCGACATTGTCTTGACGAGAGACATGTCGGACGTGTCGGTTACAGCGGGTCAGTCCATGTTTCGCCTACAATTAAGCCATCCATCTCACGCGTGTCTTAGGCGGAAGACATGGGCTTTCAGACTCGAGGGGACGATTATGAGCTTGTCCGGGACTATATATGCTCCTGGCGATGCTCACGGGTTGTTCATCACACAGCGCTGGCGCCAGCACAAGCTCGCACCTCTACTATACCCGTTTCAATCTGATTGCAACCCCCCACAACCTGCAGCAACATGGTCAAGCGGATGGGCTCAAGATCACCGAGCATGGAACGCAGCCGCAAGCGGCCAAACGTGCAAGTAACCGACGATGCGACCGCAAGTCATCCCATCAACACCAACAACGTCGCCTGTGCTGGCCATGACGATGATGTAGACATGACCGACGCAAGTGTGTCTATGCCGCTACTGATGCCGGCGAAATGGACGGAAGGGCCGAGGATGAATGCAGACGTTCAAGAGAAACTCCAGGCCGCTTCACGACGCACGCCTCGCTTTCTATTTCGTGTCTTTCGAGTTTCCGAGGATGCCAGAAGCGACGACACTCCTCATTCTATCACACCACGCTTGTTCTGCGACTTCAGCATGCTCCCGTCGATTTTCGAGCTTTCAAGACAGCAAATTGGTCGAGCCGCGTACAGTCACGTTTGCGGCACTCAGAAGCCTTGTGTCTTCTCCGCTTGGACGATGTCATTGCAGCACGCTCTGGAGAAAGCTCGTGAACTGGACTTCGACTCAAAGGCGACCAACAATGAGCTTTACATTGCGGTGATCGATACTAGGCGGCTCCCGGAGAAAACCCTTGTTTTGCATACCTCCTGCTTGAGCCTCATTGACCGGCGCGTTCGAAAGGCAAAGGCCATCAGGCATTGTTTTCTCGCCTATGGTATCATTCACGGAAGCGCTTACTCGGCCGTTCCGTATCGAAACCTCCTGAATGCCCGGCCGAGTTACACCCGTGCGAGCCTGGATAGACTGCGCGATGCAGCCTACGAGCTCAAGCTGGCGAAGGTGTTCGGACAACATTTCGGTGCACACTTTGAGCTTCCAGTTACTGCAATGCTGTTGGCCTTCTCTGTGCATGACGATGACGCTGGCTCGGGGCATAAGCGGTTCCTCTTTCTCCTTCAGGAGCTGAATCGCGTTTACACGGTCCCTGCTGCCTGGAAGCACGACCGGAGTATCATGACGGATGATGTTTGCCTGGCTGGTGATCGCAATGTGAAGCATGCATACACTTTCTTGCGCTGGCTGACCCTGAAACAACTTCCCTGCTCTGTGCAGGATGTCGATCTCGGTGCAAGCTTCAACAGCGACGATGTTGCGCAACAAGAGCAAGGCCTTGCTCGTGACTTCCTCGCTATAGAATACGCTGATGAAGAGAATGATGGTGATTATATGGACGACGATCATGTCTCAGATTGGACGGGATCGGACGGTACTGAAACAGACGATGGCCTGCTCGACAACCCAGGCCTTAGAGTTCACCTTCGAGCGATACCAGAAGGAGTTATGGACGATCGGGACAAGTCACAGATTCAAGAAGCAGCCCTCCGTACTCCACGGTATCTTTTCCGGGGTTGGGGGAACTCGCCCCGCAACCCTTCTGGCGGGTATGTCGGTTTGAATACGCCTGAGCGGATCACCCCCCTCGCTTTCCTCAACGATAATAAGCCTGGTCGGTCCAGTATCTACAGCATGCGCCGAAAGGAACTCACTACCATACTGTACCAGCACCTTTTCGGGGCAATAGGTTTTCGAACACGGTTCTCGTCTTGGGGCGCGTCCTTGCTTGTAGCTTGGAATTTTGCTGTCGGGCATGCAGATAGCTACATCAGCATTACCGACACCCAGAAGCTTGCAGGGAGGAACGCTGTGCTCCATGTACCCTCGCTGTCCTTCTTGCTCCCGGCATGCGAGCGGTTCGACATGGAGTATCTTGCATACGGCATAATTGACGGAGATGCTCATCGCGCGATCCCTACAAGCGAATTCTCGGGAATAATGGGTTGGCTCCCCAGATGGTCACTGGACGACGCTGTATCAGCGTGTTCAACGGCCGGTTACGATGAAATCACAGCGAGTGAAGTCCGGCTCGCAAAGAGCGTGGCAGAGCGTTTCGGCCCGGATTTTGTCGTCCCCGTCACCGTCGCCCTTTTGACTCTGTACCAGCGTTGTGGCGATTACTGGCAATGCGAACACATCCACGGACTCGAGAACGTCGTCAGCCAACTGCAAGACTGCAATGTCCCGGAGCACTGGTGCAGGGATCCAAGTATCCTCGCAGATGTCGTGTACACCAATGGTTACGGGGAAGTCAAGCAGATGATTCGGTTGCTGAGGGCTTTGGTCAATCACTTCCACGGGAAAGGCGCCAGGACTAGAAGCCGATCGCCTCGGGACCGCTGAACCGATGCTCTGAGGGGCAAGCGAGGAGGCCCCGGTGTGGTTCCGCGGATGTCGTTCCCAGTCAGCGAGGTAATCGCCCGGACGAGCGTAAAGTCTGTGAGCGTGTCAGAGTGGAAGTTGGAGGAGTGAGATTCTGAATTTGGCACGGTGGGAGGACGGGAGGGTATAGCGCGGTTGACTGCATCCGGAGGGAGTCTGTGGTTTCCATGTGGTATTGGAGTGTAATTTGAGAGCCTATACTAATGTGTACTCATACCTAGGTAGGATGAAGTGAGTGTACTCGTAATTAAACCCACCTAGTTCCTAATACCGATCGACAACAACGCGGACACGTCCACTGCATGTGGCAAATGGCTAGCGAGCTGTAGCATGCAACAGGGCTCGTAGCTTTTGCGCACAATACGACCGACCAATATGAGCGATACCGTCAACTGAACGGATGGATTTGTAGCAAAGGAATGCGATCTTGCATATCAAGAGAATCAAGAGTGATTCACTGAGACTACTTAGGGAACCTGCCGATAGGAGGCTTGTGGTAAATACATGTCGGGATGTGGATTACCGCTCGAGCAGAAATAAACCACTGCACACTCCTAGCCAATGCGGTGGCGTGACGAGACGTTTCCAATGACTGAACATTGCGCAAATAAACGCCATTGCATACGCAAACCATGCTGTGCGAAGAACTCCAATCCATCTCCATTCGTGATAGTCGTAATCACCTCATAGGTGAGCCAGCGGGTCCATACCGTCTTAAGTCATACCAACCGCCATGATCCCACCGCCAAACATCCTCCTGACCTCCATCCACTCCACCTCTCTCGGGTAATCCACACCAGGATGCAACCTGATCCACTCCCTCTTGAACCGCTCTTCCCGTTCGATCATCTTGTTAACGTTGGGGCCCGAGCGTGGTCAGACGCCCATGGTGAAATCGTGCTCGATTCCCGGCGTCACGGACGCCATGAACTTGAGGAAGACGACGAGGTACTGGTCGACGCGGATGGCCACTTCGTCCGGTTGCTGCTCGTCGAGGACCTCCCACTCGCCATCGCCGCCTTGGTTGGCCCCCGAGTTGCCGGCAGACGGCTTTTTGTTGTCTTTGCTGAGACTGAGGCCTGACGTCTGATCCACGAGGCCTTCCATGCCTGCGCTGCTGGGCTTCTCGCCGTGCTTGAGCTTCTCGACACGGAGCTTTAGGGCGGCGTCAGCGCGATCGAGGAGGACCTTCATGACGCTGGCGTGCTTGCATGGGTGTACGGAGGCCGTCTTGATGGGCGGATTGGTGAAGTAGAAGTCCTCCAGCGTGACGGTCTTGTCTTTGTAGTCGCCTACGATGTCCTCCATCATGCTCATCGGCAGAAGCGGTTGATTGGTTGCAGCATCGTAACCAAGCAAGTACAAGCGTGGAGTGCGGTAGTAGGGCGTGTAGGTAACGTATAGAGTATATGTTCGAAGGCTGTATACAGTATCAGCATGCGGTCGATGGCCTCGAGGAACGCCAAACGTACCCCTCTTCGCCGTGGCCTGTCTTGGTGTCTCTGATGATCGCCTCTTCGTCGTCTTCCTCGTCCTCCATGTCGGGTATCTCCTCTTCCTCCTCCGCCTCACCCATCTTGCCTTCGTCGTCGACCGTCCTGACGTCTCCCATGCGCAGCTCGGCGCTCTTGGACAGGCCCGCGCCGCTCCCACCAGCCTTCAGCCACCCATCGTCCTCGTCGCCCGCCTCACCACCGGGACCTTGCAGCATATCCCGTACGATCTGCTCCTCGCCATCCGCACTGCCCGCAAATCGCTCATCTTTGACCCGTCTCCGGCACGGTACGCCGCGCGTCACGAGATACTGCTTGCCAGGTGGGAAGTACGGGACGCGCTTGTCCGGTGTCGCGGCATCACTCCAACTCCAAGATGGAAATTTGTAGACTAGGAAGTCGCCGGCTGCCTGAAACTCTTCCGGTGTGATCTGGCCTGTGGAGCGGAACGTGGACTGGTGCGAGATCGGGGCAAAGCGGTCGCGGAGTGGGTCGATGAAGGTGTGGATGAGGTTCTGCATAGTGCGTAGTCAATGATTTCGATGGTCGCGTTTTCAGCCAGCTTCTAGGAGGAAGTACCAGAAGAGATGAAGAGGAAGTGGTGAAGTCGATGAATGTGTTGCCTGACAAGATGTTACATGCAATCAGGCAGCCCAGTCACCGGTCTACAGTATTTACAGTCACATGCAGCGGGGTCTCCCACCAACGGAATTAACGCTCGACAAACGCCGGAGGGTGAACGACGCATCCTCTTTCATCCTTCATCCTTCATCTTCTACTACCTATGATCTTTCAGTGCTCATCAGGCATGCAGACAAATCACGACCTGTACACTTCCACCTTACCCAACACGCCACTGGCACAGCAGGCTGTTGGGTAGGCAACTTTGGGTACGGTAGGTGGCTGCGTTGCTTTCAACGTGAGAAGATTCGTGCCGCCTTCTTGCATATCCCTGGGTCATCTCCCTTCTATTACAGGCCAGGGAACAAATCTAGGTGTGCAGAATGGAACACGACTTAATCCCCATTCTTGATCTTTCCTGGGCACAGCAGCCTTCGAAGCGACCAGAGCTCTTGCAACAGCTACACGCTGCCCTGTTCGACGTCGGCTTTCTGTACGTCTCCAATCATGGTGTGTCTCAATCGATAATTGACCGATTGATGGGAATGCTGCCACCTCTTTTCGCCTTGGATCGTGACGAGAAGGCGGCGCTCAGCAAGCTCAACAGCCCACACTTCCTGGGTTATAGTGGGTTTGCGGAAGAGACTACGTTAGGTAAACAGGATCTGAGGGAGCAGTTTGACTTTGCCACCGAGCTCCCCGTTGTCTATGATTTTTCCAAGTCTGTACAGAGTGGTCATACGGCCAGTAAACCTCTAGAGACGGAGATCGAGCGGCGAGATTTCTCAAAGCTGTACTGGAGGCTACGAGGACCCAACCAGTGGCCAGCCGAGGAATCGCTGCCTGGCTTTCGCAAGGCATTTATTGACTATCACGACGCTGTGCAAGAACTGTCGTACCGCTTCGTACATCTGATTGAGGAGGCTTTTGGCATCCCACCTGGGACCTTCGACCATTTCTTCGGCAAAGAGCGCGCAGACGCTCCCAACACGAACAAATGCGATCGTTTCTACCACCTCAACACCGCCTGAAGCTCCTTCGCTACCCTCCATCTGGCCCGCAAGACAGCGGGCAAGGGGTCGGAGCGCACAAAGACTCCTCAGGCTGGCTGACCTTCCTCTACCAAGTCGGCGACGAGCCAGGTCTCGAAGGTGCTCGGCTCGAACGGCGAATGGTTTCAAGCGCCTCCCATCCCAGGTACCTTCGTCGTCAACTTCGGCAACGCGTTCGAAGCGGCGACCGAAGGCGCGGTCAGAGCCACCACTCACCGCGTCATCGCTCCTGGCCCGGACAGCAACGTTAGGTACTCGATCCCTTTCTTCATGGGTTTGCCACTGGACACGACCGTCTCCGAGATCAGGAGCTATATTCCGGAACCCGTCCGCCGCTTGCGAAAGGATGTTGGAGAAGCCGAAAGTGGCGTTTGGGGGTTTCTGGACCCAAGGTGGAATAGTTTGGGCGAGAGTCAGTTGCGGAAGTGGATTAGGAGCCATAGAGATGTCGGGTTGAAGTGGTATGGAAAGGATGTCGTGGACTACTATACTACCTAATATAGACACAGAGGACCAGAATATACACAAGTGTTAGTCGTTCGACTTCCAGCGACCGCTTCGGCGGGCAGATATCTATTGTCTTCACTGTGCCCTTTTTGATGGGAGAGGGTGGATAGGAGCAATGACTGAGATGCCCGAAACACGAAACCTCGCAGGCTGATCTCGATCAATTCGCGACGGTAGAGAGAGGAAGTGTGTAGAGGAAGTGAGACGTACTTACTCGTGTTTGGTCCGGATGACGGTGGCTGTTTGCTCCGTGTCCGTAAGTATACCGAATCGTAAGAGTATGCGTGGTACTCCGGTCCTTCAGGCCACGAGCACTTCGTTTGATTACTGCCTTGTAGTACAGTTCGCCTGATCTGCAAGCATTGCAAATAAGAACACTTCTTCTCGAAGCGTATCCGGCATACATGTCCAGTGACCGACTGCCCGCTTCCCATCCGGAATCCGCTCAATGTCCACGACATCTCGCGTATGCAAACATGAGTCGTTATAGAAGCCATCCACACCCATCCTACGCTTACCCAACAGCTGTATTGAGGCCACTCAACCGACCTGTCCATCCGTCTTCCCCATGACCTCAAGAAGCATCAAGATCTCAAGCTGAGAGCAAACGCAAGTCGACGCCTCGATAGCCGCGTGAAAGGCAGACCGGACGGAAGCAGCCTCTTCCGCCTCGACCGTCAGCGCTGCGACTTCGTCCCCGCCCTTATTCAACACCGAGCATGCATTGTCCGCGCTGCGCTTCACCTCGGATAGGGCCTGTCTCACTCGTTAGTCATCATAGTCAAAGCAGCTGACAATCTTTGTTTGCACTTTACCTTACGAATATCCTGCACGATCGCGTCCATCTTGTCAAACTTGGCCATCTTGTCGTCAAGCTCCATCTCGCGCAGATGAAGCTTGACGAGCTCGACATTTAGCTCCGCCTCCCGGCCATTCAGTCTGCTTTGTTTGTCGTTTAGCTCCGCCTCCCGGCCGTTCAGTCTGCTTTGTTTGTCGTTCAGCTCCGTCTCTCGGCCGTTCAGACTGCCTTGCTTGTCGTCAAGTCGCTGCTCGCGCTCGTTTTGCTGCTGTACCTGAGACAGGGCGTTACGGCCGGCGATGCTGACGACTGTTGTCATGAGTTTGCGTGTTAGCCGTGTAACTGTTGGCGGTGTTGTTCTCGGTAACGATTGATCTTACCCTTGGCACCTCCGAAGGAAACTGGAGCAGAGGCGACCACACCGGTGTAGAAGTGGGCGTAGCTATGGCATCGTAAAGTCAGCCGCCTGATAGGCACAACAGGGTAGTGGTATATACGTACATGCATTCGTTATCGGATTTGGTGCAATAGCCGTTGTTGTGCCAGTAGAAGCAGGTCAGCGGCTGAGCGAAGTTCTTGGGTAAAGTGCCCTTCACGAAGTCGGTGGTGGCGGCGCCTTTGATCGGCACCCCTGGTGAAATCAGTGATGGAAGTCAAGTATGGACCGGCTGCGTCTCACCGGTGTTACTTCGAAAGCTTGGGTTGACCTCCTTGTTGTTGTCGTGATGGTTGCCTGACACTCCGGACCTGTTGTGAGCGTCTTGTTTCCGGTTACCAGCCACCCGAGGCCCTTCGGTCGTGATCTCGCGAAGCGGCATCCGGCCGTGAGACCACTTGGGCACCGGAGGATACCACTTCGCGCCGTTCATCCCGTGTTCACGGTTCTCACCCTCCTTGATGCTTTGATGGGCAGGACCAGGGCCCTTTTGAAGCGGTGATGGGGAGGCAGAGCGACAGTCGATCAGTTGAGGTCGTCGCGGAGTTCTCATACGATAGCTGGCTTCGTACGAGCTGCGCATGGTTGGGCGATCGTAGGCATAACGTGGCTCGATGGGCATAATGGCGGTTGGCGCGTGTTTAAGCGTGGATAAGACAACATGAGATGACGTTGAAACCGAATGTGCGGTAGACGCGCCCTTCACCGCGTGGTAAATCACAATAGCAAACACAGCCGAAAGTTTGACGAAAAAGGAAGGTACGCGTGTAAACCTGAAACGCGTGTGGAGTGCATTGTTACACCACGCCAATATTACTCACAGTTCACCCAACACTGCTCAACAAAGCATATCAAACATTCACTTCCACCTCTGGTGTACGACCAATCTGGACCGGAGTTGGCAGACTGTTTGACCATGCGGTGTCTGCTTCATAAGATCAACCGCTCTCAACTACTGAGGCAGAGATTGTACGTAGGTGGCCGTGCCCATGTCCGAGCTCGGGAAGGTCATGGTGGCCAATCGTGATCCGTGAAGCATAGCGAGGAAGGATTGGAGTATCCCGAACGGATCCAACGAAGCAAAGGGATGTCAAGCTGAACATCATGACTGCTTCCTCGGCCTCTCGCCAGGTGTACCACGCTGACATGCGTACTGGGCCTTCTGCCATGTTTCATTCAAGAATACAGCATGTTTTTCGTGTCTTCCCAGCGCCGAGATCGCACTTCATCCACCACATTCTACTTTGTTCAGGGGAGCGAAACCGCTTGAGGTGATAGGCGAAGAGCAATGATAATCTCGTCCGAAGGATGAGCGCCGACGTAACAGTCCTCTCAAGAACACTGTGCTGCTCTTCCAGAATGCTCTAGGCGTGCACTGAGGTATCGAAGTAATGGCGAGGCGCTGATACGATGCGAGGGAAAACATCCTCCATGGCTACGACGATGCCGTTGCGCGCTACTGGGCACGCATTTCGCGAATGAGGAGAAGTAGATGATGATGATGTTCCTTGATATGTGTACCTTATTCAATAACGTGAGTCCACACTTTCCAAGACGTGCAATCTATATATACCTGGGTACATGTACATTCCAGAAGTCTTCCATGATCGACAGGGACATCAGCACAGCGGAACCTCGGGCCGCGCCTTGCCAACCAGAGGCGGATGAGGCATGACGTGTCACGAGTCATTGGAGCATTGGTCTTTCCCGTCTCGTCGTTCTCCGTGTCCCACTTGATGAGGCGGCCTGCCTTCTGCAGTTCTGTGCCTGATCAACCTGTGCTACTGAAATGCTGAAGCTGCAGCGCGTGACTGCCCCTTCTCCCATACTCGCTTTTCCTTGAACCATCAAACATGGACGGCCGTTTGGATCAGCAACTCACTAGCGAACTCATCGTCTCTCCGCCCCCAGAACCTGACCCTCAACTCGCTCCTCGACAACGTCCCAAAAGCCCACCTCTCGCCTTCGAACCCACCTCCAACGATTCCCTTGCACCACTGGTATCGCCTCCTGGGTTGCATCATCAAGCTTCCCGACGACCTTCATCACTGTCCGCCATGGGCATCTTGAGCCCGCAGCCGACGGGCACGGAGCTAGACCTGCAAGCCATCATCGATCAGCAGGCCAACGCGTTGCAGTTGCTGCACATGGCATTTGCTGCGGAAAGACAGGCATGGAGCTTGGAAAGAGAGCGAATGCATCAGCGGATCGCCAGTCTTGAAAGCCTCTTGAGGAACGGTGATCACCACAGCCCAGCAAAGTCGCCGGTCCTATCACCACTGAACGGTAGCATCACATCACCACAGTCTCGCGCGATCACAAGCATAACCCGTCTCCCGATCATTACCGAGGATGAAGATATACAGGGGTTGTCGGAACGAAGAGTTGGGGCGCCACAATACATCGATATCCCGGGTAGGCCTCCTGTTCCCGGTGCTCGTGTCTCTTTCAGCAACCCGAGTACTCTGAAGGTTGACGAGGTACCAATCTCGCCTCCCACGACAGCAAGAGCATTATCGCCGTTGCCACCACACAACCGCGCAATGGCAGGACACACGCCGCTCAAGGCTTCGAGGGTGCCGACTCCACCGCCGCAGAACATGGCGTTGGATGGGATGGAGGACACGCCCACGAGACACAATACGCACATCAACAGCTTCCCCACCCAGAGTGACGACGGAGAAGAGGAAGAGTTCCTTCATGGGCCCCTGATCCTCCCCGAGTTGCCGACCAAACCGGGGGCTACCAACTTCACGCTGGAGGCACTATCGAAGAGACTTGAGCAGATCGAGCAGGACCCAGAAGACATAGGACGACCGACAGTTCTTAGTCATCCGAATTCCGGACTTGATTCACCTACTGAGGCTGTCGCGGCGGGTAAATCTATCGAGGGGCCGCCAGTGCCCCAGTCCACGCGTGCACGCGATCAGTCACAGTGCGACATGGGTACCAGTGCGTTGAGCCCCTCCGCCATGATCTCGCCTCACGGCGCGCCTCTTTCACAGCAAGGATCTCATAAGGCGCAGACACATCAAAACTTCGAGAGAGGCGGGATCAAACTGAAGAAGAAGCCAAGCACCAACTTCGGTGCGCCTTTTGGATCCCTCGGAGGTTTTGGTGGGCCAAGGAAAATGTCATAGAGCGAGTTCCGGTAGTCTAATGCGTATGGTGGATGGCAAATTTGCAAGAATGGAGGTACGGATTCCGGAGAAGGCGCACAAGGAGGAAGATACCCCACCACTTTACCACAGGCCAAGAAGCCTCAAGACAGGATGCCCTTTGTAGAGCTATCACTGTGCCGTCACAATCGATCGGCCAAACATGGCCTTTGATCAATATGATGATCACATGTGATTCAGGCGAGTCAGTGCTTGGCAAGCGAGGTTCAGCGAGGAATGTCTGAACCTCACCCCTTACTTTGCGGCGTCCCCTACCAAAAGCCCGACATACCTCATGCGAGCACTTTATGCAACCACTTTGCGCGCCTCTCGTCACATACCGCGACACGCCCACCGCGTCCTCGGCTGGCGAGCCAACGTAAACAGGAGGTGGTCGAGATGCCAAAAAGGCGTTCCCTTGCCCGCCACCCTCGCTCAGTGCTACAAGTCTGGTTTCGCGTTTCATGCAGGTACCACGGGACACTTGCACCCATCGCACAGTGATACGAGAAGGGCTATGTACGATGGAGTCTACTGGTACCTTGCAGGTGGAGGAACTCGGTGGCATGCATGTCTGGCCGGAGTAGGCGAGAGGGCGTCGCTCATGTGCGAGTGTGGTTCGGTGGCAGGATAAGTATTCAGCACTTCTCTTCGTACTTTCGTCTTCAAGTTGTCGCTTCAGCTCTCCACTGTACTAGTCGCTCACTATATCAAACACACTCATTTCTGTCTGCTGCAGCTTCATCCGGGCACCAACGACACTTCAGCCCTCCCACCCCACGCAGAACCATCAATCATGCGTTGCTCCATCCCAGCACTGCTGCTCGCGGCCACTCTCTCCACCGCAATCGCCAAGTCGCTCCCATCGAACTTCAACGACATCGAGCGAAGATGGTCGGAAGGCCAGTCAGAGGTATGTCACTTGGGCAACCAACCAGGCTGCTACGTCCTCGCCTGGGCGAAATCGGTGATGCCGAGGGTATGCTCCTCCGTGTGCTATATCACCCTACCCTCCAACCCCTCCCCTTCCTCCACCAAGCAGTACTAACGCCATGGACCCTCATCAGACGCAAATCCACGCCGCACACTCCATCCGAGAAGCCTCGCCCGCCTGGCCAGTCGTCCGGACAGTTGAAGAAGAGGTCCCGAACGCCTTCGAATCCACCACGGACGAGCGCACCATGCAGGAACGTACACGCCTGCGCGTCCGGCACCAGAAGCGCACGGATGCGCGCCTGCTCGCGAAGATGCGGGCGTTCGTGGAGAAGTTCATGGCGAGTAAGGGCGAGAAGGGCATGATTGCCGCGCGGCGGGTCGATGAGGACGAGGCGCCGGTGCTGAAGCCGAGGAAGGGGATGAGGTATCAGTTTACTGCATGAGGGCGTTTTACTTCTTCATGATGATGATGATGATGAAAGGTTGTTTGGTCTGGAGGGAGGTAGTAGTTTGTGGGGTTGGATTCAGGGCTGGCTATCGCTTTAGATGAAGGTATCTACACGCATGGAGGGAGGGAAATGCTTGCAAACTACGCTGGTGTTGAGAATGGTCATGCTGGTCGCTAGTCAATCCATCCCGCATATGCCTTCAATAAGGACCGGCGTTCATTGTGTCGTTGGTTGGCGTGCAGGAAGGGAAACACTATCGTTAAGTTGAGCACCTGACAGACATGTATCAGCTCCGACTCGCACGTACCACGATGTCGTTTCTTCTCTTCTCTGCATCCCTGCGATCTGACCGTAGAATCTAGTCATCTGAGTCTGATGAGTGTCTGTCGCGTCCTTGAACACAGTGAGCTGATATCGTCCTGGAGCATTCCAGGCTGGTGGAGCGCGGATATTTCATAAGCGCGCTCGATACGGTCTAGCTTCTGTAGGAGCGCAGCACGTGCTGTAAATCTCACTGTCGACGGCCATTCCCGTGTTCCTTGCATTACCTGCACTCGTTATTGCGTTTATGTTATTTACGTCGACTTCAAGTGAAGCAGGTTGACTTCTTCATGCATTGCCGCGCTGCTGACATGGTCGTTAAGGCAACAAAGAAACTCGGTCATCCTTGAACACGCGACAACACGCGGTACTCACAGCTGGTAAACCACGTCGCATCGCTCAAGATTCGTTCTGGTCTGCTACAGCCAATCGCGACGCGTGGGCTAGTCCATCTGACACCAAGCAATCCGCAAAATGCCAACGCTGGTGAGCATTGGGATGTCTTCCCTCAGTCGTTCTCCATCTAGTGGGAAGGAGAAGGCCGATAAACGTAACGCGCCACGCTCTCCGACATGGCCGTCAAGGACTTATGCAGACGGACCTCTTCCGATCAAACCGTCTGACAACGCGCGCGCCAACGCACGCATTGTGTCCCGGGTCATTGATAACAAGGGCGCCTGGTACTCTGTCAAGATCGGAGAGGTCGAGATCAATGACGTGGGCCTTCACGAGATCCTGGAGTATGTCTCGAGTCAGCATCTCGAGGAGTACGAAAACCTACAGTTCGAAGAACAAGCGGAATTGGAACGTATCGCTGGGATTGAGCACGAACGCTGGGAGCGAGAGAACCAGGAGCGGCGCAAGAAAAGGGCCAAAACTAAAGGAACCGTCGTTCGCCAGGACCTGGACGGCACTGATGATGGCCTTGTGGCAAATGCTGAAGCAGCAGAGCTCACGTCGGGTAGGCACGGACGTGCACGGCCGACCTACGGGCATCTGTTTAAACCGCTCAGTGAACGGCGGCGAAGGAAGCGAGATCCTGAGACAGGCGAGCTGATGCCACTTAGTGATGAGGAGGAGGGGGGTTTCAATGCACCAGAGTCTTCGGAAGAGAAACTGAAAAGACGACGACGCAAAAGGCATCCTGTAGCGGGCGAGCTGATGCTGCTTAGTGATGAGAAGGAGGGGAGCGTCGATGCAACAGAGCTTTCGGGAGATCAACTGAAAAGACGACGACGTAAAAGACATCCTTTGACTGGTGAGCTCATGCCTCTCGGCTGGCGGTACGATCCGAATGCGCCAAACGAGAAGTCAGGGAGTACGGCGACTATAGCAGTCTCCCCTGCCATGAAGCATCTCAGCCTTTCCCAAGAGCCTACGACGAAGCGGATGAAGCTTGCTCATCCGGTGTCCTCGCCTGACTCATCTCCGGCTCGCGTGGTCTTGGCCGCGCACGTATCAAGCAGCGAGTCCTCAGACTTTGAACAGGCCGACGGGGCGAATGCGCTAGGTAAGTTCAAGGCCAAGGCTATGGGGCCATCTGGGATGCTGGGTCGTGTCAGGGGTGCCGCTACAGTCACAACGTCTGCGTCCGAGTCAAGCCCACCGCCCAATACCATGACAACTCCGCTACACGCCAACGCGAAAGAGCCAAGCGGCGGTGACGAAAGTGAAGATGAGTTGGGTGAGGGCGAATTTGTCATCGAGGCGATATTGGCTCATCATCTTTCCGACCCGAGGACGCACCCACCAGAGCTGGGTAAGACGGCTACCATGCTTTACGAGGTGAAGTGGGAGGGCTGGACGGAACCTACCTGGGAGCCTGCTGATAGCTTTACGGATCGAAGTATACTTGATGAGTATCAGAGACGCTCCGGGCTGCTCCGAGATGATGATGGGGATAGAGACATGGACGAAGACGACGTGCTCACGGATGCCCAGAGGTCAGGTCACGTACACGCAGACGAGAGCGGAAGTGAAGGCGATATTGAGGACTCCGCAGAAGACGCGTATGTGGTCGAGACGATCTTATCTCATCACATGTACGACCCGCGGACGCACGGCGCTGGACTCGGCAAAGAGTCGGTGATGCTCTACGAAGTCAAATGGAAGGGCTACGAGAAGCCTACCTGGGAGCCCCTCCACAGCTTTGACGATCTTAGCGTGGTGGACAGGTATAGGGACAGGGCCGGGCTGCTTCCGTTGGCCTCCGTGAGCAGAACGAAGGACGCTGCGGTTCAAAAGCCAGTTCGTCAACTGGTGTAGACAGGTGCCGCGGACAGTTGCTGTCGCCTCAAGGTATCGTCTACCTCAACACCAGAGTGCGGACACAAACCCGTTCTTATTGACGCTGCTTCTCGGAATGGCTCAAGAAGAAGGCAAGAAAAGTCGATGATGTACGTTGACGCATGAGATGCTAAGCATGTGCTCGTACAGGTAGTGGGATATCACGAGCGCAGACAGAGGAGTCGGCAACAGTCGTTCATTCTTCGGTGGACTCCCCCCGGCTAGAACGCGACATGGCATCAACAACAGAGCCTCGAGTGGACCCGACACGATGTACAGCAGGCTTGCCTGAGTAGTTTCGTGTGCCGTGTTGTATCAGGATCACTGCGTTTGATCAGAGGCATGTCCTCTTCCCTCTGCTGTACCATCATCCGTGGTCAGATTGTCTCGTTCGTCATAGGTAGGCATACCAAGTCCTTCGTTCATTCTGGCGTGGTCTACAGGTACTCACCTTATTTCCGCACATTGTTGAAGTAAATCCGAAGGGTCGCGTTGGAAGATCCACTTCCCCGCACACACTTCCCCATCCCCCGCAAACGGCAGGACGAATGGATGAGGCAATGTTGTTGAATGTGGCGAACAGCGGACGAAACAACGTGAGATGTAGGTGAAGCGTTCTGGCGCAAGATGCGCGTCGCCAGTCCGATTACGTCTGCTTGGTGCGCTCTCACAAACGACTTCCATTTCTTTCCAGTACATCACTCATCATCACCAACTTCCACAGCCTAGCAATATGGCGGGAGACAAGCCATGGCCACAAGCACCGGTCGGGAACCAGGACCACTCAAATGCAGCCGTCGTGATCATCGGGGCTGGCTTCAGTGGTCTATGTATGGCCATTGACCTGATCAAGCGCAACAACTGCCGCAACTTCGTCATCATTGAGAAGAGTGCTGGACTCGGTGGCACATGGTGAGCCGCGACCTGCGATGTCGGAAAAGCATGCGAACTGATAGCGCATCAGGTACGATAATAAGTATCCTGGCTGCTGTTGTGACGTCTGGTCGACGCTGTACAGCTACAGCTTCGCTCAGAACAGCGATTGGACCAGAGAATATCCGGGTCAGGAAGAGATTCTGGCCTACCTCATCACCGTCGCTCAAGACCATAAAATTTACCCCCACATCCGCTTCAACTCGGAGGTCGAGGACGCCAGGTGGGATGACAATGAGAAGAAGTGGCGCACACGGGTCACCACCGTCAAGGGCAGCAAAGAGGCAGAGTCCAATCCTGAGTATGAGATCACAAGCGACTTTCTGGTCAGTGCCGTTGGCCAGCTCAACCAGCCTAAGTGGCCAGAAATCCGAGGCTTGGACAACTTTGCTGGCAAGAAAATGCACAGTGCGAGGTGGAACTGGTCATATGATATCACCGATAAGAAGATTGCCTTGCTGGGCAATGGTGAGCTTCCTCCACGTCTATCTCTCTTTCGTCAGGAAGACTGACAGTTATTCAGGTTGCACCGCTGTTCAGGTCCTTCCCGAAATCGCTAAAGTAGCCAAGAAGGTTACGGTCTTCCAGAGGACACCGAACTGGGTCACACCGAGGATGGACGCACCGGTTTCACCCTTCATGCGCAACATATTCCGATACTTGCCACTCGTTCAATGGCGAAAGCGTGCATTGCAAATGGACTTTCGAGAATCGACATATGACGCCATTGTGGACAGCGAAAGCGATATGGCCAAGTCGTTCACGGACGCTTCTATCGAGATGATGCACAAGCAACTGCCGAACCAGCCGGAGATGTGGGAGAAGCTTACGCCGACATACAACATCGGATGCAAACGAATCATCATTTCTGATGACTATTACCCTGCACTGAATCAAGAGAACGTTTCGCTCGAAACACGCTCGATCCACAGCATCGAAGGCCATGCCGTGAAGGTAGTTGGGGCTAGCGGCGAGCCGGAAGAAGTGGAGAACGACTACGACCTCCTCGTGTGCGCCACGGGCTTCCAGACACTCGACTTTATGCATCCCATCACCATGTACGGCAAGGACGGCCGTCCACTTAGTGATGTGTGGAAAGACGGCGCACATGCCTTCAATGGCGTCACTGTCGAAGACATGCCAAACTTCTCCATTTTCTACGGGCCCAACACGAACCTTGGACACAATAGCATCATCCTGATGATCGAGGCTCAAAGTCGCTACATCAACGGTCTGATTAAGCCCGTGCTGGATGCTAGGAAGCAAGGGAAGGCTCTGAGCTTGCGTCCACGCAACGACAAGACTCAAGCCTACAACGAGAAGGTGCAGGAAGTCTTGAAGAACTCGAGCTTCAACGACCCGAACTGCAACTCATGGTACAAGAACGAGGCCGGAGTGATCACGAACAACTGGTCTGGCACGGTTGTGGAGTTCCAAAAGATGCTGAGTGACGTTCACTATGACGATTTCATCGCGGAAGGCTCGGGGAGGGATCTGGTGAAGGATAAGCCGGTCCATACGGTTGGCAGAGTGCATGAGGAGACCCAAGTCAGCGATCGCATGCTTGTGGTCATGGGCGTGCTCAGCACTGCGGCGCTGGTCGGTGGGTTCTTGATGAGGAATTCGAGATATCTCGGTGGGTTGCGGGTTAGATGACAGGTTGGCCTTGTATGATATGGAACACGTATGGTGGCAAAGATTGTGCATGGCATTTCGTGGTCACGGCTGCGAAAGGGTGCAGGTACTGAGGGATTTCGACGAACCTCGGAAGCACGATTTTGGTTAACGAAAGATACACTGATGAGCCATGAAGAGCCGATTGATAACGCAGAGAATCAAGAGGCTTCGAACAGCGAGTAGTCGGTACGAGGCTGCACGAACTCGACTTGCCCTGCGAAGTACATCTATCTCGTACATGATCCGATCTCATGATAGCGCATTCACGCTCATGGAACTCCAGCAACCCCAAACTCCGATCGCTATGCTTACATCTCGTAATGAGGTGGTATGTACACTGGTGAAGTACGGTCATCGCCCGGTTAACCTCTCCAAGTCTCCAAGTCCAACCCACAGACTTCCATCCTTTTCTGCGCAAACTGACCGTACAGCTTCGTCCACATCCAATCAGCGTCCTTGTTCCTGGGTCTCGCCGCGACTTTCTCCGACCATGGCACGTCGTACTCCGGACCGGGAAGCTTTGGATCCGAGAAGCGGACGTAAGAGACCCCAGCCAGGTAAGCCGTCTGGTTGAAACCGCGCGATGCTTCGTGCAACGTGCCGATGGATCGGATGAGGGCGTTGTCGTCTGCCGATGAGGCCAGGAGGAGAGGATTGGTAAAGAGAGAGGGGAGAAGTGTATCGTTGAAGGCCGACTGATCGGCGAGACGTTTCTGCAGCTCGACGTGTGCCGAGTTCGAGGGCTGTAGTAGAAGCAGATCCTCCGAATGTACACCGTCGCCGGCGAATGTGTCTTGCAGCATGGCGAACGGCGCGCTCTCGGTGAACGCCAGTACTGCATCGAGGGGCGTCGCGTCCATCAGCAGTCCAGGCGTCTCGACGCTGAGCACGCGGTCGAACTCCGTAAGCGCGTACGCACTCGCCAGAGAATATACGTCTGTGTCTTTGCTCTCGGCCGTCTCTTCCATGACTGGGTTGACGGGCCTCAACTCGACGTGGTAACGACGAGCAGCCATGCGCATGAGTCGCCTGCTGCTGTCCAAGAAGGGATCGCTAATGTCGCCTTTCTTGCCTTGTTTCTCCAGCGCCCAGTCCCGTGGGAATAACAGTACTCTCCTTGCCGGGCTCTTCAGCCTATGGAGCTCGGCCAGCACCATGATCGCATTGCAGACGTCGTGGTGTCTCCGCACCAGCTGCACGTGCGCCAACCTCTGCCAGTCGACGTCCGCGCTCGCTTGTTCCGCTGCCTGTAGATTTGTGTATGCCACTTTACCGCTGCCTCGGAAGAGTCGACTGGGTTGGAGACTTTCCGCAGCATCTTTTGTGTTTTGGGTTCGTAATGATGGAGGAGGAGGCGGTAACCGCGGTCTTATCTCCGCCTGCAGGCCGGTGACTGTGCGTTGTTGGAGGACGTAACCAGAGAGGAAAAGCAGAATCGTGAAGGCGAACACGACTCCGCATGAAACGACGACAGATACTTGTGATTGTGACAGTAATATCCTGCCCATCTTTGTGAACGACTGTGGAATGTATGTATTGTCGTCGTCGTTCAACTGTCTCTGTTTACATCGGGCGCCGGATAAGCGTCGCCACAGCAACAATCTCATCCGATCATGAGGTGATTCAAGATTTCTCAGGCCGATTGCACTGAATACAGCTTAATTAATGGCATCACGTTGATACATCGTTCAACGCCATACCGGCCGCCACCATGGCGCACCAAGCCGATGCGAAAAGAGCGCTCGACGAGCGAGGCTACACCGGCGCCTTAATCCGTGGCGACAACCCACTCAAGCTCTTCGAAAAGCCCGTCCGCGACCGCATCGTGGACTCCTATTACTGGAAGGAGCAGTGCTTCGGTCTGAATGCCGCCACCCTCCTCGATCGGGCGATAGAGTTGAGAAACGTCGGCGGTACATTCGGAGTCGCGCAGAAACCGACACCATTCTTGTGCCTGGCCTTCAAGATGCTGCAGATCATGCCCGAAAAGGATATCGTGCTCTACTATCTCCAGGAGGTCGGAGAGGAGTACAAATACGTTCGCGCGTTGGCGGCCTTCTATATCCGATTGGCTTGGGAAAAGGAAGAGGATGTTTATACGACGCTGGAGCTATACCTGCCGGACTACCGCAAGCTGAAGCGGAGGAGGAGAGAGTCCACCGCGTTGACTCACGTTGACGACTTCATCGATGATCTCTTGACTAAGAGTAGAGTCTGTGGCACTACGCTGCCAAAACTGAATCCGAGACAGTTTCTGGAGGATGAAGATCGCTTGGAGCCAAGAGAGAGCGCGTTGGGTGAGGAGCTCGAAGAGCTGGATAACTCGGAGCATGAGAGCGGTGATGCGGGCGACGATGAGGTCGAAGAGGTGTCCAACACGCGGACTAACGGTGATGCTCACGCCAATGGGGAGCAAGCAGAGAGGAGCGATGAGGAGATGGATGGGGATTGAACTGGCTGTCCGGAATTCTTGATTTTGCCTCAAAGACTACCAGCACGGTTCTGCTCCGTAAATGAGTATGCGCAGACGTTGACTACTCACGACCGAGCGAGCACTCGCGTACCCATGCCCCGCCTCTGGAAAGGCCTGGACGTGACGGCGGGCGTTGATCGCTGGTTGAACACCACAATGCGCACATTGCGCTAGTCACTTAAGCAAGCAGCGCCTGGGCAATCTCGGTCGACACAATGTCGCTCCAGGCCTGCGATTGTGCTGAATTGTACTCGCGCGCCGGATCGTCGCCAACGCTCCGTATGGTGGGCGCACATAGACTCAGTTTCTGCGTGTCCTGTGCTTCGTCTGAAAGCATACGAAGTGAGAGCGCCGACCAGTGCCGCAGAAGGTCGGCATCGAGTGGTAGTGCTTGGCTGGCACCTATGTCTACAGGGCATGTCACCCAAACGATCAAACACATCCTTATGCAAGACTTCTTGCCGATTTCGAGGGTCGGAGATCCAAAAGATGGTGGAGTCGAGAGTCTGGAGGCGCGTGTCGTACTGGGCCAAATGCGATCAGGTAGCCCATATACCTGCCTGTAGCTAGTTACGACGGCTGGCTTCGGAATCAATGTCGAAATACACAGCTGAACTGTCTCGCTCGTCTTCACTCTAGCAGCCCGCGTATCCTTTCCGTAGCTTGCCGGGATCAGTGTGTTTTTCACGCTTGAGTGTGGCATTCGAGTCCTGCGTTTGTGGGAGAGTCACGTGACGACATCTTTTGTCAGTGCTAAGAGCATCGACCTCGCCGGCTTTACCCTAGCCAAGCCCACGCCAGATCGTTTCCACTGCTGACTGGTTCAGCACGGGTAGTTCACGAGCCGGCGCATACTTTGCGTGAAAGGTTCGTTGCAGCTACCGCCTGGCTCGGAGACTTCGGAAGGGCGTATAAGGCGTCGAGATGGCCACCCACCTCATCGTTGCGACCGCAACCTCGCTGTTGGTGACCGCGCCGTGAGCACCTGTAGGGCTCGATGTCCAGCCCGCTACGGAAGCCGACGTGGTTCTCGAGAACAGCATCGGCGTTCCGTAGAGATGCCTTGCTCCAGCCATTTCGGCTGCTGCGACAGGATGTTTCCAACGTCACCCAGCGCTATCCCTCGGACTGGACGATCTTCAACCAACTCATCCTCGCCAGCGCCGTCTATGTCTTCTTCACTAACTTACTCCCCGGCATTACCTTTGCCAGCGACCTGTACGTCTTGACCGGGCAGAGCTGGGGCACTGTCGAGGTCGTCTTCAGCACCGGGCTATGTGGCGTCGTCTTCAGCCTTTTCTCCATTCAGCCCTTGAACATCCTGGGCGTGACGGGCCCCTTTTCGGTACTGGCTGAGAACATCTATTCGCTATGTACGGACTCGTTCGAAATCGACTTCCTCTCATTCATGGCATGGAGTCTGATACACGCGGGCTGGATGCACTGCCTGCTCGCCGTCTTCAACGCGCACGACTGGACGATGATGTACGTGACGGAATTTAGCTGCGAGATCTTCAGCCTGCTCAACAGCATCATCTACTTCCACAAAGCCGTGCAGGAGTTACAGAGAGCACACGATGACCTGAGCTTTGCAGCCTTTCTCTACGCCATCATTGGAGCTGCCGGGACGTTTCTGCTCGCGCTGTTCCTGTCATATGCCGAGAGGTGGCCACCCGTGTTTCATCGACATGTGCGCATGGGCCTGCGGGAGTACGCAGCAGCCATCAGTATCATCTTCTTCATTGGCATGCCATACATCGGAGAGCTCAAGGGCTTGGACAAGGGCACGCTGTACACCAGCAAGCATGCTTTCAGGCCGACGAAACCTGGGCGGGAGCACTTCTACGTTCGCTTCTGGGAGTTACCAGTCGCCTGGGTGTTCGCAGCTATCATCCCAGGCGCTATCATTACAGTTCTCTTCTTCTTCGATCATGAGATCAGCAGCATCATTTGTACGATTAAACGGTACGGCACCAAGAAACCGACAGGCTATGCGCTGGACATTGTGCTCCTAGGCATCACCACGGCTCTTTGCGGCATCTTGGGCATCCCGCCCGCTAATGGCCTGTTACCACAAGCACCTCTTCACTCGGAGAGCCTAATGCACGAGGTGAAAGGTGAACACGTGGAGGAAACGGTTCTCGATAGACACGGCGTAGAGCGTATAATCCAGGTCCCTGTTCGGCGTGTCTATGAGCAACGCTGGAGCGCTTTCCTTCACGCTGGGGCGATCTTCGTCTTCATCAGCCCTCCTCTACAAGCCGTCCTGGGCCTGACGCCAACCAGCGTACTCGCTGGCCTCTTCGTCTTCATGGGCGAGCAGAGTCTTAGTGTCAACCCGGTGCTGCAACGGACCTTCTGGATGCTCACGCCAGCCTCGGAGCTTCTACCTCTGCCGGAGAAACTCAAAAGTCACTGGCCCATCCATCTGTACACACTATTCGAGATCGTCATGACGGTCGTCATCTTCATCGTCACCCTCACCGTCGCCGGGCCTGCGTTTCCGCTCATCATCATCGCCCTCGTGCCCTTTCGATTACTCGCGATGAACCGCATCTGGAGCAAGGAAGTCTTGCGCTACGTGGACCGATGGGCGTGCAGAGACGGTTGTCCTGAAGATGAGCAGGCTGCGCCACGTCGTCCCTCTACTACTGAGCACGAGATGCAGGACACACCCGCGCGATTCGAGCCCGTGCTTACCGATACCCCTGAGCGTGACGTGGAGAAGGGTCTGCGTGGTGACGACAGCGCGGCTAGCACTGCCCTTGAGACTGACACTCATACTGCTGCTGAAAGGCGTTGACGCCATGTTCTATGCGTGTGCTTCAGCGAGGCGCTCGGTATGTTAATGATCTGGGTAAGACGTAGACGTGGCGCTACGAGTCATTGGGTTGTTATCCGGTTTGGTCTGAAGACATGTTTCACAAAAGACTTGTTGTCGACGTATCTCGGGAGATCAATGAAGAGCGTCGCTTGCCTCAGCCGAAGATTCGCCGATCTCTCCGAGCACCACCAACGAGGCATGTTCCTGTTTCGTTCTTCGTTTTCGACACCCATAGTATGTCCAACTATTTCCTCTGGATAGACACGTCGGCACCTCACGTGATGCGGATGGATGGACCGTCCCGTGTCTCACAGTCGATCGGCCTTAGCGCCGTCCTCGATTTCTGCTAGGCAACATCACCCCGTCTCCACCACACCATTGGACCTCATAAGTTGCTGTCCAGTATCTGTCTGTACTAGCTGTTCCCGGCGATGAGTTTTTTTCGAGGCTATAAGTACATAAATCGTCTTCTTCACCGTCCTGTTGTCTCCTCACGCTCACTTACTGATTGTTACCCTGGCCTTTCATTCGACCAAATACACATACCTTCAGGCAGCGGCTGTCTTGCACATTTCCCAGCATTCTTTCGGGAGCGAAGCCAGATCAAGTGGCGACCATGGGATCAAGTACCCAATGTCCCAGCGAAGCACGACCAGTTCATTCAGCATGTCTCAGCACATCCGGACACCCCGATGCGCGAACTGCTTGATCCCTGCAAGCAGTACGACGTGGAGCTACGCAAAATGTTCGTCCAGCACCCCGACCACCCGGCCGTGAAGCAGCCAAACATCGTCCCGGTCTTCGCGGGTTACGAGCAGGAAGTCAAGATCCGTGCTCGGAATCTGCAGACCGAAATCGACGCTGAGAGATATTCATACATCATGCCGCTGAAAGATCAGGATCGTATGCCAAATGCAGCTCCTGCCATCGTGCAGTCACTTCGGGATTTCAAAACGAACTTCTCGGTGTTTTTCGGAAAGCTCGCTCTACGACCTGGACTTTTCAAACGTGGTAGTCGCTGGCTCAGCTGTGGTGACTTCTTTACTCGCAGTTCCGGAGGAGCATGCTGGGTCGAAGCGTGCTCTCAGACAATACTACCACGAGAAACTCGCGCCGGCTTCGGATGTGGATCTTTTCTTACACGAAGTCACCGAGGAGCAGGCCGTGGACAAGATCAAACAGATCGAGCGCAACATCGGTGATGCATTACTGGTCGAGACTACTACGGTCCGTACCAAGGACGCCGTCACGATTGTCTCGCAACATCCTACACGTCACGTGCAGATCGTCCTTCTGACTTTACAGGTCTATTTCCGAGATTCTGACAGGTTTCGACGTCGATTGCAGTTGCGCTGTGTACGACGGGAAGCAAGTCTACGCCAGTCCGAGAGCCCTCGCAGCATGCATGACTCGGATCAACATCATCGACCTCACACGTCGCTCACCCAGCTACGAGAATCGCTTGCCGAAATACGCTGATCGAGGGTTGGAGGTATATTGGCCAGACTTGGACCGTAGCAAGATCGACCCAACCATTTTCGAGCGCAGTTTTGGTCGAACGGAAGGACTCGCTAGATTGTTGGTCCTGGAAAAGCTACCGAAAAGTAGTGATCGTGACGCCTACCTCGACCAGCGTCGTGCTGAGAGAGGCAGGCCTCCTGTCCATCGACGGAGGATGCGCAAAGGGCTGATCTATGGCAACACCAAGATCGGTGCCACACGTGCTCTGAATCACGTGTCCGCGTCGGGCTCCAGATGGTATCTTTGCGTATCCTGGCCACTTCTAACCGCCATTCGGGCAAGGGACAGTTTTACTGCACTGAAACTCCTATCGATTGGTGCCAAGTCGCGAGTCGAGTTTTCGGAGGACATGAAGGCAAGTCAGACCGTACTCGATCATCCCACGATCTCGAAGCAGAACCAGCGCGACTACGAGATGTCACTAGAGCAGCCAGTCGTCAGCGCGGTCAGCTGTGAGATGCCTCTTCTAGCAAAGGCGATGATAGAGCAGTACGATGTTGACCCTAAGACGTTGACCCTGGAGGGCTACCGAGTATTGCACGAAGCAAACTGGGGAAGCCACACAAAAGGCCAGAGCTTGCTCGACATGGTCAAGAAGAGGCTTAAGCATCTGCGCAAGTGGAAGCCGCAGGACTGGGAACGCAAGCCTCCCAAGCCGCTGAAAGACGACTCTGCCAATCTATCAGAATATCAAAAGTGTCCCCACGCTCTTTAGTAAGCCCAGAAGCAGTTAGAGCGGGCGAAGGCGGCCCACATACGCGTATGTGCGAATTTTAAGGATGGATTGAAGTTTTTCAATGATGGGAAGGAATTCTGTTCCAGCTTGCTCTGTTTCACAATGACCAACACCTACTCGTCTATTTGCTTAGTACCGGCCAGACTTATCTGGAGAAAGAAACACCGGGCGTGGACGATTGCGAGAAGAAGCATTCTTTTCACTGTGAGTGATTTTGACTTTCACTACGCTCTGAAAGTAGGGATGCCGGAGCTCATCGAAGAAATCATCAAGCGCACCGGCGCAGGCATACCAATCCATCAGTTGGCTATGAAGAGCGGCGTGGAGATTGAGGAGAAGACGAAATACTATCAAGGCCTCTCGGTACACGGCAAGAAACGCCGAGATTGGGCTGATGCCGGTCGCGGTCAGATGAAAGACGGACCGAGTGATAGTCTCCATCCACCACTGCTCGAGGCTGTGCGTTTCGGGTCTCTCAGAACCGTGGAGTGGCTGCTCAGTGATGCACCCATGCGGTGCTACAAACAATTTGCGCAAGTCAACAAAGGCGATGCGCGCCTTCGTCGACTATCCGAGGGGGCTGGTTTCGAAGCAACGACGTTGAACCTCTTGAACGCCTGATCTCATCTTGTCATTCATTACTGCTCGATGGGCAACGACACATCACACGACGACAGCATGTTCCGGTACCTCGGCTCTGCATTTCCTGACTTCATAGACTCGAAATCAGCCGACGGGCTGGCGCCGCTTCTCCTGGCTTTCGAGTGATTCGATGCGGCAGCGGTTAGGGATCTGACGGGAGCTGAAGCAGACCAGAGCGTCCGCGATCGAATGGAGAATAACGCCCTGCACCGCCTGCTCAAGAGGTCGGTCCATGCTCACGAGCTACCGAGGAAGCTGCCGGAGATGCTGGAGCTTGTCGACCAGCGCATCCGGCCCAGCTTGTTCCTTGAGCGTTCTACCGAGCACCCCGGTTCACTTACTCCGTTAGCGCTATGGATTAGTGCAGCAAGAGGTCCACGCTCTACGCACCATGCTTCGATACAGTCGAGGCGAGGAGCTTAACATTCTTAATGGCGAAGGTGACACGCCGTTGCACGTCTGTGCCCGCAAATGCAGCCCTCATCTCGCGGAGGTCATCCTCGCCCACGACCCGTCACTCCTCATTCGCGAGAATGCCACCGGCCGGACACCGTTTGAGATTGCCGAGGACGCGGCCATTGCCGCCGTCTGCTCGCAGCCTCCGCCGATGCCGGAGAAGTACGCCTCCTTCGTACGCCGCGAGAGACGTTTCGAGCTAACGCGTGCTTGGAACGAAGACATCCTCAGCACGGAAGCGGAGACCTTTGTCCAAGATTACGACAGGGACAGGCGTACCGAAAGCGAAAAGATCTGGGATCGAAGCAGACTTTGGATGCTGAAGGTCGGGCGAAGAGGAGGCTCGTCACGCTCAATGAAGCTAATGAGGTTGTCAGGCGCCTTGTGGCGCGGAAGGTTCGAACTCCAGAAGGTCGCAATCCCAGTAGTGAGGCCGGAGGGATGTACGACACTCTGAAGTGTGGCGATGAGGTACAAGCTTGGCTCTCCAAGACAAGCATATGTATCGGATAGCTTTGAGCTCGAGGCGGACGGAGCGTGGTCTTTGCGGACAAATCTGCTTATTTGGATGTACGCTACGATGCCGTATACATTATGGATCAGTCACGGACGGGTAGGGTGTCTTTGGTAGCTGTCGATCATGGTAGTCAGTTCTCGCTCGATGGATGACATGAGCGCGACTTCTTCCCGTATACTGACGATGAGCGAGGCGAACCTGAGAGTGGCTGACTTCGAGACGAATAAAACTAGGTGATGCAGTGTTTTGTCAGTACATATGTAGGTGCCCTCGATGGGCGGTATTTGAGGACCGACGTCGAAATGTGGGGCCAAAGTGGTGGATGGAGATAGAAATACGACTGCCAAGAGCACGAGCATCGTGAACCAAGCACACAACCACTCGTTACCCGATGATGGTGCGTGGTCAATAGTTCAAAGCATTCCCGCCAACACGCACACCTCCCTCCACCCGCCATGACTTCCTCGGTGCCGTCTCTTACCTCCCTCCTCAAACAATCCCACATCGACGACCACGAAGACATACTCAAAGCCGCCGAATCCACCTTGAAGCAATCTAAAGGCGACCTCCAAACCCAGCATGTCAAAGCTGTGGCGCTGCTGAAGCTTGATCGATATGACGATGCGCTCCGAGTGTTCGAGACAGGCGGCGACAAACTGAAGGACAAGGCGCGGTTGGAATATGCCTATACTCTATACAAGTCCGGGAAGCCGGCTGAAGCGGCGGACGTCGCGAGCCAGAGTGATGCGCGAGGGTACAAGCACGTGGAGGCGCAGGCGCGGTATCGGACGGAGGACTTCCAGCGGGCGGCCGAGCTCTATCAGGAACTAGAGGTCAGCTTAGAAGATGACGCCGAAGCCGATCTGCGCATCAACACTGGTGCCGTCGATGCGCAGTCGGAATGGGCGGGATACGGAGGGCTGATGCCGAAGAGGAGCTCGCGGCGAGAAGACATGGACTCGTTCGAGATCATGTACAATTCCGCATGTGGCAGCATTGCGAAGGGAGAGCTGGGCAAGGCGGAAGTGCTATTAACGCGCGCCAAAAATCTGTGTAGCGCCCTGGAAGATCTGTCGGAGGAAGAGAAGCGGGTCGAAATGCTTCCGATCACAGTTCAGCAGGTGTGTGTACTGGCACGGCTTGGCAGGAGGGAGGAGGCGGAGGCTTTGGCGAAGTCACTCGACACAAAGGACATACCGGATGCAAGCACGAGGCATATTGCGCTGGTCAACGAGGTCGCTGCATCTGCAGTCCCAGCGAACCCCTTTTTGGCGCAGAGACTGGTCGGCAGAGACGTGCACTCGCTCAGGCCCGACCATCCGTTTCAATTCCAATCGACATTATTACAACAGAACAAGCACGCCTCCGACCTGCAATCGCTCAAATTCGGCGGTACGGCAGAGTCGACCGCCCAAGCCATCTCGAAGCAGCCCTTGCCAAACCTGGATGCCTACTATAACTCGCTCTCAGTCGTCAACGCAGCCGCACATGCCAAGAGCCAAACTGGTAAAGAGGCTCTCAAACACATCCTCCCACTCCTCGAAAAGCGGCCCGGCGATGTTGGCTTGATCCTCACGATCGTCCAGCTGTACGTCTTAACAGGCAACTCTGGCTCAGCCATCACGCTTCTCGAGACCTTCTTTGCACGCTTAGAGCAATCGGGCAGTGCATCTGAACTTGACGTTCGCTATGCACCTGGCCTTGTCGCGGTGCTGGTTAGCTTATATCACAGCTCGAGCCGGAGAGGGCATATGCGGACAGAATTTGCCAGGGCAGCCACACATTGGCGACGCAAGTCACGAGAGCGCTCTACCGGTACTTTGCACTTGCTCAAAGCTGCTGGGAGTGCGCTGTTGGAATCGACGGAGACTGAGCACATCCAGCTCGCGAATGAGATCTTTTCACAGCTGCACGCGCAAGACGAAAGTGATCGCTACGCTGCAGCTGGCTTGCTTGCCGCCTCTCCACAATCCACCACGTCAAAACAACGGTCTAGCCTTCAACCCATCGATCGTCTGATCGCAGGCATTGACACCGACGCTCTTGAGTCCGCCGGCATAGCCCAGCCTCCATCTTCTGCCGGACCCTCCGTCACTGTGCGGAAACGGCCCGCAGAAGAGAGTAAATCTAAACCGGCGAAGAAGATCCGCAAATCGCGTTTGCCGAAGGACTACGACCCGAGCAAGCCACCAGATCCGGAGCGCTGGCTGCCGCTCAGGGATCGCAGCTCTTACCGGCCCAAGGGCAAGAAGGGCAAAGCAAGACAGAACCTGCTCAGTCAGGGCTCGGCGCCTGCGGGCGAGAGCGATGGCAGTCGACCTGCGACGCCGGGTGCGGAGGTTGTGAAGGCGAAGCAGCAGCAAGGCCCAGGCGGGGGAAAGAAGAAAAAAGGGAAGGGCGGGAAGTGGTGAGCTCGGCTTCTAGCCGCGAACGTATCTAACCTATGTACAGCTGATACAAAATAAACACACACGAACAGTCAACGAGCCCTCAATGACTATCTGGTCGCATTCTTCAGCCTCATGTCATCACTGTTTGCTAGTCAATACTTACTCGGTGACAGGGCCTTGTCCACCGCACCCTGCGTCTTTCGCCAGCTGGGCAAGGCCTCGATGTCCTTGATCCAACGCGCAAGATTGGGATGTTTGTCCAACGGCAAACGCTGGGCTTGGTGCAGATGCATCGGCGCGGCAACGGCGATATCAGCAATCGTGACGTCGTCGTCACCGCAGAGAAACTTCGTCTTTCCAAGCTGGTCGTTCAGAATGCCGGCCAGCTCGTTCCACCGTGGTGCTTGAGCGTCGATGACGGAGTGATCCGGTTCGTCCTTGAGCAGTGGTTTGACGACGAACTCGACCAGATAGACGTAATTGGACGGGAACCAGACCGAAGTCTCCCAGAACAGCCAACGGTTGACACTGGCGCGCGCCTTGAGGTCTTTGGGGTACGCGGTCGCGCCACCCTCGCTGGTATCAGCGGCGTATTGGAGGATGGCGTTGGACTCTGTGAGGGTGAGGTCGCCGTCTTTGGCCGAGGGGACGGTGCCGCATGGATCTTATAGCGATGGTCAGGAACGACTTAAGATATAGGCAACATTTAATACACCCAATCGTCCAACGTACTGATCTCCAGATACTCAGGACTTTTGTGCGCGCCGGCGAAGTAGTCGATGTGGTGGAGCTGGTACTCGGTGCCCATCAGCTCCAGGCCAGCCAGGACTTTCCGGCTGTTGACCGTACAGGGATCAAGGTAGACTTCCAGCATGTTGTCGTCTTGCAAGTGCTGCTTAACAAATCACGATTGGATACAAGTATGAGAGAGAAGATGGTCGAGCGATGGGAGCTGGTGGCTGCTGAAACGTGCTGTTTCATACACGGATTGGGCTCGAAGGTCGTGAAGCTCTAAGTCTATGGGATCATACAGAGATGGACGAACGGAAGTTACCTCTCAGCACGCACGCTGCGCTACCGTGTGTGCTTCCTCGTGCTCGCAACCATACGACCCCACATCCATTCCTGATCGGGTAATCGCTGGGGAGATCCATGAAGTTCTTGTGGAATACGTAGCCGGTCAGATGTCCCGAGTGAATCCTTCCTACAATACCGCTGTGACCATTGAAGACGCTCGCTCGACGGAACCTCTGCGCACTCCGATTGCGAGGTGTGCAGGATACACTCTTTTACAAGGACAGGCCATCACAAGACCTCCGACTTCTCCGGCTTCTGTAGGATGGGACTAGCGACACGAAGGAGATACGTCAGTGCCTCACCACTTCCGATCAGTACCCGGTCGACCATGGCCTCACTCAGACCCAGATAGTTCGCGGGATCGCAGAGTGCTTCTAGTTTCTCGGCGGAAAGACCGGCTTTCTGAATCTCTTCGTTGTGGCGGAGAAGCTCCAATAACGACTTGTCCTCGAGCCGCGCTTTACGACATAACCTACGTTGATCCGTCAGTGCTGGTCCATTGACTGGAGCTCACCGCTCGCGGTGATGCTATACTCATAAACGATGTCGTGGGCCTTCTGACGTCCGATCGTCTTCCCGAGGCCCATCATGACTGCCTCCGACGCGACTGCGCCTTTCGAGAGCGCCAGGTTCCGTTTCATGGCTTCTTCGTCGACTTCCAAGCCATCGATCAGGTAATGGGTCTGTTTGAGACAAGCATGGCTCAAACTGCAGATTTGAGGTAGCATGATCCTGCGACAGTAAGCACACATGGTAAACTGGCGATTCTCCTGTTCCCGTACCACTCGATCTCCCATGGCCCCGTGCTGCGCTCGTGGTCCGCAACCATCGCCTCGACCATCCCGCCAGACATGCTCCGGACACTGCTGGCCATTGCGCAAATGTAAGCGCTGCCGATAGGGTTGCTTTTCTGTGGCATGGTACTGCTGCTTCCTCTATGCGCCACATATGGCTCTCTGGCCTCCCCAACTTCGGTCTGCATTAGTAGCTTGAGGTCGGTGGCGAACTTCGCGCACGTCGCCGTGAGTATCGCCAAAAAATTGGAGACTTCCGCGAGGTTGTCTCGCTCGCAGTGCCACGCTATTGCCGGTACTCCGAGTCCCAGTTCCTTCGCGAGTAGATCTTGACACTTCAACCCAAGCGGTACATCGTCTAACAAAGCGTGTGCGTTATGTGACGATGCCTCGTTGAGCGTAGCCAAAGTGCCGGCAGCTCCGCCGAACTCAAGGACTAGCAATCTAGGCTTGAGTTCGGTCAAGCGCTCTTGGTGACGCTGAAAACACGCGAGTAGCCGTGCCATCTTGAAGCCGAATGAGATGGGGACTGCTTGCTGGAGGTTCGAGCGCGCTGCCATCGGTGTCGACTTGTACTTGTCAGACAGTTCGACCAGGCTTTGGATGATGGACTCCAGCAACTTCTCCACCAGCTTCAGACTCTCCCGGAGTTGCAATACTACGGCAGTATCTGTAACGTCCTGAGTCGTCGCGCCCCAGTGAACGTACTCGCCGAGACCAGGGGCGATAGCGTTGACATTTTTCACCAGCTGCTGCACCATGGGCAGCACGGGATAGCCAATCAACTCGGTCTGTCTTCGCAACTCGTCAAAGTCCAGTTGATCGACTTGACAGTGCTTCACGATCTCCTGCGCAGCATTCTGCGGGATGATGCCCAGCTCCGCCTGGACCTTGGCCAGTCCGGCTTCGAACTCGAGGAAGTAAGCTGTCCGTCGCTCGTCCGACCAGATGGCCGCCATCTCGGGCGTGGAGAAGACATTGCGGAAGACACTCGAGTCGAGAACAGTCGTCATGCTGAACAAGAAGCTCCGTGAATGTTCGATCGCACGACGTTCCTCAGGAAGGAGGGGTACATGTATCAACCGTTGGATTCTGTGGTGACGAATGTAGGACAGTAGCAGACGACCGAGTGAATCATTCGGCAATGTAGACTAGGAAGCGTTTCCCATGATCGCCTGGTATGACCATTTCTCCGTACATGTAGCTCGAGAACGTCTCTGGCGCGTATGTGCCATGGCCGTCTCCGCACACGTGAGCTTGGCTTGAGATGATCGTTGGACGATCGACGCATGTTCATATGGTAAGGTCTCGATTCTGACGCGAGACCCACGAGTATC
>Ga0058704_10000103_pt1 | contig 45157 bp, 44 predicted proteins | sample AgamicMgSfe_FD_71363 | JGI IMG/M metagenome (GOLD analysis project Ga0058704, IMG submission 71363) | Agave microbial communities from Guanajuato, Mexico - Mg.Sf.e | ecosystem: Host-associated > Plants > Phyllosphere > Phylloplane/Leaf | place: Guanajuato, Mexico | collected 2012-05-30
CCCTTCGCCTCCTCCACCAACCGATCCAATTCATTCAAACTCCCCACCACCTCCCTCTCCCTTAGGATCGCCTCGAATTCCGCCCGCATGCTCGTCCCCAGATGCTCCGTGAACTGCTCGTGCAGCACGCGCACGCTGCCGGGGACCTGGCGCGCGGGCGTCGGGAAGCAGGCGGCGAAGTTGGAGTGGGAGCAGGATTTGAGGACGTGGGTGACGGCGTCGTTGTAGAGTTTTTGCAGGGTTGTGGCGCGTGGACCCGGGTATGAGGGGAGAGGTGGGACGGGAGTTGGGGAGGGCGTGCGGGAGGGTTTGGTGGGTGGAGGGACTTGTGGTTGGTTTGATGGTGAGGAAGGCATGGTTTCGTGGTTGTTGTGGTGTTGGTGGTGGTGGTGGGTTGGCGTTGTTTGACGTTGATGGCGCGCGAAAGACGTGGAGTCAGTTGCCTCGGCGTTTGCCAAGGTGACGCGTCCGCACGTGATTGAGACCGGCAGGCTAAATTCTTGGTGAAATCGCTTCCAAGACTCTTCCATTCACTCTGCTTTGTTGCACTGCTGCTTCGCAGGTACCGTCTGGGGCATCCAGCAGCACACGAGGAACACAGCATCAGGTCTTGTAGTCACTCGAGATGGCCAACATCCCTTTCACTTGTTTAATCTGATGGCAATCCACCTGGATCAGAAACAGAGCCAACTTCCGAACAACACCGTATGAAGACGTGCTCCTGATTTATTATTCGTTGCATTTTGCGTCATACACAGTCCTACCTTACTTCTCCTCCTCCCCCTCCTTCTTCTCTTCTTTCTCCTCTTACTCGAACTACTCTACCATCCACTCTCTCCCATTGTTGGAGATGGAATCAGTCGAAGAATGGAAGGCCAGCCTCAGTTACTTTATACTATCCTTGATAACCTGCTATTAGTACGAGATCAAGTCGCGTACCGCCACGCGATGATGCTTGACTGAGGAGGATGCCGACCTCAACAAGCCTCGCGGAGACTTCACCTATCTCAGCCCCTGTCATTCGCCGCCGACCGCGTTCGACCAACACGCACCAGCGCGTCTCCCGTTTGTATTCTTTCTCAACTTGACTCGATGGTTCAAACAAAGAGAAGATGCGACTGCAGCGAAATCTCGAGGGCTTTTCGACATGAGTCTGGACTGAACTACCTTGCGTGGATCGAACGGATCACAGGAGATGCGAATGCGGGCGAAAGCTTCAAGGCTTCCTGAGAGGAACACTGCTATCTCTTCGGGGCATGTATAACGCAGACATCTGGACGGGACGGTGGCATATCTCGGGCTGGGTTCATTCTCAGCTTACAAATAGCTCAACGAGAGCCTACTACGAGAGGACGGCAGTTTGGATTGCTACGAGGCTAAATGTGTGTCTTGCATACGACCGAGGTGGATGCGCTGAAAGGGAAAAAGCACGCGCGGCTGAATTTGTCGACGACATGGCTCGGTCTGTTCGCCTCCAACGCGACGTGACTTATTGACGGACAGGCGAGGTTTGCGCGTGGCCGCAGTGTTCACCTTACCTACGCCTTAGTCAGCAAGCCAGTCTCGTTGAATATTACGCTTGCCAAGGCGGCGCAATACGACATTATCGCTGCCTGCTTGGACACTGTCGTCGGTGACATGATGAGCTATGTCGAGCAGCCACACCCTACCGTCACGGACGGCACGGTGTGTTTTCAGGCAAGATGCTGCAGAGCGAAGCCATCGAGCCGGAGCGACCAGTCTTCCCACTTACCATGGCGCTTGGCATTGAGTCGAACACTGCTTCTGCTTCTGCTGGAGCCATCGAAAATTGAGCCTGCGGCGGAAAGTGAGCTGGTGCAAGGACGTCATGCTTTCACGGTACCCCAATTCCTTCGCCCCTTTCCCTTCTCCTTCGCGTCCCCGTAGATACGAGTCTATGAAAAGCAACAACGAAGATGGGCGACCTCGAGGATGGCTAGAAAATGGTTGTTCAGCGGCCCTGCAATGGTCCTGGCAGCTAGCTCCCTTCACGGTCGAACATCGCCGACGTTCAGTTGCATGCAAGGGATGTGGTTAACGGATCACTGCGTTGTTGTGATCACGGAAAGATATCCCAGTACATGTACTTCCGTCTTCACTTCCCAGTCGGACCTCAACCGGCAGATGCTGTGCATGTAACGAAAGTACAAACACGTGCAGTAGCACGAAAATGGTGTTCGGACGGACGAATGATGAGAGGAGAACCTCTTTCATGCTCCTATCGGAGTCGGTCGAGGAGAACAGTTTTGCTTGCTCATTTTTACACAGAAGTTTTATTGTATGTACCCATTTCCACACTCAATTGAATGGCATAGGTACGAGACTGTTAGCTTTCGGGCTCATTGACATCTGCCCACGCTGTCACCCCGACTGATGACAACGTTGGTGATGAACGCTTGTGGTACATCAGTCTCCCGCCGCAGGTGGCTAACCTCCCGTAGTGGAGACTGTTTTCACCAACCTCGCCTCCTCCAACCTCGCATCACGCCTAATCTCCCGCGGCTCATCGATTACGCACAACCATCCCTTCGCAATGCGATACATGCAGCTCCATCGTGCAGAAGTTGACCAGCTTTATCCAGCAACTCGATCGCAGGCCTTGCCATAGAAGGCCAATGCGATGGCGCATGGTTGTCAACGCTCGTGCAGCGTGCTTTCAGCAGGTCACGCCATGATGACTTGCGATGAGCGTATAAGACGCAAGAGGCAATTCGACCTTTGCGTGAGTGGCGGCAACCTGCAGTATTGGCACGGCGTGCAGCGGGTAGAACATGACGGTTGATTAACAGGGGAAGACCTGCTCTCCGCGAAAGGCGTATCCGTCGTTCGAGCCTTCAAACAAGACATCCGTCTTGCTTCGCCATGCCTGTCAAACGCTTGGTCAACGCTTTTGACGTTGCGGCAACCCCACGCGAGCGCCTCTGCGTCTGAGCATCCGGCCGCCTGGTTGTCCTGTGCAGTATGCAGTTATGCGAGCTGTCATTTTTCGGTCGCCGTTTTGGAGTTACAAGCTTACACGGTAGGCAGAGCTGTGGTGCCGCGCCGTTACCTTACGCACCCCCTTGCAGCAGCGCTCGGCAGTTGCGACTCACCCCTATCGTGAATATGAGGTGCCCAATGGCTGTAGGTACGCTGGGTCTTTGCTCAACACCTTGACGGATATGATGCTTCTGTCGCCGCCGTTGGACTGATTACCTTGGTCTTAAGGTCTACGAGCCCATATTCGATGGCAAACACGCAGCGCTCTTGCGAACGTAAAACCCACGGCATCCTGCATACGACCGTTGACATGAAGCTGCGCAGGTCGCGCAATCTCCCGCTGATCGCTGAGTGGTTAGGCACGTTTCACTTACCTGTAGACCTTTTGCTCCGCAGCTCTTGAAGCCCCTCGTTCCGGCTCGCTGGTATCAACAACCTCCGCTGCCCATGCGCCTTACCCTCGCGAAATCAGGAGCCGTTCTCACTAATGACGCTTCGGTACAGGCTGGAACATCCTGCGCGCGGGCCGACCTGACACCCATCGAACACCCGCGAGAAGCGACTCCGCAGTCTCAAACGCAGAGTTGGTGGTTGGTGTTGCGGGGCCTTCACGGTCGTCGCATGGCGAAACAGATAAGACAAAGAAGCGCTGATGTTAGCTGCCGGTGTTGCGAGGTCTGCTTCTCATCATCGTGCTTTTTTCTCAACCAGGTGGCTGCTTTTGTTGCTTTTGCTAAAATAATTCACCTTACCCTTGCTGGTAGGTCTTGTGTCTTTGTTATATCAGAAGAAAAGTTCTGTCTCTTGCTTTGCAGGTTGTGCTGGAGGATATTGCTGCGTGCGCTGGTTTTAGTGTGGCTACTTGTTTCTGGCTCTTTCCTAATCCGGAAGTCGGCGTGAAGCTCACAAGTAAGGATCCCCCTTTTGGCTATCCTCGCAACCTGGCAAGCCACGATGCCCGTACCTTGTGCATGCATGATGTACTTCTGACACCACGCCGAGCACCACACTTCACGATCGTTCTGTTGACACAGTGCATAGCAACGGCTACCGTGCTCTCAACACCCAACCAAGGACGACGGATCGCGCGTGGGTGCCGTCTTCCTGCACGCCACAACACTCACCGCTGAAGGCGAACTATTCTGCAACCTTCCGTCTACGCATCGTGCAGCTCCAACTCTGCGCATCGTGCATTATCGACCCCTCAACACATTCGCCGCCTGGCCACCCACCAGCGGTCGCATTGGCGCCCTGGCACACCGCAACATGGACGACCTGCAGTGGGGTAACCTGAGGCGTAACTTCACCTTCCGCCAGACCTCAGGTGGTAGTGAGGTTCCCCTTCACGCTCGACACTTCACATCGTTCGTCGGAGGGCCTTCTTACTACACCTACCCCCAGTCCCCGGCCGTCCCACACTGGAGCCTCCAACACAACAATTTGCCGACTCATACCGTGACCTCAGGTATGTCTTCTTTCGAGGAAGGCTTCGTCGATCCGCACGAGCCAGTGCTGGCCGATCCTGTCCTTCGACCATTGCCCGTCGTCCAGGCCCATGCGAGAGCCTCACGAAGCGATCTTCGGCCACTGCAGCCTACAAGCCAGCTACCACTCTGGTACAATACGCCCAACGCCGCACCAATCAAGACAGAGAGCAGCATTGCTTGGCCTGGGCCAGAGATCCTGCCCGGGCGCGTGGACTCCTCGCAGTATTCGGACATTTCCTTCGACGACTGGATGCAATCGTCGGTCGAATATGACGCCTCGTCGCCGTCGTCGGCCGCCACGCTCTCCGACGGGCCCTTCACGCCAATCTCGAGCAGCAATTCCTCCTTCCTGGACGTCTATGTCCGTGGAGATCATCATCTCCACAACCCAGTAGCCTTGGACTGCATCCGCAAGGTGGAGAGCGATCCTGAAATGATATTGCATATGCCGCCAACAGGTCATGCCCAATTCGCAAGACACGCCCCCGGTGCTTTCCTGAACCCAGACACGAACGCATCTGACTGGTCGCATGTGGTCAACAACATGGCCACTCTGCAAACTCAACACGCACCGAGCCACGACGCCGAAGCGGCTTCCGTCTACAACTCCGCACCACGTTTCCCATCATACAGTCCGAGTGCGGTCTCCGAGTCATGGGCTGCTGAGGGCTCATCCTCGATTGACAATCTCAACGCCAGCTTCCATTCGACCAACACGCTGTCCACGTCCTTTTCGTCACGTGCGAGCGACGGCCTCTGCGACGAAACGAGAGACGAACTGCTCGTCCGTAAGCGCCACGAGGGCATGAAGTACGGCGACATCAAGCGGCGCTACGGCTTCCACGAAGCCGAGTCGACGCTGCGTGGGAAGTACCGAGCCCTCACCACCCTCCCTCGCGACCGGGTGCGCAAACCGTCGTGGACCAAGAAAGATGTAAGTCGATCCCTCACTCCAGGAACCTTCGCCGGCACCGGAACTGACACCAACGACAAACAGTTGAGACTGCTCCGGGACGCGCAGACGTACTTCCTCGTCGAAGAGGGATACCAGCACAAGGCCAAGTCCTACCGCAAAGTGCCGTGGAAGAAAGTGGCCGACTGGATGCTCGAGCACGGCGCGAGCTATGCTTTCGGTCCCGGCACGTGCGCGCGCAAGGCGAGTGAGCTGGCGGTTCAGCAGGAGGGTGCTGCTGCTGCTTCCGCCGCGAGGAAGAGATTGCGTGTGGTTCGTAAGGAGGACTGAGTAAATCGCCTTGAACCACAAGTCGGCATTCACTTTGGGATTTGACTCCAGGGCGTCTTTGAAAATTCATGGAGTTTGATTACGAAGCATATTCATCGGTGGTGAACAGGGTTTCCCATAGCGTTTTGAGCGACATTTGTTTGGCCCGCACGTGAAGAAAAAGAGATGGCACTTGACGACTCCTCACAGGGATAATGAAGAAGTAAAGGGGCATCGCAGGCCGAAGCGCTGGACTTTCTTAGATGTAGGGTATGTAGTTCACTTTGAGCAGAGGGCGGAGCTCAGCGATATCGCCACTCGCTTCGAATGACTTCTTGGAACCCATGATGCATAACAGAGTTTCAAGTTCATCATCGATACTTCATTCGACTGCTGCAACTGCTGACCATCACCACCACTTCTCGCACAACACCCTTTCCGGTGCCATACCGGGTTGACGACTCAAGAACCCAACAACCTCATCCGTCATCTTCGGCGGACCGCAGACACAGCACAGTGTCCCTTGACGGTCGTGCTCAGGCCCGTACAAACTCTCCTTGAAACCGTCGAGAGCGCGGGTCAGATCCGCTTCCGTGATCCTTCGGCCGAAGGTCCGGTTGGGAAATTTGCCGTGCTCGATCATACCGTCGTCGCCGGTGCCTGTGAGGTACAGCGATAATGTCACGTTCGGGTCGTCCGCGGCGGCTACGAGGTCCATTAGTCGAGGGAGAAAGAGGATGCTCTGCGCGTCGAGCTCGGCGTTTCCTCGGGCGCCGTATACGAAATGGATTTCGTGTGGTCGCCTCGATGACCTGATCAGGTGGGAAAAGATCGAGACTAGAGGGCTGAGCAACAGTATTGTCAGCGATTGTCTTTGATTGAAAGGCAGGGACTGCATTACTTGATGCCCACGCCACCAGCGACAAGCACGAGTCTATCGACGCTCCCAATGTCGTAGCTCTGAGGAGGCCAAGTAAAGCTGCCGCCTACCCTGACCACAATCTGCTTGTGGAGAATGTCCTCCTGCGGACGCCACAACCATTGTGCAGGCGGATTGCTGCTCCTTTGCACGGCGAGTTCCAAGTAGGCCGGGGAATGCCGCGTCGGTCTCGCTTCAGCTGGTGTTGAGGTGATCGTGAAGCCTCCGGCTTTGGGGATACCCGGGATGAACGTATCGAGCCATTGGCCAGGGAGGAACTTTACTAGACCCTCAATCAGCGTAGCAAAGGTCTACCGCCGGCAGAACAGACCTTGATGATGTGGTTCGGATCTGCAGAGCTCAATCTCAGCAGTCTTACGCTTGAGTTGACGTTACGGATATTGGAAAGAATCACTGGCTCGAGTTGGTTTCCACGGGGCTCGGCCGCCGTTCGATCCTCGTGAGGGAGAGACGAGCGCACGGTCGCCATGGCTCGTCTGCTCAGCCGCCAAGCGAATACATGTACACCGGCGGTTGAACTTCTGAATGTCGACGGGCCTAGGAGCATGTCTACAAAGTCTCGTAATGAGCTTCTCCTGAAAAGCTGTATGTGCAATATGTTAACACCCCCCTCGGCAGTCAATCGTTGACGTTGAAGTTGCGGGATGGTCCGAGCGGGAGAAGGCCAAGACTTCGACTTCACTTCCTACATGTATCCCCGTACAGTGTACCTCCATACATGCAAGATGAACTCATCTCTTAGCTTCACATTTCTGAGGCTCTTGCGCAAGCCGCGCCCCTCTTACCCATCGCTCTAATGAGTGGTGTTGACGCGACAACAGCCTCAAGAGCTGCTATACGTCTCGATGGCCCGGGAGTCAGAGACTGCTGCCGTCTCCGAGGTGCCATGGACCGACCACAACTTTCGTCTTGTTCACAACAGTTGCACGTTCAGATTGATGATTGACGGTACCTGGAAAGGTACCTGGAAAGGATCGAGCACGTTTTGAGCACTTGCAGGCACGCAGCTAATCATGCCTTGTGAAAGTACCTACTTCAAGGACTTCTGTGTATCTAGGTATATTGCGGCTTTCGGTCACTGGGCGCCCTTGTTCTGCGCTCTCAGTCGGAGCGGAGGCCACCGCCAGGCTGTACGTCAATAAACGAAAGGCTGCGCCACGTCGCGAGGTAGATCTTCCATATATCGACAGCCTTGCGATACTCCTCTCTTTCTTTCTTTCTTTCTTTCTTTCATTCACCACTCTCGACTCGCAACATCTCACCAATCTCGTCTCGCAACTTCATGTCTTTCTTTATGAGGGAATCTGTCTGGCAGTCTCAATAGCTTACATGTGTGCACCGGACAGCTCCAGCATGGTATGTCTTACAATCGGCTGCGAAAGGCTATATCTTAACATGCCACAGGAAACGCGTGGGACCCCTCGCTTCAGTGCTCAGTCTACGGGTGGCACGACGCCTGTAGGTAGTGATCATGGCATGAACCCATCACCTGCTGAAGGCGGTCGGAAATTACCCGCTACCGCGCTCATGCAGACTGGTCCGGATAACAAGCAATGGATCGATCTCGAGTTCGTATCCGCCAAAATGTTGCAGGAGTTGCGTCGACAATACGATCCGTCGCTCAAAGACGAGTCCCGTCATCCGCTGGCCAAAGGCGCGGCAAAGTTCAAAGCGTGGGCCAGACAGAGCAAGCTCGGTATCGACATTCGACTTCGACGGAAGATCAACGCAGAGCATGATGAGGTCACCGACATCCATCTGGTACCCGACTCAAACACGTCCGCTTTGGTGTCAGACCCCTACGTGCACAGTGAGAAGCCTCCGTGGGTGGCGGAACTGCCGGCGCGTAACGAGGTCAACGAGATGCCCGATAACGCTGTACTGCCAGAGTTGACGGCCATACCCCAGTACGAACTTTCTGGATCATCCATAGGTACCAGGGAACAATTACCTCGGTATGAGCCACGAGAGGACACTACAGTACCTGCACCCCAGCAGTCAGGGCACGAGATCTCACGTCAGAGACCCGCATCTCGGTCAAGTATGATGGCGACGCCGCAAGAAGGTCTTTCTGTTCACCATCCGGACGAAATAGAAGGTCTTTCTGTTCACCATCCGGACGAAATAGAAGGTCTTCCTGTTCACCAGCCGGATGAGACAGCACGTCTATCAGATCACCAGCCGGATGAGACAGTACGTCTATCAGATCACCAGTCGGATGAGACAGCAGGTCCTCCTGTTCACCAGCCGGACGAGACCAGGCCTGAAGAGACTGTTGATTCCCGTGAGCACCAGACCGCTCCCACACGGGATTCTGAGGAGCAACAACGTGTACAAGGCTTGCAGCTCGACCTAGCTGAAGCGAATCGCAGATTGGAGGAAGAGCAACATAGTAGAGAGAGATTTGAAGCCCTCCTCCTCGATGTGCGCGATGAGTTGTCAAAACAACGCAAAGGCGAAGAGAGCTCAGTCCTTAACAAAAGCATCTTGCGTGGCCTCAAGGTGGCCGACTCTTCGCGTTATGAGACAGAGACTGACATGGAGCCCCCGAGCCCGAGCGATCGAAAAGCCAAATCTGCGGTACGCGGCAAAAGAGCACTCGTCACTCCTAGGAACAAGAAGAATGCAGGAAAGCTCAAGGTTCCTTCGATGCCTTCCTCTTCACACGCTGCAACACACGAAGACCCCGGAGTGGTGTCAAATGCTCTGTTAGAACGCCAGTCAACAGCCCCGAAAAGGACACCCGCATCAGCTGGCAGTGAAGAGGTGTGGGCGGCGTTGCTGAACGCACAAGCGAAGATTGTTGGACCAGAACATCCCTTAACGTATCAAGCAAGGACGGATCTGGCTCGTAGCAGAGCATCCAAGCACCAGCTATCTGGCGACGGTGCCCTCAGCGCACTTCGAGATAGTCGGGACTTGGCGGCCCAGATCCTAGGAGAGGTGCATCCTTTAGTTGCTGTATTCTCTGAAGATCTGAAGACGCTTTCTAGCTTGACTGGAAGCGCGTTGGAGAAGGAACAAAGCAGTCCCACGGCCAGTGGGAGTTCGCCGCTCTCGTCAGTCCCAACTGTCGACATCCGCATGGCGACCGATACAACACCTCCTGGACCCGACCTCCAGTTGCAGCGACCCTCACCAGACGCTTCCACCACTGGACCGTCGCAGCTTCCGGATGATAGCGCGAAGCTTGAGCTACCCCCACTTGACACGAACCAATTCCCATTCGAGACGTACGAGGGGCGCAGCCTCGACTCCAGCGAGGCTCAATGGAACTTATGGCATCCGCCTTATAAGCCACGGCATCGGCTCATAATGTTCGGTGGGATGGTCTTGGCTGCTGTCGCGAAAGGTTCCATCAACTTTTTCCAATGGTTGCAGCGCACCTACGGCCCCGAGCAAGCGGTTGCGCGGGATAAAGTGCGCGTAAGGTGGACTTGCTCGTGTGGAAAGCAACTTTGTGACGACTTCATTGAGAAGCGTCAAGGTGCAGCGCGTGAGCTCGAGGCGTACCTCAACTCGCCTCGGACCTGCACCGGTGGGACACCCATCAGCCCATCCAGTACCCCAGGAAGTCGAAATATTGGAGGGAGCTCTTTTGTTGGCAGCCAACCGTCAACGCAATCCCCGGGGCCGAGCAGCGGAATGCCGGGCCGCGCAAGTGACCCAAAGTCGCCTCTTACATCTCCCACATACCCACCGTTTTGGACGCCGCTGCAGCTTCTCCCCGAGTCACCATGGCTTCTGACGTGCACGAGCGAAGACCGTTTCACCACAAAACTCGCGCATCTCGATATGTCCACGCAAAGGATCCGCTCAGACAAAGATCTCGCTCTATCGATTCGAGATCACTACTTTAACGCCAACAAAAGGTGGTGGCGCCGTCTCCGTTTACGCGGCCTGTCCAATATCGAGTTTGTGCAGTTCGAGCTGCACAAGAATCGTTTCGCAGACGTGAGAAAATGCCCTGACATGCCGCCTGTTGAAACTTCCGATTACAACTTCGCTCCCAGCGACCTCATCCCGCCCGTAGGCAGTCAGGCTCTCCTCCACCTATTCAAACACCCCGAAGACTACGAGAACGAGGACATCGCGTACCAGCGGGTCCCGAAAAGAAACGGTCGCTTGCAGCTCGGCGTCGGCTGGGGCATCAATCTGGTGGAGGGGTTCGAAGCGTCAAAAGTCTGGCTCCTGATCATTTCATTCTTCGTGTTGGGCAGCTTCGTTTTTGGCATTACTTGGGCTTTGATCAAACGGGATGTGCAAGGGGCTTTTGGCGTCGCGGGTTATATATGCACGCTTGCCGGATTGCTTGTTGGCTGGTTGCAGGCGACTCTAGGTTGAGATGCGGTGTACGGACGGTTTTCCAGTAATCAGGGCTGGTCTAGCAGACGGGGGATTTTACAGCAGCAGATGGAGTCGGGTAGAGTGGTATACATGTATTGTGGACACGGTGGAAGTCTCGCCGCTAGGAAATCGGTAATGTAGTCACGTAACGGACCTTGACTGGCGAGGAAGCGTGGCATCTCCGAGAGACGGACTCAGCCCCTGATACCTCGTTGACTTCGAATCGGAAAATCAGTTGGCCACTCACGTTACTACGACATGGCCTTCCCAGCGATCCAACTTCGACCTTCGGGCAGGAAGATCAGATCGACATTGCGAGACTGCCGGGTGACGTCAGAGCGCTTGCTCTGCCTCTTTCTGGAGGTCTACATGTACGGTCACATGGAGACAGTAAAGACATTTACACGCAACCTTTCTCGTGCTTGAATTACCTTCCAATAGACGAGCAGTGATGAGCACCCTGGCGACGCTCGGCATCTTGTCCATTGGTGACATGGGCCTGGGCATCAGCAAGATCCTCACAGCCCACAATTACCGTGTCATCACCAACGCCTCGGACAGGAGGTGCGCTGGTTGAGTGCTTTCGTAACAGATATGGCTCGACTGACCGACTGAAAAAGCCAAGCCACACAAGACCGAGCGCGCAAAAACTCCATCAGCCTCGTCTCGACCGACACCGAACTCTGCAACGCGGCAGATTACATCCTATCCATCGTGCCGCCTCGCGATGCGCTCGCCACCGCTCGACGGATTGCAGCCGCGTCTATGCAGGCAGATTTCAAGAAGCGTTCTGGACCGCTGTATTTCTTGGATTTGAACGCCATATCCCCGCGCTCGGCGAGGGAGATCGAGGACGTCTTTGCCACGACATCGTCGGAGATCAGACTCATCGACGGCGGGATCATCGGCAGTCCACCGAAGCTCCAAGAAAGCGGAAGCTGGTATCGCCCGAGTGTGCCCGTGAGTGGACCTTACCGTTTGGATCAGGCGCAGCCCAGCGGTGAACACCTCGCCTCTCTGCTCCACGTCAAGCACATCAACGACACGATCGGCGCCGCGACGGGGCTGAAGATGTGCTTCGCCAGCTTATCCAAAGGCTTCACCGCCCTCGCCATCCAGTCCTTCACCTCGGCACAAAGTCTGGGTGTCCTGCCGGAACTCAAGGAGCACCTGCTTGCGTACAATCCTCCCGCGGTTACGATAGCTGAGAAGGGTTTGGTTAGCATGTGCCCGAAGGCATACCGGTGGGTTCGTGAGATGGAAGAGATCGCGGCAACGTTCGAGGCCGATGGTGGGTTTAACCCGGATGAGAGCACATTTCGGAGTATCGCCCGGGTGTACGAATTGGTGGCTGATGGGACGGAGCTTGGGAAGGAGACCACTGAGAACCGGACGCGTGGGAAGACCGCGGAGGATGTTGCGTTGCTGATGGGTGAAGGCATTGCGCGCAGGAAGGAGAAGACGGAGTAGCTCGGCATCCTTCACTCTCCCCGTTCCACTACTCCATCTCACGTTTCATCCAGCCGTCAACCCCGAGTAGGCCGCCGTCAGGGTTACTTGGATCCATTGACCACTTGCGTATAGGCCCAATGGCTAGGGAAGAAGTATAACCCGCTCTGTACATCTCGATCCCGGCCCAGGCAATCATAAGAGCATTATCTGTACATAGCCCTACCGGAGGACATGATAGCTGAATGTGACTGTAGCCTCTTGCGTCCAGCATACTACGCAGAACGTGGCGTAAGAACTGGTTAGAAGCCACCCCACCGGACACAACGATGGTATCGCCCGTCCATCGCTGACCCACAGACTCCAAGTGGAGCATGATACGAGACGCCAGATGTTCGAAAGCTACCCGCTGCACTTCTCGTGCCATGTCTTGTCTTTCAGCAAGGCTGACGTCGGCGGGTAGGCGCGGCTCAGCTGTGTGGCTCCCGTCCGATGCCGTCTTGAACTTCAGAAATCGCTCAACAGAACTGAGCAGGCCTGCGAAAGAATAGATCATGCGCCTCGAGCTTTGGCCGCCTTTGCTCTCGGCCAGTGGTGGACCTAGAGACCAGCCCCACTTCGTCGTTCGGCGTTCCAGCTCCTCTTGTCGTCGTGCGGGAGCAGTATAGTGATAAGCAGGGTCATTACTCTGGGAGCATTGGACCGATTTATCTCCACGATCAAGTTCGAGCTCGTCATCGTGATCGTGCACTTCCGTACGAATGTGTGTGTGAAAGGCGAATTTCGCCAATGCTCTGCCATACGGCGGCAGTAGAAGTTCTGGTGGCAGGATAGCCCTCGCTGCCTGATCCAGAAAGTTGCCGAGAGCGATGTCTTGCGTTTCGGCCAGTATGGCATGTTCGGTCAGACCGGTAGAGTCAACCAGCATTGTGTGCCCACCACTGGCCAAGACGGTCAGGAATGGGAAGTTCGGCTGCGGCGCTCCGGACGTGATGCGATCTGATTCGCCATCGCCGTTAGCCATGGCGCTCACGAGTCGTGGTGTCAAAGCATGGGCTTGCATATGGTGCACCCCGATGAATTGACAGTTCCAAGCGACCGCGAGGCCTTTAGCCGTGTCAAGGCCTACGGAGAGGTTACTTCGCATGCCAGGACCTCGCGTGACGGCTACGAGATTCGGTGAGTCTCGCGTTCGATATTGGCTGGACGTGACTTGCTTGCTGACAGTCACCAGTCGAGCTGTGGCTTTTTGCACGAGTAAGGCAAGATTGCTGCGGTGAGAGTGCAGGGCAACGAGTGGATGGATGCCTGCAAAGCTCTCGCTATTGGCCGTCTCTTTTTCGTGAAAGATCACCTCTAATGCGTCGAGTCTCCTGGGCGGCCGGGGTAGGGTCGCATCGCGGGTGTCGTGCTCGTTGTCGGCGACCTTGACGATAGCTACGGACGTATCATCACATGAGGTCTCGATTGCAAGGACGGTCAGTCGTCGTCGACAGAAAACCCGTGAAGATGCTGTCCTTGGTATACGGCATCGAGATTGCAGAAGGCTTCTCGCGAGCGTCGCATTGCCACTGCTCATCATCCAGAGTGGGGATATAGAGAATGTCAGCTTTCCGTATCGTGCGTCCTCGACGGCGATGAGGCGTAAACGCTGTTATTTAAGGTTGACATTTAGTTCATACAGGGTTCTTGGGTTGTCGCCTCGGGCCGTTCATATGGGGTACATCCGCTGGGCGCGTCATGCGCCACGGGTGAACCACATGCATTCGTTTGTTTCGCGACCGACGCCTCAGCATGCACCGTTTCCTCTACTTCCTGCTGTAGCCTGATTGAAGATATCCACGATGGCGACCTAGATATCGCGGACGTCGGCCTGGCCTCAACATCCCAACAATGGCTGACGCACGCAAGTCCACCGACGGACCGCCGGTCACATCGAAGGAGGCATGGGACTACCACACCTTGCCCGACTGGGACGATGACTTTTACGACGAGGATGACATCCTCGCCTTCGCCTCCGCTCTGTCTGCGCCAGAACACTCGCCTTCGGAGGAAGACCTTCTCAACCCGAGCAAGAAATCGGCGGACGCCGAGTTCATCACGGCACTCAATGACTGGCGCCCGATTCGCCAGCGCGTCCGGGATAGCAAGCAACCACCCAGCCACGCAAGCACGAAAGCCAAACGCCGGAAGAAGCCGCGGAGAGGGCGAGACGAGACGCGAGAAGGGTGGACGTACTCGGTGTTGAAGTACCCTTTCCTCGTCACTGTGTTCGTCTGGCTATTCTTCCTCGGCCTCTCATACCTCTTGACCCGGCTGTACATCTACGCGTACGAGCAATACGTGACGTGGCGTGGGAAAAGGGAGAGACTGCGGAAGAGCTTGAGACAGCAGACAAGCTACGAGGAGTGGGTCCGGGCTGCGAAGGATTTAGATCGCCACCTGGGCAGTGATCGGTGGAAAGAAGACGACGAATATGCGTACTATGACAGTCGGACTATCAAACGTGTCATGGAGCAAATGCGGCGGTTACGGCAGCGAGCCGAGACGGAGGAAGATGGCCCACTCAACAGCGTTGGTGGGCAGAGACCCATAGACGATCTAAGAGGCCTGGCAGAAGCGTGCGTGAAGAACAATTTCGCCGGCTTTGAGAACACCAGATTGTATTCCGAGACGTACTACGGGACGAAAGATCTCGTGCAGGATTACGTGGACGAAGTGTCGACTTCGCTACGCTTTCTGCTGTTCAGCCAGCAGTTGACGCAGGAAGATAAGCGAAGCCTCTTCAAACATCTCAGTACCAATTTCGGCAGTACAGCGCTGTGCCTGAGCGGTGGTGCGACGTTTGCATACTATCACTTCGGCATCGCCAAGGCCTTGCTGGACGCCAGTCTGCTCCCAAACATCATCACCGGCACTTCGGGCGGTGCCCTGGTGGCGGCGCTCCTCGCCACCCGTACAGATGTTGAGCTGAAAATCTTGCTGATACCGGCCCTTGCCTACCGTATCACGGCTTGTCATGACACATTTGCAGTCTGGGCTCTCCGGTGGTGGCGCACCGGGGCCCGCTTCGACAACGTAGATTGGGCCAAACGGTGTTCCTGGTTTTGCCGTGGCAGCCTGACCTTCTTCGAGGCGTACCAACGTACGGGACGGATCCTGAATGTATCCTGCGTGCCATCAGACCCGCACTCACCCACCATTCTCGCAAACTACCTTACAGCTCCCGATTGTGTCATTTGGTCCGCTGTTCTCGCCTCAGCCGCGGTGCCCGGGATCCTCAACCCTGTCGTACTGATGCGAAAGAACCGCGACGGCAAGCTCGAGCCGTACTCGTTCGGGCACAAATGGAAAGACGGCTCTCTTCGCACAGACATTCCGCTCAAAAGTTTGAACCTACATTTCAACGTCAACTTTAGCATCGTCAGTCAAGTCAATCCGCACATCAATCTCTTCTTCTTTTCTTCGCGAGGGACCGTCGGCCGACCAGTGACGCATCGCCGAGGAAGGGGATGGCGAGGTGGTTTCCTTGGCTCAGCGGTCGAGCAGTATCTCAAGCTCGATCTCAACAAATGGCTGAAAGTCCTCCGGCATCTGGAGCTCCTACCGCGGCCGTTAGGTCAAGACTGGAGCGAGGTGTGGCTACAACGCTTCAGCGGCACGATCACTATCTGGCCAAGGTCCGTGATGAGCGATTTCTGGTATATCCTCTCCGACCCGACGATGCAGCGCTTGGCGCGCATGATCCACATCGGACAACTGGCCGCGTGGCCCAAACTCAAGTTCATCGCGAACCGAATGGCGATTGAGAAGGTGATTGAGGAGGCGCGGGAAGCCACGCGGCCGCCGACGCAGCCGCTCCCGACACCACTCTTGGACGACCGCAACCTGCGAAACGTGATGTCTGAAGATGACCTTCAGACTCTGCTCGATAGGGCGAGCGCCACGCATACGCCTGTCGAGGTGCCGAGTCGGATGCTGACCCCCGTAGCGCGAAATCCACAGGCCACCTTCCCGGAGCTGCATTCGCGATCAGAGAGTCCGTCTTTCAGCAAGCGCTTCACGGGGTGGCTTGCAGCGAGACCGAGTCCGCGTTCGAGCCAGGGCACGGCGACTCCGACCGCTTTGGACTTCCGCTCGGCGTACTCGAATAACCACGAGAGGAGAAGGGGTAGCGTGATGGAGGAGCTGAGAAGGCAGACCAACGTGTTCTGGGATGACCCGGATGTAGAAGAGAGCCATGAAGATACCGCCACCGAAGACGAAGGATACCAGGACGGGAGCGGACCGGTGATCTTTGGTGGCGAGGATGCCGTCGCCTCTGTGGGCGGCGGTGGTTCTTCGGCAGGGCCACAGAAGAATGGCACCGGAAAGCGCAAGCCTCGTTTCGTGGTGGGCGACGAGACGCGGTAGCGGAGCTATGGCGGAAAGGCGGCGATGGAAGTTGGCGTGGAAGGGTTGAGCTTCGAAGGTGTTTCTAGCCGACGAGCGGCGGGTTCGGGACTTATATCCACTGGACAGACCGGTGCACCGAACTTTCCGCCCCATTGAGATTGAAGCGTTCAAGCGGGTTTTAATGGCGCAGGCATTGCTGATATTAGTAGAGATCGCTAGCTTGGGTACGTGTATCTGGCTCGGAGAGATTCCAGCTATAGCATTAGTGACACAATAGAAGGTCGCAAGACCATTCTTGAAAACTCTGTTCGCAATCGCGCATCGATATTGTGGTCGTAGGACTCGTCCTCTCCCCGTCGTACACTCGGTAGCTCCCAGCTACCAGAGACTTACTTGCCCCTATGACCAGTTTGCTCGTAATGCACGTAGAGGCGATGATAGTGGGACGTCTTATCGCATGGTCGGAAACAACTGGTCAACACACTAGCTGATCATATCATCCGTTGATTGATGGGGTGGTGCTATGGTAAACACCGGGAATAATCGACAGTGAGCAACAATTGTCGAGTGAATGGCAAGAGAACAAGGCTCTTGCCCGGCGGCCTTTCTCGGACGCTGGCTATGGATGCTGCATCGTGGAGGTCACGACCTTGCGTCGCTCGTGCGTGGGTGGCACGGTTATGTCTTGTGGAAGCACGAGGTGATGAGGGGAAATAATGCTGTCTCACGGGACATGATCGTGGTCGCCGCGTGCAGAGGGCGATATCCCGATTTGGATTAGTATGCGGTGGGTAGGGAAGGAGACGCGGTTCGGGGTCGTCGAGGAGAGGAGGAGAAGAGGGAAACACACGATGTGCCGGTGCATGTGGTTATAATAACAAAGTAAAGAAAAGAGGTACATGTACCGTTCCTTTGAACTGGGTGATGTTAGAACGGTAAACGGCCCACTCGTTCCTCCTCGCTCCGATTGGTTTCGCGAGACCCGGGCCCCGCAATGTTCCTCAGCTTTTTCTAGAACGGATGTGCCCAATGTGGAAGCCGGAGAGGCCCCCCTTGCTAGTGGGTGGAAAGGCAGGCGACAGATCCGGCGGCCACTGCCAATCTCTCTCTTCTCCTCCTCCTCACATCCATCCCAACGCCCACCGCCGACCACCGCAGTCTCCCACCCCTTCACGCCACTCTATCAATGCCAATCTTCCCGACACACACTGCACCAGCCCGCCTACAGCACGCCGAGACATCGCTTCCAGCTAGGAGTCGCAACCGCCGAAAGCGCAAAGCGGAACCGCAAAGCCTTCTGAGCAAGCCGTAGCGAGGGGCTGCATTCCACTGATCAAAACACCTTGCGCATCTTGACCACCGCGTGGCAAACCCTCCGACGGCAACCCTCTCGGATTGTAGCGAGTGCTGCCAATGCTCCCCGCGCCGTCTTTCCACCTCCTTCGATAACGCTTGCCCTCGAGTCTCTCGCCCGCAGCCTCAACGTCGCGCATGTGCCAGCGACGGACCGGGTCCCCGCCGTTGTTGCAGAGGAGCTCAGCGCAGCCCGAATGAGGACACGTCCAACCGCTTGCTCTCGAGAGGACGCACTGGAGGTAACACGCGGCGTGCCGGCGCGAGGCCGCTCCGCAGATGGAAGAGTCAGCAGACGAAAGATGCAGCGTTGTATACTTTTGCGCCAGTGCCAGCGGTGACGTTTATGAGCTTCATCACGCCAGCGCGCTGGAGCCGGCGGTAGACGGGGAGCGTGACCATACCACTTCCGGAAGCATATACGACAATGTGCGGATACTCTTGGATGAGGATCAGGGTGGCTTTCATGAGGGTGAGGCTGCGTTTTGTTTCATGAGGCCTGCGCACACAGTACTGATTCCTCTGACCAGTCTTTGTAAGCTCGCGCGCTGATGAGTGCTTGGAGCGGCTGGAGAGCTATGGCAGTACGGTCCCAACGGTGGTTCTGATTGAATTACAAGACGCCTCTAGCGATGGCTCGCCTATACTCGTCGCCCCAGACAAGACAAGTCCTTTTCCCTTCCTGCGGGCATTGGCCGCCGATATCCAGGGGGCCCGATATCTCAAACCCGTCATGCCCTTTGTCCTTCTGACTCCGGATGAGCCCGACTCCGATCCTCCGCTCGACGCTGCCCTCGCAACGGCATGCTTGAGCGCAGGCGCTTTGGACATCGTGCACAACCCACTCGGCAACGAAGACGTCACTCGGCTCGTTGGCCATGTCAAAGATGTGACGAGGCCGTGCGCGCGGTTAGTGGGTTCGACGATGGCGCAAAACTTGGTGGATAGCATCCGGAGCAAAACGCGTACCAAAGTCGCAAGGCATCGGCCCGACACATCCCTCTCCGCGCATCGGAAGCAGGTGGTGGAAGATGCAGTCCGGAGCTGGCACTTTCCGGCACATGAATTCGGAATGGATGAGCTGACATATGCCGCCATGCTCATGCTGGAGCATATGCTGCGCCGTCCGGGCCTCGAAGGATATCGTCTGCCCCGAGCGGAGCTGATGACCTTTCTGCTTGCGACCCGGCGACAGTACAAACACGAGCGTGAGGTCCATTACCACAACTGGAGACATGCCGTCGACGTCATGCAGTCACTGTACTGTTTTCTGCTTGACGTAGGGTTGTGTCCACTGCTGCACGCTGACGAGCGCAAGTCAATGGAGCTCAATCACGTCGAGCAGCTTGTCACGCCTTTGGACGGGCTCATACTCCTCATCTCTGCCGTCGGACACGACGTCGGTCACCCGGGTGTAAACAACGCCTTTCTGGTAGCCTGCAATCATCCGCTTGCGCAATTCTACAATGACAAGTCTGTGCTCGAGAATTACCACTGCGCTGCCTATTCCCAGCTTCTCCGACGGCATTGGCCTTCACTTGGTAACATACCCGGTTTCCGAGCGACCATGATATCCACGATCCTCGCGACCGATATGCAGAGACATTTCGAATACATGACCAACATGGGCGAACTCAAGCGCAAGGTAGACAGCAGCGAGCCAGACCTGAGCAATTGGTCCGACAAAGACCGCGAGAGCACCCGGGAATTGCTGATGGCCCTTCTCATGAAGGCTGCCGACATCTCGAATGTCGCTCGCCCGTTTGGCATCTCTTCTATCTGGGCGCGCATCCTCATGAATGAGTTCTCGCGCCAAGGCGAGCTGGAGTCCGAGTTGCAAATACCGACGTGTCTGTTTGGAGGTCCACCCGATCGAGAGGATGTCCTGGCGGCTGCCCAGAGTCAGAAAGGATTCATGAGCCTGTTCGGCTATCCTCTGTTTTCGGGGATGACGGAGGTCATGCCGAGCGTGTCGTGCGCCATCCGAGAGCTCGAGAAGAATCGCCAGATTTGGGAACAGAAGATTGAGGAGGAGAAGCGCAGGCGCCAGCCGGATGGCAAGGTGGCGCCGCTGACTTTCAGCTCTGTTACGAAAAATGAAGTAGACGAGGCGAAAGCTCGACATCACAAGTCTGAGCCTGCTACAATACCGGACGGCTTGAATCAGAGTGCTAGCAAGAGACAGCTTGCTACTGATTCTAAGTCGCATCCAGCGCACCTACAGAGACATCATATGACCATTGGGATCGCTCCCTCGGATGAAGAGCGATCTTCCGCACCATACTTTCCTGCTGCAAACGCTTACCCGCTGTCCCCAATTGGCGGCGCCTCCCGCCGTTCAAGCAAAGATGTCGCCCTCGACCATCTCCAGCATCTGAACCCGTCTGATCTGTCCGACTCAAGAAAAGGTTCGATCGACGCCAGTTGGCAGATCCACCAGGCCTACCCCGGGTCCAGGCGAGGCAGCAAAGATGAAAGTCTCACGACCATCCTCGTCACCAGTCAAGGCGGCTCGGCCGGAGGCAGCTCATCCTCTTCACCTGGGAAAGCCGCCACAAAACAGCAAGGCTCGCCGGGCAAACACGGCGCAACCAAACGGCAGAGCACGTCCAACAGCCACAAACAGCAGGCCGCGATCCGCAACTCCGTCCCCTCGTCCCGATCGCACACGACCAGTTCCGCCACCGCCGCCACGACCCAAGACTCCCCTTCCACCCAACCCTCCTCCCTCGCGCCCACGACCGACGAGCCCACGCCTTCGGCCGAACACCACCCCAGCATCGCCGCCACCGAAGACCCTTTCATCTCCCCGGGCAGCTGGCCGAGCGATCTAGACGGCACGCCCGAGGCCCCGTCCACGAGCACATTGTCGCCCCCACCCGTCAAGCCCAGCGAGTCATCCCCGCACATGGCCGGCGGTCGGGAGTACGACGACCCTTCGGGCCACAGCACACCGCGGCGCAAGAGCGAGCACGGCGTGCGCGAGTCGAGGAGTCGGAGCCGGTTGCGGGGATTGAAGTTTTGGAAGAAGAGGAGGGATGCCTCTGGCGTTGAGGCTGGGGATGGTAACGGCGGCGGTGGAGGTTCGCCTTGATGATGGATGGATGGATGGAGTTGGACCTCGTTGAAAGCTCTTTCCCTTTCTTGATTCTCGACTCCGTGAGGGTGACTGCTTCTTTCCTTGCTGGTTTTGCCCGCGTTTTTTCAGCATAGTTCATCAGATCTAGAGTCGCGCCGGGGTGTGCGACCGCATGAGCGACTGACCGATCAGATGGTCCTCTGTGTGAGGTGGAAGTGCTTTGCACTGCTCTGGGTTGGGAAGAGTGTAAGCCCGATTACGCGGGATGGGGCAAGGGATGGGACTTGCTGGGGGAGTCAGGAGCTGGAGTGTCCTTTTGTTTTTTTTCCCCGAAAATTTGATGGACATGATATCGCGTGGCATGGCATGGAATGAACTTCTGTTGCGTTGTGCTATCTTATGTCTTTATCTCTTCTTCTTTTTCACCTTTCCTGTACTGTCTGGACGGTGGAGGAATGGGGGAAGGAGGGCGATAGATCTTTTCTCGCTTTTTGGGGGCGGAGGGAGTGTATGAGTGTTTCGGCGGTTTGCTAGACCCATAAGGTATGTATGTAAGCCTTGGAATGCATGTTGGCGATTATGGGTTTCCTCCTATGAGACAACGCGAATCACGTGATTGAAGCCCAAGACACCTTAACGCTCGGGCCGACGTGGTTTCGGATCCGTTGGCTCCAACGGGCTTTTTGTGGACGGCGCTTGGTCGGAACACCCCCGTGGACATCACTCTTTGTGCAGCGTCTGCCTGTCGACTCTCGAGCGACACTCCCTCGAGACCGCCGCTATGATCATCGTATCGAGTCAGACCCTTGCGCGAGGCGGCTTGGTACGTACCGGATGAGGTTCGGCTGAACAGGGCTTCAGGTGCGGTTGGAGCCTGAGGTAGCGCGGGCACGGCGCTTAGAAGAGCGCAGTGCACGCGATGAAGGAGAGCTGCATGCGCCGCGTGAAGAATAGCACCCGGTAGCGACGCAAGCACCTTGAGATTGTCAGGAATACTGTACATTCCGTCCAAGATGCCGTCCTGCGATGAGTGCTCGATTTAGAAAATCTACACACGACGCACTCCGGCGCTCTCCGCCGCGCCGATGCATGTCACGCAGCGGCCGCAGGGCCACCCTATCGCGAGCAGGCATTGGACTGGGCTGATGAAAGAATGTTATGAAACACATGCGAAAGGCCATCTCCATATGCATCGGAAACAGGCGCGACGCTCAGCGACATGATGTGCTTTTCCTGTACGACCTCCCATTCATCCACCTTCGACGACACATGTGGCCTCCTCTGTGGTCGGATGAAGCGCCGACCATGGGGGATTTCTTTCTCTGTTTCAGCTGGGAGCGTAGTCAATGGCTTGGGGCTATTTTCTCAGCGACGTTGACGCGGAGAGGACGGGTGATCGGTTTCATCTGGGGTTGCTGTGAAGGTCATAGGATCTTGACGGTGGCCTTCTTCCTGCGACCAGGAAGGTGAACGATACGGTTGATGGACGACGGGACTCTGGGGCGGTCGGCGGTTGGTATAAGGGCGGCCTGCTCGCCGCCTTCAGGCCTGGAGAGACTTTCCATTACAGCAACAAACACGCGATTGGTTTTCTATCTTCTTGACGAGTCTTTCTCTTTTCGTTGTTTCCTTTGTCTTTTCTTCTTTTCTCTGGTCTGGTACTGACGTTGTGCACTCATTGTAATCGATCAATACATCGTTCTTCTTGGCTTCCTCGGTCCTCTTTTTCCGAGTGCTCGACGCACGACAACGCCTGGTCTGCGTTTCCGCTCCTCGCCCGTTATTCCATTCTTGTCGTTATTCCAGAACATCACGATACCCACGAATATACGACCTCAGCTACCATTTATGCCCGTCGCGGACTTTCTCCCGATCATGCCGAAGCAAACCAAGCAACCAATCTCACACTCTGGCCCGACAGCTACGGCTCCCTATCCTTCTACATCTGCTCCTGGTCAAAGGAGTGCTGCGATCTGGAGCGCCGCAGACGATGGGATCTTACTTCAAGCCCGCACCGCTGGGCTGAATTGGCAACCCATCGCAAGCAGACATTTTCCCAATAAGACAGCCAATGCCTGCCGTAAACGATACGAACGGCTCATGGAGCGTCGCCACATCGAGGACTGGGACGCGCAGAAGCTTGATCTGCTCGCGCAGGAGTATCTCGCGGTGCGAAAGGAGATGTGGGAGATGCTGGCTGCAAGGGTTGGTGAGCGCTGGGCGGTGGTTGAAGCAAAGGTAAGCTTAGCAGTGTTCTCCTCATCTTTTCAACTCCGTAACAAGTACTGACTTCCATTCTAGTGCATGGAAAAGGGTCTCAAAACACTCCAAGCGACGGCTCGCGCCGCTCAACGAAGAGCCTCCGCAAGCCACAGTCAAGCCTTGGACGAACGAGGTATCCCCGACCACAACAGCGACTCCGCCATCGGATTAGGCTCGGAAGCTGAGATGGAGGTAGACGACGAAGCCGTGCCCGGCCATGCCAAATCGTCCTCGTGGCATTATCCCCTTTCGGAATCACAGCAGCAGCAGCAACAGCGATTCCGACATCAACACCTCCAACTCCAGCCCGAGCACATCCGCTCCCGCAGCCTTCCGCAGCCGCTGCAGCTCTACCAACCTCCTCCCCCACCCCTGACAACGACAAGATTGAGGCAGACGGTGGGTGGCGGGGAGAGGACGGCAAGTCCGCAGGCCTTCACTTTCCGCCCGGAACATCCAACGGCCTCGATGAGCTTCGAGCGATATTCTCCCGACTCGGCCGGGCGGAGCGGCATCAGTATTCGGTCTGTCCTTGCGCCTGAGGATTTTCGGCACGTTTAGAGATCCTTGGACCAATTTCGCGCCTTCGACGGGAATTTTCACGACTCAGTGAGATTATCGGCGATGTTCAGCATTTGCTGTCGAGGCTTTGTACCTTGTACGCTTGTATTTGTACGATTGTTGAGTGGTGGAATTGGTGAGCGTTCGTTCATGGTTAATGACGACAAATGGTTGAGTTTGGTTTAGCATGACTGGGCTGTTTGTGAGCTCGATCGTAGGGCTACAAGTGTATCCTAATCATTGCATTAGCAGTGAGCACCACGGCGGTCCGTATCGGTACCGTTATTGATCGCATGTCTGATGAGTCTGTTGTTGCTTTGCGAGACCTCATCAACTCTGTCTTCCTGAGCCATCGGGAGTAGCCGCGATTGTCGCGTCGTCGTCTGGGCACTGGGGACACTTCTATCACACGTCCCCTGCGAACTGTTGATCCAGATCCAGATTCACGTACTTGTACCTGTCCTTTGTAACCATCTCGTAGGTTCAAGGAATGGACTGTCGCCGGTCGACTACAAAACCCTCTCCGCCCCTCGCCGATAGATGCCCTTCCCGAACCAGCGGATGCGGCTGTGTCACACATGCTTCACGCCATACCACAGCAGCTCGATCTCCTCCCCCTTCTCCAGAACAACCAACGAGACGTTTTCGTGGACCCTGCAACGACGTATCCTAACAAACACAGTCCCTCGACAAAAAACAGAGGGTCCGGCGCTCCGATCTCCAGTCCAACGCTCCCCGCACCAGTGGTCGCATATCGTACACCACGTCCGCAAACCGGCGGTGTCGCGTGCACAGGCGACAGGCTCACGGTTCAACATGGTGCAGGCGCGAGGTCATATGGGCCATTCGCACGGCCATCATCACCACCATGACAACACGTTCCTGACGAGTAGCAACAAGAATGACCCGGGTGTCAAGATCACAAGAGTCGGGCTGTACGTCAATCTTGGGATGGCGATAGCGAAAGGGGCGGGAGGATATGTGTTCAACTCGCAGGCGTAAGTGTTGAACTTGGAAGCGCATTGGCAAAGGGGGAAAAGGCTAAAGACAGATATGCAGCTTGACGGCGGACGCCGTCCATGCCTTGACCGATCTCGTATCCGATATCGCAACATTGGCGACCATCTCATACTCCCTCAAAGCTGCGACCGCGCGATTCCCAATGGGCTACGGCAAGATCGAGTCCTTGGGTGCTTTGGGTGTGTCAGGGTTGTTGCTGTCCGGCGGCATCATGATTGGATTGCAGGCCATCATGGCGTTATGTCAGCAGTTCTTTCCCGGGATCGCCGAAGTCCTGTCTCATGTTGGGATCTTCGAGCACGGCCACGATCATGGGCATCACCATCACGGAGGTGGGGGACTTGGTCCGAACATTAACGCTGCCTGGCTCGCGGGAGGCAGTATCATCATCAAGGAGTGGCTATACCGAGCGACGATGAAAGTCGCGAAGCAGAAGCGCAGCAGTGTGCTCGCGAGCAATGCGTATCACCACCGCGTCGACAGCCTGACGGCGTTTGTGGCTTTATTGACGATTACGGCGAGTCACTGGCTGACGAACGCCCAATGGCTTGACCCGGTGGGTGGACTGGTCATCAGTGGCATGATCGTGCAAGCTGGGTGGGGGAACACGAAAGCTGCTTTGCTCGAGCTGTCGGATGTGGCTATGGACGACGAGATCCGAGAAAATGTGCAGAAGGCTGCAACGGCGGCTCTCGCGGAGCAAGCAATCGAGCAAGAGGCAGCCATCCGCGGCGTGCAAGGCACCAAAAGCGGTCAGAATTTCATGGTCGAGGTGGAGGTTGCCGTGCCTGCGTCCTGGTCCGTCGGCCGCACCCATGAGGTCGAAGCTGCCGTACGGCAGGCCATCTCGGTTAAGGTTAAGGGTGTGCGGAGGGTGGTGGTGCGGTTCACGGATCTGGGCAGAGAGGGAGTGCCGTTCGAAGACGAGTTTGTTGCGGGCAGGCTCAGCGATAGTGAGGACGAAGGGCACGCCCACGACCACGATCACGACCATGGGCACGAGCACACACATCAATCGACATCGCGTGAAGCAAATGGCAAGCAGAAGTGAAAGTACTCTTACGAATGATACACTGCACCCTTTTTACGTCGAAATCGGCTTGCGAGGATTCAGAGCGCTTCTGTGATGCTCACGTGCGCGTGGGTGTGGTGCGCGTACGAAGCCAGCTGCCTTAACAGGTGATGCGGCTCACACGATATTCCGACCGACCGGTTTCGGTCACGCTGAATTGGCCGACTAGCGGCAATGCCAACATGCGCTATGCGGTGCTCTGTACGGAATAGAAGGCACACGTGACGCTTGTGTACAACAATAGGACCTCCTATTATCTATTAGGCCCGCATGAAATCGCCATTCAGAACAAGCTTTTGGTACCTGAAGCTTGGAAAGGCTTGTCGTCATTTGGCTGCGTGACGAAACTTGGCAGAAGCCGGGACGATCTGCAGGATCAGACGGGGCAGGATTGTTGATGACCCACATGCACGAGTACATGCACTTCACAAGGCGCTGTGGACGAGGGGACGGTGTCTGGCAAGCCGTTTGTTTGTGGTTGTACTTTCCAGGTTGTGGAAATGCGCTGGGGCGGACTATTCGTTGTATCCGTAGTGCAGTGAAATCTCGATAGAGAAAGCAAAGAGTGGCCTCATTCCATAGAATAGTAGTATGCGGGAGAGATCCTGGACCCAAAGGGCAACCGACTTGATCGTCAGACGGAGTTAATGTGCCGCGCCGACGTCACCAGGTAATACAGGTATGTACACGATACCTGGGAAGCGAAGCGTGCACGCGTGAACTCATCGTATATGTAGACGGTTGATGGTCCACCTTGATCTACTTCCCTTCAACCTTGTACCACCTCACATCCCAAGTACCGCACAACACAAGACCTCTTCGACCATACCGCCAACCTCACACGATCAACGATAACCACATCCAACATGTCCGGCTTCATGAGAGAAATGGAACAGGACCTCGGCGGGCAGAGCAACCAGCAGGGTGGTGGGGACTTCGGCAACCAGCAGGGCGGTGGGAACTTCGACAACCAGCAGGGTGGTGGGAACTTCGACAACCAGCAGGGTGGTGGGAACTTCGATAACCAGCAAGGCGGAGGGAACATGCGGCAAGAAGGCGGTAACATGGGCGGCGAGCAGACGGAGAAAAAGAGCGGAGGGTTCATGAGCAGCATGGTAGGTGGATCATTGGTCTGATGGGATGTGTCCTTGCTCGCTCTCACATGTACTGATGCTGCTGGTCTTCAGGAGAACACCGGAAAGAACGCCATGGTCGATCAAGGTCAGTCACTGGCGTTGTCGATATACCTCAGGAATTGTTCCTTGCTGACGTGAGCTTCTAGAGGTCAACCAGTTCTTGACCAAGGAGGGTGTTCCGGCTGGTGCGGACGGGTATGCATTGTCTTTGATCAAGTGGTGATTTAACGGTGGTATATTCTAACGCGAACGTTGTAGGTTCGTCGACAACTTCGTTAACAAGGAGGTCGACAAGTTCTAGAGGGTCCTCGTCTGACGGAAGGCTTTGATTTTGAGAAGTCTCTTGCTGTTTGGTGGCTCGGAGCTTATATTGCAGATGGGGTTGGAAAATGTAAGCTTATAGCCTACCTAGGTACGAAGGGAATGAAACAAACCCGACTATGTACGCTCCCTTTGCAACTGGTGGGCCATTGTGTGCTATTGCTGTATGATTAGCAGGTCGTTCATGGTCACAAGAGCAAACCTCCGGGGTGAATTGTATCGGTTTGTGACAAGAACTCGGTAGGTGGAGGAGAAAGGTGGTATTGTGTCGACTCTCTACAATCACCAGAGGGAGCCCGACCGCTCCCATGATTCGTGGAAGAGTCCCGTCGTCGGTGATATTTTACCATGTATGTGGAGCCGGAGTGGACGTATTTCGGTGCAGCTCACGGCGAACAGATGATAGTAAACGGCCCTATTATATACGCTGGATCTCGTGGCCAGTATAGATAGACTGCTGGTGCCCATCCTCGTCCCTCTGGACTCTTCCACTTTCTCTCCAGCATCAAACAGTATGCCAGCGAGCACGTCAGGACTGAGCGCGAGGCTGTCGGAGGATGGGAGGCGACCGCTGTGCAGGTTCCACTGTTTCCGGGCGGTCCATGCAACTCAACGAAGGCCAGTGCGACGGTCTTTTGGGGATGACGGTGAATGCTGGTGCCTCTCTTGGTGCTCCATTGCCGCCACCAGCCGAGCTTGGTCGACGCGCTCATCCAGCGCTTTTGGGTGCGATCATGGTGCTGTGACTGGAAGCAGACCGCGAGCTCACTTCGGAGTGCAACATGCCCGTGATGGTCCTGATTTTCCGTCGGCGTTTGTCCGGGACGCACCGGTCGCGGTAGGTGAGATGGTTACAATACAGTAGGTATCATTCGGCCCTTCTGAGCCGCGCTTGGCGTTATGGTAGCCCGAATCGGATTAGCGGCCGCTTACAACCCGAGCTGAGATTGGCTGACGACGGCTATTTTCCTACGAAGCGAAGATTGCCCCAGGCGAAGATTCTTTCGGTTGACCGACTACCACCACCTTTGCAGTTTGCACCCCAAACCATCACCAGTCGGGGTCGATTCGTTGGGAGCGTCAAAAACTTCATCCTTCACTCGTTTCAGTATAGCATATCCCACCCGGAGTCGTGCAACCATGTCCATGTGGTAACCACCTTTCTGCTTCTCTTCTTCATTCGTCACCCCCGTCACGCACCGCCATTCTTGTCCTTCCTTGCCACTTTTCTCCCCGTCTCCAATTCGTGGCGCTGGGAGTCCTGCAGTACGAGCCGCACGTCGCGCGCGTGTGCATGAACCCGCCGTCATGTCGGTGTTGTCGCATGTCTGATTTAATCACTCCAATCTTCCCTTCTCAAGAGACCGCACTTTCTCCCAGTCCGACTCGCTGTCATTGGAAAATGCCCGAGTCTTCTCCTCCGACCTCTGCCTTACCTGCCCCGGTCAAGAGAGCGTGCGATGCCTGCCACAGGCGCAAGGTCAAATGCATCGGCGACGGTACGCGCCCCTGCAAGAACTGCACTTCCGCCGGTCTCACTTGCACCTTCAATGCCATACCGCAAAAGAAGGGCCCGAAAGGCAGTCGGGCCAAGGTCATTTCCGAGCTGCGCGAAACGCAACGACAGACGCAACTGGTCGCGCACGGCGTCAGCCCACCTCATTCGCCAGGCCACCTGCGACCGACGGGGCTCCTCTCTTTGGAAATGATCACGTCTTGCGTGGATTATTTCTTCGCCAATCTCTACCCCACCCAGCCCATACTGCACCGACAGCACGTTGGGGAGACAATTGGCCTCATGGAGACGAACGTGGAGGCGTACTGTCTCGTCATGTCCCTGTGCGCCTACATGATGATTCAGCCGAACATGGTCATGCCCGCAAGTGCTTTTGACGGTCTCGAGGTCGTCCCGCAATCAAGCCTCCAACATGGCCAAATGGTGCTCCAAGAAACTTTGCGGGTCCGGAGAGGTTACGACTACGTGGAATGTCCGACCGTCTGGTCTGTGATCACGTCCTTCTTCCTCTTCGGCAGCCACTTTTGCTTGGACAAGCATAACACGGCATGGTCTCATCTGCGGGAGGCTTCTACCTTGGCCCTGGTACTGGGAATGCACGACGAAGCAACCTACCGATCCCCGGACATCATTGAGAGTTCGCGAAGACGGCGGCTGTACTGGTTACTGTTCGTGACGGAGCGGGCTTACGCGCTACAGCAAAGGCGTCCTCTCTCGCTGTACGCGACCATCAATCTGCCGACACTTGGTGACGACCCTGCAGAGACGGTCGAATTGAACGGTTTTGTCCACTTGGTGAACCTCTTCCGTCCGTTCGACGATACGTATGTTGGCCTCTGGAACAAGGCGCGCAACGGATGCACGACCGAGTGGCTTGCGAGTCTCCAGCAGCAGTTGTCCGATGCACTGCCTGTCTACCTCCAGAGTACCGAAAGCCAAGCGGTCGACCTACGATGCTCGCAGCAGTGGCTGAAGACCATGGTGTGGCAACTCTCCATCAGCCAAGGTTTCCTATCATCGGCCGCTGCAGAAAACGCCATGTCTTTCAGATATCCGGTGCAAATCTCACGAGATCTCGTGGCTTCGGCAAGCCACTTCTCGCAAGAAGCAATGGAGGTACACGGGATAGGATTGGTAAGCGTACCGGAACCGGTTCCTATCCAACGGCACCCCACTAACAAAGCTCAACCGTAGGTCGAGAAGCTGTTCGACGTAGCATGCACCCTGACCGATGTCATGTCCTGTGTGCCATACGAGCAACACGCCTTCGAATTCGGCCCACGCGACTACCTGAATCAACTGATGTCGCTGATCTCCACCCTGCGCGGGGGTCAGCAGCGTTACCTTCCGCTCCTGCTCTCCAAGATCAACGACAGCATGCCATCGATGCCCACGCCCGGCTACTCTCTCCCCGTCGCGTTGCACAACACGAGAGTGGACGAGCTTTACGAGGGCAGTCAAACGCACAGCAGCGCACCGACGAGCGGCGAATCGAGTCCCTTCGGGAGCCCACCATTGAGTGCCGTCGGGCCGTCGCAGGTGTATAGGTTTCAACCGACGTCGTCTGGTTTTCCTCCGGCCACAACGACGACGACGGGCGCACAGTACTCTGATCTATCGGTCTCGGCGCCGATGCAGCCTTTCAGCGACCCGGCGCTGCATGGTTTCCCGGGGGGTTCGGAGCATTTGAAGTACGATATTGGATGAGAGATTCGTCGATGCTCAAATTACAATATCAGGAACTGGCCGGTAATGCGGACAGTAGCCTTCTGATCGCGACTGTTGCGGTCTGGAATAATCAAGACCCGTGGAGATCGAATTCTGTACTCTGCGCTCGTCAAGGACCTTCCTCAACGAGCCCCATTCACGTGTTTCGAGCAGTGGATGTATCAACCCAGCGTGCATAAGTCCAGCAGCCGGTAGCACTTGTTGCATCTCACATACTGCATGAGGGCTGTGGCCTACCTCTGCAAAACCGCTCAAAGTGCAACACTACGTCAACCCGGGAACGTTGCGCATTGAGCGGTACGAAGCGATCCACCGCCGATGTCCTGCGGCAGTACAAGCCGCGCACGGGAGCTATTTGATATCGGTACAACGCGAGCAAAGTCGACGGCGCCAATATCCTGTCCATTGACAGCATGTCGGCTCTGCTGCCTACCTCCTACTGGCTCCATCCTTGGGGAGAAAGCAAAAAACAGGCGAAACGCCTAGTGACGTTAGTGTTCAAAAGTCGTGGTGGTCCCGAACCTTTGTCAGCTGGTTATTGTGCTGGCCCAAACTTCAACCTCACCTTCACTGTCACTACATCGCTTTCTTGCTCTATTGACTGCACCGCTAGTCAATTGGGACAATGCGCTGAATGGGGAGGAAAAGCGAGGTTAAATTTAACAATAGGTGAGGTAGCGCCACGGAAAGCTTTGAAAGTATCACAGGGATAGTCGCTAACAATTGCGAAGTTTAGGGTCGCTACGAGAAGTCGAGAGGAATCCTACAATTGTTCGATCATGCGTTCGTAACCGATGCCAGCGCGAAGCAGTCCTCTCCCTCGTCGGCGTTCTCATGAAGGGTCGTCAAGGTTGCTCCGATGTGGAAGTGATAGAACAGCTATCTCCGGCAGACGGATCGCAGCGGGGGCGACATAACACAATCCCCAATATGAGATCTCGAAAATGTTCAAACATTGCTGGAGTACCCCCTTCCCACCTTACGCGCCCTGATGAAGTGTACTAGTCCGGTTTTCCCTTGGTCAACGTCTCTCCCAATTCGTGAAGAAAATCGTGTGAGGTTCAGACAATGCCAGCGACCCACTATTCACCTTCCAACGTCACATCACCACCTCACTCTCACTTCCACTCTGCAAGACCACCACCTCTTCTCCTTTACAACCACTCTGCACAATTACCCGTACCTTCGTCGGTCAAACACTCTGCAAAACCAGCAACACCTCGATCTCCCAAGCACTCTGCAAACCACCCGCACGGCAATCTACCAGCTAGACTGCTACGACGCGCTCCGACGCTCCGCACCGCCTCATCAGACAACGCCTACGATATACCAACACGCAACACCAACAGGTTAGTGGAAGAGTATCCCCCCCTTCTCCCTGGTGGCATCACCTATACAGCGGCACCTCTTCCCCATCGACCACCAACATCTCGATCCAGCAATCACTGCGCAAGACCACCTACGCCTCAACCTACCAGCCATACTGCTACGACGCGTTCCAACGCTCCGCACCGCCTGATCAGACAACGCCGACAAGAGGTCACAAAAAGAACCAACAGGTTAGTGGAAGAGTACCCCCCCTTCTCCCTGCGGCTCCATTTGGCACAACGGCAACCCACTGCCCATCAACTACCGACATATCGATCCAGCAACATCTCATTCCAGCAAAGACTCTGCAAAACCACCTACACCTCAACACCAGAGCCATACTGCCACGACACACTTCAACGCTCAGCATCGCCCGATCGAACCACATCGACAATAGAGCACAAGCAAAACCAACAGGTTAGTGCAAGAGTATCCCCCCTTCTCTCTCCTGGCACAGCGGCAACCCCTCCCCTATCAAACACCTTTCACCCGCAGCAATGGAGTTTGTCGACTGCGACAATGGGGTCGTGTACCTACACGGCCTCCATACCGACATGAAGCCGTACAATGTGCACCGCATGGTGGTCAGGGGCTTCATCACGCCAGCGTCCGAAAACATGGTCCGGCCACTGCTCAAGCAAATGGTCATCTATCTCTACAACCACCAGCAGACGTCTCCCATCTTTGCAGACAAGGTAAGTGCTCTTACTCCGAACTTGACCACAAGCAAGCAATGCTATAACGCCATGCAGATGAACAACGGAAAGAACACGCTCGCGTACTTTCTGTGCGCAGCACACCAGCAGCCGCGTGAGGAAAGCCAAGAACACAATCAGCCAAAATTACACACCACGAAGCAGCTGCCACTTGAGCACTGGGTCAGCTTGTACTACGCCCTGGTCGCAGAAATCCGCATCTTGTATGCCGACCTTCAGTACCGCTACGGCAACGACTTCGGTGCTGGCCGCGACGTCCTGCATCACTTCGGCGAGACGGGCACCAGCAATCGCAACGAACCTTTTACGGCGCTCAGGCTGGCCGCCGAGCTGGAGAACTTCTGGAAGCAACTTATGGAAAGCCGTCTCGTGGCTGCGCTGGATGGAGCCGCCCGTGAAAAGTCGTTTGCCCAGGATGCCATCAACTTCAACCGCCCCGAGGGCCTCATGGACGTCAACGCCATGACGAACGACCAGATCACGGACGTCCTGTGGAGCGAATACGCCCCGGAAGTCGAGCGTCGTGCCAGAGAAAACGACGACGATGCCGCCGCACGTGCCGTCGCACGTGAATCTTTCTACCCCGACGAGAGCCGCCCGAACCCGCACTGCCTCTGCGACGCCGACTGCGAGTGTCGCATCGACTGTGCCTTCCAGACCGACGAGTGTGCCTGTGCGACCGCCCGCGCGCAGGTACAAGAGCTCGTCGACGACAACCTCAAGCTGTCGAGGGGCGTCCGCCACGGGCTTGGCCCATCCGTGGCGGTGTCGGAGCAGGCGCTCGCGGCCATGGCCGACGACGTCTCCCAGATGCGTGTCGGCGTCGAGGCCGCCGTATACCCATCTGGGGGGCCGGGAGCCTACGGCGCGGGCGAGGACGTCGCTGCCGCCAGGGAGGACGCGCGGTCGTTCCCCTCCCGCCGGCATCGCGCCAACACCGGCGACAGTGGGCTCGCCTGTGTGCCGGAGTCGCGTGGCGCGGCGAGGGGAATGTCCCGGGGCTTGTTCGGTGAGTTTTCTGACCACCGCTACCCCAGCATGCGTGCGATGAGGCACGACAACCCCCCTCCGATGCCTGAGCGGCCATCGCACGCCGCTGGGAGCGCCCTGGCTCGCAGGCCAGTCCCGGCGCAATCAGCGCCCTTCTCCTTCGCGGGCCCCTCCTCGCCGCCGCCGCAGCTCCCTCCAGTCTCGCAGAACGAGACTGCCTTCGCCCGCAGCACCCCGGGCCGCCGCGCGCAACATGTGCGCCAAGACAACATGGCCGGCCTGACAGAGGCCTACACCAGCCTGGCGGACGAGGCTCGGGACACGATCCGTCCCTACTCGGAGGAAGTCGCGCGTCCGGAGTCTCCTCTGCTGCCCGTGATCCCGGACCGTCCTCGCCGCCTCGCTCCTCCCACCTCGCCTCTCCCCCTCCCCCCATCATCACCCGCTCCGATCCAAGCGGGCAAAACACGAAAGACCAGCGGCCAAGCCGACACCCTCCCCCTCCCGGACTTCATCGCGCCTCGGCCCGCGCTGAAGCAGCGCTACGTCTCCGCCGGCGGCACCGCCAAGCTCGAAGACCGGCCCGAGATCGCCGGCCCGGACATCGTGCACACGACGACGGGCGCGAGCATCGACCGCGAAGAACTGTACGAGCGGTTGGCGGACCCGGAGTTCATCCGCCAGAATTTCGGCGAAGAGGCGGTGGGGTTGACGTTCGCGCCGGGCACGTCGAGCTCCCCGAACACCGTCACCACCACCACCGACGCGGGCGAAAGGAGCAGTGGAGCCGTCACCACGGGCGCGGGCGGGCGCAGCAGTGGTGCGGCCACGTACATCAGCGGCCACAGCAGTGGGTTGCGTGAGTCGGTGGAAGGATCTGGCGGCCGGAATGACAAGAGAGGGCGGAGTGAGAGCGGGGTGAGTGGGATTAGTGGGAGGTTGAACAGGTTGAAGCGGGTGTTCAGTCGGAAGAGCGGGGAGGGTGAGGGCGAGAAGGAGGGCGAGTGAGGGTGTGGTGGTGCTTGGGCTGTGCTGCTTTTGGTTTTGTGGAGACGGTTCGGGCAGTTTGAGGATGGCTCGTGATCTTACTGGAGCTGGATTTAGAAAAGCAGGATGGTTTTTTTGAATGTTTTCGGAAGGGTGAAACCTGGTGGAGGAACGGGAGGGCATCCCGTCGGCGCCGAACATGCTTGCTCGCGGAGAGAGAGTATGCGCATTTGAGCGATGGAAGATCGAATATTGATTTATTCACTTACGACACCATGGCCACGAGAACAAACAGCGCTTCGAATCAAGTGTAATCCCTCTGCTTCTTGAAGACACCGAGAAAGCCGCCGCCGACGATCATCTCGCCGACTTTGGGTCGACAAACCATCTTCCACTCATCCTTCTCACTTGCGCCATCTTGACCGCTCGCAAGCTCTTGCTCCACGTCCCTCGGCATTTCGACGTCGGTATCCTCACCTGAGCTCGCCTCATCCGAGTCCGAAGTCACGGACGGAGTGCTCAGCTGTGCTTTGAGAGAGGCTCTGGGCTTGACGGCACGCACATCCCACTGGCGGCCTCCCGAGCCTCCGTTCACGCCGAGCTCGATGACACGGTCCAAGTCCAGCAGCAGGCCTTCCTCCTTCACCTTCGCAAGGCTGGCCATGATCTGGGTGATGCTGGGGTTGAAGACGATCAGCGTGCCGTCTGTCCTCAGGGCTGATGTTACTGCCTTCATATGGGACTCCGCGCTGGGCAGGTCGAGGAAGGCGTGGGATAAGAACGGGTTGTTTTCGCGCGCGTCGAGGGCGGAAGAAACCCATTCCCCGACGTCGCCGACGTGAAAATCGACGTTGTGATGGTAGATTCCGTTTTTGAAGCCTCGAACGATCTTCTCCGCGTGGGTGGAGTACTTGGGAGAAATCTCGATCGTGTGGATGATTGCACGCCGTCGGGACTTCCAACTTTTCATCGCCGAAGACTCCCCGATCGCATCCCACGTGCTATCTCGTCGAGGCAGTGACGGGTTCGCGGCGTGGATGGCCCGACTCAGGAATAGCGTCAGAGCCCCGTGACCCGTTCCGGCCTCCAACATCTCCAGCTTTGGCCCATCATCGTCCGCTTCTTCAAGTGAGAAGACATTTGGGTGCAAGTCCAGCAGCCCGACAATCAGCTGCGCATCTTGCGGGTACAAAGGCGTGACCAGACGCCTAGTCAAGCGGACGTATTCTTCCAGCTTCACCCCATGAAGTCTGTAGTCTTGCCCGTCCTTGCCGGCCTTGGTCTGCGCCGTCCGAACGACATCGCGCACTCGCTTGCCGATGATATCTTCGTGCGGGATGATGCCTTTGTGCGTCTGGACCTGGCTGCCGGGTTTGAGAGCGCGCGCGAGCAAAGGAGGGGCCGACCGGTCTTTGTTGGGTCGCAGAATAACACAGTCTCCGGCTTGGAAAGGGCGTAAGTCAGCGATGTGGCGACATTGCGGCCTCGAGGGAGTATATGCAGGCGCTCGGCGTATGGCGCGCCATGTGAAGCTCATCTATCGAATGTTTCTTTCCGTCAGTCTGATCTGATGTTAGGTATCTGATTTTCACATTCATGAACATCACGCGAGCTCCCGTCCGAATGCGGTAGACCCTGATCGTTTTATTCGGATTCGCTTCAACCTTTTGGTTAGACGATTAATCAAAATTTCGAGTAAAACCCCCAATCGAATTGCCCCAGCGTCATCCCCGCCGGCCGCCGCAAACATGAAGCCCCGAAATCTGGGACAGGCACATGCGGCCCAGCCCTCGGCCCATCGCATCGCACACCTCTACACCAACAATCCCTCGCTCACCTGCTTCCCCGACTTCACCTGCTCGAGTCGTGAGCGATCAGTGGACGGCGAGGCGACTATGGCGCCTGGCTCTCTTCTATATCCCCCGTGAGCTTTGCGACCACCCACTCACCTTTCCCCTTCACCAGGAATCGCCATGACCCGGCGTATCACCCGAACGCTGGGCCAGGTCGGGGCCTTGATCGCAATCGTCCTCGTCTTGGTCTTCCTCGCCGATACGCAGTACCGTGTACTTCCCAACTCCATCCACGGCTCACTCCCGCACCACCATACCGGCTCGGTGATCACCGACATCACGGTTACTTTCTGCTCATCCACGAACCCGTTTTCCACCTGCCGACTGGACCCAGATAAGTGGCACCGGATCGAGAAGGATCTCTACGTCCACTCTGGTTGGGTCAAATCGGCGTGGCTGCACGTTAAGCGGAAAAAGGAAGAGGAGCTTACCCCCGAAGACAGGGTCGTGGTGGGTGTGAGGGTCGGTAGGCTGGATCCAGGGGTAGGCGAGAAAGGGCAGACGACGGAACGATGGGAGTCCCGATCCGGCGGCATTTGGCTGTTGAGGAGTAGTAAACGACACGACTCGGACAGCGACCGAGCCGTCACCGCGGTCGACGTGCTGTTCGGCGCGGACGCGGTCGACCCCAGAGACAACTGGCACCTGGCGCAGACGCCGCTGTTGCTGAACGCTGGGCCGGAGGTGCATGCGGCGCGGCTGAGCACACGACACGGCACTCCGAAAAAGGAGCAAAAGGAAGTGGTACCTCGTGTGCGCAAGGATGGCAAGTTCAAAATCCTGCAAGTTTCCGACGCACATCTCTCTACCGGTACGGGAGCGTGCAGAGATGCTATCGGACCCGACAACCAGCCGTCGACCAGTTGCGAAGCCGACCCACGCACGATGGACTTCATCGAGGCCATCCTTAACGATGAGAAACCAGATCTAGTAGTCCTCTCGGGAGACCAGGTCGAAGGCCCGGCAGCACCGGACGCTCAAAGTGCCATATTCAAATACGCCGCGCCGTTGATCGAGCGGTCAATCCCATACGCCACCATCTTCGGCAACCACGACGACGAAGGTTCCGTGGCCCTGTCGCGCGCGGCGCAAATGTCACTCATCGAAACCCTCCCCTTCAGCCTCTCCCGCTCCGGCCCGCCGAACGTCGACGGCGTAGGGAACTACTACGTCGAGATCCTCGCGCCCTCTCCGTCCCAGCATTCAGCCATCACCCTCTACCTGCTCGACAGCCACAGCCTGACCCCGGACGAGAAGCACCACAAAGGCTACGACTGGATCAAGCCCTCCCAGATCGACTGGTTCAAAACCACCTCGCAGTCGCTCCGGCAAGCCCACAAACGCTACAGCCACATCCACCTCGACATGGCTTTCATCCACATCCCACTGCCGGAGTACGCGGCCAAGGGCATCCAACCCGTCGGAGGCGTCTTCAAAGAAGGCGTCACCGCCCCGAGCTTCAACTCCCACTTCTACGACGCGCTGGCTGAGGAAGGCGTCGTCTCCGTCGGTTGCGGCCACGACCACGTGAACGACTACTGCGGGTTGAAACCGCACTCCTCGCCGTCCGACGAGACGGCCCCGCACGACCGGAAGATGAACGGCCTCGGGCCCTGGATGTGTTACGCCGGCGGCTCCGGGTTCGGAGGCTACGGTGGGTATGGCGGTTATCACCGCCGGGTCCGGCTGTGGGAGGTGGATACCAATGCCGGGAGGGTGGTGACGTGGAAGCGGGTGGAGTGTTGTGGGGAGGAGACGAAGAGGAAGATTGACGAGTTGGTTTTGGTCGAGGGTGGGCAGGTGGTCAGCCCTGCGTAGCGGGGTTTTGGGGGATACTATTGATTTTCAAACGGTCTAGCGAAGGCGCTGATAAGGTGCGATTTTGTGTAAAATGGGATGGGTATGAAAGGGATCTTTCGAGTTTCCGAGAGGAATGATGGATTACTACTACCTGGACGTCAAAGGTTCTTCTTTGCCAGAGGCCTCTTTCTCGATGTACGCCGTGGAATTCGTCATAACGCACAGTACGTATTGTGGTACATATCCTTACCATGCCTAACAGCAATCAACAGAGTCAACGGCTTTGACCATTATCTTGGTGACTAGGCAGGCCAACTCTCTGCAACTATTGGCGCGCATGCTCAGCCCTGATACGTGCAAACTTCATCCCTGATGACTTCATAATCTCGTCCCGATTGAAAATTATTCCATACACTCACCGAGAACAGCAACTCCATCCATACAATCTCCCAGCCAATCCCACCCTCACCACCTCCTCCTCCCACTCTTCCTCTTCCTCGCAGCAGCCTTCCTCTTCTTCTCCTTCTCCTTCTCCTGCGCCGCCTCCTGCTCTTCCCGAACAGCCCCACCCGTGACATCGTCCCCACCTCCTTTCACATCCGCCGGAACAGTTGTCTCGGCATGAACCACCGGCGCAAGCTCCGTAAGCGTGTCCTCGTCCATGTCCGAGAGCTCCTCCGACATCTCGCGCAGCACGGCCCGGCCCGTGTAGCGCTCCTCGTGCACCGTCGTGCCGACCGGGTCGAAGGGCGCGAGGTACCAGGGCACGCCGCCCTGGGCGAGGACGTCGTTGGCGTCTTCGGCCGCGTCGGTGGGATCGGGTGCGTGTGCGTGTGCGGCGGCCGTCGCGAGAGAGTCTGTTGAATTTGGGGGGGAGAGGGGCTCGGTGGGTTTCTCGATTGTTTTTTTACTGGAGTGTTTGTGGGTGGGAGAAGCGTAGCTGGCGGCTTTGGACTCGGGGGTTTGTTTCTTGGGCGGGATCGCCACGGTGTCGTCTCGGCCGGCGAACTTGAGGTGAATGACCGCTTCGTCCGTTCGCTCGTCAGCGTCATGCATTTGCACGTCGCCGATTAGTGGCGCGCCTGCAGCTGCCGTGGCGTCGGAGTCGGAGCGACGTTTGACGGTGACTTCCCCGACATCCGGATCGTCAGCGTCGATGGTTCTCGAGGACGCGAAAATTCCCATGGAGTCAAGCTTGCGGAGTGCCTCCTCCTGCTCGCGGCCTTTGAGCTCCGATTCCTTCTTCAACGCCTCCTCCAGTGGCTCCTTGACCGCCTTGACGATACGCTTGGCGAGCTTCTTCATCTCCTTTTGCTCATGCGTCAAGGCGAGGTGCTCAGCAGTGCCGGGCTTGACTTCGTTCAATTGGTTGTGAATAACCGTGATGTCGGCGTCTTCCAGATCATCGCTTTGGCCCGTGGCTGCGACGACTTTGCTGATCTCCAGCGAGAGATCGCGAGAGAAGTGTTGGACCGATGTATAAAACCGCTCACGCAGGCGGTGAGCCAAAGTCTCGAAACCGGTTTTGAACATTTGTGTCTTCTCGTCGAGTCTGCGACGGGTTAGCGGATGGCAATGAGTGCGATTGTCCATAGAAACTTACTTCTGAGCCCGCTGCAAGATCGGAAGCAGCAACGGAGAGATCGGAAAGTACACCGTATCGACCAGCTCCCGCAAAAGCTCGACTTCCTTCAGACGGATCTCTTCACGCTCTTGCACCTGCCTGCACAACTCCGTCAGATGTCCCATGTCCTTCTGCAGCATCTCCGCGAAGTCGATACGCCGATGCAATCTCGGCCGTCCGGCAGAGCCCATGCCGGCGAAATTGCGTCGTGTGATCTCCATACTAGAAAAGCTCTCCAGCTGAAGCTGCAAACGCTTGAGCAAAGCGGCGCCTCGGCGGGCTTCGCGTTTCAAGGTCCAATACTTGCACGACTTCTCCACAAACTCCTTGCGCTTGCGGATCGTGAAGCGTACCAAGCTAGCGTCGACTGTGTTGAAGACGACCGACGGCACGACGGGCGCACCGGACGGCAACCGCCAACTCAACTTCTGCGGTTGGTTCCGACGGCGCTTGGTCACGGCGATCGTATCCTCGGCGACACCGTCACCACCAGGCCCTCCGTCAGGCGGAGGCGGTGCGCCGAGTTCCAACGCCACGCTGTGGCTATCGGCCCACTTGCGATCCTTCATCGTGTGCCGATACCAGCGCTTGGCCTCTACAATCGCGGTGTCAGTCTCGTGTGTGCGGCGCCAGTCGGGCGGCACGTGTTTGTCGCAAAAGGCTTTCAGCGCCGTCGTGTCGATTCCGGCCTGGTGCTGCGACTTCATCTTCAGAAACAGTTTGGCCCGACGCGCGCACGTGACGTGGAACGCGAGATAGCAGTTCTTGTTCCCGCATTGAATGCATGCACCCATCTTTTGGTTACATATGTAGCAATTGAGCTTCCACCTGCTCTTGGGCACCTTGTCCACGTCCGTGATGGGCTCCATGAAGGTCATGTTCGCGACGGTAACTTCAGGGATCCAGATTGCGCACAAGAGATGGCTCCATCGCAGAGTGTTAGTCTGCTTGAAAGCACCATCCACATTTGGGCAGAAAATGCAAGTAGGCGTCCCTCTTCCGATCTCCTTGCATTTCCTGCAAAACCATTGACCCTCCGGAATGAACGGTACGCCGTAGCATTCTTGATGCACAGCAAGGTCGCAGCCATCACAGAAAATGATGGCGTTGGCGTTCTCACAATCTCCGTCATCGCAAATCGAGCACTTGCTATCCGGCTCGTCACCCGGCGGGTTTGGATCGCCATTCACAGCCGCCTGCGAACTCGAACGGGGTCTATGCGTCTGAGCGTGGCGTGGCTGGGGTTTCGGGATGCGCTTCTCGAGCGCGTGATACTCCTTCTCGATTTGCGTCATGGTGATCTCGAATATGGCCGGCTTGATCGCATCGACCCCTTCAGCTTTACGGTGATCGTTGAGCTCATCCAGCCACATTTCATCCTGCTCATCCATGTCGTACTCCACTTTGCCGACAACTGGAGCCGCTTGTGACGCTTCCACAGGCCCATCACTCTCCAGCCTTAGACTCACCTCGGCCTCGTCTTCCGCTTGCTGACTCTCCGTCAACCGTATCAGGACTTTGGGAGGCAGCACAAATCGGTCGCTCTCCTGGTAGCCAATATGCGACATTGTCCGATCCACGTAGTTGACTTTATTCTCCCGTTGGTTCTCCTCGTACTGGAGGAAGTGATTGAAATGGCGGAAGGACGGTTTAGGTAGGTTCAAGCGCTCCTTGGGATTGTGGGTGGGCAGTGGCATGATCCGCGGCGCAGGTGGAGAACCGAGGCCGCTGAGCATGGACTCCGGTCTGCGCGGCGGACGTCCTGGCTTGCGCTTCAAAGGCGTCACCACGATCGGCTCGTGCGGCACTTCCAGTACAGTGTTCGCAGGAGCATCATGCATTTCGACATCACCATCAATCACATGCTTGACTTCACCGCTCAGCGAGCTGGCTGTGCGTGCCGGAGGCGCTTTCGGATCACTCTTGTTCGTCCTACCATCCACCTCATCCGCCGTGAAGATGAGCAACCCAGCTTCAATATCCAAATCAGGGTGAAAGTCCTCCCAGCTCCGCTCCTCACGCGGTTTATACCCATCGCTCGCCTGGCTCGCCGCCGCCGCCGCCGCCGCGTTCGTGTACCGTGGTCTCGGCGTCGCTTGTGACGGTAGACGTCGTCCGGTCCGTTCACGCCTAGGCCTGGACTGCACGGGGGATTTGCTTACCATGGAGGTTTCTGCTTCGTCGTCATGCGCGTTCGTGCTGCTCTCACCGCGCACTCGCGATGGCCGGGCTCGCGGTACAGTTTGCGTGACATCCGCGTCCACGTCGTTCACGCTCTCCCCCTTGACCCAGCGGCCGCCGCCGCCTGACCCGCCTGCGACGTACTTCCGCCTCTTGTAGCTTGGCTCTGTCGCGACTTCGGTGCTGGAGCGAACGCGGGGTAGTCTGGCCGGTGTACGCGTTGCAAGACGCGGCGAAGCTGCGAGCGCAGCCATGTTGTGTGTCTTGTGTTAAGGTGACGCGCAAGATGCGTGTCTGAGCCAGAGGTGCGCACACGGCGGTTGAATGAGCCCCTTTGCTTATTATGATGTCGTGCAGCCCCAAACAAGCTGCGCATCACATTCTCGTGGTTTCGTGTGTTCGTTCAGCTCCATGCGCGAGGTAGTGTCGTAGTTCCTGTCGCTGAACGAGGGTGGATGTGCTGGAGTGGTGATCCTGGAGGTTGTGGCAGTCGCGAGCTCGCCCCCACGTGAAACGGGCCACGGCTGCTGACTAAGTCCCGAGCCTGAAATCCCGTCACCTCACTTTCCGTACCTGCATCACTCTCCCGCGCTACCTCGGAGTCGGCGCGAATGCGATGGAACTCTACATTTCGGTAATCAAAGGGGACAACCCTCAGGTCGTCCCAGGGATGTAAACGCTATCCTTTCACCTCCGTATCACCAGCTGGACAACATGATCGATGAGCAGCCTCGACTCTTCGCGACAGCGTCGTCAAGGTACGTACGCCATGATCACATTGTAACAAGAGTCACCACAGTCCATTGACACCCCGACAGTCTCTGCGGCTGGCTCTACTTCCTCTCCTGGAGTCTATCCTTCTACCCTCAACCCACGCTCAACCTCCAGCGCCGCTCGACGCAGGGCTTGACCCCAGACTATCCACTATTGAACGTGTTCGGATTCGCCTGCTATTCCCTCAGCAGCATCTTGTTCCTTTACTCTCCCGTGATCCTCAAGCAGTACGCCATCCGCCACCCTCTCTCCCCGGAGCCGACGGTGCGGTTTAACGACGTTGCGTTCGGGGTTCACGCGTTGGTGCTGTGCGTCGTGACGTACTCGCAGTTCTGGCCCCGGTTGTGGGGATGGAAACAGACGACGGGGGTGCAACGACATGCTAACCGGACGACGCTGGGTTTGCTAGTGGGGGGATTGCTGGGTGTAGCGCTTACGATCGTCATCGTGCTGGCTCGCAGTGGGAATGGTGACCCGTCGGATGGGCGGCAGTGGGCTTGGATAGACGTAGTGAGTAGCACTGCCATTCGTAGTGGCAAACCGAGGGCTTCTCTATGCTGATCCGTCGCAAAGGTTTACTCCCTGACTTACGTCAAGCTGATCCTCACGCTCTGCAAATACGTCCCTCAGGTCACGGCGAATTTCAGGCGAAAGTCGACCGCCGGCTGGGCGATCAACCAGGTTCTCTTGGACGCCGCGGGCGGGGTTTTGAGCCTGCTGCAGTTGGTGATCGACAGCGCGTTGCAGGCGGATTGGTCGGGACTGGTCGGCAACCCGGTCAAGTTCGGACTGGCGAATATCAGCTTGCTGTTCGATATCGTTTTCATCGTCCAGCATTATGCGTTGTATGGACCGGTCGAGGAGAAGGATGGGGTCGCTTCGGATGCTGTTGGTGGACCGGGGCACGAGCGGGAGGCTTTGCTACCAGAGCATCATGGCGGAGTGACTTGAGCAAGCGGGCTACATGACCAAAGTTTGAGGATTGATGCAGTCGCGAATAGATGTCATTGCTCGTTCTGACGATTTTGAGGACGACAGACGGGCTGTCGCTTTCAGACAGCTTGTCACCGCACCGGCACGGCAAAACTAACACGGAGCCGAACACATTGACTTACGATGACCCTGCCACGTGCCTGCATCGTCGCACTCGTAGTCTGTCGGGCGTCATTCGGACTGTGTGCGCTTGGCGGTCATGCCAACTACCTAGCTGCGATGCATGAGCAGAATACGGGCGCAAAACACGAAGACGGAGGGGGGTGATGGAGAAAGACATCAGTAAGTGTAGCGGTTGGACGTATGCTTTCGGAACGGTGATTGACCCCATAACTTGGGGAGACGGGCATCAACGGTGGTGGACAGCGACACAGTTCTCTTACGTACCTCCAGAGATATGATTGTCGCGACTCGCGACGGGTGCAACCATGTACAACTGCTCTATCCACTGTGTCGTGAGTGAAAGACTACCTAGGTAGCGTGAAGTAGATGATCAATCATCAACATCGGCTTGCCATGATGCAAGTCATCATATATCGCAATATCTCCCAGGGACTCAGAGTCAGGGGAGTCAGGGAGACAACCATCTACATACTGTATGCATGCAGCATGTACACAACCCGGTTTCTCTTGTGGGGCGCACGTGCCGGACAAGCATATACGTATATCCAATGCAATGCAATGCCCACTCTCGTCACGCCACATGAGATCTACATGTATATTCCATGAACCCAATCTTGTGAATCTCACGTGAACGGATCGCCGGGCCCGCAGGCTGGACTGCCGGCTGTACTTCTTGATTCGCCCATCTGACATCTCTCGTACAATCGACTCCAACACGAATGAGATCGATGGCATAACAATACTGGTGCAGTATGGACGAGGAGTGGCGATTTTGGTTCCCTTCACTTCATCCCGTGCTTCCGCTTTGTGACTTGTCGAGCGTGACTTCCCTCTTTGTCCCGCCTCGACCCGTCCCACCC
>Ga0058704_10000104_pt1 | contig 45125 bp, 52 predicted proteins | sample AgamicMgSfe_FD_71363 | JGI IMG/M metagenome (GOLD analysis project Ga0058704, IMG submission 71363) | Agave microbial communities from Guanajuato, Mexico - Mg.Sf.e | ecosystem: Host-associated > Plants > Phyllosphere > Phylloplane/Leaf | place: Guanajuato, Mexico | collected 2012-05-30
ACCTGCACCACACCCCCTTCCGCCGGCCCATGCAAATTCTCCGGGTACGCTTGATAAATCACCTTCACAACCCCCATACTCCGCCACCCCTCCCCACCCTCGGCTCGCTGCTGCTGCTGCGGCGGCTGCCGCAACACATCCAGCACCTGCTGCTCCCTCTCCTTCCGATGCGCAATATACTCCATGACCTTCCCCCTCCCATCCTCAATCACCGCGCCGTGACCGGGGTACGCGCGTCCCGCGAACTCCTCCTTCATGCGCTCCAGACTGTCCATGTACGCCGCGAGGTCCTCGAACACCGCCGTCCCGTGCCCGAGCACGTTGTCGCCCGTGAACATGGCGTCTTCCTCCGCGAGCACGAGCGCCATGTGATCGACCGCGTGGCCGGGGCAGTGGAAAGCCCGCAAGGACACGCCCTCGGTTCGGAAGACGTGGCCGTCTTCGATGGCTTCTTGGCCCGCGTCGGGTCGGTTCTTGAAGATCTTCACTTGGCCTTCGGGATAGAGATCGAGGACATCCTTGACGCCACCCACGTGATCCGGATGCCAGTGCGTCAGCACGACCTGTTCGATCTCCGCTTTTTCCGCCTCGAGAATCTTCTTCAGTGATTCGATCCAGACGGGTAAGCCGTGTCCGGTGTCGACGAGGATTCTTTTCCGGCCTTGGCCGACGAGATATGTGTTGGTGCCCTGGAGGGTGAATTTACTTGGGTTCCCGCCTAGGATGCGGACGACGCGTGGGCTCAATCTTTCGATGTCCGGGAGGTGAGGGAGGTCGACGGCCATTTGGAATGTAGCACTGAGAGTGAATGGACGTTGCAGCAGGGTTGAGTTGATGATGCGTGGAGTTGGTATGATAGAGCTGGTAGGGTGAGAACAGAGAGGCCGCCACGCTCGCGATATTGACGATGGGGTAAGGTTCATCAATAGCTATTCACGATGGACCCCCCGTTCGTTCTTGTGCTTGACTCTGCAGCGCAACTGGTATACTGCGACAATGAGTTCGATGAATCAAGAAAGGTAGCGATGATGCCGAGGTCGAGAGTTCCGTCAGCCTTATTATTACACAGCTTCCGTAATCGGCAGATCAGCGAAGCACACGTGACAAGGTGTCGTTCCAACCCCTAATAGATATGCGACGAAACATATACGTTGTAACAAGTCATACAAATCGAGTATCTCACTACAACAACCGTCGCATCCACTCGCTACCAAATGTGCCGCCCTCGCAAACTTCCACTGCAAAAACACATTTCGCAGTCGTTACTTATGTAAACCCGTGCGCCATCGCTGGAAAACCACAGGAAACAAACCCAAAAACCTAAAGCCACCGCCCGCCACGATCATGCGCATATCTACGATCGCCATTCGCACGCTCGCCACCGCCTCGATGCCGCATATCTAAGAACCTGAAACCTCACGCGAAGCACAATCCGACTTACCTCAAGGCTTATAAGTCCCCAACCGGGCTAAGATATCCTGCATGTTCACCTGCCCCGGTCCCTGACCCTGCGCGCCCGCTTGACTCTGGCCCTGGGCCTGTTGCTGATGCTGCGAGAGCATACCTGCCAACGCCGGGTTGTGCTGGAGAGCCGCCATGGCCTGGGCCTGCTGTTGTCCGAAAGAGCCTGGCGGAGGGTAGCTCACCTGCGCTGGGTTGCCGTACATACCGCTGCCGGCCGTCTGAGGCGTGTTCGGCGATGGGTGCTGGTTCATGGCGGAAAGCAGGCTCTGTAAGCCGTTGGGGTCGAGCGAGGTGATGAGATTCTGTAGATTAGGTGGGGCAGTCGCGGTCGCTGCTGGTGGAGGAGCTTGTGGAGGCTGGCCGTAGGCACCAGGAGGGTAGGCTGTGGCTTGTTGACTGCCGTATTGCGCAGCACCGTAACCGTACTGCGCAGGGGGTGGCGCGTATTGCCCTCCATACCCACCGCCATAGCTTGGAGTCGGCGCAGGCGCGGCGTGCGTATTCTTCGCTCTCAGCACCAGCTCCACACATATGTTCGGATCCAAGCCGTCATACTCCTCGAAGCTCACGTTACCCACGGCACCACCTTGCCGCCGGTCGAAGATCTGCAACCCAATCTTCCCCGTCTGCTGATTCATACGGGTCAACTTGCTGACAGCAACGACGCCTTCCACAATCTGCCTCCTCACGACGGCCTGCTCGCTCAACCGTGGACTGAGCAAAAGTACGTCGACTCTCACCCCTCGCGACGAGAAGGCCTTCTCCACCCAAGAGATGAAGTCTCGCTCCAGACTATCCAGCACCAAGATCTGCACATCTGGCACGTCCCTCGGCGCCCGTTTCGGCAACGGCAGATCGTCGTCTTCGTTCCTCCTCGGCGGGCTTGGGCTCCTGTACCGCGACCCTCTGCCATAGTCAGGCGATCGCGCGCGGTATCGGTCATCGTACCGGTCCCTGTACCCGCCCCGAGGCGAAGGTGAACGGTATCCACTACCTCTGTGAGATCCGTCTCTTCGGCCGCCATTCCTACTGCTGCCGGAGACGTAGCGGTCGACATTGGCTGGCGGTTTACCTCGAGGTCCCGGATCGGGTGAGCGTGAGCGGCGGCTGGCGTTATTCCGATTCTTCTGTGGTTTGCTGACCTCGAGATCTGTCGCGTGTGTACAAAGTCAGCCATTATGATCGTCTTACAGATTACGGATCGTCGCATTTGGGACGTGGTGTACTCACGTATCCTCTTGTCCCTGATCTGCGTTCCTTGCTCACGGTCAAGAGCCCGCCCACAGTCCTCTGCGCGCAGGAATTGCACGAATCCGTAGGCCTGTTTGATCGAAATTTGCGCGAGATCACCGTAGGCATGAAAGACATGGAAGATATCACGCTTCGTAACCTTTTCGCTCGACAGATTGCCTATAGCCAGAAAGTCAGCACGCATTACTGTACCTCAGGCAAAACCTCCGTCAGGTCTGATGATGCTTACCAACGAACAGCCGACTGCCTTGTGGGAACTGCTCCCACCGCCCTTCACTTACATATCCCCTCTCAGCCTCAATGAAGCCATCATACTTCCGCTGCACCGAAGCGTCCCAAGGGCGATCTTCGGCGGTCGGCGTTTGTCCCGCTGCGATCGCTCTTTCACGCCGGCTTTCTATCGGCGTATTAGCCGCGAACGGTTGGGTAGCGCTTGTGGGAGTGTGAAAGGCTTGGCCTTGGGCGGAGGGTGTGGCTGACGTAGGGGAGGTTTGCTGGGTGTGGGAGAAGGCCCCTGGGATGCCGGCTGACGGTGGGGCAGCGCCGGAGGAGTTGGCGGAGGACGGGGAGATGCCGACGGCTGAGACATGGTTGTGACTGTTCGAGTCGGCTACGGTGCCTTGGCTGGCAGCACGAGCATGGCCCTGGGCGGGCTGTAAAGCAGGATGGGCGGCGTGGGGATGATAGTCGCTGATGTGATTGGAGTGCACGTAGTGTGGATGGATGAGCGGTTGCTCTTGCGGCGGAGGGCGTGGTGGGAGCCCACTAGGCGGCGCACTGAGACCTGCCGCAGACGGAGGAGACGTTTCAAGATCGGACTCGGAAGGCTGTCCTTGGGCAGGAGAATTGGTGTTGTTGTTGGTGATGGGATTGGTTTGAAGGGTATGCAGCAGAACCTGAACGTCGACTGATGAGCTGTGATCGAACGCGGGCGCGTTTTGCGCTTGCTCTGGGTGAATTTCGACGGACAGGGTCTGTGAGTCACCCGACTGGGCAGCGACATCTCCTGTGGTGGCAGGGTTATGTGTTTGTGGGAAAGGAAGCTGGACATCCGTTGCAGCTGCCTCCGGCGCGGTGTCCGCCTCGACCTTCGTGTGCTCATTGGAAAGCAAATCAGACTGTGGGTCTGGAGCATTGGCAGTAGTACCCTCGCTATCTGCAGCCCCCTCTGTCGGCACATGCACTGCCTCAGACTCCGCGCCGTCAGTATCCTCCTGGGCCGCCTCAGCAGCCTCGCCGCCAGTCGAGTAAGGCGAGGCATGGTCTTCGGACCCCTCCTGCTGCTGCTCGTTCGGATCCCGCCAGAAGTCGGGTCTGACCTCGGTATTGTGCATGGCCGGATCACTCATGTGTGCCTCGGTCTGGTTGAACCCTACATCCATCTGCATCTCAAGAACCGGGATGTTGGTGGGTGTAGGGAAGTGGATGGGCTTAGGCGAGGCCGGTGATAGTAGGTGCGGCTCGTTCCTATAGTGAGGTTCTTCGGGAGGCTCGGAGGTGTGTTCCGCGTTCATGTGTATCAACGGCGCATCAGCGCTGGGTGGAAGACGAGGAGGTGGACAAGGTTGGCAAGGCTTTGGGACATGCTCTGATTAGTGGTGGCGGTCGCAGGGTGAACTCGGCGGGTCGATGAGAGGACGAAACAACGTGCGAGCCACGCCTCGAGTCGGGCTACGATGGAGGAGCTTGCTGCTAGCTGGGGAGGTGCGAATTGGGCGAGCCGAGGGCTGCGTGTAGTGAACAAGATGTGCGGACTGCACAGAGTGCGTTCAGGCCAGCTTCTCCGGCGGGTGGGATGAGATGGGAGGCTTGTGTAACCCACGTCTAGAGACACAAGTGTAGCAGCGGACGATGGCAGTATCGACGCCTCCACTTCGATGGATAACGGCGGTGGACGATGGTGGTGAATGGACTTGGGTAGTAGATGGTGTTGGTGGAAGAGGTCGAGGGTCGACGACTGACGATGATGGATGAAGGTTGAGAGCAAATGCTCTCGCGAATGGCGCTTGCCCAAAGGGGAACTTTGCGCCGGATTTTCCCGCCGAGCTCCATTCACTCTACAATCACGTGCAACCCGTTCGCTTCAACCGCAACCCCTCAAACTGTTCACTCGACCAGCAGATCATGCTCCGCCATGTGACGCCGGGCAAAAGCTTCACACTGCTGATACGTAGGCCATTCCAAGGCATAATCCGAAGCTTCGCGACGAAGAGAGGCGGCGATGCAGACGAAGCCGAACTAGACGCCGCCAGGAAATGGCTCGCGAACCTCGACACCGACACCATCCCTCGCAGCATCGGCGACGTTAGTTTCAGTCGATCGTCCGGACCGGGGGGGCAGAACGTCAACAAGTACGTCTGAAGAAAATCCCTCGCAAACGCTGCCATGATCGCTTATGTATCGTGTGTCGACCAGAGTCTCCTCCAAAGCTACCCTCCGTATCCCCACCTCGGCCCTCCTCTCCCACGTCCCCAAAATCTTACACCCGTCGCTCCTGAGTAGCAGGTACCATGCGGCGCGGTCGGGGGAGATGATCATCCAAGCGGACGACGCGCGCAAGCAAAACGACAACGTGACGTCGTGTTTCCGCCGCTTACATCAGTTGATCGAGCAGGCGGGACGGGAGACGGTGCCGGGCGAGACGAGTCCGGAGCAGATGCAGCGGGTGGAGAAGTTGCAGAAGGCTGAGGCGGCGGGGAGAAGAAAGATGAAGGAGCACCTGAGTAAGAAGAAGAGTGCGAGGCGGAGTGGGGGGAGAGGGGATGATTGAGTGATGGTCATGGATAGTGCTTAACCTGGTCGACCACTCTCGATCGCAGTTGCGTGGTGTCACTGCTGCGTTTCGAGCTCTACCGGACGCGTTTCGGACTCTGCCGGGTTGAGGTAAGACATCACGGATGGCTGCAGTGTCGGACTCGATGCATCTGGTACGAACGGCTAGTCCGACCGCTCTTCAGCCCCAAAGAGCAAGGTTATAGTCCGTCACGGACAGCTACACGACCTTAAGCAGACGCTCTCGGCACAGCACCATCACACAACGCTTCATTGGCCGCGACGTTCGTATCCTGCGCGGGAACACCCTTCCCAAATTCCCTCACTTCATCACTCCCCAATTGCGAATACGGCACCCAGTCCAGCCCCTTTAACCCATTCACCGGATCCCTCGCAAACGCCACGTACGCGTCCTGAAAGGCCTGGCTGGTCGCGTACTCCAATGCCGAGCTCGGCCCGCGGAAGTCCGGGTGCGTGCCCATGAGCATCGGCAGCTCGCCGGCGTGGTAGGCGCCCATCCAGGGCCGGGGTGAGACGTTGGTGAAGTTGCCGGCGTAGAGGTAGCGGTACGTCAGGCGAGAGGTTTCTTGCCGGAGGCGGATGGATTGGGTGGCCGGGCAGAAGAAGATGCGGAGGAGGGCTTGGAGGACCGCGGCTGGGTCGGGACCGGAGGGGTTGTAGGGCGCGAAGGGGACGCCGTCTTGGGCGTCTGTGCCGATTATGGCGGGCTATTTGACTGGTCAATGCTATTGCGTAGGCGGTCGTAGATATGAGTAACGGGAGGCTTACAATCTTCGCTTGCTGGGAAGCTCGAGCGCGTTCGGTGTAATTCTGGAAAATGATCTTGCCGTCCACTACAGGGTCGAACGAAAGGGCCGGGGTGTTGCCGCCCTCCTGGTACGTGGCGAGGAAGTCCTCGATCGTATTTGCATTCACGCCTCGCATGCACGCCAGCTGTTGCGCGGCATCACCACCCAGACCAGCGCATCCGACATGCTCCGCAACGAAAGTAAAGTTAGCATGAGTCGTGTCGTTGACAGAAGTTGGCGAATTCGCCGTCCCGGAGTTCATGATCAGACCCGTAACGATGGGGTCAGAAGGGTAAGCGAAGTTATAATAGTCAACCGATATGGAGCCCGCGGACTGACCCCAGAGCACCATCCTCGCCGGATCACCTCCGAACGCCGCGATGTTCTGCCGACACCATTCGACCGCCGCACGTTGGTCGAGGAGGCCCAGGTTCTGTTCCTCCAGGCCGCCGGCATTGGGGAAACCGAAGATGTTGACGCGGTAGTTGAAGGAGACGACGATGTGGTCTGCCGTACGGTTGACCCATTGCGCGGGGATTTGGTAGGGGACATCTTGGCCGCCGGTTTGGAAACTGCCGCCGTAGATGAAGATTAGGACGGGGAGGCCTTGACTGCTGTTATTGTTGTTGTTGGTGTTGCTGTGGTTTGGTTGGCCGTGGTGTCTCCCGCCGTGTTCTGCGTGGCCGGAGGTCGCGTTCGAGGGGGTCCAGACGCTCAGAGTCAGACAGTCTTCGGTGATGTTGCCGGTACGATTCAGGCCCTGCAAATTGAACTCTAGCACATCGCGTACGTAGAGCGAGTTACCCTGGTTCGTGAGGAATTGCATGCAGCTCGGGGGCAGTCGCGTCGCTTCGACCTGAGCGTTCGGCTGGTCGAGCAGCGCTGGCGCGGTCCAGCGGAGGTCACCCACTGGCGGGACTGCGTATGGGATCCCGAGGTACTGGTGCACGTTGGGGAGGTTAGGGTCGACTTTGCCGTGGACTTGGCCGGAGGTCGTGGAGACTACGAGGGAGTTTGAGACGTGGGGACCTCGTGGAGGACCGTGTTGCCATGGCGGTGCCGCTGCTGCTGAAGCGGCCAGAAGGCCGAAGAGGAGGGTTGTGACGACCATTATTTTTGACGATAAAGAGAATTGTTGGTGGTTACGCGTGAGGGAGCGAGTGGAGGAGAAAGAGGACGGTACTTATCCCATCATTGTCTCTCGGCCTCGCTATACCGAGTACCGGCGAGTGTTCACCCCTCGATATTTTGAAAGTTCAGGGAAATGGAAGAATATGACGACGGGTGGCATGGGAGGGAGACGTTCCCCTCTTTCACGAAAGCCGTTTGTTCCTTGGCTGTGCAGGCGTTGGCGCTTCCCCGAATTTTCATCCTGGCGACCACGCACCCTCACACACACACTGGCAGACAGTATACGCGCTGTGTACATGGCGGTGACGGGATAGTTGAGTGCTGGTGGTCATGAATGGGGGTGTCAGCTGTGTTTGCCTCCAACCTCCCACGGTTCACCAAACCTGAACGTCTCCACGGGTGCGACGCGTGAGATAGAAACATGGGGAAAAGCTTCCTCCAAAATCGGATCAGTTCACGACACTGACGCTGTACTTGAGCGGGACAACAACATCATCGTACATCGATATGAGAAGAAGTTCCCTACAAGCCCCAAAACATATTGAGAAGGGACGAGTCTTTGAAGAACGCCTCGCAAGTGCAAAAAGTACCACAACGGGCATAAAAGTGTACTGGTACAAGATTGGCTAAGAACGCAAAGTGTTCCTCGTGTCATATCTCCTTGTCGATTTTACAACCCTTACATCTTCTGCTTGATCTCCTCGGCCTTGCCTTGAGCCTGGCCAGCCAATTCCTGTGCCTGTGAAGTAAGATCGATCAGTAAGAGCGCGCTTATGTGTCGTCTCTGAGTTTGTAGGAAACTTACCTTGCCCTTGGCCTGACCAGCCATCTCACTCGCCTTACCCTGCGCTTGTCCAGCCATCTCGTTTGCCTTACCCTGAGCCTGTCCAGCCATCTCGCTGGCCGAGCCCTGAGCCTGTCCAGTAGCGCCCTGAGCCTGTCCGCTCATCTGGCTAGCTGCACCCTGCGCCTGTCCGCTCATCTCGTTCGCCTTGCCCTGAGCCTGTCCGCTCATCTCACTCGCGGTGCCCTGAGCCTTGCCGGCCATCTCATTCGCCTTGCCTTGGAGCTCGCCGGACGTTATGCCCATGCTTTCTCTCGCCGCTTGCGTGGCCTCCTCTGCGGCAGCACTTTGTCAGTACATCTGTCAAACACATCCTAGCTGGTGAAGAGGAAGATGAACATACCACCCTTCTCGATCCCCTTCACGATCGTCTGAGCAACCGATTTGTCGACATTTTGCACGGCCTCCTTCGCCTGGTCGAGGGCGGACTTGCGGACGCGTGGCGAGGTACTGAAGAGGCGAGCTTGCCGGGCGATGGCTTGACGGTACATGTTGAATCGAGTGTGGGTTTGATGGGAGTGCTTGAGGTGGCTAAAGTTGATGGAGAGATATTTGACGAATTGCAGGATGGGTCGTAAGAAGGTGAACAGAATACTGCGAAGCGAAGAGGATGAGCTTGGAGCTCCATGTCCCTTGACATCATACTCACGCAAGGCGCTTGGGCCAATGTATCAATCGAGGCGAATACATGTAATAAGTTACCTGTGTCATCAATTGTCTATAACTGCACCGTCTCAACAGTCCACTTCGATTGTCGTCGAGCTCGAGTACTAGAAATAGTTGACTCCTACATCGTGTGCTGGAACTGGAAGGAAATCGTCCGGCTTGCAGCATCCCAAGTCATTACCATAGCAGGTCTCGTCGAGTGGCACTCAATCGTGGACACCTGCCTTCCTAGCTCCTAGTCCAAACATGCCCCGAGTTTTCATTACAGGATCATCCGACGGCCTAGGTCTACTCGCTGCCCAGCAGCTGGTCAAAAACGGCCACGACGTGACCATCCACGCACGCAACCAGCAACGCGCGGAAGATGCCCACGCCGCCTGTCCAGGCGCCAAAGCCGTCCTCGTCGCTGACCTCTCCTCCCTGGCGCAAACCAAGCAGCTCGCCGCAGACGCGAACGCATCCGGGCCCTTCGACTGCGTGATCCACAACGCCGGCGTTTTCCGAGGCGGCTTTCGCAGGACCGAAGACAGCCTGCCGAGTCTGGTCGCCGTGAACGTGATGGCGCCTTACATCCTCACCTGTCTCATGCGCCGTCCCCGTCGGCTGGTGTTCCTGTCGAGTGACTCCCACTACAGCGGTAATGGCTCTGTCGATGACGTCACGTGGCAGGGACGCGGCGAGCAAGGCTGGAGCGACTCGCGCGCTTACAGTGACTCCAAGCTCTACAATAACTTCTTCGCCAATGCGTTCGCGCGACGGTGGCCGGATGTGAAAAGTAACTCATTGGACCCTGGGTGGATGCCGACGAAGATGGGGGGACGTTCGGCACCTGGAGACTTCAAACGAAGCGTCGAGACGTATGTCATGCTTGCTGAGGGTGAGGGTGAAGGCAGTACGACGGGGAAGTACTTCGAACCTGGGAAACGGCAGGGGAAGCCAACCCCGGCAGCGAACGACGAGAAGGCGCAGGAGAAGCTGATGAAGGTATGTGAGAAGGTGACGGGCGTGAGTCCTCTTTGAAGATTGTCGTACTCGTGGTCGTTGAGCAGAGCTTCGCCCGATCAGCTCAAAGATGTCCGCTGTCTTCCCCGGTAGTTTCGCGGATGTGGTACACACGAACGACCCGCGATTGTCAGCAGAGTGCATTGTTTGCCAGTCGTGTCTTTGGTTGTAGTCGTTTCCACCAATGGGAACGCTCAGGGCCATGTCAGCTGGCTACCTTACCTTTACATACCTAGGTACTACATGTAGGTACTCGAGCTCTCCACAGCTCGAGGAAGCAAAGGATTTCACATTCAGGCAAAAGTCAAGCGTGAGGGTGAACCTTACGAGGTTGCATACGAGCTTCACAATAAACTGAAAAGCCATACAAGACACGTCCGAAACATGTCGGAAACCTTCCCTCCCACTCCGATCACGGCGTCCGCTCCACTACAATGGCAACTCAGATCCCGCACCTTCAAGAGACGGCCACGTCGAAGCAACTCATCGTCCATGGCGAGCCGTTCCTCATCCTCGGCGGCGAGCTCCAGAACTCGTCCATGACTTCCGCCAAGTACATGAAGGAAGTCTGGCCTAAGCTCACCGCGGCGAACTTCAACACCGTCTTCGGCTGCGTCACGTGGGAGCAGATCGAGCCCGAGGAAGGAAGCTTTGACTTCGCGGAGCTGGACCAGGTCGTCCAGGATGCGCGGGGGCACGGTCTTAGGATCGTGGTTTTGTGGTTCGGGAGTTGGAAGAATGGTGAGGCGTTGAACGTATCGATCGCTGGAGCTGTCGAGTAATGGTTTATCGCAGGTGTATCAACGTACTCGCCTTCTTGGGTGAAGAAAGACATCAGACGCTTCCCGCGAGCCAAGCTGCGCAAGGCGGGCGGTATCCTGGAGACCGCAGACGTCGTGTCCGTCTTCGACACGGAGGCCTCTCAAGCCGACGCGCGAGCATTTCGCCAACTGATGGCCCACCTGAAGGAGATCGACGAGAAAACCTCAACCGTGATCATGGTGCAGGTGGAGAACGAGAGCGGCCTACTCGGCGACTCACGCGACGCGAGCGCAGGCGCCGAACGCCACTTCCATGTCTCCGTGCCGCGAGACTTGGTCAAGAAGCTAAGCTCCGGATACGACTCGCTCCGTCCCGAGCTCAAGCACAACCTCCGCCACTTCGACCCCCAAAATTCCGAAGGTTCTTGGCCGGAGGTCTTCGGCCCAAGCAAACAAACCGACGAACTCTTCATGGCGTACCATTACGCCCTCTATATCGAACGCGTCGCCCGCGCCGGCAAAGAAGCCTACTCCCTCCCATTATACATCAACGCCTGGCAAAACTTCGAAGGTTCCGGCAGCGCCAACGACGACGACAACTTCCCCGTCGTCGTCGGCGGCGGCGACAAGCCAGGCGACTACCCCTCGGGCGGCGCCGTGCTCTCCGTCGTCGACATCTACCAACTCTTCGCCCCGTCCATCGCCCTCGTCTCCCCAGACATCTACTTCAACGACTACGCCGCCACCTGCGCCGCGTACCGCCACCGCCACCAACCGCTCCTGATCCCGGAGCAGCGACGGGACGAACACGGCGCGAGGCGGGCGTGGGTCGCGTTCGGCTCGCATCAGGCGATCGGGACGTCGCCGTTCGCGGTCGACACGCTGGAGCCGGGGGAGAATGCTTATAAACGGCATTATGGCTTACTGGCGTCGGTGGCGAAGTTCGTGCTGAAGGCGCAGAGGGAGGGGAGTAGTATCGGATTCTTCTTCGATGAGATGGGAGCGGACGGCAAGGACCCTTCGCCCCTCGTGAACGCTCAGTTCGGGGAGTGGAGGTTACGCATCGAAAGGAGTTTTGTCTTTGGACGTGCCGGGCCAGGAGCGGGGATGGTGATTCATCGTGGTGGGGATACGTTCCTGTTGATTGGATGGGGGTTTGGGGTTACGTTTCGGCATGAGAGGAAGGGGTGGACGGGGATCTTGCGGTTCGAGGAGAAGGAGGTTGTGGATGGTGGCGCGGGGTTGAGGACGTTGAGGATGTTGAATGGGGATGAGACGAGGAGTGGGGCTTGTGCGTTGATGCCGAACGAGGCGCCGGATCTGGGGGATTTCCCGATTTGTGTGACGATTCCGGCGAGGACGGCGGTGGCGGAGTGTGAGGTTTATGCTTTGGAGGAGGAGTGAAAGGGATGGTTGGGATGGCTCTCATAGCCGTGCTTGCAATCACAAGTCGAAGGGGCGCGGAGTACCGCTGGACGGATACCTCGTTTCCTCCACTGTAGTCTCACTGCCCAGCAGACGAACCCGCCTGTTCCCTCCGATCCAACACCCGATCCACAATCCCCCACTCCAACGCCTCCTCGGCACTCATGAAGAAATCCCTCTCCATGACCCGGGCAATCTCCTCCAACGCCTTGCTCCCGCCCTCCGTGGGCGTCAAATGCCTCTGATAGATCCGATTCAACTGCTCCCGCACCCTCAAAATCTCCTTCGCGTGGATCGCGATGTCGCTCGCTTGCCCGTGGTACCCGCCCGAGACCTGATGCACCATGATCCGACTGTGCGGCAGCACGTACCGTTTCCCCGGCGCGCCGCCGCAGAGGAGCAGGCTGCCCATGGAGGCCGCTTGGCCGAGGCAGATGGTGCTGACGGGGCAGCGGATGTATTGCATCGTGTCGTAGATGGCGAGGCCGGCGGTGACGGACCCGCCGGGACTGTTGATGTAGAGGTTGATGGGTTTCTGGGGGTTTTCGGCTTCGAGGAAGAGGAGTTGGGCGACGATGCTGGCCGAGGTGGTTTCTTCCACTTCGCCGTTCAGGCAGATGATGCGTTCTTTCAGTAGGCGGGAGAAGATGTCGTCTGGTGGTGGTGGGGGTTAGTCTTGATGATGGTGGGTGGGGTTGGCCTGAGGGAGAGGCTTGGAGAGCGTACATGTGTGCCAGCCACCTCCCTATTCTGTCAGCTGGTGTTGGTGGATGTAGTGAGAGCGCGCGTGTTGCGTACTACTGTCTCGGTCACGAAGGGCATGGGCATAGCCGCGGTTGGACCTGCCGGTGCCGCATGCGGTCTTGCCGGCGAGGCATTGTGCTGAGGCGGAGTGAAAGGTGGGAGGGAAGAGAAGCGCCGTTGACTGCTGGGTCGTGCGAGTCTGCTCAGAGGTCGGAATGAACGTGCGGTGCGGAGGATGGATTTGGTGCCTGGCTCCATGGTGTTTGTGATGTGGTTGCGGATGGAGCGCCAAGAGAATTGCATGTGAAGGTCGAGACGCAGCTGGCGTTGTTTCCTCTTTCGGATTTGATGCCGCACATGCCGCACACCTCCGCCGCCCACCATTTGTGCATTCAGCATCTTTCTTTGTTTACTGTCTTCACACGCATGTCCTCCGGCCCTGTTGCCAACACAACATACCATCCATACCTGTAAGTGTACCTACAACATGTGCCGTCAACACTTTATGCAAGGTATTGGGGTACTTATGTACAGACAGCTGTCACATCACGTGCCACTCGCTGACTTGAACCAACATCGACAACGATACGACCACTACCGACCTCATCTCGGTCCGCGTCTCCAGCCTCTCCATTCTTCTTCCACTCCATTTTCCCGACCCCGTCATCTCGATTCTCGCATCGACCAGCATCTGCACCACCGCACTTGATTATATCGCAATATAACATCATCTCGCTTGACCCCCGGCTCCAAGCGCGGTGCACAGTGCATGATGTATGCTAACTCAACCTACATATGGAATCTGACCGATGTGATGAGGAGAAGAAGAACCGGACTCCGCCACGACTCCACAAGACCCTCTCATCCGGCACCGGAAGAACGGTTCGCTCGTGGGAACGATGGAAACACTGGCTCCATACCTCGGTACTCGTAGGCCCCGAACCAACATGATGAACCGACTTAGTTCCCCGAGTCCACGTATTCAGGTGGCCAAGAATGAGATACCGCACGCCGGCATAAGAAGCGGATCGACTTTGTCACCCTCGACCACCGTTCGTTCGTCTGTACCTCGACACATTTCCATGGTACATAATCGTTCGGCCCACTCCCGGCGAGTTCGGCACGTGTTCGCATGAAAACCCATGGCGATCTACTGGTCATGACGATGGGGAACGCAGATCAAGCCGAGGCACACTGTACAATGTTGACAAGTGACAGCACACCGCACAGCGCCAGTACTGTCCAGTAGTCGCTACTGCACGCCCGCACGGTGATGATGAGTTGAGGCTGTCGGTGATTTGTGCTCTTTCCGACGATCGCCCAGACACGCATGATGAGATGCTCCCACCGTTGGTATTAACACGGTAGGTCGCCCAGAGTGAGTACCACTCCCTCTGTCTCCTTCACTCTCCAATCTCTTTGTCCATCACAATCATGGCGCTTCTCTCCAGTCTCGCGGCAGCACTACTTGCTCTCGTGCAAGCTCAGACTGCCACGGCGCAGGCCACTTATGGGAACTCGAATCCCGTCAACGCTACCCTTCCCATCGTTGACCTGGGTTACGAGTTGCACCAGGCCTCGCAGTACAACGAGACCGGTCGCTTGTACAACTTCAGCAACATCAGATATGCCGCCCCACCCACCGGCGAGAACCGCTTCGCCGCTCCTCGACCACCTGCGGTCAACCGCGCCGTCGTCCAGCAAGGCCTACCCGACCGCATCTGCCCTCAAGCAAACCCCGCCTGGCTGGCCACCGCAGCCGCCTACATCCCGCAATACCTAGCCGGTCAAACCAACTTCACCCCTTCCGACTTCAACATGAGCAGCACCTCGGCAAGCAGCGCGTTGACACCTCAAGACCCCAGGACGACCGAAGACTGCCTGTTCCTGGATGTGGTCGTCCCGCAGGACATTTTCGACAATGCGGACAACGGCACTGGCGCACCCGTACTCGTCTGGATTTACGGTGGTGGGTACACTGCGGGCAGCAAGTCCGGTTCGGGTAACCCCGCTGGCTTGATTGCGCGTAGCGAGAGCAACAATTCCTCAGGCGTCATTGTAAGCCAACCTTCCACTTCCCGCTCGTTCGGCCAAACGCTGACCGTGATGGCAAGTACGTGAGCCTCAACTATCGACTCGGCGCTTTCGGATGGCTGTCCGGACCGACATTCCAGCAAAATGGCACCGCCAACGCTGGCTTGTACGACCAGCGTTTCGCCCTCGAGTGGGTCCAACATCACATCGCCAAGTTCGGTGGCGACCCGAACCGAGTGACCGTCTTCGGCGAATCGGCCGGAGGCGGCAGCATCATGCACCAGATCACGGCGTACGGCGGCAACAAAGGACCCGCCCCATTCCAACAAGCCATCCCACAGTCGCCGGGCTTCATCCCGGTCGTGTCCAACCAGCAACAAGAACAAACCTTGAACACGTACCTATCTCTGCTCAACGTCTCCACCATCGAGCAAGCTCGTCAGCTTCCTTTCTCTGCCCTGCAGACGGCCAACGCCATCCAAGTCGCTCAATCGCCGTACGGCCAGTTCTCGTACGGACCGACCGTCGACGGCGACTTCGTCCCGGAACTCCCAGGGCTGCTGTTACTCCACGGCCAGTTCGACCGAAATGTCAAAGTCATGGTTGGACACAATGCCGACGAGGTCAGTCACCTCCTTCCACACAATCCAACCCAACATATACTGACTTATCATTCCTAGGGCCTCCTCTTCACCTCCCCCTTCATCCAAAACAACACCGCCTTCCGCCAAGCAATCCTCCAATCCCTCCCCACCGTCGCCGCCTACCCGAACGTGGTCGACTACATCACCAACGTCCTCTACCCGCCCATCTTCGACGGCAGCCAAGCCATGTCCTATACGAACCAGATCGCGCGCGCCGCCGCCCTGGACTCGGAACTCATCTTCACCTGCAACACCTTCTACCTCGACAAAGCCTACGCCAACACCACCTACTCCTACTTCTTCACCGTGCCGCCGGCCCTGCACGGCTCCGACATCGCTTACACCTACTACAACGGCCCGACGGACCCCGACCCAGTCGATCCCAGCGCGTCCGTCGCCATCGCCCTGCAAGAGTACATCACCCACTTCGCCGAGACGGGCTCCCCGAACCAACCGGGCGTGCCGTCCTTCGTCATGTACGGCGCCAACGCCACGGTGCAGAATTTGAATATTACGGGCATCACGGAACAGATGGATCCCGCGGCCAATCAGCGGTGTAATTGGTGGCAGAGGGTTTTGTATCAGTAGAAGAAGAAAAGAGAACCAAAAAGAGAAGTTTGAGAGTGGAGCGGTTTTGATGTTATCTACATGAATGATGAACGGCAATCATTAAATGCGTGAGCAGTGTTGGCGTTTGTTTAGCGGGAGTCAGCCGAACGAAAAGAAATTCAAGTAATGCACATGTAATTGCTTTCCATGATCACGCGCTTTATGACACGCTACAGTATGGGAGCAAGAAGTAAATCAAGCAAGGACCGGGATCTAGATTTCTTCCTTCCATCCCTGAAAGATGATGAACCGTCTACCTTATAAGGGATGATACCACCGTCCACAAGAATCCAGCACCGACTGATGCGTCGACTTCGCGTGGTCATGTGACGTCGCGTTGTGATCGTACTGCATCACTTCTGCCCCTCCTCTGCACCTGCATACCTCTCCCTCAAATCAATGCTCGGGAACTCGACACTCGCAGCCTCAATCGCCTTCTCAACAGCAGCAGCAACAGCAAACAACCCCCGCTTCTCCATCCTCTTCTTCTCCTCATAAATCCGAATCCCCGCAACCTCAAAATACGCATCGCGAAAACTCTCCGGACGGTCCCGCACATACTCCTCGCACGACGCGGAACCCGTCTTGCGGTCCAACCCCATACTCCCCCAGACCTTCCCCGCCCAGTCGCCGCAGAACGTGATGTCCTCGATGAGCTGCATCGTGGACAAACTCTTGGTGAAATCGCAGCCGGCGCCAGCGAAGCGAGCGAGGGGTTGTGCGGTCCAGGTCGAAGGATCCGGCGTCCGACCCGCGACGAGGTCGGCCGGAAGGCGGTCGTGCGCGAAGATGTAGACGCTCACGCCCACGGCCGTCCAGAGCATGGCGTAGACGGCGCCGCCCTGGGCGTTGAAAGCCGGGCCTGCGGTCGCGAGACCTCCGGTATGGGTGTGTGCGGGTGTGGCGACGGAGCAGCCTAGACTGCCGGCTCCGGCGTTACAGTCCGCGTTCGCTAATGAGCCTTGGAAAACCCCCGATGACGAGGAAGAGGAGGAGTTATCGACCACGCAGCCCGGAGCGGTATGCAACGTCATGGAATTAAACTCAGTGCCGTGCACGAACTCGAGCACATCCACCTCGCCACCGTTCCCCGGCCAGATGCCCTGCGGGGAGACGTCGCCGAGGAACCACCAGCTCGGCCAGGTCCCGACCGCGGCGGGGATGTGGCGGATGTCGAAGACGGCGAGCGTGCCGACGTCGAAGGTCCGCTTCGACACGAGCCGCACCGAATCACGGTTCGCGGCTCCGCGCGTGGTGTAGTCGACGCCGATGTAGGCGTGCGTGGCGTTCGAGGCGGCGTGGTAGATGAAGCCGAGGAGCTCGCGCTCCGCGGCGGTGGGCATGTCGAGGTAGTTGACGTTGCCGTGAGTCGGGTCCGGGCCGGTGAAGGTGGTGAAGCCGTCGAAGAAAGTCGGGCCGGAATAATCGGCGACGAGGGTGTATGACGGGGTTGAAATCGAGTGCGATAATGATGATGCCGGGGCGGCGGGGGCGGTGGCGGCCAGCGCGAGGAGGAGGAAAGGGACGTGCGTGATCATCTTACCGGAAGATGTTGGGTTTGATCGATGTGGAAATGCGGTGTAGAAGTTGTTGGGTGTAGTAAGAAATGCGATGGTTGTCTGTCCAAACGCGTACACTCGACGAGGCATATATGATTAGCCGAACCAGCGGCGTAGTGAAAAAGAACAAAGTAGGTGAACAAAGGCCAAAGGGGTTATCACAATGCGCCTTGTATAACGACACAAAGGACGAAGAAAGGCAGGCAGCAAGGGTGAATACTGTGTGTTAGGAGAGTCGTAGATCAGCGCATAAACTCGGTCAGCATCGGGCGGGCTGTGACGGCCATGACAGCAACAGTGACTGACCCAAAAAGCGAAGAAATACGCCGAGTTTTGGATAGAGTTGTGGAGGCCGTTTGCACACGTGCATTGATATCCTAGTCACCATTCCCTCGGAAGGGTGGAGATCGCGACGCCCGTAAATGCTCACTCCTACGCTCCCACCACAAGGAAAAACAACAGCACATATTAGTTTGGTAGAAGAAGAGAAATTTCACCATTGGAGGCCGTAGGCCTACAAGGCTTGCTAAACCGATTGCGCTTCCCTAACCTGTTCGAAGACCTGGTGTGTAGATCGTTAGCCATGCGGACTTAGACAATTAGTGATAAAGATCATTTCTTACCTTGAGAAGTTTGCTCCTGGCACCCTTCGCAGCAACGCCACGTTTCTCGAGACCCTCGTCGTCGAGTTGAACCAGGTCCTGCCATCTCATGTCCTTCAGGTTGTCGGTATACTTGTGCAGTCTGAGCGTACGTAGCCAGTTGGGGACGTCCTTCAACAGTGCCGGATCGGTCGGGTCCTCAGGTGGTTTCGAGCTGCCTCTCCGACCTCGTGGCGAACGGCCGCGGTTGATCTCTGACGCATCGGACAGATAACCTTCGCCACTAACGTTGCCGAAAGCACCGTAGGCGCCTACGCCAGCCAGGTTCATGCCCGCCATCCCATTGTTTATTGCCGACATGCCGTTGCCATCAAACGCCGTGGTGAGGAAGCCGTTGGACTGCATAGGCATACCGAAGCCTGGAGCAGCGCCACCAGGACCAGTGATGGCGATACCAGGAGAGCTAGGCCGTGAACGACGACCCTGCAGCGCAGCAATCTGCTGTTGCTGCAGGGCGGCGGCTTGCTGAGGCGACAAGACCTGTCCGTATTCGTTCGTCATAAGGATGTTTGATGGTAAGCCTGACGACATTGGCTGCTGAGCACCACCTTGACCCTCGGTGGATCGAGCGCGGCGGAACTTGCGGACATCGTCCAGCTGGATCCGGTTATTGACGGTGGAGAGCGCCGCGAGCTTCATGGCCGTAGCATTGGCGACCATATCGGCCTGATTCGTGCTTTGCTGTGTGCTGAAATTCGGGACCATGGGCGTGTTGGTCATCGAAGCCCAGCTGTTGCCAGGAGCCATGGGCGAAAAGAGGAATCCAGAGGCGTTGTTGCTTCCAGCGGGGATCTCTGTGCTTTGGATGTTGCTGTCGCTAGCCAGCGGGAAGGGACGAGGAGAGCGTAGACTAGCAGAGGGCGGAGGCTGGCTCAACCCAAATTGACCCATTGGTGTCGATCCTGGTGCCCGTTGGCCAGACGACGACTTCGGTCGGCCGATGGGTGGTTGGTTCTCATTGTTGCTCGGGGCAGCTGCGTTCCGCCATGAACCTGCAGGAATACCGGAGCCGTTCCTTTTCGACGTGTCTTCTTCATTATAGGTAGAGGTGGTCGGTACGATGAACGCAGAAGACCGATCGCCCACCGCACTGTTGCGACTGGACTTGGGCGCCGTGCCCGTAGTTTTCTGGAACTCCGCCTTCTGATCTTCGATCGCATTGGCAGCATCCGGGAACATGGACTTGATTGTGTTGGGGTCCAAGCCTGAATTACGCTTCGCGCCGGGCGATGCAGGTGGTTTGGCGCCAAAGCCAAAGGAACCTCGCTGTCCCTCGACATTCAGCTTGTTCATGGCGTCGTTCATGCGGGACGACATGGGATCTTTCTCGTGGAACGCCGCAGGCGACAGCACGCCGGACATGGGGTGGCTCTTGGCCATCTGTTGCAGCACCTGAATGAAGAAACGTATCTGCACCTGTGTGGTCTGCTGCAGCAAGGCGTAAAGCGCCGCGGTCCGTTCGGGCTCACTCAGCACGCGGAACCACTGCTCGATGGCGCTCAGCTCGTCTTTGAAATCCTGATCGAGGGTGGCCGCGGCCATGTCCTCGAGCGTCGTCTCGTATTGATCGATGTCCGCTATCCACTGCTGTGCCACCTTGTCTGCGGTGTCGTCGGGGTTGCCAGAGGTGATGCCCTGCTGGTATTGATTGACGTAGACCTCGGATGCTGGGCGAATGCCCCGCGCGGCGAGTGGAGAGGTGGCGGAAAAGGCGCCCATATCGGCGGAGGCACGAAGATGGTGCCCAGCGCCGACGACGCGAGACGAGGGAGGACGGAGGGTGGAGCTCGACGCCTCGGGCGTACTGTTGCGGTTGCCGATGATGTTGCTGGCCGACATGGTGGTGTTCGCCCGTGGTGACCCGGGTATCTTTCAAAGTGCGCGGTCGGTGCGTGCAGTGGGTGGAGGTGGGGAGGTCTCCGGGGGTGACTCGAGGCTAAGGAACGTCGAAGGGACCTGCAGTGCCTGCTGTCCTCAAAGGTATTCGACGATGGAGTGTGTGTATGTTTCGGGGAGCATCAGGCTTCACTACTCCACAAGAACCCGGTCACGGCTTTCAGTGGGTGTAACGTGGTGACTCGCGTGATGTGGCTGGCCCAAGCTCGCAGGTAGGACGGTGATCGAGCAAGGACACGACAGCACTGGAGCAAACAAATGCCCGACAGGTCTTTCTTGGTCTGGTGGAGGCAGAGTATGTAAGTGAGTGAGTGAGGTGAAAAGGGTGCTTTGATCCAGACGGGTGCGCGCGTCGTGGTGGTGGTGGGAGAAGAAAAGAAGGTTGCAAGGTTGGAAGAGGAGGAGGAGAAGAGCAGCCGCGAGACAAAGGGACAACGGCGCCTCTCCTGATTTGCAGGGTCTCACGCCAAGACCTCTCGTGACTTCCGGCTTCGGTGCCTCCCGCGTCGCTTCGCCGTTAGATCACGTGGGGCGAACAGGTGTTCACACCAAACTATTGACTTCACTTTTGTCTCACCTCTGTGGTAGCAATATATTGTTGGCACCAACATGACACTGATCCCGCCATTACCTCTTACTGAGACGGTCGATTGTCAGGTCTAGACAGAATACCCTTCCATACACTGACACAAAACAATAGCAACAACCCACACGCGAGAGCGCCGCACGACATCCCCAACGCCGTCTCTTACGAAACGACCGTCAATGAACACAGCTTCGTCAATCAACGCCATCACCACCCCCAATTCTTTCAGCCAACTCCTCATTTCGTCGTGATACCGCGGCTCTGCCTCTTCCTCATCGAGTCCAGCTTCCGCAACAAGCTCTCCTGCACCTTCTGATGACCCGCCCATGCCTGCTGCATCCTCTGCATCCGCACGCAAGCCATGACCGCAAGCCCGGCGGTCTTCAGCGACGGTCGTTTCTCACGCACCGTCACATCGGGCGTGATGCCCATCTCCTCCAGGAGCTTGAGGTCTGCTTGGTTACTGTGAGTGGCTGTATTAGCAATTGACCACATAGTCAGGTAGGGGGTGGAGGTGTCGCTTACCATTTCTGATACATGTCGACCTGCATCAAGAACCATTTCTTCGTGTAGACCAGATCGCTCCGGAAAGTCTCTTCGCGAGAGCATTTGGCGCGAAGGAACTGAATCTGCTTCGCCAGCCCCTTCAGCTCACTCTCGTGCTGCTTCTGAATGGCGGAGAGTTGCGTGCTGAAGTGCTTCTCCTCCAGCGTGCGCTCATTGTCGACCACTTGCTGCAGACTTTGGAGCTTTGCACGAAGGTCTGACTCTCGCTTGAGCGAAGATCGCAGTTTGGCGTCTCGGTCATGGAGTTGCTTCTGCAATGTTTGGAGCTCAAGGTCGGCATCGTCGAGTTCCGCCTGCAGGTCCAGGTGCACGGTGTCGTCCGACCAAGCCTTCTTGATGCGCTCGCGCAGGTCCTGCTCCTTTCTCATTAAGCCTGAAATCCGCTCATCCTTCTCCGCCGTCTCGATCTGCAGACTCTCGACTTCCACCTTCGCATCCCTCAGCTGCGTCCGGAGCTCCGCCTCCCGACGAGCGTGGCCAGATGAGCTACCCTCCCGCTCGCCCAACCGAGCCTCTACTTCTTCCAGCTGTACTTTAGCATGGTTCAAATCCTTCACCTGCATCCGAAGATCTCTTTCCTTCGTGTTCGAGGCCTGCACCCTGGTTTGCAACTCCGCCACTTCCGCGTTGAGACTCTCCGCGTCTTCCCTGGCGCTCTCGAGCTGACTGCGCATCTCAACCTCTTTCTTGACCACCGCAGATACCTTCCGATCGCGCTCCGACAGCTGCAGCTGCAAGTCTTCCGCTTCGATCTTGGCTTGTTTAAGCATATCATGCAGGTCCATCCGCTCCTCGGCAATGGTCTTTTCCTGCTGCGCGATCTCCAGCTCAGACTCCAGCGATTCCACCCGGTGCTGCAACTGTCGAATCTTGATCTCGGACTCACGGAGCTTGTGACGGGCCTCCTTCGCCTCGCGCACAGGCGTGCCGTTGATTTTCGCCTGTAGGGCATCCTCGAGCCGAGCTTCCAGCTCCGATATGGTCGCCTTCAGCGTCTCGCGTTCGCCGTCAGAGACCTTGAGTTTGAGCCGCAGTTCACTGCGCTCTCGAGCCGGCGTACCATGATCCTTCGACCTCCGGGCAGCCTGAACTTCATCCTCCAGGTCCCGGACACGTGCGTTCAGACTCGCCTTCTCAGCCTGCACCTCATCGAGGCTTGACTCGAGCACCAGGATCTCGTCCTCGAGCGCTTGTCTTGCGTCTGCGTGCTTAGTCTCCAGATTCCGGCGTAGAGAGTCCAGTTGCTGTTGGGCTTCCTCAAGATTACCTTCTCCACTCGATCGCGCGATTTCGAGTTCCTGCTCCAGCCCGTGGACGTCGTTCTGCCTCTGTTCCACAGCCTTCTTCAGCTGCGTCTGCAGGTGCTCGTTCTCCTCTTCAAGCGCTTCCACTTGCTCCTGCCGTGCTCGAACGTCTTCGTCCCTGTGTCCGAGCAAGCTCTGATCGCGATCAGCAGCCTCGGAGCGCTTCTTCAGCGACTCGACTTTCTGATGCAATTCAGCATTCTCGGCTTCGACGCTCTGCAGTTGCTGCTCCATCTCATCGAGCTCCACATCCTTGTCCTGCTCCAGCTTCTGCAATCGTTGCTGCAGTGAGCGGACCTGGTCAGCCTGCTGCTTGATGAGACTGTCTTTCTTCGAAGGCGTCTCCATGGCGCCAACACGTGCTTTGAGGGATGTGATCTGCTGAGATTGGTCGGAAAGGGTCGCTTCTTTTTGCTTCAGAGAAGCTTGAAGAGTTTGCAGCTGCTCGTTCTTCTGCCTCATTTCCGTGTTTTCACTCGTTTGCAGCCCCGAGAGACGATTCTGTAGCGTCTGCATCTCGCTTTCGCGCGCCTGGATCAGGCCGTCCTTCTCGTTGAGCTTAGCTTGTGAGGTCGCGGCAGCAGCGCGCAGCTTCTCCTGCAGATCGCGCAGTTGTTCGCCTTGCTCGCGAATCTGCTGGCTTTGCCGACGCGATACATCGTCCTGGCTATTCTCGGCAGCCCGCAGTCTCTTTTGCAACTCCGCGAGCTCATTGTCACGCTCCTCGATGACGCGTGACTTCTCCCGAAGGCGGTTCTCCCTCTCCTGGATCACGCGATCCTTCTCCTGCAAGCGTCCATCGGTCTGTTGAGCCTCCGCGTCCCAACTGCCTCGAGCCGTCTGGAGACGCTCCTGGAGAGCTTTTATTTCTCCATCTTTGTCAGCCACTTCCCGCTCGACATTGCGAATATCGTTGTCCTTCTCCTTGAGCTCAGTAGCTTTGGTGGACTCGGCAGCGTGTAGTCTCTTCTCCGCATTGCGCAGCCGTTCTTCATGTTCGTCCAGAGCTTGCGTCTTCTCGCGAAGGCGGACTTCGAGCTGCGAAACGTCTCCGCGCAGCTTCTTCGTTGACTTTTCACGGTCGTAAACGGAGTTGACGCGCTCCTCAAGCTCGGCGATCCGGGCGCTTTTAGTATCGAGCTCCTCGTCCTTCTCCTTCAATTCCGCTTCAAGTTCCTCTATGTCCTGCTGCAAATGCTCCGCTTGCTCTGTGTCGCTTTTGGCAGACTTCAACTGATCGTTCAGAGACTCCAGCTGCTCGTCTCTCTCATCAAGCTGACGCTCCCGGTCGCGCACTTCAGCCTCCAGATCCTGGACGTCATCCTTCAGTTTCTGCGCCCCGTCCGCGTCCGACTCTTCCTGCGCCTTCTCCGCTTCCACCAAGCGATGTCGAATCTCGTCCAACTCCTGCTTGCGCTCGTCTGCGATCTTCTGACTCTCTTCAGCCATCTTCCGTAAGCGCTCCAGCTCCTCCGTTTCCCGCTCATTCGCGTGCCGCTTCTTGACCCACTTCTGGTACTCTTCGTATTTCAGTCTGTACTCGTCCAGCTCGTGTGAAGCATCCTGTAGGCGCTTCCGTTGCTTTTTGAGATCCTGTTCCAGCGTCATCTTCTCCGTCTTGAGCTCCACGTTCTCCTTCAGAGTCGCCTGTTGAAACGACGTTCCGGTTTTCCGCAGCGCCTCTTCCAGGAAGTGAATCTTGAGTTTGAGGCCAAAGTTGTCTTTTTGGATCTGATCGAGCTTGGCTTCTTGATCGCGTAGCGTGAGCACGTTGCCTTGGTCGAGCACGCCGCCCTCGCCACGCTTGGGTAGCTGAGGCATAGGCGTGGAGTCCATCATGCTCGAGCTCGCGACAGGCGCGACTGGTGTGTCTTCGCCGGCTGCGTTGGCGGAGCTGCCTGTGTGCTCGCCGTCTAGCATGGAGCTATTTACAGGCAGCGCCTCGCTTTGCGACGCATAGCTTGACCGGAACGCGGCAGGTGTGTCCGGGACGCCCGCGTTCTCTTTATCTTCTAGCCTACTTCGTTGCAGCATCTGGTTGCGTTGCGCGCTCTTCAGAAGTGGGGTGAATTCCTGCTGCTTCATGCCACCGGCGTTGCGCTTGTCGACCAGAGCATTACGGACTCGGGGTGTCTGCATAGTTTGTTGCCGTGTCTGGCCTCGCATACCGCGCATCTGGTTGCGAAGGTTCTCGGCCGGGTTCTTAGACGGCGAACCGAAAGGTTGCGCGAAAGAGAAGTCGATGTCATGCGCCAACAGCGAGGTGGCATCGCCGCGTTCCGTTGCGGGCGTGTTGATGTACGGCGCGGCCATGCTGAATGACCGTCCGCTATGGGTTGAGTTTTAGAGTGTCGCGCGCTGTACCTGCGCCGCCGAAAAGGCGCGATTGTGGATGCTCCGTACCTCTGCTTGAATAAGAAGAGCCTGCCCGCGTGCTTCGATCGCCAATGTTTACGGATGTCAACAATGATGTGAGCAAGCGCCGTTGCGGCCCCACACACGGCTAATCCCGTGAACGCGTTAAGTCACATGGTCATAAGTTGCGGTATCGCTCGACAATTTGGGATGAACTTTGCAGTCAAGGCAAACCTTTCCTACGTACGAGATGACCAGTCTGCGAACATCAGCATCAATACGTGCGCAAGACCAGACGAGGTACATGTAGGTGTTGTGTCTCTCTACTCCGTCCTCAACTACTCCATCTCCCTTTTCACAGCTTTGCCACTCCTTGGGGTTCCAGGCGATCAGAAACATGGACGGAGATATACCCCAAGACGACGGCCTGAAGTGGTTCGGCGAAGGGTTCGAAGGCTTCCCCAAACGTCTTCCGGAAGATTGCGTGGAATATGTTCTTTATGTCATCGACGAAAAACTCGCAGATGGCGCTGCTCTCAGGAGTCGGCTGAACGCGATACTCAAGATCGCGAACAACTCGAAGAAGAATCTTTTACAGGATTATATCTGGCAACGGGACGATTTCGAGCTTAAGATGTACCCTAACGCCACCGTCCAGGCTGCGGCTGCTTTGCCCAGACGGCAAACAGGCGCAACGCCACATCTCAAAGGGCGTACCAATTTCGGCGACTCGATCGCGGATGAATGGCTCATTGTCTACCTTCTCGTGGAGCTCAGCAAGCAGTGTCCAGATGCTTGGATTCGTATGTATGATACTGATGGCGAGTTCCTACTCATCGAAGCAGCCAACGCCCTGCCAAAGTGGTTGAATCCGGACATTGCCGAGAATCGAGTGTGGATCAACAATGGGCATATACGATTGATACCGCTGGAGAATGGCGCGAGTAGGAGAAATCTGAGTCTGGACGACGCATTGTCCTTCATACGTCACAGTCATGACAGACTAATTATCTCACCCTTTGTGGAGGATGAGGCTTTCTTCCGGCTTCGTGACTATCCTGCCGCTATATCATCGTCGCTCCATCATGCACTCGTCACAGTTCCGCGGCGCTTGATCCATATCTTGCGTGCAAAGCCAGCTTACATCTCTCCGGCAATTGAAGCCTTCTACCTCAGGGATCACATCAGTCTTAAACCTCTTGCGACTAAGGACATCGCCACTCTCCGATTCCCACCGGAAGACTTCGTCACAGCAACTGTCAAAATCACCAAAGTTGGTTATGCGCAATTACGAAGCCAGGTGTTCGATACGCCTCCGGCCTGGACTGGTGTGATTCCCCGCCTGAGCGACCAGAAGGTCGAGATCGGCATGAAGCTTACCTGCGGCTTTGAGATGCTGCTATCAGACCCTCAAAACAAGGATAAGCGTGCAGTGAGAGAGATCAAGATTCTCCTTGAAGACATTGAGACTGGCGAAGAGGCTCTCCCCTTAGACAAGGAGATCGAAGGCTGGCCGAAAATTCAGGATGATGAAAAATGGCTGGACATTGACTACAACGACTTCGAGAATGAACTTTCGGGTAAGAAAGGTGGTGATGATAAGGAGCAGAGTACGACATTCGGCGATCAAGGCGCCCAGAATAATTTGAGGAAAATGGTCTCTCGGTTTGAGGATTTTCTGATTGATGATGAAGCTGGTGCTGAAGGTGTTGACGACGAAGATGATGGAGCCGATGATGAGACCACTACCGACGAGGAGGATAACACTCAATCAGATGCGAAGAATGACGCGTCGCTAGACGAAGAGGGGTTCGAGCAAGCCATGAACGAGACGAGAAGCATGGCCCCTGACCAGGTTGAGGAGAGCGGTTTACTGGAAGAGGCGAGAAGGCTCGCTCTGGAAGATGAAAAGGAGGGCGCAGCACCAAACGAGGAGGAAGAGCTACGTAAGGTCATGGAGATGATGGAGCAGGAGCTCAAGGGTCACGGTGCGCTTGACATCGACGAAAAACCACTGAAAGCTGCTGCGACCGGTAAAGATAAGGCGAAAACTCCGTCGTCGAAGAGGACGGTTCACTTCGGACCTGAGCGACCGCCGCAACTGCAGGGTTCGAATGGCGCTGTGGTCAAGAGCAGTGGCGCTACCGATAACGAGGAGGCGGATGAGGAGATCGGTCCAGGTGACGAGGAGCTAAGCTCAGATGATGAGGAGTTCAACGATGTTGATCTCGGCCTGGCGAAGAACATGCTGGAGGCGTTTAAAGGACAGGCAGGCATGGCGGGCCCTGCCGGTAATCTGATGAGAGCGCTGGGCGTGGGAATGCCGCGCGATGAGGGAGGCGGCGACGACCCATGAGATTGCACGAGGGACGTCGATCAAGTCGGACGGGGGTCGCGAAAGCTCACTACATCTTCGATCGCGTAGTGCGACAACTGCCTTGGGTGCCACTTTACTGGGGTGCGGCGAGTACTCACAGCATCAATCCTAGGTTTCGGAGATAACAAGGCCATTGCTCATCAAAACAAACAAATTTTCACATAGACACGTCGCATGCGCCCTTGTAAGAAAGCACAAAAACTAGAGATACGCATCAACAAGAGGGAGCTGAATCGTTGGCGGTGTCAGAAGGTGCTCAACGGGTTGTTCGTAATAATATGAGAACATCATTTCCATCTTCTTCTCCTTCATCGGAACGATAATGACTAGTTCAGCCGTCGCTGCTGCCGCCGCCGAAACTCCCTGTCCTTCTCGCTTGTGCACCTCAGTCACGAGAGCACCCATCTAGGCGTCAAAACGAGAATAGCTGTTGTATCCTAAAGTCCGAGCAAAGGAGTACTTCACGCGTGAGAGACCCCCAGGCTCCATCGCATGCGATCTCAACTCGTGAAGGGCTTGTCGGATACAGCGTGCCTCGTAAAGCTGATCAACGCTGTGCCGGTATCCAGAGGAACTGTGCGTTTCCTCGGCACCCAGCGCCTAGCGATCGTGCAGGCTCCAAGCAAGGACCGCATCCACGCGACACTGTGGCTCCGATCTTGTGAAGTTCATTGTAAGCTCGACCAGCCACTGTTCGGAGTATGCGAGGGCGCAGTGATTGCGCTGCGGCCTGCAGGGCAGTGGTTGACGTGATGCGACGAACTGCTGTGGTGGACTCGCATAACCCGAGCTCTGTTGGGAAGATGTGGCTGACGCCAGGGAGGCACGTGTGGTGATCTGCATGTCTAGCATTGAGCCTGACTGATCACAAGCCAATGATACTTTGATGCTTGACACCCATCCATTCATCTAGGAGGTAACCTTCGGTGGAAAATTCGCACTGCGCACTTAGGTTCCAGGAAGGCGATGCCGCATGGCCTGGAGAGTGTGCGTGATCCCGCGGGCCAGGATAAAACCTCCTTCGAAAGGTGCATGAGTGCCAGATGCCAAGCGGCAATGTCAGGCTGTGAGACGCGCATTAGCCGTGAGGATTGCATGAACACGCGCTGAACGATTCATCGTCTGCTCTTGTCTGCGAACTCCTCCCATTGCACACCTACCCACTCCTCAAGATAGCCGATCTCGCGCTGAGCCAAGCCTTTTTCCTGACAGTCTGCGCTGCACACGTAGAGCAGTATGGTGCCCCAGTCCATGCCTTCGAGGCTCAGATCATCCGCCTCGAGCTCCGTGATCGCATGCGGTGTCAACTGAAGCTCAAAGACCCGGGCCTTCCCACAATTGGTGCACTTCGGCACTTTCGTGGCTAGAGGGTCGCCCGAGTGATTGGTGGTTTGCACCTTGGCGTTCGATTGCTCCGTTTCCGCCGCGAGCAGCTTGCCTACAGTATCCGTTCGGGAGTACAACAGTGGTTGACCAGCAAACTCATACCGCAGGATCTGCTCTGGATTCTGCGACAGTCTATCCGCGAAACGCTGGAACGTCTTGTCCATGGTGCTCTCGAATAACATTTTGTCCTCGGCAGCAGAGCTACTGCCTTCGCCGTTGGCTGCGCTTCGGTCCAGTCTGGCGTTCGAAGGTACACCTTGTGGCTCCGCTTCCAGATACTCCTTGTCAGCATCAACGTGATAGGAGGGGTAAGGGTCAGGGAAAGCGGCCTCTCTCGGCCAAGCCTCCTTTACTGCTGGTGATTCGTTATCGGCTATGGGTGGCGGAGAGGAGACTCGAAGCTTCTGAGCAAAAGTCTCTGGTAATGTCTCGTTGGACGCCGACGTCGGCGCTGGCGTTGCTGTTGTAGTGGATTTAGCTGCGAATGGATTCGCAGCACTAGCATTGCTGTGAGACGTGGCGAATGGGTTGACATGGGTCGTGCCCGGGGTTTTGACGCCGAACAGAGACTCGCCCAAATCCCGGGTTTGACTGACGCTGCTGTCGGCGGCCCGGTTTGCGGTGTGTGCCGCGTTTTGCGAGACATTCGCTGCTGCTGGCACGTGGTTTCTGCGCAACCCTCTGAAGCATCTCACGCTGCCTTGCTTCCGTCGACAGGCTTTCTTCTTGCACGCCCAAACATACAGTCGTCGTTCATGGCCAGGGAATTGCTCAACGAGGTCGCCGTTGAGCTGGAGCAGTAGGTTCATCAAACCATTACAGACTTTACATGTCGCCAACGTACCCGAGGGTGCAGTCTCACCGTCAAGCCATGTCTGCAGTACAATCAGTGTCAAATCTGAGGTGGCTTATCGTTGGAGGCTTACGGGATGGCCACCGAGCTGGCTGAAGTCGTCAACGGTCGGGTCTTTGGAAACGTAACCGAGCAACACGTTCGTCGCTATGTCTTCGCCGCTGGAAGAGTCGCTGTCATAGTCTGCCATGATTCTACCTTTGCTTCACCTCTAAGTCACCCCTTCATCTGAATCGATGCTGAAGCAGCAAGAAGAGCGTGGTGCTAGAATTTCTGGCGAGCCGAATTTTCTCCGATAAGGCATCCACAAGGCTTCAACAGCACGATGCCTTCTTTCTTCACCTACATACCGAATGCTAAGGTAAGACTTGTCTTTCCATGCGGCGACTCTTCTCCTCAGCATCCACGACGGTTGTTCTTTCTATGCCAAAAGATGCCGCCAACTGATCTACGCTCTGCCAAATCGAGCGGAGAAAGCAAGCATATACCGAGGAACGTTCAAGAAACAGGAGCTGCGTGCGAGACATCGTTTTATTGCGCACATCTATCAACACATACTGTATACTCAGATATGGCATACATTTCCACGCTGTGTCGAGCCGCTCCTAGATATGTTGATGTCTGTACAGGTTGATGAAGTACAGTGTCGTTATACGTTTCACATGGCTGGTCGAATCACGTGATGAGCTTATCGATACGCCCACAGGCAAGCTCCACTCTCTCAGGTTCCTACTGGAAACATTCAAGATGTTTTGACTTGGTCCGATTTCACACTGACGTTCAACAATACTGTGTGAAGGGATCGATTACCTGTACACCAGTACGCACCATCTGTGCGGTTTGGAGCACCGCCATGTCGCTCAAAGCGGCTCTCAACGAGCCGTGCCGGACGAATGCGCCTGACCCTCCCACCAAAGAGCGAGGCTTCCTGGGCCTGCCGCCTGAGATACGAGAACAGATCTATGAACTCTTGGTTGTCAAGCCGACCAACACCATCACCATGCTCTCCAACCATAACATCTTCAAATCCGAGGTCAGCGCCTGCCAACCGGCGCTTTGCTGGGTGAACTCTCAGATCCGACACGAGGCATTGGCAACGTTCTACAGTAACAACCTCTTTCTGGCCGAAGTCTCCGATCGGACGGATCTAGCGACCGCGAAACATTGGTTGCGTGCGATAGGCGATGCCAACGTCGGGTGTCTGCGTCGCCTGGCCTTGTGTGGCTGGACGAGGGCACCTTTCGGACACATGGTGATGAAGCGCTGGGTCAAGGTGGTGCTCGATCTGAAAGAAGGGACAATCGACTTCGAGGGCGACGCGGCTGAGGCCCAGCGGCACCCTCACATTGCCAGGAGTATTGAGCGTCTGAAGGAAGCGTATAAAGAGATGGTTCAGGCGAGGAATGGCGGGAGATTCGAGGTTGCGAGCGTCTCAAGCCTGATGGATGGATTTCACGGCATGTGTGTGGCGTATTGATGGCGGTTGGTTTATTACCGTTCGGCACCCGTCGTTCACGCAACCGTCGAGAATGCTACACTCGAAGGTATTACTCGGACGCCTGGGAATTCATCGCCATCTTGAACATGTAAGGGCGTCCCCTCAAGCAGTGTCAGGCATCGTGGTCGTGATTTTGTTGCCACTGTTGCGGAACGCAGAATATGTAGCGGGTTTGCACGGTTGTGAACACTGAGTACCTATGTACCTAGGTAGGTAGCAGGTAAGTTACTGTATGTACAAATAGGTGATGTACCTATGAACCTTTGAAGGGTCAACCCCTTTTCGCCATACCGCGCGCTAGGCACGAGGGATCTATTTCGAGTTGATCGTTCCCCAAAATCTGCGCGCGTTTCGCTGAAGGAATGTCGCCGCCCATGCGGCCATGCCATGTATATGTACAATAAGCGCCTTGATTTCTGCCATGCTTATGCGCCAGACGAGACTCTTCCAAATTGCAACAACCCGGGCTGCACGGTACGAGATAGCGATGGCGAGATGTCGACTGCCTCTCACAGCTCTCACCTCATTTATCCAGCACGGCGCGACAGCGGCTCTCCGCCCAATAGCGCCACTGTCTGACAATCTTGAATCGCATCGCCTGGGTACAGGTACATACAGTATGATTGAATTTTCCCCTTTGTTTCCCCTGTTTCACTTCTTCTGACTTTAGTCGACTTCATTCACCCATTCTCATGGCGCCTAACCAGCATGCTTCGATGTTCCGGTATAACATCACGCGAAGCTACCCTTATCGGTGGGTCACTCCGCTGGTGATCGTGGGATTCGTCGTCTTCGTCATCCTCTTCTCCCTCTTGAATCTCGTCACTCAGGGGTACACGCTGGTCGTGCAAGAGTCCTCGAACCCAAACGCGACCGTTGTTGATCATGTCTGGTATCGCCATCGACCGACTTGCGGAACTGTGGACCTCCCGGTCGGATCGCAGTTCTTCACGAACCAGACGGGATTGACGTATACTCTGACCGCTGTCTGGCATCCATCTGGCAGAGGCATCTCCAGCGACGGAGTTTCGCCGTCTTTGACCTACTACAATAATGTCGTGCAGAACTGCACTGTCAACTCCGTCGAGATCGACCTGGAGTCCCTGGACCGCCAGGCGAACCAAATCGCGTACTCTGAATGGGGCGCGATCGTGAGGTCCTTCGCCACGTGCGCCATCTCCGGCGTCAACGGCACCACCATGTTCAATGTCACGCAGGAGTATGACTACGTGCCTCCTTCGGCCTCATTCTCCGACATGTACCACTTTCTCGGGACAAACTTCCTAGAGCGTAATATCACCTCGAAATCCAGCTTGTACTGGGGCGAATCAATGCTCTCAATGTACTGGGCATCCCTCACCAAAAACATGGCCGACATCCGTGCGAACCAGACGACGAACAATCAGACTGCTATTCGCAAGGGTACGCTCTACTTCTACCCCAGCGACGAAGGCAACGCGAACATCACGAGTCTGGCTTTTTACGATGTCGACTATCGCTTCATCGTCGACAGATGCCAAGGAGATTATGACCTCATCTCACCGACTACTTACGGCCAATACGAGGATTACGAGCGTATCGAGATCTTGGTCGCGCAAGCCTCGTATCCGAACATCTGGGCGCAGGCAGACACGCTGGCGAAAGCCGCTTACTCGACGGTCCTCACAGATTTCGGAGACACGTCGAACCCCAATAACATCCTGACCGATCCGGGTTTGTTGACGTATTACACGTCGAACTTCACCGAGCTGGTCCGCAACATTGCAAACGCGTATCCCGGCCCTGCGGTGCGGCCGTACGGCACCGAAGGTAGTGGGCCTTTGGGCACCACACCTTCTGTCATCAGCATGAAATATAGCTGTCAAGTCCCGCAGCGCAAGCCAGCAGGGGATCTCTTCGGTGAGTCTGAGTTAATACCTGTGCGTACACGCAAAGCTTCCGCTGACAACACTTTCCCAGTGACTATCCTGATAGCAGATCTCGTGCTCTTGCAAGCGCTCTGGTTCCTGTTCAAGCACGGCGTCAACCTGTTCTTCCTCAAACGACGGTCCGATGCCGAGCATTGCGCTGGTTGTGTAGCGGAAACGAGGGCGAACGGCATGTACCGGGGCATGCCTGCCGAGGTCCTGCACGATCATAAGCTGGAGGAGGTCGAGCTTGAGGGGCTGCGAGCACCGACGCGCTTGCACGGTGCCGGTGGAGGCCGGTCGGGAAATCTTAGCCAACACAGGCTTGTTGGGCGCGAGAGTATGGACTTGGGCTATCGTGGTTATCAGCAGTCGTGATGTCTGTGACTTTTCTTTGGTCAGAAGCGCTTGCGCGGTGTTGTTCAGTTCGTTCTGTATTCAACGGCTATCACGTCGTTTAATTTATGATCGTATACCTTGCTGGGTACGTAGTATCTTCAAGGCCTCGTTCACGAACACGTGATATACAAGCAAGCGCCTTGGCGGCGATTCCCGAGCGTTTGCCATGACATCAACCATCAGCGCTGCAGGGCAGAATGACGGAGGCTTCACTAATAACCATAAGTGAATGTACATGTATTCAGTCCAGAATCCCATTCAGACTCAGGTAGGCGATCTCAGGTAACATCATTCCAAGCTCTTATCCAAACAATCACGAATACCATCTCCTTGTAGACCCCTCCAAACAACAACGACCACCATCACAATGCCTTCGGAACAACCCCCCACCGTCATGTCGACGGACCAAACAGAAGCAGAGCAGAAGAACATCGACGTCTGCAAGCAGTATATGTCGATTGCCTACTCGCCGAAGGACAACACAGGCAGCGACTCCGTCAAGCACCTATGTCACCCGGACAGTTGGGTATGTATCTAAGCAGGCATGTGCTATCATAACCCCGGATCACCCTTCGACTGATATGTATCCGACATCCCAGTTCTGGGCACCCAGCACATTCCCCGGCTGCGAAACCCCCATGGACTACGCCGAATCGCACTCCCACGTCATGGCGAGCGTCAACGACCTGCACATCATCCGCTTCGACCAAATCTTCGCGAAGAACGGGCACGTGCTCCTGCGGTACACGGCCGAAGGGAATTTCAAGGGCGAGCCGTACCAGGGGATCCAGCCGAATAGGAACCACGCGAGGTGGTCGGCCGCGGCGATCTTCGAGGTGGAAGACGGGAAGATCAGGAGTTTTACGAAGGATTGGGATCAGAAGGTCATGCAGATACAGTTGGGGTGGGCGCCGGTGAAGGAGAGTGAGAATCCGAGGTGGAATGTGAAGAGTTTGGCGAATCCGGAACAGGCGCAGAAGAAGTCTTGAATGTGTATGATGCGTGAGCTACCCTCAAACGGCATCCATCGTGTCTCGCGACTCTTGCTCGTCCTTAGGCCGCCATTTCAATGCGGCCATGTTTGTTCTGTGTTCAGCTGGGGCGCAGTTCTGCATTATTGCCATGGACTAAATTCGATGGTTCGTCCGTTCCATGCAGCGAAGACGAACGATGCAGTCTTCGACAGCCCTCAATCAGCGCTCGTGGCGTATCAGCCTCAGCTTGGCTCACTTAGCAGCAAGCTTGCTAAAGACTCGATCTGAAGTCACAGAAAGGGCCCGGGTTGCCCCGTACCCTGCCAGTAGGTCTTCGAGGGTTTTGCACCGTATGCGCCGTTCCAGTAACGCCCGGAAAGGCTACCTCATGCGTTCGCTGCAGTACCCGTTGCCTCTACACGCTGTGCAGCCAAACCTTCCAACAACAGCTTCGCCTCTTCCACAAGCTCGGCTTCCTTCTCCGCGCTTACTTTATCTCCTCTGCTATTCAGCCATCCCACATCCAAGTTTCCCATCCCACCGTTTGTTATCCTCCCAATATCTTGCGCTGGGCTCGACGCAGGTGTAGCCCTGCCGGGCACGGAACTCCCCATCTGTTGTCTCTGCTGGGAGCTCGTCACGAACGTAGGTGCTTCAGGAGAGATCACGCCCGCTTCCTCCAGCGCGTAGGCTTGTCTTCGGAGCTTCGCAATCGCGGCCTGCACACCTGTGTAGTACGCCCGGGTATGTTCCTGAAACTGCTCTCTCCTGGCGTCAGACTCGTTGCTCCCGGCTTTGCTATCTTCGTCCGTGTCACGAAGCGATGTGCTGGACAGCGCTTGGATCGCCAGACCAGCATTTTGAAGTGCTGTCGAGATTGTTTGGTTGATCCCGTCCAGCTCGCGAATGCGCTGACCCGGTGCTACCGTCTGCGAAGCCATGAGTGTGCTTGGTGAAGGGTGGATTTGCGACAACACTTGAGCGCTTGCCGATTAGGGGTAGTCTGCAGATGAAGAGTGGGTCCGGAAACCGCGCGAGGGATGTCCCGCAGAGCCGCTGGCTAGTGATCCACCCATGTCAACGCCATGTGCAGTTCAGGTGCATCGCAAGGCAGACTACACCCACATCGACATCCTCCTCCTGGTACCACCTCCTGATGCCCATTGTCGCATGTAACGCAGCAACATAATGGCTGTCCAGCCTCCGCCGTCGCGGACGGCAAGCGTTGGGCCTCCCAGCGCCGGCGGTATGAATGCGCCACAGGCAGCGACGCCTGGCGGACAAGGCCAGAACCCACAACAAAACCTCAATCAGATTGTAAGTGTTAGCGCGCATGCTTTCACATGCACACTTCATCCGGGCTTGATGGATGTGAAGCGGGCCCGGGACTGCTTCCAACGCTAAGGGAGGCTTGCACGGGCACTCTGTATTGAAGGGCAGGTCGAGGTACTTGCCAGTTTGGAAATAGCATGGTCTCTACGGGTTTCACTCGTAGTCTCTCGATCCTCCCACGAATGGTCGAGACATCACCATTCCAAACCTCGCCCATTACAAGGACGTGGGTCAACTCCAATCAGTCATCCGACAATACTGTGCGGATTCGGAGGAAGGCGTCCGTTTGTTGACGCATTCAAGTGACTACGGAACCGTTCACACATCATGCCTGATCTGGTCGGAGAGCGTGGCTTGTCAACTTCGTCCTGAGGGAGCCCTCCGCAATGCGGCAAAAAGGCGTGGATGTTCACTAGCGGCAAATCACGTTGTGACACCAGACAACCTCACCTCATCATCCTCGACTTTTTCTGCGCCAGTGCTGAGCCCACTCTACGAAAGCACACCGGACCTAGCAGAGCGCCATGTCGATTCGTGCTGACCTGACCGCGCAGGTCCTCGAATATCTCTCGAAGAAAGGTTACAGCCGAACAGAGGCGATGCTGCGCAAAGAGAGCGCCTACACCGATGCAAATGGCCAACCCATCGTCACACGCATTGAGGATCAGGGCGGCAAAATGTATAGCATAGCCTACGAGTTGACGATAGGTTGGATCGACAACGTGCTTGAGATCTACAAGCCTGAGCTCGTTCGATTACTGTGGCCACTCTTCGTCTACGCTTACCTTCAGCTCATCAGCGACTGCTATGCGAGAGAAGGCCGGGAGTTCTTCAACAGGTTTAAGGAGCCATTCGAGAAGGAGCACTTAGACGATCTGCGCGCACTCAGCACGCTCCATGAGCCGGAACATGTGCAGCAGAATGCGACAGCTCAGATTTATCGGAACAACCGGTACCGGCTGAGCATCAGCAAGATGTCATTCGCTACGATGATTGAATTCCTCGAATCACAGGAAGACAGGGGCGGGCGCGTGATTCTGGGTCTCATCCACAACTTCTTGGATATCCGCACGGTTGACCGCGCAGCTGCAGGCGGTGCACAAGGTCTTCAGAAGTTGATGGCGGAGAAGTACGGTGATGTGGATGTGCCGGCGGAAGACGAAGGCATACCTGGTCATCACCCTGGGTCCGCCAACCTGAATCCGGACGCTGCCAATGTACCAGTCAAGATTTATACGGCTCAGCCGGACATGGAGCCAGATTTGATGGAGGACGTCAAAGCGGAGCTAAGTCAAGAGGATTCCACGCATCCACCAGCACCTGGTCAAAGCTCGCTCTCGGAACAGTTCGAGCACGACATCAAAGTCGAGAACCCAGACATGGTAGTACCCGCGAAACTCATCCCGCCCTATCCGCCTTCTACCGCGAGAGACGTAACAATGGAGGTACAGAAGGTTCGCGAGAATCGGGATCGATTCAAGATCGAAGGGCGGTCGGGCGGCGTCGGCCCTGGCATCAGCGTCACCATGTTCACATTCCACAACACATTCGACAGTGTCAACTGCATTGAGTTTTCTGGCGACAACGTGCTTGCTGCAGTCGGCACTGCAGAGTCGTACATCCGCGTGTGGTCACTCGACAACAGGGCGCTCACCTCTCCACACGATCCTCCTTCCTTTCAGCCTTCCTCTTCACGCCGCCTGGTCGGTCACTCTGGGCCAGTCTACGCACTGTCATTTTCTCCTACAATAGCTACTTCTGGACAGGCCGCCCACGGTCACACTAATGACGCGGGCTCAGCAGAGTCGCAACCTCGCTATCTGCTGTCATGCTCTGCAGACGCGACGATCCGTCTTTGGTCACTTGACACCTGGACCAACGTGGTCGTGTACCGCTCACACAACGGCCCAGTCTGGGATGTCCGATTCTCACCTCACGGGCATTACTTTGCCTCTTGTTCTGCCGACCGCACAGCACGGCTGTGGAGCACACCTCAAATTGCTCCCCTCCGCCTCTTCGTCGGCCATGATTCTGACGTCGAGACCCTCGCCTGGCATCCGAACGGCGCATACTGCTTCACTGGCGCAGGTGTTGGCGACCGCACAGTCAGGATGTGGTTGGTTTCCGAAGGTCGAGACACGCGCATATTCACTGGTCACACTGGTAACGTGACGGCGCTCGCGTGCGCGCCGAATGGCAGGAAGCTCGCCAGCGCAGACGACCGAGGTGACATTATACTATGGGACTTGCCATCAGGCAGGATCGATAAGCGAATGCGAGCTCACGGTCGCGGCGGCATCTGGTCGCTCGACTGGTCCGTGGAGTCTACCGTGCTGGTCTCTGGCGGCGCTGACGGCACGGTACGAGTCTGGGAAGTACAGCCGAAGAAGGACGTACAAGTCGCCGGCAAACCAGGCGAGAACGCCACGGGGGCCAAGATCGATGGTGTTGCCGTCGGCGGCGGCGCTGTGGTCGCCAAGGGTGGGAAAGGGAAGAAGGACGTCGTGGTGTCTCCGGACCAGATCTCTGCCTTTTCGACGAAGAAGAGTCCGGTGTACAAGGTTCGGTTTACGCAGATGAATCTGGTGATGGCGGGTGGAGCGTATTTGCCTTAAACATGGGTCTCACTGGCAGCGGCTATGGGAAAGTTCGCTGGGCGTTCACGGGGCACGGTTGTCCTCTGAGCTTTCAGCAGGCGAAGGAGGGCCAGCACCAGCCTGGCACACTCTGCACGCTCGTGGGTGACTAGGTATGTACAGGACTTCCCTGTGTAATTGCACGTAGTTGGCGTGCCGATTGGGGTTAACAATTTTTGCTCATACTGTGCACGTGCCTTTCGTCGCTGGCTCTGAGCGCTGAGAACGGAGGTACATAGTAGTTGACCACATAAATTCAGCGCAACGATTGCACGCCAACACTCGTAATGTGCTCGACACACTACTGCTCCGCATTGTTACTCTCGCCTCGGAGGCGTTTGCGCTTGCCTGGCGGCGCCGCCTTGGAGAGAAGACCTACACCAGTGCAAGCGTGTTGCAAAACCCTCCTGCTCCAGATACAAACTTCGAAAGCAGGCGGAAATCGAGATGCAGCTTGTCGGAGAAAAAGAGGTTGATGTCAACACGCCAACTACGAAAGCGAACGGAGATTGAGATTCCAAATGCCAGAGTCACTTCAGATTGATGAAGAGGTGGTCGCCAATATTCACCACTCTGGCGTTACATTCGCTCGAAGAACGCCGAAGTCAATAGTGTAAAGATGCCGCTTGAAGTAGTTAGATGTTGTACATTGTAAATACGGATCTGTGTCGGAAGAGGTCTGAACCGGGCTGAAGCCGGTAACAGGCCATGATTCCACACTGGAAAAGTATCACTCGTCATCTTCATCCCTCTGCCTCATCCTCATGACCTCCGTATCCAGGGCCTCGTGGTCCGATTTCAGCTTTTCCGTCGCCTTCTCGAAAACCTCGAAATCTATCTGCCCAGTATCGAGCATGGTCTTGACATGGCCCACCTCCTCGGCCACGACCGCCAGGCCCTGTTCAATGCTCTGCTCCATATATTGCGCTCTCCGAAAATCCAGCCTTCCCTCATCGAGCATAATGCGAAGATCGAGCGCCGCTTGCAGCGCCAGCTTCTTCGCGAGCTGGCGCTCGTTGGAGGCAACGGTGCGTCTGAGGCGAAGCGACTCCTCCGCTGTCAGCGACTCTTCGGCTAAACCTCGTGCCAGCGCGAGGCTGGCGACCTCGGCGTTGCTCTTCGCCTTCAATTTCGAGCCCATGTTGTGAGGGCGTTGCCACTCGTTTGGCATGCCGAGGAAGTCGCCGACGGTTTGACTCAGAAGCTCAGGGTCACTGACGGCGGTAGAGATATCATATCGAGACCCGTTGTGTTGCGGTTTCGAAGATCCGGAGTAATGCCTAGTAAAGCGTGATGTGACCCTCCGAGCAGAAGTAGAGAAGTTTCGGGCCGACCCTTGCAAGCCCCATGGCTTGTTGCGAGACAGACTGTTTGAGCCAGATTCTTCCCCAGAGATGGGCGCGACAGGAACGGGTAAGGTGTGTTTCGACCTAGCGGAGGAATCGTAGGGATTCGCGATTCCAGGGGGATCCGGCGATCGCTCGGGCTGTGCAAATCCCAAGTCGTAGTCGTCCTCCTCTGCTAAGGCATTTTTGCGTGCAGCCGATGGTCTCGGTCCCTGTGACTTCGCCCCTTGATTCGCGAGCTTTTCCGAGTCGGTGTCGACAACATTAGCGGCACTATTGTCATCTGCGAAAGGCGCGTCATCGAACTCGTCTCCATGCTGTGGGTCAGGATCCTCTGAGATAGTGCGGAAGGAAGCCTTTGCAGTCACCGCCGCCGATTGCGCGGCACTATCAGCCTGTGACGAAGAGATATCCCCTTTTTGTTTGTCCGATGTGTTACGCTCTGGCTCAGCATATGGCGCCTCCCGCAACGCATCCCGCCGAGCGCCTGTCGTCTCTTCCATTTGCGTTGAACCTTCCAAGCTCGGCATTGCCGGTAGATGCAGACCAGGACCCAGGCCTCGGTAACCTCTCCTCGAATAAGCCAGACCGACAGCCTCCTGTATCTGATCCCGATATGCCGCCAGTTCTACAGACTCCACTTCCGCTACCACAACGACATGGTCGCCAACCCTGAGGCACTGCTTTTCGGTAGTATGGCTAAGTCGCGCGTGAATGTACGAAAGCACAGCGCCAGGCTTCCTCACCAAGACCGATTGGCTAGTTGCCTGCGACGGCACCTGATGCGTCGCCGAAACAGCAGCACCCATCCGGCCCACCATCTGGAAGGGCGTGTGGGGCTCTGCATGCGGTAAAGTGAAGGCATGTGCCAAAGCAGCGGCTTCGGGCGTTGCGGCAAGGACATGCACGCAGAGCCGCTGGCTCGACTCGATGGCCTCCCAGGTGCGGCTTGGTACCTTGAGGTTGAAGGTTATGACTGGTTTGGGGGTCATAGTGACGGTCGTGAAAGACGACACGGTGACACCACGGCAAAACTTGAGTCTCTCGGAAGAGCTTGGCAGGATCTGCCTAATCGGAGTCGGCATCCTAGAGGTGATGAGCACGACTGGGTGCGTAAGGGGTCGAAGCACCATTTTGAGATCCTCGGTTAGGTCTGTTGGGGAGATAGACTTGTTCGGACGAGGGGCTAATAAGTCGGCTTGGCCTGCCTTGGAATTTTCAGCAGTGTCCTCCACATTAGCGGGAGTAAGGCCGCTGAAGCTTGCCACCGACACGACTTCGACTTTGGCCGGTTCCTCCCACCCATTGGCTGTAGCGGCTTTATCGAGCATTTGCTGGAGAAGCTGCACGACCCTATTGATCGAAATCTCATTAGCGCGGGCGTGTATCAAGCCTTTCTTGATTCTGACGAAGAAGCAGCCTGTCCCTTCTGCAAGCCTGGCGAGGCGCCTCTTGGTGGCCCAGAGTGCACCTTCGGGATGCTCTACACGAAGTACGATGCGATGAGTGTGAACGATATAATGGGTGGGTACGACATGAGAGCTGACGGAGGGAGCAGGGCCGACAGGAAGAGGGGAGCCAGTGGAGGGCGAAGCAGTTGTCGATGGAGCAGCAGCAGTGGCATCAGCATCCAGGTTCTGTGACGCAAGCGTGGAGTCCCGCAACTTCATCAAGAAGAGGTGGGCGCGATAGATCTTTTGGTACTTTCCAGAGATCTGAAGCGCACGAAGTTCTTGATGCTTGTGTCCGGCATGCGCGTCACGTACAACGCCACTCGAACTGGGTGGTTCCGCGTGGAAAGGCGGCCCAACCTCCAAGCTTAGATCATGGAACCGGGGTTCTTGTTCCAGTTTGATTTCTTTCTCCCACAACAGCGAAGGAATAACGGTCTCGATCACAGCCTGGTTCTCTGCCCTATCGTACGAACGCACCGCGGTTGTCCATGGTTCCATCGAATGGACAGGGCGTACGTTACGTGGATGCACCCCGCGAAAGAAGGACTCCATGTCAGCAAGGTAGGATACTCTCTTAGCATAGAAGATGTCGTTCTTGGCCCACATCACTGCAGAGCGAGCGCGCTCCGCCTCGAGTGGTCTACCCGAAATGGTTACGAAACCCAGTTGCTCTCCGACTTCTCCTTCTCTCACAGTGTTGTGCACTTTGATCTTCACAGACTTTGGCTCGCTCGCTCGCTCCAGATCGTTGCCGTAGAATTGCCGTAAGGTTGCAAGCCGATCTTGTGGCACCGCAATCTCGACAGCGATGGTATCTTCGTCTCTGGACCGCACAAGCTCTTCCCACGCCGCCATGGACGATGATGGCCTCGCAACAGAATCCTGGGGGGGCCTGGCCCACACACGCGGTATGGCCAAACCGCTGGGTGGAGCGATAGGCGGCGGGCTAGTCTCCTTTTTGTGCGGGTCCGCCTGTATTTCCAGGTGCCTATACCAGCCTCTTTCCTGCATTAACCCTTCCCCATCGCGTGGTGACTCTAGCACTTTCACCACTCGAGACGCTTCAGATAGAGTTCCAGAGATCAGAACCGACCGTAGTTGTTCGTCACTTCCCGGGATCTGTCTTATACCGCCCAGTTCTACGCTCGCGCCAATGCCCTGGCTCAACTGCTTAAGCTTGTAACCGTACAGCTGCTGCGCTTCCTCCATGTGCTTCGTGGGCACGGCGACCTCGAGCACTATGCTATCGTCCGTTCGATGGCGGATGGCTTCCTCCCATGGCCCAAGCGACGCAAATGACTTTTCCGCCCACGTGAGTACCGGCGTCTCGCGCCATTTATGTGTGCTTTTCACGCCGGGCACAGCATACCGGAAAGAGGGTTCCCGTTCTCTCGCACCACCTTGGCCAGATTTTCCGCCCCATATATATGAGCGGATCAGACCATCGCTCGATACCTGCTCGTCCAGAAGGCGGCTCGACGTACGGTATGCCCGTCGGATGCCATGCAAGCGTGAGGCGTCCGGCCGTGATCCGAGGGTTGCCCAGCGATAGAAGAGACTGTAGAAGCGCCGAGCGACCGCGGTCGGTGGCTGCATACAGACCGAGTCACCAGTAGGATGTTAATCTCAACTATCGATGTTGTTGGTCAAGTCGAGTGAGGTTGCTGAACTCATTCGGACCACTTTGCTTGGCATCGCCGTGCAGGCCGCCATACCACTCTACTCTATCCTCCCCCCACCACTACCATCACTCGTCACTAATATTCGCGCACGCGCAGCCATGCTGTATTCATCCATCTCGCGACCAGCTTGCCACCAATGCGCCTTACACCAACAAATCCGACATGCGTCTCTGCTGCGCCGACCCAAGCGACCCTACACCTTCACCCAGCTCATCACCCTCTCGGACGGCTCCACCTTCCTACACCGCACCACTTCCCCGCAACCCATCTACAGAAGCACCAAGGACACGAAGAACAATGCGCTATGGAATCCCAGCAGTCAAAAGCTGCTGAACATCGAGGAAGACGAGGCAGGAAGGCTGAGAAGATTCCGACGGAGGTTCGGGCGAGGTTTTGATGTCGAGGCACTGGAGCAGCAGGGTGAAGAGGTGTGTATTGTCTGGCTATGGGGGATCTGATGATGAGCTTTGAGTGGGTTGGTACTGATCATGACCGTGCAGGCGAAAGAGGGCGAAGAAGCTCTGGATCAGTCACAGCAAGACGAGTCCCTGCTAGATCTTATCGCGGGTTCCGGGCAGACGGAGGGGAAGAAAGGTCAATCGGCTGGAGTGAAAGAGGAAGCAAAGAAAAGCGGCAAAGGCAAGGGCGGACAGAAGTGATCACATCTCTTGGAAGACTACACTAATTCGAGGCTGGATTCGATGTACTTGCTAAGGACCGGCACTGGTGTATTCATCCAGCCGGAAGTGTCCATCGTTCCTTGGGCCTGGTCAAATTGAGCAGAGGGGTGGGACACATGCGGCAGGCGCTGCCTTAAGAGCCATGCTCGTCCGCGCAGCAAGGTGCGCGTTGAAGGATTGAGGCCACTGTTTTTGTACGTACAGCATTGTGTATTGCTAGTGTACAGATACCTACTTATTTTCCACCATGATGTTATTGGCAGTTCTCGCGGCCTGATCCCTGATCCGGACGGAAGTTGAAACACACATCTTCATCGGCTTGTATTCAGGTGAGCATACATCGTCGCTCAGGATGCCTTGCGTGCCTCCCTCCACGAATTGCTGTCACTTACTTGCAGAATTTCCAGACGCGCTCGTTGTTGGAGCATCGGCGAATATAGTGAGACCGTCGGCGGATCTTCGGGCGTCGTGCATCATCTATATATTTTATAATCTAAAATTTCCAGTCACGGCGTAGTTGTCATATCTTGCATTCACCTTGCCTTTTACCAGATGAATCCTTGTGACACTACAACAGCCGGCTCATTAATCTTTGGCATATAAACCTTTTGCATCACCGCATTGTCTTTTTGGCATTCTGCCTCCTTCCGATCTCATAATAACGACTCATCATGCCGTGTGTGTATGTGAAGTGTTGTTGCTTGCTGTTGAGGGTTTGTGTTCGAGCCCAGCTTACGGACTTTGAATTCATGATTTTTGGTGCGTAGGTTTCCGCTCACTTTAATACAAACCTCTACACAGTCATCCCGAGGACAGCAAACGAATGCTGTCTACAGTCATGCTCCTCGGTCGTCAGCAATGGGAAAGGCGAGTATTCTATACATCACGTCGACGGAAGGACCGATGTCTATGTTTTCGAAACAAGGACTCCAGCATCTGTACAGACCGCAACCCGATAGCTCTATGTTGAGATCATTGCCCAAAACACCGTCTTCCCATGCACCACGAGTCGCTGAACGCCTAACCAATGCACCGAACAATCTAGAACGGAAACCCGCCGGGAAACCCTCCACCACCCGGGAACCCACCACCACCAGCTTGGAACTTGAAGCCGCCGCCTCCACCGCCCCCACCTCTCTGCTGGAAAAAGACGGGCTGCCCGCCCTGGAAGCCAAACGGCGAGCCCTGGAACGGCTGCTGCCCGGCTTGCGGATCGTTGGGGTCCTCGCCGCGGTCGAAGCGCTCCTTGAGTTCCGGATCCGACAGGACCTCGTACGCCTCGTTGATGGCCGCCATCTTCTTCTGCGCCTCCTCCTGCGACACGCCGTTCTTCTGCGCCTTGTCCGGATGGTGCTGCACGGTGAGCTTGCGGAAGGCGCGCTTGATGTCGCGGTCGTCGGCGTCGCGCGCGACGCCGAGGACTTTGTAGTAGTCTTTCGTTTTGCTCCGCTTGAGGAGCGTGTGGGCTTTTTGGAGCAGGTCTTGCACTTTTTGGGTGTTGCCGTGCGCTTCCTTG
>Ga0058704_10000105_pt1 | contig 44944 bp, 35 predicted proteins | sample AgamicMgSfe_FD_71363 | JGI IMG/M metagenome (GOLD analysis project Ga0058704, IMG submission 71363) | Agave microbial communities from Guanajuato, Mexico - Mg.Sf.e | ecosystem: Host-associated > Plants > Phyllosphere > Phylloplane/Leaf | place: Guanajuato, Mexico | collected 2012-05-30
GCCGTGCACGCTGCCGGGATCGACGCCGATCGCGCCGGCCTGCGTGGCGCCGGCAAAGTACCACGGCGCGTTCATGTTCGTGGGCGTGCCGGAGCAGTGCTGCATGCCCGGCACGAGGAAGAAGCGGTACCAGGGGTCCAGGGCGATGCCCTGCGCCTTCAACGTCTGCAGGACTTGTTTGTAAAAGTACATCGAGGAGCCCGTGGGGATCAGGCCGTCGGAGAGGCCGTGGTAGTGCAGCAGTTTGCCGCCCTTGCGCTGGAAGGGGGACAGGTCGAAGTCGGCCGCCGTGGCGTTGCCCGGGTCGAGTCGGTCCGCGAGCTGCACGATGCTGTAGTTGAAGTCGTAGTAGTTCCATTCGGCGTCGTTGAGCACGAAGTCCCGCACGTACCCGGAGCCGAGAGGGTGGGGCGCGTCTGGGCGAAGGAGCACCGGCCACTGTGCTTCGCTGCCCAGTTGGAGGTGCGGGAAGACGAACGTTCTGCGATAGAAGGGTTAGTGAGGCGATGGATGTCCGGTGTGAGCGGATAGCTTACTGGTTGGTCTCGACGTAATCATTGTAGATGTGGTACAGCGTCCCGATCTGCGCAGCCGTCAAGCACCGTGCAGACGTCTGGTTCGTGACGTTCGGCGCGCACAGCAGTGCCTCGGGAAAGAAGTCACACCCCACCGGATCACTGATGACCTGATCGACGAGACCATCCTGCGGGTCACACTGCTTCAGCACCTCTGCGCCGATCACAGGGTACAAGGTGGGGGGGATGTGGTGCGCCGACGTGTTGGGCAGGTTGTAGAGAGCGACCTTGAGGGTCCAGGTCTGCAGGTGTGAAGTCCACCAAGCTGGGGCGCCAGCCAGGACACCATCGAAGTCTTCCGGGAACATTTCCACTTCTTTTAGACCTTGACGTCCCCCGGTGCTGCACCCCGAGTAATAGTTGTACTTGGGCTCGCAGCGATAGTACTTCTCGACAATGTGCTTCGCGAGGACCACCGATCCGTGCATCGCGCGATAGCCAAAGTCGATCCTCTTTTCGGGTTGGTTGAGCGCCCAGGTGCTGCCGTTGGAAAGGCTGTTGTGGCCGGTACTAGTCGACATGGCGGCAAACCCATAGCCGACTCCGGCCGCCATGTCCAGCCAGTTCACGCCGCCCGAGAAGCCGCCGTTGCCGACAGCCAAAAAGCGTTCGTTCCATTCCTGCGGCAAGAAGAGGCCGAAGCTGTACGCCGAGCTGTTGCTAGACGTCACGTTGATCTGGACCGCACATAGAGCGCGGAGATGCGTGGGCGAGACGGGATAAGCGATGTCGTCTGTCGGTACGTGGAAGGTGGAGTCATTCTGCACAGTTTGTGCCAACAGAACGGTCGCGTTAGCCGGAAGGAGTGCCTGAAATGCCGAGGGAGTACAACGGAAGGCGACGGCCAAGGGTATAAAAAGGCCGAGAACCGAGATCATGTTGACGCGCATGATGATTGGAGACGATCTCAGGATTCCGCACCACGTCAAGAAGATTGCATCCAAGAGGCAGTCAGGACGAGGACCAAAAGAAATGGATCGTTGACGGGACTGCTCTAATCCTCAGTACAGTGGAGTGTTTTTATAAAGACCAGCCACGAGGTCGGAAGGCGGGGAAATGTTCCCTGTCCCCGGGATGGCACTGGCAGAAGAGTCCCGATCGCATTTGCCGCGACGTCTTTCCCATGTTGTTTAAATCAAAGATTGCATATTTGCGGGCTTGGGGGACGGCCTGGTGAAGTTGTGGCGTTAGTGCTCGAGAAAGCTTCCAAGGTTCATCATGTTGGTGGTTAGGCCTTTGCGGACATATGATGTGCCGAAGCCCTAATTGCTCGCTTGGTGACAAACTGGAGGCTGGAACCTTGAGGGCGTTTTCTCACGAGAAAGGTGTCTGTTGACGTATGGTACCTAGGTTTATACGCGTACTAATCTAAGCGATTGTTATTCTAGTCAGTGAAGGCAGTGGTCTCTGGGTGAAGATGCGCTTACCGTCCGATCAATCACTCACAATGTGCTTAGCTTTTTGCTGTTTGCACCCGACGTTCCCATGGGGACGCCAAACGCGGTCTTCTGAGGAATAAGTGCAAGACCGCCCGCTCAGCGTGTCGACATCCGCGAATCGCATGGTAGCGAACTCAACACCCGAAGCTCACAGCTTGGCCTTGATCGGCTTCTCTGTCTCGTCATCCGCGACAGCCACACAGACAACCACGGCGATGTCGTCCGGCTTGCCGCCTTGCCAGACCTCGTATGGGAAATTCTTCTTGACCTCTTTCGCGAACGGTCCTTCTCGTTGCGTGTCCAGGCCTGCCACCTTGGCTTCGCGCATCACCGCGGTTGCCAGGAGAGCAGGCAAGTAGTCCCCTTCAAACCCATCCGATGCGCTCGGCAACGTGGAGATGAGCGAATTGTTCACCAGAGTCTCGGCTCCCGGGAAGTTGTGCGACTTGAACCAGTAGCCGTGCTCTTGCATAACGCGTGTGGCGATGGCGAGAATCTCTTGCGCGGAGAGATTATCCCAGACGCCGTCGGTCGCAAAGAGGACAATGTCGCCATGTTTCAGCTGGTGTCTCACGACATCGGCCTGTGAAGGCTTTTCGCTGAGGTGGTTGGAACCGCCGAAAATGGCATGCTGAGCTTGCATTCTCTGCGGGATCTTGGAGAGCTGGTAAGGCGTGTTGAAGGAATGGGTTTGCGCGGTAGAGCGGTATGCGACCTTGCCCGGGCCGATGATGAGAAAGCCGGAGTCCCCAAGACTGCAGGTGGCCTAGAGGTTAGAGTTGTCGCGCGATGTCGGGTCGAACGACTTACTTGGCGCTCTCCATGCCACCATGCGCGTCTGCAACAGCCAGGCTCGCCGTGCAACCCCCGGCAAGAATTCTGGGATTGCCGATCACAGCGTCGTATGCCGTCTGTAGCAACCTCTGAGGTCTGGCTCGCTTCCCTTGCTTCAGACCTTCATGAAGGTACGCTGTGCCAGCCATCAACCCGCACAGTCCGTGGCTGAACGCGGACGGATCCACACCTTGATCCTGCCATCCGCCTACTCCGTCTGCCACGCCGAATGCTACGTCGTGCTGGCTGCCGCCGACGGTCGTCGCGAAGAAGGCGTCTTCTCCCGAGTCCGGTTTGGTGGACCGCAAGTATGGCGGAGACGCGTTGGTCTGCGAGGAGGCGTAATACCAGTAGTCCTGGCCAAGCTTCGGTTGTCGCGGAGAAGTGTGCTTGCCGGCGGCGGCAGCTGCGAGACGATACGTGAAAAGCGGGTTGGCCATCGCACTCGTCGACTGAGCGCGTTGCCCAGAGATCGGCATGGAGACTCGCAAGGCGGTGCCGGTGGCCAGACTGGCATTTCTTACGAGAGCAGGCGAGATGGAGAGGAGGGAAGCTGACATGGCAGCTGCGGTGTGTCGGAGAGAGGTGAGCAAACGAACGACGGTCCCATCATATAGACATTGCAGAGTGAAAGCGAGGACCAGAACCAAGGCGATAGCAGCAAGAGGCCGCATAGGGCGAGACGAGTACAACGTCCAAGAAAGACGGACTTGAAGATGTTGAACGCTTTTTCTCGTGAGGGTGCATCATGCCGCGGCTCGCCCGAGTCATGTCTTGCCTCGACAGTGCTGGTGTATGAGTCGCGTTTTTCCTATACATGCCGACATAGGTCAGATACTCGTTGGGTATTTCACGACTCTACAACAATCATATCAGCACCACCGTCCTCACATCGTACTCTCCTATCCTCGCCTCTGAGCTCGTGGGTCGACGTCCACGAGGTTCCTTTCCGCATCCCACACTCACCGCAGCGACCATGTCGATCCATCCATCGAGGCAGGCATATGTGGAGGAGTCGCGCGATGAGGTGAGCCGCACAGCCCTTATATACTTTACCACAGACGGCCAATGTTCACACCATGTGCCAGAGCGGATCGCTTGTTCCCCAACCCATCAGCGGGCTTGGGGACGCAAAGGATCATCTAATTGACTGATGGCTCGACTGACAGGACGCCGAGGGTGTCGACATCAGCTCAATCCGTAAGTACCCGATATGCCAGTGTCCCGTACTGAAATAAGCCATAAAGCTGACACTGGATAGCGACTGACACCAATTATACTATCCCTTCGACCAACCAACAAGCATCTGCCGTCTACGATGAGTTCGCTCGCAAACGCAAAGCCGCCGCCATCGCCGTCCCGACCGACGACAAGCGCGTGCGCGCCGGTCTGCGCGCGCGCGGTGAACCCATCACACTCTTCGGCGAGCGACCGGAGGACAGGCGAGACCGGTTGCGCGAGCTTCTATATCAAGCACAGGAAGGCGGAGATGAAGACGAGGCAATGCGAGATGCTACACAGGAGCCTGAAGGCGACGACGAAGATGAAGGTGAGTTCTACACGAACGGCATCCCCGAGCTCCTGGAGTCGCGGAAGGAGATCGCACAGTTTTCTCTCCCGCGCGCGAAGCAGAGGATCGCGCATCAGCGAGTAGAAAGCGCGACACCCGTCGCAACTCACGTCAAGCACCGCAAGGCGATCAAAGAGAGGTTGGCGGGGTTCGAGCTCTTCGGCAGTCAAATCGCAAGCGAGCGGCCGATGGGTATCGTGCGCTTTGCGCCGAATGGGGAGACGGTCGCCTGCGGCGACTGGGCCGGCAGCATTAGATTGTTGGAGGTGCCAAATCTAGACACGAAAGCGGTTTTGCGTGGGCATAAGCAGATGATCGGTGGTATCTCCTGGTTTCCGGGAGCCACAATCCGCGAATCCGGCGTCACCCCAGAGAGCGTCAACTTGGCGTCTTCTGGCGGCGAGGGCGATATTCACCTTTGGTCCCTCACACAAGATACCCCTCTCTCCACTCTTTCTGGACACAGTGCACGAGTTTGCAGAACCGAGTTTCATCCTTCTGGCAAATACATCGCATCAGCATCCTACGACACGACCTGGCGGCTGTGGGACGTCGCGACGACCACAGAGCTGTTACTCCAAGAAGGTCACAGCAAAGAAGTGTACGCAGTCTCCTTCAATCAAGACGGCTCACTCATCGCATCCGCAGGCTTGGACAGTATCGGGAGGATATGGGATTTGCGGACCGGGAGGACTGTGATGCTCCTGGAAAACCACGTTGCACCCATTCACGCAGTCGACTGGGGAGTCGATGGGGTGAGACTGCTGACTGGAAGTGCGGACGGTTTCGCGAAATGCTGGGAATTAAGGCAAGTGCGCGAAACGGCGTCCATCGGCGCGCATCGAGGAGGAGTGACCGACCTTCGATGGTACAAAGGCACAGATGGTCCGCTGTCGGGTCTACACTCGCAGGAGTCGGAGTCGACGAAAGATGTCACGATGACGAACGGGGATTCGGACCATCCTGGCGAAAGCGAGACGCAGCCGAAGAAAGCCGGGACTTTTGTGGTTAGCAGTGGTTTCGACAAAACCGTCAACATCTTCTCGGCCGATGACTGGGCGCTCTGCAAGTCCTTGACTGGTCATGATGGGACCGTGCTCGCGGCGGATGTCACGGCGGACTCGAGGTGGATCGCATCATGCGGTAGAGACCGCACGGTGAAGCTGTGGGCGAGGGATGACATGGAGGGCATTTGAGCACCGGGCAACGAGGAACTGCTGCTTGGAGGCACGAAGCCGTGCTCACCACTCGAAGTACTTCCCTCTGTCGTCGCTGGGTCCAGTCCGACCACGATGACATGTCGACAGCAGAACACCGTCGCTCGCACGTCCAAGCACGCCTCTGATCGTCGCGAGGCCGTTCGACTTTCGACTTCCGTCTTGCACTTCTTACCATCGTGCACCGGCCGCAAGTAAGTCATAGTAAGCTGCATCACGACCAGCTTCACCCTTCTGTGCCGTTGTCGAGGATCCTGGCGACGATGTACTTGACGCTGGGGTTTGGGGATGGTGAATGAGAACCTCGCGCACACGGACGAGGTATCGGCCTTGGCGAGATGATGTTGTCGTCGTTGCATCTGGGCTGCAGAACGGTGACGAAATTATCTGGGAGCATCGAGTTGGTGTAGGACTGTGTGCATTCTCCCGGCTGCTGGCGCGTTCCCCCAATCGTTGCTATCATCGTGGAAGCTGGCGGTGCAAGATGTTTTGTGGTGCTGTACTTGACCTGTCTCCCTAGTTAGGTATATATGTATACCGACCCGCGGATCGTGAATTTCCGACTTCATACCTAGGCACCTAGGTAGTATCAATTGCGGCCGGATCTGTTCACGCCTTCAAACGATTGCGAACACTCTGTCAAAGAGATGAAACGGTTATGGTACATTGACGAATCTCACGGTATATCGGTACCTACATAGGTACCTGGGTACGGTATGCTTCCTGCCTTATTAGAGGAAGTATTTCGTGCCCGTGCGCAGAAAGCGGAAAACGGAAAACGGAAAAGTGATAAGATCGCTGAATTTAGCGGACATATAAAAGTCCATACTGATGAAAGGCTTTCAAATTGCGTTAAATGACCCTCGAATACGACGGAAAACTACAGCTAATTATTGAGTCGTCTGTAAGGCGTGAACGAGTACTACATGTATGTACCTAACCTAACCACCCACGTCTTCTTCCATCCTCTTCCAGTCTGCGGTTTAAACCATTATATAAATCGTCAATCTGCCCCCATGAGATTGCTTTTGAGTGTTTGCATTTGCCTAGTAGCGATCGTCACAGCAGTCTACCAGCAAGATCACCTCCTTGAGTACATGCGATCTATCCTACGAGCAAACGCCCTCAATACCTTCTCCAAGAGCCTCGGACTCGGTCCCGCGAAAAAGACTCTCTCCACAATGGCTCCCTCGTCGATCTTCGTCGGCCTTCCCGTCATCCCACCAAACGATCCATCCCTCAACGCGAGCTCGCTTCAACCTCGCGCTATCAAAAAGGTCTTCGAGGCTCGCGAGCAAGCCGAAGGCGCTGGTGCTACCGTCCGCCGCTCGATCGGCACACCTCAACTGCGCAACTTCTCCCCCTTCCTCATGCTGGACCATTTCAACGTCGCCGTGGGCGCAGGCTTCCCGGATCATCCGCACAGAGGGCAAGAAACAATCACATACCTGCTGTCTGGCGCGGTGGATCATGAAGATTTCGCCGGTCACAAGGGCACCATCGAGACGGGGGATCTGCAATTCATGACGGCCGGGCGGGGTATAGTCCACGCCGAGATGCCGCACGACAACGGGGACGGAAGCTCGAATGTGGGCATGCAGTTGTGGGTGGACCTGCCGAAGGCACTGAAGAACTGTGAGCCACGCTATCGCGACTTGAAAGCGTCGGAGATCCCGGTGGCAGAGGTCGACGACGGGAAGGTCACGGTCAAAGTCATTTCAGGTCGCACACACGGTGTCGATAGCTTGCAGGAGCTCGCGTACACCCCCGTCTGGTTGCTGGATGTCACTATTCGTCCCGGCGGCAGGCTTGCACAGCCTCTACCGGCCGGCTGGAACTCTTTCGCGTATACGCTCGAAGGCACGACGACTTTCGACACTGGCGCGACCACGCAGCAAGTGCCCCGGTATCACAACACCGTTTTCGAACAGAAGGGCGATCAGGTCGTGGCGTCCGTGCCCGCGGATGCGAAGGAAGCGTCGAGATTTATCCTCGTTGCCGGCATACCGTTAGATCAGAAAGTCGTGCAGTACGGTCCGTTTGTCTTGACGGATCCGAGTGAGGTCAGGCAGGCGATGATGGATTACTCGACCTATACGAATGGGTTTGAGAGGGCCGAGAATTGGGCTAGCGAGATTGGGAAAGTTATGATGTGAGATGATTATTTACGGATCGGTCTTGATTTGTATGTTTCGCTTTAGCATGACGTTGGTAGATTGGAGATTGTCAACTGTCCTTCAATTCAGACTACCTCCCTTCTCTGAAGGCGTACATAGTACCTACTTTCCTAATTGGGACTGTTTTCCCCGCACCTCCGCGTTTTCGCCACACAGGTGTTGATACGGGCCGAGCCTCTCGGCAAAACCATGTGGTTGTTGACATCCTTTCTCCCTCATCTCAGCCTCATGGCCTTTTCTTCACATTCAGTTTTCTATCAATACGAAATCCATCATGGGGAGGTGTGCGGCTCCCAGTTTGATCTGGACATAAGGGACTAGAACTAATAGTACTCTTCGACAATGGACGACGCGGGCTTCTATCAGCGAATGGTCGGCTCAGCGCGTGGACTTGCATACTCCACCTTTTCCGGCGTCATTGGTATTGAGGCCGAGCTGCGAGATCCCAGGGCACCTGGCAAGCAGCAGATTGTGCGAAGCGCTCGCAATCTAGAGACCGTCTCTGCGGGAAACGACCATAGAAGGAATGACAACACTCGCGAGGAAGAATCGGCTTCTTTTCGAAGTTCTCGCCACGTCGGTGGTCACGATGAAAGTCAAAGGGAATTCGACGTCTTCAGTGAGCATTCGCCATCGCTAAAAGAGGCACTTTTTGACGACAGAGCGTCCGAGTCGGGACACACTGCTGTCTCGGGCCAACATGTGTACCTTCGGCCGGAGACGTGGCATCTCGCCATTGACGAGAACGAGATGATGCTGGGTAGTGATCAGCGACACGACGTCCCCGCCCAGGCAATGGAGAGGGTAGTGGTGGTTGCCCGGACTAATGCTGCGTTGAGACTGGACCAAGTACAGCAGCATATCAGCACGGCTGCAGTACGGTTGAATCAGCGGCAGGCTGCGGTGGAATCTCAGGGACAAAACACTAGTCGGAGAGAAGACATGTTCACCATTCTCACGATACCCTTACATCCTCCTACGAACAATCGCCGACTAATCCACGTTCGCCAAATACCCCAAAAGACCGAAGATCGCATGGATGAAGGCCAGGATGAGGATGGCATTCACGGATTTCACTGCCCCTTCATCGGCTGTCACGACAACGTGGCGTCTCCGCGGCTGGAATACTTATTGGAAACCTACGGAATGATCTGCGTCCATGTCGACTGCGACTTCACGTTCGAGGACAAACGCGACTGGCTCGCGCACATCGTGACTTCTCATCACGACATTCAGGCCGCCGTTGTGGGAGATGATAGTCATGTACCTAATGATTGTGACTGTCAACGGGAACATGCGCGAGCCGGGGGGAGCCGGAGTACTCTTTGCGCATATTGCTGCTCTTATGATCTCGAGCGAAAATACGCGGAGCTTCAGATCTGAAGGAGATGATTGGGTCTGTCAGTACTGAGTATGATCTCGATCTGTTGCGAGTGGGTCATCTCTTACACGGCTTACCTCTTCTCTGTTGCGGAAGCTGTTGCCTCGTCACCTTTACCGGCCACGACCTGTCAAGTCGGATGTTACGAGTCCTGCGATCACCGACAAGAATCTCGCGCTCCATCCCGATAACGATTCGGCAAGAGAACACTCGATACCAAGGCAGCTGGCTTGCGCAATGGCGCTGGCGCATCCTGAACCTTCAAATCTGAGCTCGAATGTTATGTTCAGTACGCTTGCCTGCAACGGCGCACTCGGCGACATGACCGGAAGAGTCTGTCTTTACATCCTCGAACGGATGCTGCACGTTGCATCATGTGGACTATAACCGTCTCATGTCCCAATACGCCGCTCGTGCGACTCGGTCCATGACGAAAGGCTCCACTCAACTCGACTCCGACCATGAGTCTGCGAAAGTGTTCTACTGCCAGTATGCAGAGCCTTATCGATCTGTAGCAAATCAACGGTCAGAGACCGATGGCGTCGTCTCGGGTACATGTAGCTTCGAAAGGCCATGCTCTTTGGCAGCTCAAAGAGGCTATTCGGTTCGAAATGAGAGCGCATTCCATCCACTTTGCTAGGTCTCCGATTGAGCACTACTACTCCCGATCTCGCTTTCATCCCGGTGGGGATGTCTATCCAGCAAAAGAAGTGGAAAAGAAAGGACCAGCCTACTGATGAGCTTGCATTGTTGCTTTTGCCATGGGTCTTGCGAGCATCTGCTGCAAGACGGGATCAAAGTCGAGAGGAATACTCGATTACAGTCGTCATCTTGGCCCCAACTTGCCTGCACCTCGAATACCGGTCCGACAAGCCCTGTACTCGATCGCTGCACGCACGCATATCGCGGCGTTGAAGCATAAGCGAGATAAAAGTATTTATTAATGTGGTGCATCGTCCTTCATTCAGATCAAGAATATGTACCACGCTCGCATGGGCCAATCTGCACTATCAACTTGTATCCAACCCAAATCTGATGGTCGCTACGCCTTCCGGCGCCTCATCCCCACCTGCAAACCCAACGGCTTCCGCAAGAACCCTTCTCTCGTCTCCAAGTGATCCTGGTACAACTCGAACTCGTATCGTCTAAAAACCGTCGCCACGATGAGAGCGAGTTCCATCTCGGCCACGTTCCGCCCCACGCAGGCTCGCGGGCCGTAGGAGAATGGGATGAAAGCGGCTTTTTGCCTGTGAACAAGATTCCGTTTCGTCAGCGTCTGAGTTTCAGTAGTCAGTGAGTGCAATGCCCTACCTCTCCGTCACTTTCTCCCATCTCTCCGGCCGGAACTCATCCGCGTCCGGACCCCAGATTTCTTTGCTGTGGTGGATCGTGTAGGCGGGCACGCTTAGAACGACACCCTGCGGGAAGTGGTGACCAGCCAGATCGACACCCGGGCCGGGAGGGACGACACGCGGGAGACCGGTGCTGGACGTGCTGTGCACGCGCAGAGTCTCCTGGATCACTTTGTCCAGGTATGGCAGGTCGCGCACTTGGTCGTATTGAGGCACATCGTCGGTCGGGAGGGCATCGTCCAGCTCGGCCTGCAGCTTCTTCACCACTTGCGGATGCTTCAGACAGTGGAAGAGCAGGGCGCAGGAGGTGTTGGAGGTCGTGTCCGAGCCGGCGATCAACTGCGTCAGCGCTTCCGCCGTCAACTCCGCGCGTCCCAGCTTGTTCCCGTTCTCGTCTTTGCCCTCCATCAGCCGCGCGAGCAAGTCGACCCGCGTGATCTCACCCCGCTCGGCGGCGGCGAGACGCTCGTTGACGCGCGCAATAGCGATCCCCGCCAGGTTCTTCACGGCCTCGACCCCCTTGTAGAAGAATGGGTCTGGGATGTACTTGGCGTAGGGCTTGATCTGAGGGAGGCAGCCGATCGCGTTGGAGACCTCGCCGCGGCGGTTGAGCACTTCGATGGCCGGGGCCGAGGTGGGCGGCGCGTTGGATGAGAGCTGGACTTCGGCGATGTCCGCCCCCTTTTCCAACATGCCGAATGGCGCGCCGAAGGCGAGGTCGCCGATGATGTCGAAGGCGACGTAGTTAAACCAATGCAGGGCGTCGAATCTGTGGTACCCGCCATTTGCTTGCGCACTCTTTGCATCCCATTGGCTCGCTAGTTGCTCCAAGTTGTGGTGGATGTACTGCTCGAATTGGCCTATGCTCTTCGCGCTGAACGTGTGAGCGACGGTCTTTCTCTTTCTGGTGTGCTCGTGACGGTCTCGGGTGTTGAAGAGGCCTCGCTGGATCGAAACGAACGCATCGTAGTAATCTCTGTCATTGTATTAGCCTTCGCCTCTCCCTAGAGCTGCCGCGTTGCGGTTGGGTTCGCTTACGATTTCAAGAACCCCGTCCCGTGGCCATAGACTATGGGAATGGCATCGGGATCCGCGATGGAGACCTGATTGGGCTGGATGCGCACCAACTTGCCATGCTTCTCGTGCAAGTCGTACACCGTCTTGTACCTCCGCGTCCTCCGGTTCTCGTACAGATACCAGAGGTTGGAGAACTTGGCCAGGAACGGGCCGGGGATGTCTTGGATTTGCCAGTTGCGTAGGTAGGGGAGGAGGAAAAAGAGGAGTGGTGCTGCGAGGAGGACCCAGGGGGTGAAGAGGAAGGAGAGGAACATGTTGATACGAGTCTTTTCTGCGAGGAGTTCGACCAATGCAGTGCAATTGAGATGGAGGAAGTATACTCCCCTTGGTTGTGGGAGAGGTGTTTACTTTATACCGACCATTGTTTGTCACAAAGTAATAACGTATGGAGTGTCCAGCGTTTGTCCATTTCTCTCCGAAGCCGAACGACCGACGACATCCGCATGTGCGATCTTCTGATGTTGGTTTGACCGGTCACGTGCCGTGTTCTCTACCCCGCACTTCCGCAGTAAACGCCGAACTTGTCGGACATTTCTCGCTGAGAAACAGACGGAGTCTCCAAACAGGATCTACTTCTATCCTGCCGCACTTGACAGCCGCGACAGACTGATGGCCGACAAACCACAAGACCATGCTCTCACGTTCGCTCATTGCTCGAGGTGTCGACCATCAGGTACTATTGCTGCACAACGTTGTATACAGATCACTTGTTCATGGGTCATTAGAGCATGGCATCGCGACAACACCCGCAAACCCGTATGCACAGCATCATGCGAAACAGCTCCCTTGTATATCTCACATATAAACCCTTATATGAGGTCACGTTCAATCATACAAATCTTCACCGTCGACCTCAGCAGCCAGAGTAGTAGCAGGACCGGACACCTCACGCCCTTTACCTTTACCCTTTCCCTTGCTGGACGGCGGCCTGCCATTGGAACTGTTACCCGAAGCCCCGTTCAACGTCAGGCGGTCAGTTCGGACGATGTAGTCGTTCTCATCGTCGTCGTCTGCATCTGACGCCGGGCCACCATGTCTCCGACGGATCCCGTTCAACGTCGCCGCCCGGTCTTTGCTGGAAGCCGCGCGCTTCATCATCTCGTTCATCTTCGCACGAGCGCTGACCTCTTCTTCCTTGGGTTGATCGGCACGCGGTTTGCCATCCACATCTTCACCATTACGTTCATTCGCCTTCTTCGCCGCGCCTTCGAACGATTGCCGGACCTGCTCGTAGTGGCGCAGCTCGTCCACGCTGACACTCGGCACGAGCTCCCGTTTGGCCTGCATGAAATCGCTCTCTGCGACGGAGACTTCCGTGTCCTGGGCTGTAGCGTAATGGTCGAAGAAGTACGCCACTGACGCTTGAGTCTGCCCGTGAGCGGCGCGCTCGACATTGATCTGCGCGAGCTTGTCGTCGACCAAGCGTGCAGATCGCGTGACGGCTTTGAGCATCGCGTCGGAGCATAGCGCGTAGAGATCGGCGCCAGTGAATGTGAATGGGAGGGTTTCTGCGACTCGAGCGAGCGACAGCGATGGATCGAGGTCGAATCTGCCGAAAAGTTAGCCTCGGACTGGATATCTGGCAGTACTCGAGATGCATACTTCCTCGTCAATGCTTGCAAGATTGTCGCTTGCTTCTCGTGCGTGTCGCTAATGCCCAGGTACAGCATCTTGTCGAAGCGACCGGGTCGCAGGAGCGCCTGATCCAGCAGGTCGGGTCGATTAGTCGCTCCGATCACGAACACGCCTCCGCCGTTCTCGTCGCCATCGCTCATGCCGTCGAGCTCGGCGAGTAATTGAGATACAATCCGATCCATCACACCGCCGCTATCGCCCTGGTTCCCGCGCTTCGGCGCCACCGAGTCGAGTTCGTCGAAGAAGACTACACAAGGCCGAGCGTCTCGAGCTCGCTGGAAGACTCGGCGCACGTTCGCTTCAGACTCACCGATGTACATGTTGAGCAGTTCGGGTCCTTTCACCGAGAAGAAATTGAGACTGAACTCGGTCGCAATGGCTTTGGCCAGCAGCGTCTTACCTGTCCCGGGCGGACCGTAGAAGAGGATGCCGCTGCGCTTTTTCAGGCCCTTGGCGAACAGTTCGGGGCGGGAGAGCGGGAGTTGGATCGTTTCGATCACAGCGTCCTTGACATGACTGAGACCGCCGACATCCGACCATTGCACGTTCGGGATCTTGGGCGCACCAATCGCGTCGGCGAAGTTCTTCCGCGCCAAGTCGACGGCTGCGTCGAAATCGGCGGCCGTGAGCGATGTCGCAGACGCTCCGCCCGAGATATGGATGTCTTTGAGCGTGACCGGCAGTCCTGTGGCCTTTGATGTCGCGAGCGCGAGTGAGTCCAACCGTTCTGTTCTCGCCACCACTGCGCGCTCAACAACATCCACGAGATCACCAGCAACCAAGGCAGCCGTCTTCACTGCGGTCGATGCCAAGTCCACATCGAATGCGAGCGAAATGCCGGAGTCCGTGACGATATCTCCAAGGATGCCCTCTCGCTCACCTTCATCCGGCGCAGACATCTCCAGTTCATGTGTGAAAAGGCCTCGGACGGAATCGGGTATCTTGTCGACGTCTGTCGTGGTCGCAATGAGAACGCGCCCGTCACTCAAGACACTCTTCAGCGAAGTGGCGACGCGGTCAGAGTTTAGCATCTCGATGTGCTTGATGCAGACCGTGGTGTAGGCAGCGCCACAATCCAGGGCGCGTTGACAGCGTGCTTCGAGCAGGCCCTGTGCGTTGGTATCGACTCCGCCGCCGCCACCGGTTTCCGAGGCGATGTCGTAGGCGTCGATGGAGAAGTAGTGTATACCAAGATCGGCGCAGGTCCGCTGGACAGTGTATGCTTTGCCGATGCTGCGCTGCGTAGAGACGAGCAGGACGGCGAGCGGTGGCATGCCGAGGTGAACGGCGCGAGGACTGATGGAAACCGAGATGAGCTCACGCAGCCGCCTCTGGAGCGCTGAAAGGTAGATTTGAGGTGCTTCTAATAAGCCGGATCCTCCCTGGGCTAGACTCATCACTCTCGGCGGTGCTTTGCGCATCCCCAGATAGTACGGCCACGCGCTGCTCGTTGCAGGGGGGAGTTTCCGTCGGTCATCGCCGGATTGTCGCATGGTCATTTGGGTAGGGTCGACAGACGCTGCACCGTTCCATGCATCGCTTCCATCATCGGTACCAGTCTCCTCGGATTGCGGAACGTTCAGAGCCTCGACACTGAACCATGCCACATCGACGCTGCTCTGAGGCTCTGAATTACTAGATGAAGCTTCTGTACTCCAGTGTGCGAGTAACGCCGTGTCATTGTTGTCATCCTGTTCTAGACTGCCTTCATACAGCGACCGGCCCAGTGACTCATCAACGGGTATCGCGATCAGATCACCGGCTTTCACAACTCGTTGCTTACGCTCGAAATGCTCCTTTAGATTTGCGAACAAGATGTTGTTCAGAGCTCGTTCGCTCGACAGCGGCGTCACGACCTTGCGCAGCGTCATCTCTGACGCGAGTGGGGGAACGCGCGACGTCGAAGGAGTCGGCTTTGCGCCAGCAGGACGTTTGAGCGCGTTCCGTTGTCTCGTCGGCATAGGGGAGAGACTGACATTGTCGGGTTGGTTGAGGTTGGCGAGGAGAATGGGAGAAATGTGGATGGTAGCTACGGAGCCGGAAGCTGTTGCCAAGGAGGAGACGCTGTCTCGGCGGCTATTACGCGAGTTGACTTGGTAGCGTTGCGGCCGCTTGGACATGCTTTCTGGCAAGCCATACACCTTGACCGGTCGCCATGCGGACGCCTTAGCAAACCCATCGAGCGCACCGAAAGCGCTGAGTGAAGGGAGCATCTGGCTTTCTGCTGCTTCAACTCGAACCCAATCACCAGAGAAGCATCCGAGGCGAGCCAAAGCCGTCGCGTCAACATATACCCGCGCTTCCTCGTCCTCTTCCTTCGCAGGTCTTGGTTGAAGGAGCTCATCCGGTACGGGTTTAAGGAGTCCCTGAGTCTTGAAAGTCTTACTTCTTGCGGCTTGCCCACCACGAATGGTGCTCGCTGAAAAGTGCGAGTAGACCGACCCTGGCGTGCTTATGCCATTCAATCTGCTACCGTACGGTCTCGGGGTGGCGGATGTCAAGACGGAACTCAAGCCAGATGGCTGATCCGTCAATCCCGGCTTTGCAAGTGAGATCATGTCGTCCGAGTCGTCCGAGAGGTTGCTGTCTTCCGCACTGGAGTCGAACAGATCATCGGTGTTGGAAAGGTCGGTGGTGGATTTGGAGGTGACGATGGGCTTGACGGGCGAATTGCCTTCGGTCGCTGAGAAGAAAGCTTCGTTGGAAGTGTCATCCTCCGTCTCCTCGTCGAGACGAGGCGACATCAACGGCTTATTGCCGAGGTTGTTATTCCGTTTGTCGGAGGCCGACGTGAGAACGATCTTCGTGTCCGGCGTCAGCACGCCCTGGGAGACTGGTTCACAGGCTAGGACTTTGGCAGGCGGAGCAGGGGTATGGGTGACCGGGTGTGTCAGGGCCAAAGGCAACAAATCGCCGGTGTGAACCACATGAATGTTTGCCAGAACATCATTCACCAATCTTTTCACGCTGTCTTCACCATCGCCCAGATGCGCTCCGTCATCTTGCGCCTTCTTGCCACTCCCCTTCGCGGTGTAGCCATTGACGCCCCCAAACCCACCGCCATACCTGTTCTGCACCTCCGCCAATCTCTGTACCGCTTCGGTGTCTACTGAGACATACACCGTATCCAAGCCCAAGGGCACAACATCGCTGATCCTAACCTCGACCGCAGCATTCTGTCGCAGCGCCCGATTCGGCGACGCAGTGTGCAGAAGGTTTACGATGCTCTGCGTACCCAGCGCGGAAGCCGGACAACGGACAGTCGAAGCTGGCAAAGGCTTGTCGCCCTTGTGTTGCCGTCGAAAGGGCAGGATGGACCAAAGATTTTCGGACGGGCTAGGGGTGGGTGTCCACGAGGCGAGGGCGGCGAAGACAGGAGAAGACTCGCGGGCGTCGTGTGTCGGATACAGGTCGTCGATCAGGTCCTCCGACAGTACACTCACCTCGCCCGTCAGAGTGCTGTCGAGGAACAGTCTCGCGGATATGGCCGGCCTGTCGTCCCTCCGTCTCCTCTTGCGCTTCAACGTGCCGTGGGTGGGCGTGTCGTAAGCCATGTCTAGCATCTGCTTCACGCCAGCATTTCGAACCCTCCTCAGCACAAGTCAAGAAGAGGGACGAAGATTAGGACATGAGCAAGGATCGCTTCTCGATACCGTTTCTCGACAGCATACCATCCTTGAGCCGAGGTATTCGGAGGTGGAAGGCGCCAAGAGGTTGAGACTCGTGCTGCGGTAGACCAGAAGGAAATTGATTGAAGCGATACTTCAGTGATTGATGCCACGTGACGCGTGAGCGAGGAAAGAATACAACTGACGAACCTACACTGTACGTAGCTTAAGTATACGGTGGTAGGAGGCAACTCGAGCTCAAAGGTACTGTAGTTCCGTCGGAGGGAGTCTTTCGCAGTCCCAACTTCACATGACTTCCTCTCTTGCCCGACGGTGTGGGTGTGGAGACTGAGGTTCCACCACAGCGGGACGGTCAGCCACTGCCGCCACACTCCAGAGGGGTAGGTTCGCTCCGCTGTCATCAGTCAGCCGTCACGTGGAGTGGAGATGTTGTGGTGCATGAGGTGTGGCGAGACAACTGGACACTCCACGTCACCAGACTCACCACACATTGATGAGGCGAAGTCAATGCCGATCTAAAGTTCCCTTCCCAACAGCGCTACACATGATGGGACGGGCTGGCCAACCACCAAACTACCTACCTCTATGTATGTACTACTACTTGCTGCCAAGTTGGTGTTGACCTACCATTCTTTCTTTTTACCCCCTTCTCTGCTACACTATGCAATCTCCGCCCTTCTCTTTCCCATGTAGTACCCACATCCGCAATCTCCCGCCCGTCTCACATTCGTTGCTTCCGTTCTACTACTCTTCCGGCTCGATTGTAGGATTCGACGGACACAAGCATGCCACTCTTTCAAGGTGCGCCGAAAGACAAGGCGCGCGACAAGCACGAGCAAGCCGGCACCTATGTCGAACAAGCCCAGCGCCTGGCGCACCTCCGGCCGAGCCAGGAGAATGAAAAGACCGGGTCAACACAAGCTGTCGAAGCCAAATTCGTGACCCCGCTGGATCCAGTCGTCGAGACCGCCAATGGTGGTCGATTGCCCACGGTACCCGTCGACGAGGCGGCGGAGCTGAACCGGCTGAAAGACGCTGCAGACGGACGAGAGACGCCGAGGAGTCCGCCTCGGAGTGCGGTGAGGGAGGGTCGAGATGGGACGGTGCACGGCGCGAGACTGCAGTCACCAGCGTCACCGCGGAAAGGGCCGACCGCGGAGGTACACCAAGACGCAGACGACGCGCCGGACGCGGCTCTGGGCGAAGCCATCCCGCCGTCACGGACCAATCCACTCTTTCCGCCCCTTCCCATGTATGGGCCCCCTTCTGTCCTTCGCACGCTGCAGTGTGCATTCTTCCGAGCGGTGTCGTACGTCCTGTCGCTGTGCTTCCTGCTCGCCATTGTGGCTGGTGCAACCGTGGATCTCATTCCACGACTGCTGAGTGATGCGAGGAAACGAGCCGTGCTACAGGACCCGAACAAGGAGAGACCGTTCTATGAGGAAGAGGTCAGACGCGCACAAGAGAGACGGTTGGCTGAGAGGGCGTGGGTGGAGGGGTGGCAGGGCAAGGGGATGCATACACCATCGGGAGAGAAAGGAATGTCGGAGCATCCGCAAGAGGAAGAGTTCGTCCCAACGGAAGGAGGCCCGGATCCACTCTGCGTAGACATCGGTCACTATGCACGCCGGGTCGGCTTAGATGCAGAGACGTTTGAGGTTCAGACCGAGGACGGTTTCGTTATAGAGCTTACCCATGTGTTCAATCCTCGGGAGTACAAGAAAACGCCTGCGTCGAGCCGAGAGAAACGGTCACCAGACGTCTTCACAACTACACCACATCACCCCGGATTTGCGGAGGCACAGCCATACCCAGACGGCAGCAAGAAATACCCCGTCCTCATGATCCATGGACTGCTGCAGTCCGCTGGTGCCTACTGTTGCAACGACGACGATTCGCTGGCCTTCTATCTCGCCAAGTCTGGTTACGACGTGTGGCTTGGAGACAACAGGTGTGGGTTTGAGCCGAAGCACACGATGCTCCAGTACGCAGACCCGCGGATGTGGGCCTGGAACATCCGGCAGATGGGTGTGATGGACCTGCCTGCCTTGATCAGTCGTGTGCTGGCAGAGACAGGCTTCCCGAAGCTCGCCCTGATCGCCCACAGTCAAGGCACGACCCAGACTTTCGTCGCGCTGGCAAAGGAGCAGCGGCCTGACATTGGAGACAAGATTTCCGTCTTCTGCGCCCTCGCACCTGCCGCCTACGCCGGACCGCTGATCGGCAAGATGTACTTCAAGTTCATGCGGCTGGTTGGCCCAGCCATCTTTCGGCTCGTCTTCGGCATCCACGCTTTCATCCCGCTTATGATGCAAGCGCATAAGATCCTACCCGGCAAGCTGTACTCCTGGATGGGCTACTTTGTCTTCTCATTCTTGTTCAGCTGGTCCGACGCGCGGTGGGATCGAGGGCTGAGGAACCGGATGTTCCAATGGGCGCCGGTGTACGTGAGTGCTGAGTCCATGCGATGGTGGTTGGGTAGGGAGTGCTTCGCGAATCAGAAGTGCATACTGGCGACTCGCGAAGAAGGAAGACTGGAAGATTTGGAGGACGAGGAGGATGATGAAGTCATCCGAAAGTTCTACGTTGACCGCGAGCCGCATGTGACCGAGCGACGGAAATTGCAGCGCAACCTGACCAGCTTCCATTGCCAGACGCTCACACACCAGCATCACGACTCGATGAGGAGCAAGTACGCCTGGTACGATAAGCAGTTCCCGCCATTGGCGCTTTGGGTCTGCGGTGCCGACGATCTGGTCGACGGGCGACGACTACTGAGGCGGTTCGACAGAGGACGAGAGCCGCATGTTCGCGTCGTACACAAGAAGATCATCGAGGGCTACGAGCATCTGGACGTCATCTGGGCCATGGACGCCATCGAGAAAGTCGGCAAGGAGGTACGGGAAGTCATCTGGCGGACCGTGGACCCAACCTCGCAAGCCGTCTGTCGGACGCCGGTCGGCTGCAAGCAGGCCATTGAAGAGGATCCCCACATCCACGACGACGTGCCCATGATGCACAGTGGCGGCCGGCTGAGGATGGCGAGCATCAGCGAAGGTTTCCCGACCGTCGGCAAGCGTTCCAAGAAACGCTTGAGCTCCGATGATCCGCGGCAGGAAACGCGCATGGATGCTTCGAAGGAGCACCCGGGCGAGCACGATTACCAGCGTGAAGAGGCGATCCAGTATCACCGTCGACCTAGTGAAGCCTTGTTCACAGACGTGGAGGAGAAGGAGAATCCATTTGCGTAGAGTAATGTGTTACGTTTGTATGATACTACTTTTCGTTCTTCTAATAAAACGAGGGTGAAGTCAGGTGACTGAGCTTCAGTGTTGTTTTATTGTGGGTCGTTCCTTCCTTCGCACACTGCTCTTCCCGCATTCGGAGATTGGATCCACTTGGCAACACACACTCGATCTTATCACTTCAAAGTTCTTTTGTCACCCGTCGCACTGGACTTCATCGCAACACCATCATCCCATCCACAATACACTTCACCGCACCGCAACCCGTTCATATATCTCCACACCACCATCAGTACCACAACGACACGCGTCCGCCATGGACGTCACAGCCTCCCGCACTGTGGCGTCCGAACACGACACGACGCTCACTCAGGCCTACGACGCTCTCCCACCTGCAGTCAAGAAGCTTGTACGTATGCACTTCGCACCGGTCAACGAGCGATGACTAAAGTCTTCTCGCAGATTTTGGCGGCGCTCTTTGCTACAGAGTACGCGATTCACTTGAGCGTCCTCGTCCTCGCTCTTCTCGGCTGCATCGTGGCGATCTGTTGCGCCGTCTGCTGGATCTGCCTGTTTTGGGCAGCGACGAAGGCGCTGCTGCTCAGCTCCCAGCTTCTGCGGCTGGTGTACGAGGTGCCTGTACAGCAGCGCAGCACCTCACGCGTTGACGCTGGGAAGGCCAAGCAGAATGTGGTCGCGTCTACGGGCGAGCTGTCGTGAGTTTGCTTGGCTGTGATGGGCAAAGACGGCGTTGACCTTTGACTTCTAGGGCGAATCAAGCGCACGTTGCGCCAGCCATCCCACACCGCGAGGAGGAATCCGCCACTGGACCAGGATATCGACATGCCAAGACCGGGGACCGAGCTGCTGCTGCTGACGCCATCACTGACACAGAGAGGACTAACGACCAGGTTGAACAAGGACAGAGCGCTGACCAAATGAGTAGAGTCACCGGAAAACCTGAGACACAACGCCTTCATGAGATCAAAGCACCAGTCTCAAATTTCGACCGAGCAGTTGCCAATGGCACTATTCCCGTAGCCCCGCGCGCTTTCAAAGAGAAATCGGTTAACCAGGCGCGTCCTGTCAATGGCTTCGCTGGCCCACGCCACTTCGACGATAAGACAACGAGAACGGAGGAGAATGCGTGGCCTGGAGGTTCCAAGATATCGTTCGATACCAAATCGACGATCGTCCAGCGCGAGACTGCGCCTCGCTCTACACCATACAGCGCCGAACAGATAGCGGTGAGTTCTTGCCATCTCTACCCAAGATGACTCACATGCTGACAAGCTACTTGCAGGAGGCTAGAGGTTTCCTCCAGGAAGCGACCAAAGGCGGTCAGAAGCCGCACCCAGGTAGAGCCGGCAATCATGTACACAACGCATCAACAGCAAGATTTCGCCGGCAATCGGCCTCACTTCTCGATGCTTTTCGCGTTGCCAGAGCAATCAGCTCAACTACACCGCAGCAGAGGAGCTTACAAGCTCAACCAGCACATGTCAGTACCCAAGGCTCGCAAGTCGTAGCTGAGCGCACGATTGGCTCAGCCAGCGCAAGTTCAAAACTTCCATCTGATTACGAACCTCCGCACATACGAGCGGCGAAAGCAGCGAGAGAAAGACGATCTTTGACGGGTAACGACATAACCCCACCAGCGCCAGATGCCTCCAATACAGAGGTGAGGACCATGCCAGCGTACTCAGCGACCCAGGAGCAGCGTTTGCGGGATACTATTCCTCAAACGCTAGCAGCCGAGACTGCCATGAAGACCACTCCACGCCTAGCAAGCGAAAATTTCCAGTCGCAACCCCAAGACCCAAACCAGGCAGCCGAAGGTCTGCCACGCATGAGTGACCGGAACGGGCCCAGTGGCAACTTTTCCTCTACTACCTCCGGGCGGCGCACCATCTCGATCGACAATTTGTTAGCATTGAACACCACTGATGCCCCCATCGCTGATGGGAAACGAACCGAAAAGTACGGCGGTTTTGAGTGCAAGCAGTGCAAGCGCTGGAGCTGCCTTGTCCCTCCGCCAGTCCATGAACACGACGGCAGATGTCCGCAATGCCGCGCGGTGTCCGAGAGGATACAAGATGCGCAATCAATCATCACCGGTACGCAGGCAAACAAATCCATTGCCACCACCGGGCAGACAAGGCCGCCTCCAAAAGGTGGGAGCGCTGACCATGAAACTTCGACTTCCGGCAGCACAGTCGGAGTACACAGCCTTTCACCGCACCTCAACAGCGGTCGGACAGATGAAGGCCTTCTGCAAGATCGCATGATGCAGACGGCCCACGAAGCCGCTGCGACGAAGAAGCTTACGCATTCACCAGATACTGACGATGCTCCGCTTTCAAGCAGACTGGTCCTGGGTGACGAGCATGCCCAGTCTGGCCGGACGATCTCAGTACAGGAGGCGCCTGATACTGAGGAGTCATCGGCAAGCAACAAAGATCTTAATGTTGTTCTTCACGAGGATGTTGACTCAGCTGATCTCAAACCAGAGCGCAAGAGACATGCCTCCAATCAGTCTTCGCCGAACTCTGAGAGGACGGCGTTCAGAGTGCCCATGCAAGCAAAAGCGGGCCAGGTGATGGGCACAGACGATCAGCAAACTCCCAGATCTGCCGACTCAGGAAATGGTTACTGGCAAGATTTGCTCGGATTGGACTTCTCGCCAGAGTCAACCACATCTTCGGAGCCATTGTCAGGGACAGTTGTTCAACGGCAGAGAGACCTGAAGCCAAATGCTCCCCCTTTCTTCATGTCACTGCCTAGAGGTAAAGTGGTTCAGCGTCAGCCTTTACCAGCCCAGTTCAGCTACGACAGACAAGGCACGTCGTCCAGAAACGTGCACGATCAGGCTGGAGCAGTGAGCGGTACCAATCTTCAATCACACGAAGTAACAGGCATGGTCGCAGGTGACCACCAGAACCTCATGTCACAGACCAACGTCGGACGAGTATGGATGTTCGAGAACCAATTTCCCACGCCACTATTCCAAGGTAAAGCGCTTCAGCGTGAGTCCCGACCAGCCCAGGTCAGCTACGATAGCCAGGGCATAACATCATCCAGACACAAGCATAATCAGGGTTCACCAGCGAGCGGTACCATTCATCAACCACATGAAGCCACCGGCAGCGTCGCTGACCGCCTGCGTTCCACATCGCAGTCAGAGATCAGAAAAGGATGGTTATTCGACAAACGCCGCAGACTTTACTACCACCACGATGCTCGAGACGATTGCCTTGTCTACGAAGACGGCGAACGCTTTCCAAGACCAAGCGAGCTCTCTGTAGCAGTGCTGCAGGCGGCCTCTATCAGCACTCCTGAGCCACTCGCATTCAACACCCAACGTCGAGCCACGAGTGGAGAGATTGGAGCTGTACTCAAAAACCCTCCTGGTCTCGGTCCGCCCCTGCATGGTCGCCAGCTCGTATTTGACTCACTCACCACAACAGGCAGAGTGCCGAGCAACGCATCTAGCACGCCACAGTACGCACAACCCGAACAGTCCAAGAGAAATACCACCTCTCGGGCTATCCCAATCATTAAGTCCTCCGAGCCAAGCAGCATGACTGCTCTCCGGCTTAGCACAATTGCCTCGGGTGTTGCACCAGTTGATGAGACCGGCTCAGAAGCGGGTGCTTCGGAGCATGATCAGCGTGGCCCGGATGCATCGGAAAACCCTGATCAAACGCCTGCTGGCATTGACAAGAACGAGACTGGCCAACCAGCAAACACTGGCTCGATGCGAGACAGCCGCAGTGGTGGCCGGCTTTATCGCGAGACCAAAAAGTCAAAGTTTCTCCAATTGATCAGCAATGCCTCGATTCGAGCCGACGACAAGCCGCAAGTAACCAATGGGATGGGTCGTTCTGCAATCACGCGCGAGGACGTCGCCACCACCAAACAGAGATCAGTCGTCCATGATGCAGAAGTGCTGGAAGCGTCGAACACAGAGCATGTGCTACCTGACAATTATGCGAGTGTCCACGATTGCGAGGTGGGACTCGAGCCACAGTGCAGAGACAATGATCCTGGTGGCAATACAGAGACCTCTCAAGGCGGCGCTGAGGATAGTTTCGACCAACCTGCCGTGAGCTCTGATACTGTGACAGAGACGTTACCTCTCCATCTGAGGGACCAAGATCGAATCGCAGAGGACGCTGTTCGCGAGAGCTCTCCAATCGATGGCTTTGGATTTGTGAGTGAGGAAGATCACCGTAACGTTCACGGCACTGAAGAGCATGACGAAAAGGCAACGGAGCTTCCAGACTCCAAGAGGACGATGAAGAAAAAGCGGAAAGCGATTAGGGAGCTGCTATCTACTGCATGGTTCGAGCGCGAGGATGCGCGTAGACGAGCACTGGGAACGTCGTCACTGGAGAATACGGTGGCTCTCGAGGCTTCGACAGATGCGTACAACAGCAAGCGCTCAGAGCTCGCCCAGCACTCGACGAACGGCGATCTCAACGAAGAAGATGCCCTGTCCTATCCAGTTTTGTCGAAGACCGACCTCAGTGCTCCAAAGACCAGGCCACCAAAGGCTTCGAAGCCTCAGGATGTGCGCAGACCAGCGGTGAGAAGTAATGGTGCAAAGGCTGACGAGAACGCAGCACCAGATCTGAACCGTCTCCGCGAGCTCGCACTTACAGCCAGAGACTGTTTTTTTGAGGTTGCCGCCTACCTACGCGGACCGAGGCCTCAGGGCAGGACGAACATGCGGGAATTGTATGCGGACGGTAAAAAGAGGTTGAAGCGAGCCGAAAAGTACTACACAGATAAGCGTGAGTGCTTGCAGAAGGCATTCCCGCACGATCTTTGGCTGCAGACGCAGCTACCGGAGAATTTGAGAAGAAGTGCATTAGGGCGCGATGGAGAGCGGTTGTTCATGTGATGTGCTTGGTTCCTTTCCATGACGAGTCTTTTGGTGTCAGCACCATCGAGCGGAATGGCTTTGCCGTAGTGTGCTGTACGTCGGGGGAATACACAATGGCACCTTCTGCTGATAATCACGGAGTATCTCTGGATGTTTAAACGATATGGATCTATCGTACAGCGCTGGCGTACGGTGCTCTCCCTCGGCGTCTTCATAGTCCCTGCGCTCTCGATACGTGACGATCGTACAAGGCGAACCTTCGCCGTGCTTCACTTCTCCGGGATGTAGTTCTGCTGCTCAAAGAGGTAGCCCTTGATCTTCGAGTGACCGAGTTGTTGCAGATATCGCTCTGTCCCGATTATTAGCTTGCTCTGGAGGCCCACGCGCACCATGTGCACGCATCATATACCCGAAGACCACTCCCACTCACCCTTCAGCTTCGCGCAGTTCTCGAAATGGTTCACGCCCTCCCGGTAGTAGCACTTGGACATCTCCTCCCGTATCAGCCGCGCCATCATGCTCTGCACCCATTGCTCGCGGATCACGGCATCCTGCGCGGCTTTCAGCGCGTTGTTGTCGTTGTAGTCGACTCCGTCGAAGGTCGGGGGTACAGTGGGTTTGGCGGCTTTGAAGGCGGCGGATTCGGGGGTCGGCATGATGAAGGATTGGACGACTGGTGGCTACTGTCGGTTCTATGGCATTGAGGGTGTGCGTGGTGTGAGGGAGACAGTCGTCGTCGCTGTCAGGCGAGTAGATAGTGGTGGTGCCTTTGGTGGTCGAGGTGATGTTCGCGGCTCGGGAAAGCGTCGCTACACGTGTGGTTGGTTTGGCCGACCGTAATATTCTCCGGACTCAACTCCTTATTTTATCGCGACGACGCTTTTGTTCTTGCTCTTTCTCCAACTGAACCGCTTCATACTCGGTCTCTTGTGCTCCATCTTTCTGACTACCGACGCCTCCGCTTCCTTATCTTCCATCTTCTTAGTCCAGTAATCTTTCCCATGGGGCGGCAAACCGTAGCTGACCTTCCACCTCCACTCATCGAACCGCACTTCTTGGTTCCGCTCAATGTTCGCCAGCAGGCGATCGCGCTGATGCTGGCAATCCGGACACAGTCGTTCGAGACGCAAGCTTCGGTATGGATGTGCGACGAGCTCGCATGTGGATGATTGATGGCCGTCCGGTGGCATCGACGCGTCGCGGCACTCGACGAGAGGACGCGGCGAGAAGAAGCTGTGGCCGCAGGTCGTGTAGATGACGAGACGGTGGCAGCACATGATGGACTGCTATGCAGCATTATGATGCTCCTGTCAATCACACTGCTGCGCGAAGAATTGGTATTATCAAGTTCGCTCCTAGCATTCTTTGTTCGAATTGGTGGGTTCGCTTCTTTGAAGACTGTTTTCCGTTCTTGTCCTACTCCCATACCAGCTCATGCTTTCCAGCTTCATTGCCTTGCATGCTATGGATCTACCGCTACGTTGAAGAAGGCTCCTGAAGCGATATCTAACACAGACCGTGTTGAGCTCCGCGCAAAGGACATGTGACATTTACTCCATGTGATCGTGGCCGCCCACAATGAGAGTGTCTTACCAGAAGGGTGCCAGTTCCGGCTCTCGTCAGGTTCACTCGACCAAACCAAGACTCGGCACAGAAAGTGGGTCTTTGTCTTGAACATCGTCTTGCCGGCTTCGACATTGTCTTTGGTCTCGCTCGTTCCGGCGTCCTTTGTTCTCAGCATAAGGATAACTTTGTCGCTTTCTCACATGGCTTCGTACGACTGCTCCATTTACGACGCTGTACATACGGACACCACTGTACATGACAAGGCCACCGTACGACACTAGCTGCCAATCGCTCACGCACTCACACCGCCGCTGGCTTACTCGGGGCAATCGCAACAGGCACGGGCGCACTCTCGTACAAACAAAGACGCCAATAGACGGATTGAGATGTCGACCCAGCAGCAACAGCAAGACTCGCCTTTTCCTTCGGGGGTTATCAAACCCGGCTCGCAACCTATACTGCTGACGCACCAGGCAATCGTCTGGCTCGTCATTGTTTCGGTCATCGTGTGCCTGACCTTCGCCACTGTTATCTGGCTTCTATGTCGCTGTTCCTGCTCGAAGCGCAGACGACAACGCTCTCGGCAAGTGCTCGACGACAGGAATGAGTTCACTGCCTGGAACCCGAACGCATCTCACCGCCACGATGAAGTCGCTCTGGGAGAGTACCCACAAGGCCCGAACGGGACATCACCGGTCTTGACGCCTTTGACACGAGCGGCGGCGAAACCTGCCGGCGTCCAAGTACACCCTGGTGATCCAGTCATGGTGGATGAAGCTGGACCGGAGCCGGTGTATACTAGTTCAAGAGACAGGTCTTCCAGGAAGGTTGGTGGTTGGAGCGGGAGATTCAGCCGGTTCAGTCAGATCGGTATCGCAAAGTAGCGAGCACGTTGTTTTCGCAGGTTCGATATGTTCTCCCCACCGCTCACACTACGCTGTTCCATGCTTGTTGTTTCTGGTATGCAACTAGGTATATAATCAATCAATGCAAGTGTTGTAAACGGTGCAGTGTACGGTAATGTATAAGGCTGACTTTTGCGGGGCGTTGGCTTGGCATTTTGCTGGGTGAGCGAGCGAGCGTTCCGACGTGATGACGGCAGGGCAGGACGAAGTGAGAGCCTGAGGTACCACAATCCAACCTCACCATTCCCTTGTACCTCTCTCGCGTGGATCTCCCATCCTTCGTCCTGTCAACATTCTCGTGCCACCACGATCCTGTCCCGCAATCGTCCTTACTTCCCGATCCCCCACGGCATCCTCATTGTCCTCGCCCTGACCCTGAGCCTCGTCGAGCCCAACAGCCCGGTCAAGAGCTGCGCGCTACGGTAACACCCTGTCTGCATCTTGGCGCAGGTTGACCGACGGAAAACGGACGAGCGAATCTAGGACAGCGACATACACGAGTCCTGTGTGTCGTCGGTGGCGACGGCGCTGAGAAAAGGATCTTCGCAAAGGCTGTGCGAGGGACACAGGCGGGCAGTCCCACAAGTGGCAGCAGCAGTAGCAGGTTGGGAAGATGGTGGATGCTGGGGAGGGCGCGCAGCCTCCGACTTGGAAGTTTACTCAGTAAGTGCCTTCCCCATCTGCTCGTGCAACGATCTCGCCCTGTTGCTTCCGTCATGTGCCGGAGACGACGTCCTGCAGCCACATCAACCCGTGAACGGCATTCGACGCGTATCTTTACCGCAGCATGTTCTCCGCAATCAGGAACGCCATCACTGATCGTACCAACCGGCTGAATGGGGTGAAAGAGAACGAGGCGCATACGTCAGAGGGAGAAGAAGATAAGCTGCTGATGGTCGAGACGCCGTATGAGCATGATGATGATCACGTTGGGCCCATGGATGAATCATCACCAGGCGAAGAACTTTCAGAGGAGCACACAACGTCGGTTTCGCATTGGCTGAACGCGCCCGGGGATGGCAGTGCTAGCTATAGCGAGCTTGACATCCCCTGCACTGGACCGACGTGGATGTTCAAGCAGTGGGACACATTGCGCAGAGATGTCTTCACGGCATGTCTGGACGGTGTGCTGACAGTGGTTGGTACAGGTGTTTCGGTGACAAGGGCGATGTCGAGGACATCACGGAAGCGGACATCATATCCACTGTCGAGTTTGACCAGACCGGCAACTATCTCGCTACCGGCGACAAGGGCGGTCGGGTGGTCCTATTCGAGCGGAACGAGACGAAAAAAACTTGCGAATACAAGTTCCATACCGAGTTCCAGTCACACGAGCCCGAGTTCGACTACTTAAAATCTCTCGAGATAGAAGAGAAGATCAACAAGATAAAGTGGTGCCGGAGACAAAATGCCTCACACTACCTGCTATCCACCAACGATAAGACCATCAAGTTGTGGAAGGTGTTTGAGAAGTCGCTGAAGGTCGTCGCCGAGAACAACCTCTCTTCAGAGCTCACGCCAGCGGGCACGGGCAACGCCAACGGTGGCGGGCCAGTGCGGTACCCGAACCAGCACTTCCGGAGCGTCGCCGACCTCAAGTTCCCCCGAATGACACATCACGACACCGTCGTCGCTGCTGTACCTCGGAGGGTCTACGCCAATGCCCACGCGTACCACATCAACAGCATCTCGGTGAACAGCGACGGCGAGACCTTCATCAGCTCCGATGACTTGCGGATCAACTTGTGGAACCTCAACATCCAGGATCAGAGTTTCAACATTGTCGACATCAAGCCGGCGAACATGGAGGAGCTGACGGAAGTCATCACCGCCGCCGAATTTCATCCACAAAGTTGCAATTGGTTCATGTACGCTTCCAGCAAGGGCACGATTAAGCTGGCGGATATGCGGCAGAAGGCTCTGTGCGACGAGCATGCCAAGCGTAAGTTTGCCGCTCCGTCCATAGCCTGTTATTGTTGGCTAACAAGACCTCGCAGAGTTCGAACAAGAGGAAGACCCATCGTCCCGCTCGTTCTTCTCCGAAATCATCTCTTCCATCTCCGACGTCCGTTTCTCTCACGACGGCCGTTACATCCTCTCGCGCGACTACTTGACGGTTAAGATTTGGGATGTCAACATGGAGCGCCAGCCGGTGAAGACCATCCCGATCCACGAGCACCTGAGACCACGACTCTGCGACACGTACGAGAACGATAGTATCTTCGACAAATTCGAAGTCGTCTTTTCGGGTGATGCGAAGAATGTAATGACGGGCTCGTACAATAACAACTTCATGATCTATCCGTCCGAGCCCGGCAACGATACCGAAGTCGTGCTGCAAGCGGACAAGAGCGCCTTCAAGGCGAAGAAGGTCGGCATCCCGACGCCGATGAACGCGGGAGCACCTCCGAGCGCCGCCAAAGACGGCAAGAAGGGTTCCAGAACGAGCAGTCCGGCCGGTGGCGCGCAGAGGATGCGCAAAGAGACGGATGCCGATCAGATTGACTTCAACAAGAAGATCTTGCATATGAGCTGGCATCCGCAGGAAGACAGTATCGCCATCGCAGCGACGAACAATGTGAGTGATCCTCCTCAGTGCGTGAATGGAGCGAGATGGCCCTGTACTGATCATGATGCCTGCAGCTCTTTGTTTTCTCGGCGTTGTAAACTGCATATTCGCCGTTCATTCGATCAGCGGGCTCGGATCGGTGCATGGCGTCAGTGTGGAGGCAAACGGGTCACAATGCTTCCGCAAGCATAAAGGTCGGGGGCTTACTTGCACCGGCGCTCTAGATAGTGGATCGATTGGGTGGGAGCTTGAAGTGGATGGACAAGGTGGGATGAGGTGACGCGAAGCCACGTAGATGCTAGCTGAGCAAATGGAAGCGTGTTGAACATTCTATGTTTGGGTGGCGCTGTATCGTGACGGGAAGACGACTACGATGTAGTGCAAGACAAGTGTAGTTGACGGAGGCAGTGTTCCAACGTGCTCGAAAGATCCTGCAAACCTACAAGTGTAGGCTACGAGCGAACGTACACGCATACAAGGATCGTACTCACGACGTACGTTCCTGACAGGCATCACATACAAGACTTGTTCGCAGCTACATTGTCGAGCCCGTGCATCACCAGCTTCCATCGTCCGGCAATTTCCACAACCCATTCTTCTTCCTCTCCGCCGCCCAACGCTCACACCAAGCCTTCATCTTCTCCCGACTCTTGGCACTGCCCACATTCACCGTCGGGATGATCTTGTCAATCCTCAGCGCACAACAGAACATCGTGAGCTCACGAAACGAGCTGTGCTCGCTGTACGGCACACCGAAACAGCTCGCGCGGCTGGAACTCCCGCGTTGAGGGACGAGGTCCTTCATGCTGTAGAACGATTTCCAGTTCTCGCCGTTCAGTACGGTCGACACCGACGGGGACTCCAGAAAGCGGGAATTGGGCGGGCGGTAGTTCCAGCCCGACGGTCGAAAACCCACAGCGCGCGTGAAATGAGGGAAGTAGTCTTTCAGGTAGTCGTCGAGCGTATCGGCGCGGATCTCGAAGAGCGGCGTCATGTGCACCTGCGCCGCTCTTGGGTCCTTTGTCATGAGCGCGTCGAGCTCGGCGTCTTCCAGGGCGGCGACGATGCGTTGTTTGGAAGGTGGAGCGTAGATCTTAGAGTGGAGGGCTCGGGCAATACCGAGACAGATGCGTTCCTTGCCTATACTGTACGTGCCGACCACGACGAGTAGCCTGCCTCGTCCGTCCTGAGCGTTAGGTGTGTCCTTTGTCGAGAGAACCTGCTGGCTCGCGTGTGGGTTCTTCTCAAGCTTAACGTCTCCACTGTCCTCCCCGTTGAACTCCTCTTTGATCTCGGAGGTGGATTCTTTGCGGACAAACTTGACCATGCCTTCGCCAGCACGTTGTCGCTTCACTTGCTCCCAGCCATCACTCTCGTCGACGCTGTGCTTGCTGAGGCTGACGCACATGTCCGCGCAAGCTTTGATGACGAGCTCTTGGTTTGGAAAAGCGTACTTCGGATTAAGGTAGGTCGTGTCCAGGTAGCAGACGTCGATTTTTTGCTCCTTGTTCTTGCCAGTGACTGTGTTTTGTACGTCTGGCACGAGCAGAGGGTGCTCGACATGTTTCCTGCACGCTCGGAAGTCGCCACAATGCAGAATACGCTGCAGCCTGGGATCGCCATTCGTTTTCTTACCCACGACCTTCTCGAACAAGTACAACGAGCTTCCCGGACAGTGGTTCGCGTGGATCATGGTGACCTTCACGCCCTTCGTCCCCGGGACCTCGACCTGTTGATCAAACTTCAAGTCGATGACAAACTTTGGGTCCACCCGCAGTTGCTGGCGGACCAGATTGCCCGTGACTTTGGAGCAGTAGATCGGACCATGAGTCCAAGTGCTGGTAAGTCCGATGTAGTGATCGCTGTGGAAATGGCTGAGAAAGTATGCCTGACACCCCTGAACGGCGCCGTAGCGAAATGCATCGACGCAGATGAAGAGCCCCGGTAGGATTTTGTAAAAAGGGCACGTGCGCTGATAGGCCGGCTTGCCTCTAGATGCATGCTCTGACGCTGCGGCCTCCGCCCAAGCAGCGTCCTCGGCATGACCTGACATGAGCTTGTTGAAGGCAGAGCCACCGTTCGTGCTCGACTGGCCCAGCGTAAAAGGGCTCGCTTGGCCCGGTTTCGGTGTTCTGATTGGTCGTTTGTACTGACTGGGTGATGCCGTGTTCTCGGTTTTAGTGACCGGTCTCGGTGAAGGATGCTTGGTGCGCTCAGGTAATGGTGATGGGTTGCCGTCAAGACAGTTGTTGACATGGACGCCTGCATCCTGTTCGCTCACTCCACTCATGCTGATGCTGCAGATGGGACATGTCGGTCCGTCGCCGACTACAAAAGGCAACCCAGCCTCTTGTTTGACACCAATCGTATCCTCATCGGTAGGTGGGAATTTGTCGTCTTTCCCGTCCTCAAGCTCTTCAAACCTGGCTTGCTCTTCCATGTAGCGTCGCTCGAGTAATTCGTCGCCCCCTTCGAACAGATCTTCATCAAAGTCATCCAAGCCGTCGAAGTCCCGAAAGCCGTCGAGAGCCTCGCCACAGCTTGTTTCTTGTTTGATGAGCGTAGACGGTTGCATCACTCCGCCTATACGCTCTTCTTCCCATTCTGAATCTCCTGGCAAGAGTTCGGCAACGGTCGGCTCCGCCATGGTCTGCAGTCCTTCCGACCCTGCCTCCTGCTGTATGGTCGTGGTCGCTTCCGGTTGCCCATCCTCATCCTCGCTATCGGAATCCTCTATGAATGGACCCTGCATTCGATCACAGGACTCTGGCGTTTTGTTTGACACGCCAGCGAGCAAGCCCTCGACTGCCTCCTCCCCTCGCAAAGATGCATGATGTACATCATGGGTCTTCCGTCTCTTCACAGCGTTGCCACGCTCGTGGAAGCGTGCTTCATCCACACCAGATCCGGCCCGGCTGGGACTACACTCGTTATTGTCAACGTCCAAAGTATCAACTTCAGACCTCTTCCTGTCTTCCACGAATAGCCCTCCATCGCCGGCATCACTACTATCCGTCTTCTTGAAGAAGTTGAGAATGCTGCCGTTTGGCTTCCCACTCGGTCTCGCTTTGGTTGCCGCGCTCGTCTTTTTCGCGCTTCCAGTTGGGCCCTGTCTGCCAATGGTCGGAAGCGGCACAGTCCTGTTCGATCTCGTCTTCGTAGCCATCTTCGGCGGCGGGACGGTAGGCGGAACGGCGAGCGTGAATGGCGATGTGGATGCGGTTCCCGGTGGCGTTGGAGGGCGGCCTATCGAAGGATGTCGCTCAGCAATCTCGCGAGGCTTACGGAACATGTCGCTAGCTGCGAACCCATGGCCGAATATGCGTTGGTGGTTGGTTTCAAGAAGATGGAGGACGTTTACGCCACTACGCGTGCTCCCGTGATCAGGCGTTTCAATGACGACACACGGACAGCCATGAATGAACTCACCTGCAAGCTTATTTGAACATCGAACCCTTCACACTTTTATTGCTTTGCTATTTTCCACGTAATGCTCCTTCAATGTATTCCCAAGATTGTCTCGCCGAATGCCCATCCTCGCAGGGACACTGTAGCCAGATGTACTTCACGCGCACACATGTCAGTCACGAGACTTGCTTGGCGACTCCGCCCGGACACAGCCTTCGAAAGTACATGTAGATACAACATGAAGGTATCTTTCTAATGGTAACATCCTCTGCGCTGGCTATGGACACTTAGCACTCTGCTCTGCATGACCGCTCAACCTGCGTGTAGGTACCTTGAGAATGGCCGAACGGTGGATTGAGAGCTCGAAAAGGTCACCCACGACCTCGTGCATCTCGAGTCAAGTGTGACGTTGATCTCCGATTCTCGTTGAGGACGCGGGAAATTGGGAATTGACCTGAATCACCACCCAGAGCATCTGGGCGGTCGGGGACCGTCGAACCATCCAGTGTTGCCGCCACGGAGAACTCATCATCAGTGTATCAACCAGACTACGAAAGTAACAGATCCTCACAATACCAGAGGCCGGCCTTCACGGAGAAACCGGTTCGAATATGGGGCTCCATTGTATCTGTCTGTTCATTGGTCTTCATAAGCCGTCCGCGGTGGTTCTATCGTGCGAGCCATGACAGCCGCCGAAGCGTTGCTCGTGGGGTAGCAACGCAATAAGCTCAGCAAGCCTTTGCTGTGGACGGCCAGCCCTGTGGCTAACCATGCACTCCACCACAGGCCTGCACACCTTTCGAGGCATACCAGGCTAAGCAGTAGCGACAACGCTATCGTACCAACTCGGCTCCTCCCTCTGCAACATCGTCGTCACCTTTTCCACTTCCTCGGCCAGGCCTTGCACATTCGCATCCCAAGCCCGCAGGTTGAGCGACAGGACAGCATCCGGCCCGCCGTCCTTTGTGTTGAAGTAGATAACACCCTCGATCTGGTCGATCGACCCGGACAGGCGGTTCGACTCGATCATGCCCGCGGCATACCCTTCGGCGCGCTCCGCATTGACGCCCAGGAGGAGACCGAGGTTTCTGATGCTAATGTTTTGGTACAAGCGGGAGACCGCCAGCAGGTTGTGCTCGAGCACCGCTTTGTCTAGCACCGTGCTGCCATCCGCCGTCTTCGCGAGCTGGTGATCCTTCAGCTCGGCCGCGAACGCCGACACTTCTGTAGACGAGAGCAATCGATCAAGGAAAATTTTCTCCAGGATCCCAAACTCTTTAACCTCACTCGCACGATCGTCTTTGTACAGTTTCCCCAGCTGACGCGCGCGTAGTGGGCCGGCGGGCGCGAGGACAGCGCAGGTGATGGCAGCGCTGAGAGCTTGCAGACGCTCATCCTCATCGATAATGGTCTCCGTGGAAAGGGCGAGGTAGGAGGACGAGGCGTCGAGGAATTGGCGCTGGGAATCAGAGATGCGAGCTTGGCTGAGCTGGAATTGGAGACGGGTGGCTTGATCGGTCACGTTGTAGATGACTTGTTTGATCTTGTTGAGGTAGGTCAAGGCATTGGTGGGGTCGTCCTCCTCGAGGTAGCAGCGGCAGATGCGCATCCAGACTCGGGCCTTGTCGTCATCGCTCACGTTTCTTTGACTCGAGTCGAGGGTGATGGTCTGCAATGTCTTGGCCGAATTGCCAAAGTCCTCGTCTGTTTCATAGGCGTCGGCGAGGATGAATTTGATGTCGGTGTCTTGTTGTTCATAACTCACAATGCGCGGGGCGAGGAGCTCAACAATAGTCGTGCCGGACTCGAGCTTGGCGTCATTGTTGGAGAGGGTGCGGTATTGCTCGACAAAGGCCGATAGGAGTGGTCGAGAGTGGATGACGCCGATGGAATCGGAGAGGATGGAGCGGACGTAGGCGACGAGGCTGGCGGGGAGGTCGGTATGGGAGGTTAGGATGTTGGAGAGAAGGGTGTTGTAACCTTCGGAGCGCTGTTGTGGGTTATTGGCGTTCTCCAGCTGCGAAAGCTGACGGCTGATGTTGACGGAGGCCATGTCGGATGGCTGATCCAGGACTTTCGTGCGACTTCAAGCTTTGGTGAATCTCTAGCCTGACTCTCGATGACCGTCTTTCGAGCAATGTGAATACATGTGTCTTACGTGACCACTGATGAAGTGTGAGAAGGCAAACGCGCGGTGACCTAGTCGCCTGGAAGCTCCCCCACACCCGGAGGTTATCGATAACCTTATCCAACGGCCCGAAGCGTCCGCATTCTGACTACCACACCTTGATGTGTTCATGTCCACCCTCCAAGTACTCCCCACGATCACAACCACTCCTCCGTCCCTGATGGCTGTCGCATCCACCGCCAGTATGCCCGAGATCAAGCCGGAGATCAAGGTCGAGGGCGCGCGCGACATGGCTGACGTCGACGAGTTCGAGGAGGATACCGACCTTCAAGTCCCCGCTCCTGGAGCTCAAGCGTGGCTGGTGAAGGTGCCGAAAGACGTATGGCAGGCGTGGAACACTGTGTACAACAACGTGCCGGACGACAGCTCGCGTGTGCAGATCGGAACCATGCGCGTCTATCAGCCCAAAGAAGGTGACGCACCCCAGGACGTGACCAAACAGCGCATCGAGATGCGACTGGATCAAACGAACACGGCACACCAGGATATCGCCAGCAACTACGAGCTCAAGCTCACCACAACCGGGTATGCGAACACTGTCGTCTTCGCCGAAAAGGACTTGCCGGGCCACAAGTCACAGCCCTTCAGGCGCGGCAGATATCTCCAACCCAACCGACCCACGGGCGTCCAGTCCAAAGATCAGCGCTATGGTCGACCGGGCGCCGGCAACACAAAACCAGGCTACCGTACTGCCATCCCTAAGCAAACCTTCCTCGCACCCATGATCGCCCACGAAGCCAACGCCGCCCCGAAAGAAGACGATGAGTATCTGGCGATTTTCCAGAAAAAGTGGAACGCCTCCATCGCACCCAAGTCTCGCACCACCTACATCGAAGGCGTGGATCGCGCCATGCACCCGGGAATGTCCAACCTCAGCTCGTTCAACTCCTTCGGCCTCTCTTCCAAACCGGGCGGCAAAGCAGGCAACCGTGGCAAAGCCCTGCCAAAGGAGAAGGCGGTGCGTATGGAAGAGCCCGAGCTTATCGATGCGCTGCAGAGGTGTTTCAGAAAATACACATACTGGTCTCTCAAGACGCTGCGCAACGAGCTCAAGCAGCCAGAGAGCTATATCAAGGAGACGTTGGATATCATCGCCACCTTGATTCGGAGTGGCGATTTTGCCAATGCGTACGTGCTGAAGCCGGAGTATGCCGGAATCGTCAAAGCCGAGGATCATGTCAAAGACGAGGTCGCGCCTAAGATGGAGAGCGATGCAGATATGGGAACGGCAGACGAGCTCGGCGACGATGGGGACGGAGATGATGACGATGGAGCAGAGTTTGAGGACGTCCGGATCGGTGGTGAAGGTGGGAGTTGACATTTGCATTGACCCGATGTCTCCAACCACAGTCACGATACGGCCCTTGATACACAAAGACACTGCATAGCTATTGCCACCCAAGACCCCCCATCCACCACGCTTCGGCCAGCGCGGCTAATGTGCTCCACTAGCGCAACCTCGAACTAGGCGATGGGACGCACTCCTTGCCCGCCAACTCGCGGACTTTGCGGATGACCCCGTGGAGGTTTGTGACGATTTCGAGCCTCGAGTGTGCTATTGTTCGCACGGTTCCGTGATGGGGTGGTGTCGTCATAGATGACAGTGGCTGGCGTTGGGGGTGTATGAAGAGGCACGTGCATACCCCTTTTGCAGCTTTATCCTCTATTAGTATATCGACAGATTGAGCATTGCAAACCGCGTTGTACACCCACTTGCACATCAATATCGATCACCTCTTACTCCTCATCATCCTCTCCGCTGTCTAAGCCCAGCCATGCGGTACGACACCTCACCGCCTCGGAGCGTACGCTCCGTCTGGGGTCATCCAAAACGGTCAGTAATTTCTTGACCACCTGCCGTCGATAAGGCACCACCTTCTCCCGCTTCAGTTGCTTTGGGATGAGGGCAAGGCACTGCAATGCCTTCGCACGTACGCGGGCGTTGTTCGTTATGCCAGAAGTAGAATTGAGCAGGCGCGTCACCAAGGAGGCGGTGTGCTCGGCCACGATGGATGGATCGTGCATAAGCACGCTTTCGAAGATCACCAGGGTGGAAGACTTGACTTCTTGCTCGAAGAAGTCATTCGAGTTGAGGTCGAGGCTTTGCAGTAATGGTGGTGTGAGGGAGTGGAGGGATGGTTCGAGAATGGAGTAAGGAAGCCACCGCAGGACGCCTGAGAGTGCCATCAGGTAATTGGACTTCGTTGCAGTGTCGGTTGGACGTATCGCATTCGTGATGTGAGGTATAGCCTGGTTGAATACCTTCTGCTTGTACAGGCCTGAGACAAGACAATGGTTTTCCTTGGTGAGTATGTCGTCGGGTGCGAGGAGGGTCGCAAAGCGTCCAGCAATTTGCGTGTCTGCCGTTGCTAGCAGATCCAGAAGTGCTTGGAGATACTTGGTCGACAGAGCGCCGGCTCGGCCTTGTGCAAGAAGAGCCTTGGTTACGGCAAACGCTACGCTGATGGCTTCGTTGGAAGCCTCTCCGGCGAGCAATGATTGCATCTCAATCTTGGATGACTCCAGAGTCGCCTGCACCGTCTTCGGATTTGCGAATTTGTTGATGAGTAGAAGCACGTGTCGCAAACTGATGCTGCTGGTTGCTCGCCCTCCTCGCTTGTCCAGCGCCAGAGATGCATGTGCTTGTAGCAGAGACACGATGTCTGTGGCGTCCACGACTTCTGGTCGGAGCGCGGCGTAGTAATACAGTGAGAAAGGTGCAAGGTTTTGCATGCGAGTTGTGTTGCTGTGTGACTGCGACAGCCAATCCAAATTACGACTGTACACCGTGCTTTGGAAGTGCACGCCCTGGGGCCGAATGATCGCATTGCAAAGGCGACCTACGATCTCCAGCATCGACACGTCCATATCAGCGAGGCTGCCGTTGCGGATGTCATCCACCAACGGCTCAACGTAATCCGTGTAATAATCACTCCGGACTATGAAGTTCTCATGCGTAGGCGAACCAGATGTAAAGGCATAGAGCATGGCCAGAAGCAGAGCCTGTTGGTAAGCTAGCGGCGCATTTTGGTGCCTCGCAGCGTTGAATTTGTTCTTCAAGCGCAAGACTATGGTGTCGAAGATTTGCCGCTCGGTGCTGAGCTGCGCAAAAGCCTCCAACACGGCGCTTGGAATCGCATCTTGCATCGGTGAATCAGGCATCTCAACCATGAAAGCAGGCACGACTCTGTCGCGTGCGGCATTCGGAACGCTGCGCGCTATCCCGATCAAAGCCTTGGTGGCTTGAGGTCTAATATCGCCGTGACCCTGGATGTGCTCGTGCAGCACGATATCAGTCACGGCATCTACCACCCGCTCGACCTCTTTGTTCGACAGAACGTTGCGGACGCTGGCCAATCGAGCTAGGCCCGCGAGCGAGGTGAGCCGGAAGGATACCTCTGCCTTAGGCGCGTTGAGTAGTGCTCGTAGCATCGCATCGAGAGCATCGCTAGAAAAAGATTGCAAGGCCTCTGTGCTCAGCGAAGCAGCAGATACCTCCAGCTCGATGTAACCTGAGACAATCTGGTCGAAAACTTCCAGCAAACCTCGTCTCTTTGTGATGATCTCGGAGCTGTGGTAGAGCGAGAAAAGCCCCGGCAATACTCCCTTGACGATTTTGTCAGCCACCTCTGACCCAGAGACAATAAGGGCGTGCAAGATTCGCCCCGCAGCCTCGGACTGCTTTGTGGGTGCGTCTTCCAAATGCTCGTTGCACTCTTTGATCACTGGTCTCAGATAGGCGTTGAGAGGTCCTTCGGCGGTAATGGCGAACTTGCCTGCTATCAGCGAGAGAGCCCTGAGCGACTCTTGCGCCAAATCTTCCTCTTGCACGTTGAAGATCTCGAACTTGAGGGCGTCCCACAGTGTGCCGGAATGCATGCTGACCGTCTTAACATCATATGCTGTCACACACGCCTGGATGGTCTGCAGCACGTCTCTTTTTGTGTTCATTGACGTGAAGTCCAGCTTGTCCAGTAGTTGTGGGAAGGCATAAGGAGCAAAGTTGGAATTTGCAGCGATGCAATCGCGCAGGCGGTCTTTGAGGTCCTGCGCAGTAATGCCGTACGGATCGTCCGGTGGAGGCTTGAACGTGATGGGAAAGTAGTTGAAGACGGACTCGAATAGATCTTGCGCGTTGACCTGAACGTCCCACTCGGTCATGGGTACTTGGAGCAGCGAAAAGATCACCATGAGGTTTCTCGGGTCTTTCTCGCCTTCAAAATAGGATGTGAAGCTAGGCATGAAGGAGGGATCACATTCATGAAGCTCTTTCATGGCGTCCCGGTACTTTGCCAGCAACAGATCGATGAGCTGCACGATGGCATACCGTTCCGTCTGCAGCTTGAACTGGCGGAGGGGGCCCGTATGTTCGATGAAAGTCCGCAGAATCCTCTGAGCTGTGTCGCCGTCCCATTTGCCAAGTTGTTCGAGGGCTACCAGAGCCCTTGCAGATGCGCCAATACCTTCGAGATCGCCCTCGATTCGGCCAGTGATGAAGTCAGACAGCAGCCGTCTCTCCTGTCCGGATAGTACTTTGGGTGACAGCTGAGACAGGACATCCGCCACATATGAAACCGACTTGGCACGAAGGCTGCCATCATCTTTGCTGTTGATGTACGGCTCCAAGGTCGTGATCAGATCAATCAGCTTCAGCTCCCTGCTCTGCAGCCGGCTCGCACTTTGACCAGCAACTCGCTGCGCTTCGGCCTTGTCCTTGTCGACCTCGAAGAGGTACAGTTGGATATCCGACATTTCTTCATTTCTCTCAAATCAAACTCGGTATATCGCGTGGAGCAGCGACGTGCATTTTCGCCGGCACCGTGCTAGCGCCGGGATGCCCTCGGAGGCTTCGGCAGATCCGTTCGGGCCGTGTATACGGCCGGCTTCATGCATTTCTACATGTACATAGGTACCTACATGTAGATTACAACAACCATACTCTCTTCTCTCTCAGTCGCTCAGCGTAAGGTGAAGAAAGCTGACCGTGACCATGGCTGTACCGACCACCTCGGGCTCTTGCAAAGTCGTCCTCGCCGGCACCATCGCCAGATCCCTACTTGCGGAAGTGATTGCAGAGCTGCAAACGTTGGACCGCACGCCCCGACTGTGTGGCTTCCTAGCTAACAATGACCCTGCTGGGCGTATGTATGCAGACTGGACTGCGAAGACGTGCCGAGAAAGGTACGCAGCTGCACCATAATGCCTTATGGTTGTTAACCTGCCGCAGTGGCTTCGACTTTACTCTACGTGAGGTCGAGCGAGAGGGTCTTGAAGATGAGATCCGACAAGCCAATGCAGACGACAGTATCGATGGCATGATTGTGTACTACCCTGTATTCGACTCTCGACGAGACCAGACACTGCAATGGATGGTCAGCATGTACAAGGACGTCGAAGGTCTCTCCCCTCAACTAATCAGCAATATGTACGAAAACATCCGCTTCCTCGACCCACCTGTCAACAGCAGGAAGTCCATCTTACCCTGCACACCGCTGGCTGTGATTAAGATCTTGGAGTATCTCCACATCTACAATCCCGTCCTGGATTACGGCAAGCGTCTATTTGGCCGACGGATCACGGTCATCAACCGTAGCGAAGTCGTCGGCCGTCCACTCGCTGCACTGCTGGCAAACGATGGCGCTGAAGTATACAGCATCGACGTCACTGGCGTGCAGCGATTCAGCAGAGGCAGCGGCTTGAAGAAGCAAAAGCACGAGGTCCGCGACATGGAAGGATGGGGCCTCGAGCAATGTCTTCCGATCAGTGATGTCATTATCAGTGGTGTACCCGGCGACGCGTATAAGGTGCCCACTGATCTCGTCAGGGAGGGTGCTGTTTGTATTAACTTTTCAAGCGAAAAGGTATGTTTTGGGTTTTCTCAGGGGCTAGCATGCATCCCTCAAACTGACCGCGTTAAGAACTTCAACCCCGATATCAAAGACAGGGCGTCAATACATGTTCCAGCCATCGGTAAAATGACCATCCTCATACTAATGCGTAACCTCTTGCGCTTGGTAAAGAATACGCCATCCAGACAACGACAATGAAGAAAGCTCGGGCCCGCGGACGCCGAAGTACAGGTCAACACACCAAATATATGACACGACCATTTGCCAGAACGTTGAAGCGAAACACAGCCAACAACACCCGGAGATCGCTGAACGAACTGCAAAAGTCACCTACTTCCTTCCGAGACGCCGAGACAGGATGCTCAATCTCGAGCTTTGAGAAACTATACTTCCGACAGTGCCTTCAGTACTGACGCTGTCGTGTCTCGAGAGACCAGTTTGCCTTTGTTGTGCGGAGAATGGCCTTAACAATGGGTAATCCTGAAATTTGGGGTGCCAGCGGCCCGTCCTCGGGTTTGCGCCGTGTGTCACGAACAAGTCCACCATCTCCGTACGCTCCAGCGTATCCGGTCCTTGAGCCACGAAAAACAACGCGGTCCGATTTGCTGGATCCACGGTATTTACGTCCGCCTTGTCCGATCGTTCGAGCAGTGCTTTCGCTTGACCCACGTCGACCTGCTCGGCGCAATGGTGTAGCGGAGTCATGCCTCTTTGGTCGACTCTGTCCTTCAAGTTGCTCGGGGAGAGGTCGAGCAGCAGCCTGGTCATCTCCGGGGTCGAGTGGCGGACCGAATGGTGGAGGATGGACCAATCGTCTCCATACCGAATCTGAAAGTCGGCATCGAGGTCGTGGAGCATCTTCACGGCCGCTTCGTGTTTACCGTGGACCGCTTTCAACAGTGGGGTCTCACCAATTCTGTCCCTGACGTTGATGCTGGCGTCGTGCTTGGACAAGCAGTGGAGCATCCCCGGACTGCCGGCGGCGGCTGCGACATGCAAAGCCGTCACGCCCTTCTTGCCCGTGGCATCGACTTCGGCCCCGTTCGCACGACCCAGCAGCCTGTGCACCGTCGTCTCATCGCCGCGCTCCACCGCATTCAACAGCAACGCCGTCTTCTCCCGCATCGAAAACCTTTCAAGGTCAAGATCTGTAGTGGACAACAAGCTTTCAATCTGGTCACTGTTGCCGGATCTGACAGCTTCGAGGATGAGTCCTTGACTGTCCTCGACCACTTCATACTCGGCTTCATGTCGGGTCGTCATGGTCGAAAGCCTTCCGCTACTCTCGGTGGCTCCGGCGGAGCCTTCTTGCAGAAGATCTTGAAACACACTCGCCTCCACTGTCTTGTCCCTAGCCTCGAGCACCGACACGAGCAGTTGCATACACAGCCGCTGGCGGTTGCGCTCGCCCGCTTCGTCCGGAATCGGCACGTCTCCCGCCTCGAGAATATCGTCTCGCTTTTTGAAGGCAATGTGAGCGAAGCTGTCGGCCTGCTCGAGATCTTCTTGGTTGCCGTCCGAAGCGCTGCTCTGATACCTTGCCCAGTGGATAGAAGCGAGCAATTCATAGTGCCGCGCTTGCAAGAGCCGTTGCGTAAAGTCCTGCGACGACGTTGTACTCTCGCGCCGTAAGTGATGGGCTCTTTGGAGCGCTTCCGCCCACTTACCCTGTTTTTGATGTACGAGAACGAGCTCTTCGTGCAATTCATGCCTCGTTTCGAACGGGATCTTGTACTCTTTCTCCCGCGTCTCCGAGTACTTGATGGCCGCGCCCAGACATGACTCTGCCTGGTTGAAATGGTCTCTGCTGCTCTCGAAGCGAGAACGGATGAGATGGTCGTGGATGTATTTGTTCAAGATTCGCAGCGGAGGCACATCGCTCTCCTCCGCTTCGACGACACTCCCGGCGACTGGCAGAGGCGGTGACGGCACGGTGGCCGGATCAAAGGCGACAGGCTCGACTTCTCTGCTCTCTGGTTCAGGTGGAGGAGACGCAAATGGCGAGATTGCGCGTTCGCGGTCCACGAGACTGGAACGATCCAGCTGCGAGCGTACGTCTGATCGGTACTCGGACATTCGTTCATAGACACACCCGGCTAGATCGATACTCTCGGTCAACCATCTCATCGTGCGCGCATCGACGGCTCCCGGGTCACCATCGAGCCCCATATCACCATCTTCAACGTTTGGCAGCATAGACGCCCTCCTCGACTGCTGCGAGCACAGCTCATCACACGACTGGGTGGCCGCTCGGGTCTGCAAATTGAGCTGTGCCAGAGCACTGAGAGTCTGCTCATGCTGTGTTCCCACTTGAGTGCGTAACGCATTCTGGTCAAAGCTGGTCTTCATCAGCTGTGGATATGCAGATCCCAAGGTCGTACTTACACCTGCAAGACGTTGAGGTTCAGCGATAAGATATTGATATGAGCTTCGACTTCGCTCTGAAGACGGCCGATGGAATGGGAGTGGAATGCGACCTTGAAACGACGACCGAGACCGAGTTCGGGCGGCTGTGTCGTAGAGCCCACAACTTTCTCATCGATCTGCTTGAGAGTACTGCCACAGGCTTCGATGGATTCGGTGATTCGTCTCGTGGCTTTTATTTCGTTTGGATCGTTGGAAGCCGCGGACTGCCCGGCACGCTGGTTGAGGACGTCCTGTACCCCGCCGAGCACTTCTCCGAGGCGTTGTACCTTGTCGTGGATCACGCTCGCGATGATCTCTGCATCTTTGACTTTCTTCAAGAACTTGCAGATCTTGACAGTGAGGGCAGCGAGGTCGACGGCCGCGGCAATCGTCTGCAATTCAGCCATCACAACGCTTCAGGATCATCAGGGAGAGCGTCGCCAAATTTGAGCTGCGGGTGGCGGAACAGCAGAAGCTGAACATTTTCCCAGCTCACATATCGTCACAGTCGAGCTACAGGGCAGTCTACGTATGTACGCGGCTTCTCAGGTCTGCGTGCGGAGAGCACTGAGTGGCGATGCTGGAGAGGTTCCCCGGCTTCGCCACCCTGCATTGTTGTTCGCCCCCGTAGACAGCCCCAAAGGCAGTTGGCTTGCCCCTCATTGGACGACACGCGAGGGCGACGAGGACGGCGACGAGGACGGAGGAAGATGGCGCCCTTGGCAGATCTCGAACGAGGCTCATCAGTTGGCATGCGTTCTTGCCCAGGCAATCGCTCGTATTTCATATGCGGCTGGAACAAGTACAAAACATTGACGGCGTTCTGCGTGAGCCTGGGCTGCATACCGGTGAGGCTGAGGCTGACGGGGCTGAGGCCACCTTCTTGCGATGCATAGGTATGCGCGTATTTCCTTATTGATGCACACAAACGTCTCTCCGCCATTTCCTCACACTCCGAGCTCAACACCGAACATATATGGTGAGGCCTGCAATATCTACAACCAACATCAAGCAGACAATCATGGCCGCGGGGT